>Ga0209172_10003321_pt1 | contig 24993 bp, 20 predicted proteins | sample LarsenN4metaG_FD_184113 | JGI IMG/M metagenome (GOLD analysis project Ga0209172, IMG submission 184113) | Hot spring sediment bacterial and archeal communities from British Columbia, Canada, to study Microbial Dark Matter (Phase II) - Larsen... ... | reverse complement strand
TTCCCAGGAGTTTTTCACAAATATTGATCCGCTTTATCGGACCTACGGCAAGCAAGAAGCGCTGAACAAACAGAAATTCTACTTTGAAGTGGAACCGAAAGTTGAACATGACTGGCTTACGTATAAGTAGGCTTACCGCCTTATAGTGAATATCGTTTGACTGAATAACCCTTTTTTCCGTATCGGCTTTCTATTGCATCCACAAGTGCTTTTTCCAGTGCCGCGTCTTCAGAATAACTTCTTCCTCGTAGTTCGCCATACTTCAACTGTCGCCATTCACCTTCAATCAGGTTCTGCTGCGGAGTGTGAGGGGCGATAAAGAACATGTGTAATCCCTGCTTCGACCACAGACGCCAATACCTTTGAATCCGCTTGCTCTTGTGAATCGACGCGTTGTCCTGAATCATAAACGTTGGCTGACCCGTTGCCAGGAAATGTTTCCAAGCATCTCGGGCTTCCTCCTCCATGAGTTTCACATACTCTTCGCTAGTAAAATTTCTCGGAATTAGGGCATATTTGAAATCTTTATTCGGTTCCCAAATCCCCAGAATACTTTGCCGCTTTGCAGCCTTTTTCGGTTGTTTAATCTGCTTCTGTTCGCCAATTTTCATCCAGGTATAATTAACTGTACTCTCGCCGTCCTTGCCCGTCTCATCAAGATACTTTAGACGGATGTAACCCTTTTCTGATGCTGTTTTCAGGACATCGAGCTGTTCTTGTTTCTCCTGCTGCACCTCTGGATCTGCTCCAGCAGGACTCTTGCGTGTGCGTTTCCAGACAAAGCCGTTTTTTTTAGAACCCGACGCAGAGGAATCACGGACAATCTGACACCCCGTTCCCGGTAAAGAATGTCAGAAAGTTGCTCGGCGGTATAGGTCTGCTCGTCTTCGAGGATGCGTTTTCCCAGGTAGGCAATGTCTTCTTCAGTCCAGCGCGGTTTCATCCCCTGATGGGGTGCATCATGGAGTCCTTGCAGACCACCGTCCCACCAGCGTTGAAAGGTTTCACGGATCGTTTTTGGGTGGCAGTCGAAGAACTTGGCGATCTGAGGTGCTGTCCACCCCCGTGAAGACAGTCTCAGAGCCTCGGCTCTGAGTCGGACGCGAGCAGGCAGCGTACCGTCTTGAGAGAGGGAAAGCAGTTGCGCATCTTCTTCAGGGGAGAGATGAATCTGATGGTGCGGCATCGGTGGGACCAGACCTACATCTTCATCATATTCACTTTTCACTGGTTCCCCTACTTAATGCGCGTTTGAGAGCGTTGTCGAACTGGGTGAAGTGTAGTGCAAATCCGTTCGGTGATCCCGATTTAAGTGGCGATAAATTCTCTTTGAATCGTTCACCAGCAGAGAGCGAACGGCTACACACGACCTGGAGGTTGCGACGCTCGAAGCGTTCCGGTTATGCCGACCCAACGCATCCCTACTGCTATCAGGGTTCAGCGGATATCAATACATACAAGATGTTTCTGGAAGTAGCCCATGCGCTGCTTGCAGAGGGTGGTCGCTTAGGATTTCTGGTTCCATCAGGCATTTATTCGGATAAGGGAACCGGTGATCTGCGAACCCTTTTCCTTGAACAATGTCGCTGGGATACACTCTATGTCTTTCAGAACGAGCGATTTGTTTTTGAAGGCATTGATCACCGCTTCAAAATGGCATATTTAGCCGTTGAGAAAGGTGGAAAGACTAAAACTTTGCAAACTCGCTTCCGACTTGGCCCTGGCAATTCACCTGAATCCTATGAACTTGCAGATGATGTTACACGGAATGAGAGTTATTTTCCGATTGCCACGCCTCTGATCAGTCGTTTCAGTCCAAAAACACGTTCGCTTCTTGAGGTCCAATCTGAACGAGATCTAGCAATTCTAGAGAAGATGTATACGAACGGTGTGTTATTGGGCAACAACGGACCAGATGGTTGGGGCATTCAATATGCTCGTGAATTTGACATGACCAATGACTCAAAACTCTTTCCATCCAGACCCCAATGGGAAGAAAAGGGGTATGTCCCTGATGAGTATGGGCATTGGCTGAAAGGCTGTTGGAAAGAGAGCTATAACCCTGCTCCAGCTGCGCAGCACCCAAAAGGAATCATCTTCTCAGCGGATAAACAGAAGGCCATCCCCGTTGACGAAGTTGAGGATGCAGCTTTGCCTCTCTATCAAGGAGTAATGATCAACAATTATGAATGCAATAGAGCTGCCTGGATTTCTGGCAGTGGCGCAAAAGCTAAGTGGGATAAAGGTCTACCCCCTGGCTCGCGTTTTGGCCCTCAGTTCTTGATTTCGATCAAATCTATCTTTCAAAACTCTCTCTTCTCGCTTAAACAGCGATATCTTATGAGAAGTATAGCTAGAACAACTGATGAAAGAACTATGATTGGTACCATTGGGGCTAGCTTCCCCTCAGGAAACAGCCTAAGTGTTCTAAAGTCTAACATCGCCTCAGAGGAGCTTGAATGGATAATGGGCAGTGTATTTAGTAGCTTTTGCTTTGATTGGTCATTAAGGCAAAGATTAGGTGGCACCAACCTAAATTGGGCATTTTTAGAAGAAGTTTCAGTACCTAGACTTGAAATGCAAAATTGCTATTTGACAAAGCAGATCATACAACTTTCTGCTGCTAATTCGATTTTCGCAAGGACTTGGATTGATTTAATATCTCAACTTTCCGAAATTCGAACTATGCATTGGAAGCGTAGCTGGGCTGTCACCCCTGCCGAGAGAATCAGGCTCAAAGCTTCTATTGATGCAGTTGTTGCAGAGTTGTATGAACTCAGTTTAGAAGAATATACCTGGATACTTCGAGAATGCGATTATCCTGTTGCCAGTCTAGCCAGTTCTCAAATTACCCGTACATTTGAACCAAAAGGTTTCTGGCGAGTAGATAAAGATAAAGATCCAGAACTCCGTCACACTGTACTCTCCCTCGTGGCCTTCCACGAACTGAAGCTTAACGGTCTGGAAGCATTCCTGAACCTGAATGAGGGAGAGGGTTGGATGCTACCGGAAACGTTGCGATTGGCTGATTATGGATTGGGACACGACGATCGGGCGAAAGAACATCAACCGGTTGCTTCGCAGCTCGGCCCCCGCTTCCTACCCTGGCAGCTCGAAGGCACTGTCGAAGAATCCTGGGAAGAATGCGCCCGCCACGCCGAAAACCTGAAGCGACTGCTCGGTAAATTCAGCAGCGAACCCAAACGGAGCATCGGTTCAGCCGAACAGCAAATAGCAGATTCACCTGATGCTCAATTCCCAATCAACTTGCTCGGTGAACCACTCAATCGGGATTTGTTTGGTAATATTATCAACAGTGCAATCAAGACCAGAAAAAAGCAGTGATGAATCGAATATCTAGTTATAAGACTGCCGTTTTCTCCTGGATTAGCGTCTCTATCCTTTTCTTCAGCTCTTATGCTCCATTGTGTGTCATTTTCGCAATCAAAGACAATTTCTGTAACACGCTTTTCTGCATCTTTTTGCTCATTTGCGCTCTGTTGTCTGTTATTTTTTTGATTGTCTTCCTTTACTCAATTAAATCCATGAACACAAACATAATTACTGTTGAGAGTGCATCATCAAAAGATGGCGAAATTTTAAGTTATGTTGTAACATACCTCTTGCCCTTCTTAGGGGTTGATCTCAGCAAGCCAGAGGACATCAAATCAATGCTAGCTCTTTTCTTTGTGCTTTACATTATTTATACTAGATCGCAAATGATCCAAGTAAATCCAATGCTTAGTATTCTTCAGTATTCTATTTTTGAGGTTACTGATACTCAAGGAATTACAAGAAGCATCATTTCCAAAAAGAAGTTTTTCCGAAAGGGCGACAGTATAACATTTGCTTCCCCTGCAAACAATGTTTGTCTAGAGGTGTAGAATGACCCAACAAAATTTATTCAACTATTTAGTTGACCATTGCAGTCCTGACAAGTCGGAGCACATAAATGTACTGCTTGCCAGTTTTCCTCGGAGACAAGCAAGGGAATTAAGACGTCTAAATATGACTCAAGAACTAGCAACTGAATTTCGTCGATTGGCAGTCGAATTCTGCTCTCAAGAGTGGGAAATCCTGGGGTATCAACAAGGATTCAAGCCAGAGGAGCATCAACTTGTTGCTTTAAACTGTCAGGCAAACCCAAATATTCTTGATTCCCTACAAGAATTAGCTCTGCCTGCTCAGGCGGTAGTATATAACAATGAAGCTGATTTTATTGACAATGTTCGCTATTATTCAATCGTAATTCAAAACCAAAATGACACAGCTATATTCTTGCGGATAAATTCGTTGAGACGCCAATTAAGGGAGAGATTTTTTGCATTTAGCATTGATGGCCCAGTATATAACAAGTTGGATAGGTATCCATTGTCCTTCGATTTTGAAATTGATTGCATTTTCTGGAATAACGTTCTGTACATCAGTAACATTTCAAACTTTGAGAGAATTTTTTCTGTTGATCACCTTGCACAACAACAAGTCCAAATTCATGTTCAGTCCTTGACTCAAACACTCCCAATTAGTAATGCTCATGAATTTGAGGCGGCTTGTGCAAAAGAACCGTCTATGGCGGTCAAGTTATCACGTATTGTTGGGAAGCCTTATATTCAGAATCTAACAGTACCTCAGATAATGCATATTAGCAGTGCTCTTGGTCTAGGGTTGACCTCCACAATAATCAACGGAACAGAGTCTTTAGATTACAACAATTCTCGCTCTGAGCGCTGGAAATTGCTGAAGCTTTTGGATGACGACTATTTGTTATCACAGATGACCCATCTTTTGTATGAAGTCAACTCTAAAGTGACGCTTCCTTAAGTGGAAAATATCAACTGAAGTGTTCTCGGGTCAGATGTTTATTTGCATTACTATAATGCCAATGAATGCCATGTGCTAATGTTGATCATTTAGCTTACCGTACCCACTACAAGAATCTCCTGCTCGACGTAGCGGCGCAGATCTCCTACCGATGTGAAGTAGCGGAACCCAGCACCGTTTGCTGCTTCCTCGACTGCCTTGCCTTCATTGAGTAGGAGTGCCACAGGCTGGCTATAGCCTTCCTGGAGACCACGCGGCCAAGCCAGATCGAGAACGGCAATCAGTTCACCTTCATCACCGACAATTTCTAGGCCAACTGTTCCACGCGGTAAGCCCAACGAAGCGAGCCAGTTGCTGCACGCCTCGATTTGCTGGCCTTCCTCATCGCTCTCGATGCCGCCGACTGCCACCCCAATCTTTGTCAGCGGTTGCTTTAACTCGGCTGTGGAAGCGGGAGATTCGGAGAGCAGACCCTCCAGGAACTGATTGGTAGCTCTGGCCAACAACTCGCGGCGAGCAGCCAGAAAATCACGGTAGCGATCTTCGTGCCAGAGCTGCTTATCCATTGGAATCCAGTGGGAGGCGAGAGCACCTGGATGTGCCGCTTCCACCGCCTCAAAGTATTCATGTGGTCTGCGGGCCGAAATCCATAAATTCGCATCTTTGGTCAGGAAAGTCAGGTTCGCCAAGGAATTCACCTCGGCGCGACTGTAGCCTTTTTGGTACAGAACGTACTTTGGGAAGATATGGTGCAGTTCCAGACCGCTGTTCTTGCCCAGCAGGTGTGCGCTCAGTTCCAGACCCGAACCCCAGTCGCGGGCACGGTAGATCCGCGTCAACATGTACAGTAGCGGGTAGAAGCGCGCACCCTGGCCGTAACCGGCGAAGTTGTACTCGGAGACACTCAGATTAGAGTAGTCCTGGCGCAACTTCGTAATCAGCGCTTTCAAGCTGTTGCCGCTGGTATCGAGTGTCGCCAGATCTTGGCCGATCACACTCTCGGTCGAACCGGAGAAGCGACCCCACATCAGCCCCTGGATGTACCAGTAGAGCATTTGATTTTGCTCGACGGCGGGCGGCAGTTTCCCGCCCTGCTGTTTGAGGTAGCGGGCCAGAACTGGCAGTGCATATCGGCTCGCCAGCACCCGATCGTGGTCGAGTCCCAGCCGCGAACCGAGCAGATCGAGGAGCAAATCCACCGCCTGCTCCGCATCTACCAGTCCCTGCTGAAACTCCGGCGTCGTCACATCCTTCAGAAAAGAAAACTGCGCCTTACCCGTGAGCATCGACGTGATCACCCGCAGCAGCCAGTCGAGGTCGAAGTAGAAACCGAGGCCCTGCCACTTGGCCAGCCGGGCGCTCATCTCATCGCGTGCCTGGGGCCAGGGCGCACAGATGCGGGCCAGGGCCAGATCGCCCTTGGAAAGCTTGGTGCCGCCACTGTTGACCTTGTTGAAGATATCGACCACCACATCGACCGTCTTATCCGCCCCGGTCACTTCTTCGATGTGCAGGTTGATATTGCGAATTTCGGCGAGTTGGTTCAAGCGCCCGATATAGGTGCCCATCGCAGGCAGCAGTTCGGGAACGGTCATCAGACTCTGCAGGTACGGCCCCACCCCCTTCTGCATCAGGTCGGTCACCCCAATCCAGAGCGGATTGTTCTGCATCTTCATCGACGCGTAGAACTCGAAGTCCTCACTGTCCAGATTGAAGTACAGGTTCATGAATGCATTAGCATTGCCCGAGAAGAAGGCGGGCGGTTTGCCGCGCACGATGCCGTAGAGGGAGGTGATGCGCTGCTGCCCATCCAGCAGCAGCTTGACCGTACCGGCAGCCAGCTTGCCATCCCCCCGTGCATGGTCGAGCGCCTGATCCGTCTTCGTCTCCCAGACCAGCAGACTGCCGACCGGATGCCTGCGGTACAGCGAATCCATGAAATTGCGCACCTGCTCCCGGTTCCAGACATAGCCACGCTGAAACTCAGGAAGGGCTATGCTGCCCAGATCGATCTGGTCAAGGATAGTGCTGACGTTCACGGCTTTGGTTTACCTGTAGAGCAGGAAGGGAAAGTGGTTGCGCAGGCGCAGACCGATTATACAAGTTTCCCTTAGAGACAAAAGATGTACCAATGCAACTATGGACAACACTGCCACAAACAAACCTGAGGTAAACCATGCCTGCAATGAAGAAATGCCACTACTGATGTTCTTTAAGGTATGCTGGTTTGCGCTGCAATGTGGTAGCCTTTTCCCCTTCCAGTTGGTCTGGATGTCCGCCGATGCTCAACCCGATTCTGTTCACCGAAAACGTCGTTCGTGACTTTCTGCGCTTTCAGCTGACGGCCTATCCCTTCGCGGACCCGAACCTCTATGAGCAGATGCGGGCGCTGCTCAACCTGGACCAGAGTCGCAATACTCCACTCCTGAAAGGACCCTACGTCAGTCTCAGCCGTCCATTTCGAGCTGGTGCCACCATCCAGGCCCTGACTCGTGAGGGGGTGCTCCATCCCCTCATGTCGAAACTGGCCCCCTACCCAAACGTCTACGGCCACCAGGAGCAGGCGATTCGTGCCATCGTTTCGGGCCAGAGCACCCTGGTTTCCACTGGCACTGGCTCCGGCAAGACGGAGTGTTTTCTCTACCCGGTCATCAGCCGCTGTCTAAGTTTGCGCGATGAAAGGGCGCCGGAGGGCATCATCGCCGTCCTCGTCTACCCGATGAACGCCCTGGCCGAAGACCAGCTCGGGCGTCTGCGCGGTCTGCTTGCCGGAACCGGCATCAGCTTCGGCATGTACGTCGGCAAAACGCCCGAGCGTACCGCCGATGTGGCTGGAAAGAAACTGAAGGCTGGTTCATCCGCAGCGGACTACCGCAAAGCCGTCGAACAGTCCCAGGGCATCGTCGTCCACCCACCCGAAGAACGGGTCTCCCGCGAACAGATGCGGGCCAGACCGCCGCGTATCCTGCTCACCAACGTCAAACAGCTCGAACTGCTTCTCACCCGCCAGCGCGATGTCGAACTATTCAACCAGGCCCGCCTCGACTTTCTCGTCTTCGACGAGGCCCACACCTTCAGCGGTGCCTCGGGTGCAGAAACCGCCTGTCTGATCCGTCGCCTGCGCGCCTACTGCGGTCGCACGGCAGACGAAACAGTCTGTATCGCCACCTCGGCCACGATCGTCGATGTCCAGGGACCGGACGCCGGTCTCGATTTCGCTTCGCGCTTCTTCGGGGTCGAAAAAGCACGGGTAACTCTCGTCACCGAACAGTACGAACCGGACGCCTGGGCCGGGCAGTTGCAACCGGATCGCTCTCCCGAGGGCGATCCGATCATGCAGTTGCAGACCGTGCTTGCGGCCCTCTCGGCCGACGAAGGGCAGCTGGCCGAGGCCGTATGCACCGCCTATCTCGGGCTGACGGGGCACAGGCTGCACCCGGAATGCTGGCAGGAGGAGCTGTACGCCCACCTTTCCAGTCAGCGGCTGGTGCGCTCGATCGTAGAAGGGCTCACCCGTCCGCGCCTGCTTGCCGAACTGGCATCGGCCCTGTCCGCTCAGATGCAGCGAACCGTCACCGGCGAAGAGGTGCTCACCTGGCTCGCCCTCGGTGCAGCTGCTCGGCGCGAGAGCAGACCACTGCTCAGGCCGGTCGTGCACGCCTTCGTGCGCGGTGTCGGCGGCGCGGTCGTCACCTTTCCCACTGATCGAGAGCGTGCCCACCTCTGGCTGGCAGCCGAAGATGCCGCCAGCAGCGAACTGTGTGCTCTGCCGATCACGACCTGCACCACCTGTGGCCAGCACTACTTCGTCCATGCTGCGGAAGATTTCCAGTTCACTGAACGTCAGCCGGGTGGCGGTCGGGCCGTAGACAATCGCCGCTTCTGGCCTGCACTCTCCGAGAGCCACGGTGGACGCCGGTTGATCCTGCTCGATCGGCTGATCACCGACGAAGTGGACGATGATCCCGACGACATCCCCAGGGAGACCGAGCGTCTCTTCTTCTGCCGCTTCTGCGGCGCCCTGCATCCTGCTGCCCTCAACCGCTGCGACGGCTGCGGTCGGCCGGGTGTCCTGGTGCCTCTACTGGCTGTGCGCCAGAAGGGCAGCGCTGTCGGTTCCCTCTACGCCTGCATCTGCTGCGGGACGCGGGGCCGTCAGCTCGGCGCTCGCTACCGCGAACCGGCCCGCGAAGTGCGCGCCATCGCCGTCTCCGATGTGCACGTGCTCGCCCAGAATATGATTCACCACGCCGAGCGGCGGCGGTTGCTGGTATTCGCCGACAACCGCCAGGACGCCGCCTTCCAGGCTGGATGGATGCAGGACCATGCCCGCCGCTACCGCCTGCGCAGCCTGATGTACGAACAGATTGTTCAGGGTGCGATCTCGATTGGCGATCTGACCGCCCACCTCGACGATTTGCTGGAGCGTAACGAAGATCTCAGCCGCGCCATCCTGCCGGAAGTGTGGCGGGCGGTGCGCAAAGAAGCGGAAGGCAACCGGCACGGCCAGGAGCGGCGGCAGTTTCTGCGCTTCCAGATATTGCGCGAGATCACCACCGGTCTACGCCAGCGCATTGGTCTAGAGCCCTGGGGGCGCATCCGCGTCGAGTACGCCGGACTGGGCATGCATCTGGAGTGGATCCAGCACTGGGCAGCGGTGATCGCCTGCACGCCGGAGACGCTGGTGGAGGGGGTGGCCGCCCTGCTCGACATCGAACGGCGCAACATGCTGCTACTTGACCGTGAAGACCAGATCTTCACCCGCTTCTGGCAGGAGGGCAGCCCGGAAATTCAGAAGGGCTATCTGCCCCTGCTGCATGGTGTGCCCAAAGCATTCAAACTGCGGCGGGAGCCGGGCGATCGGGAGTCGCGGGTCCGGCAGTGGCTGAGCGAGACGCGCACGACCACTGCCTGTCTGGTGGCCAGACGCTGGGGTGTGGTGCCCGAGCTGATGGAAGCGTTCTTCGAAAGCCTCTGGAAGCTGCTCACCGATGAACTGCGCCTGATCGTGCCGGTGCAGTTGCGCAGTGTGCGCAACCGTCCGGTAGCCGGTGCGGAAGGAGCCTGCCAGATCGATGCGGACCGCCTGCGCATCGCCGCCCACCAGGGCGTCTATCGCTGTACGGTCTGTCGCCGCACCACCGTGCGGGCCACACCGCGTCTGGTCTGCATGAATCGCTACTGCTCCGGAACCCTCCAGTTCGAAGCCGAGAACATCGACGATTACGACCTGAAGGTGCTCGACGAGCAATTCCACATGCTGATTCCACGCGAGCACAGCGCCCAGGTACCAGCTGAAGAGCGCGAACGCATCGAAAACCTGTTCAAGGGCAACCACGAAAGCGTCAACACCCTGGTCGCCACCCCCACCCTCGAACTGGGTGTGGATATCGGGGCACTCGACATCGTGCTGATGCGCAATGTGCCACCGCTGCCCGCCAACTACTGGCAGCGGGCCGGTCGGGCTGGACGCCGCTTCCGCATGGCCGTCAACCTCACCTATGCACGGGGAGCAAGCCACGACCGCGCCTACTTCGCCGATCCCCTGCGCATGTTGGCTGGGAGCGTCACCCCACCCCGGATCAACCTGAAAAATGCGCTGATGATCGGCAAGCACGTGCACGCGGCGGTGCTCACGGTGCTCAATCGCCTCGTCCGCGACGAGCATGCCCTCAGTCCGGCTGCACGTGAGAGTCTGAGCTGCACACTCGACACCTGCTTTCCCGAACAGATCCGCGCTTATCTGTTCGATGAGGCCGGGAATCTGCTCAAAGCTCCGGTGAACGTGCGCTCGTTGGAGGTGGAGCTTAACCGCCACCTGCCCACACTCCTGGAGCATCTGGAAGCGATCTTCGGCTCCGGCTGGCCTGCTGAGGCTGCTCGTCTGGTCGATACGGTCAGGCTGCGTACGGCAGTGCTGGAGATGGGGACAGAACTGGAGGCGGTGGTTGCCCGTATCTGGCAGCGTCTGCAGTGGGCGATCGCGCAGATGGCCCGCCTGAACGAGGTGCGTCTGCGCCAGGGCACCCTCAGCCCGGAAGAAGATGCCCTCTGGAAGCGCTGCGACACCCTGATCAAGCGGATGAAGGGGCAGCTCAGCCGCAGCCGCAGCGAAACCGAAGGCTACGACGACACCAACCTGTTCGGGGTGCTGGCGGTGGAAGGCTTCCTCCCCGGATATGGCCTCGATACCGGTTCGGTCAAAGCAGTGGCCCAACTGCCACCCCGCCTCGGCCTTACCAGCTTCGAGCTGCCCCGTCCAGCGGCAATGGCCTTGCGCGAGTACGTGCCGGGCAACCTGATCTACGCCAACGGCAACCGCTTCGTGCCCCGCTCCTACCGGCTCAACCCGGATGAACCACTGCGCTTCGCTGTCGATCTGGCTGGAGAAGCGGTGGTCGATGTAGCCGCTGGCGATCAACCGGTCGGAATTGGAGCGACGACCATCCGGGCCGTGCCGATCTGTGATGTGGATATGCCCCAGCAGGCCCACATCAGTGACGAGGAGGACTACCGCTTCCAGCTTGCCGTCACCGTGATTGGCTGCGAACTCGGTCGCCACGGTAGCGGAGTCGCCTTCCGCTGGCAGGACCGCTCGGTCCTGCTGCGCGACAACGTGCACCTGCGGCTGGTCAACGTCGGTCCCTCCGCGCTTTTGCAAACGCAGCTTGGCTACCCGGTCTGTCTGGTCTGTGGCCAGAGCCGCTCACCCTTCGCCTCCCAGGCCGAGCGTGATCGCTTCGCCGAGGACCATCTGGTGCGCTGCGGACGCCGCGTCGAACCCACCGGCTTCTACTCCGACATCGTCGCCCACTGCCTGACCTTGCAGGGATGTCGGGACCGCCAGGAAGCTTACAGCCTGGCTGAGAGCCTGCGTATCGGAGCCACCCGCGTGCTGGAAATGGAGCCGGAGGATCTGCAGGTGCTGGTGCTCGCCCGCCCCGGCCAGAACGAAGTGGATGCACTGCTCTACGACCCCATGCCTGGGGGTTCGGGTCTGCTCGAACAGTTGCTCAGTGCCTGGCCGCAGGTGGTCGAGGCGGCACTGGTGGTCTGTCAGCATTGCCCCTCCTGCTGCCCGGATGCCTGTATCGACTGCCTGTACACCTTCCGCAACGCTCACTACCACCGCTTCCTCGACCGCCACGTCGCCGAGGAGAAGCTGCTCCAGTTGGGAGATGTGCTGGAACTCTCCCACGAGATTGTGCCGCGCCTGCCCCAGAAGCTGCCGGATTCGCAATCGAGCAATCCCGAGCAGGATCTGCGGGACATGCTGCTGCGGGCTGGCTTCCCAGAACCGGAACCTCAAAAAACAATCGCCCTGGGCAAGCCGCTCGGTGCGACGACCCCGGATTTCTTTTACGAAGACCCCAGCGGTCGATTCGATGGTGTCTGCCTCTATCTGGACGGGTTGAGCAGTCGCCTGCACGGCAACCCCGAGACACAGGAACGAGACCGGCGCATCCGCGAACGGCTCAGGCAGGACGGATACGAGGTGCTGGAGATTGAGCACAGTCGGTTGAGCGATCGCCCAGCGATGGCCCAGACCTTCTTCAAGCTCGGCAAAGTGCTGCTCGGTCGGGAACGGGCTGCCGAACTGCGCGAGAACACCTACTGGTTCGAGCCTGTCGACCAGACGCTGAACATTGACCTGAGCCTGTTCGATACCGACTGGCATCCCTTGATCTGTGCCGTTGCGAAAACGGGGGTGGTAGTCGAACCCGGCGAGGATGTCAGCCAGAACGGCCAGGTAATTGGCACAGCCCTGGCCATTGTCCGATTGGGTGAACGGACCCTGTATCTATTGGATGCACAATCACCGGGGTGTCAGGCTGTACAGGCGGTTCTCCAGGCGCAGGGACAGCCAGCCCTTGTCCTTTACCGCAACGACCTCGATGCTGCCCGAGCAACTCTTTTCGACCAGTTGAGAAACCTGCAGTCCTGATACCCCCTTCTGCTGAGGAATGAACCATGCCCGTTTGCCTTTCCAACACGTTGACCCCAGCCGCAAGCAAGCTTGAGGCCAGTGACGCGAAGCGTCTCTGGAACTTCATCAACAAGTTTATGGAAGACCCATCCTTTCGGAGCATTAGTCTGGAGCGGGTGCAGGGGGCAAGCGACAAGAATGTCTGGTCCGGTCGGGTCACCGATAATGTCCGTGCCATCCTCTACCAGGATGGAGACACCTGGCACATCATCTACGTCGACCGCCATGATGAGGCCTACCGTTGGGCCACCGCTCGCCGGGTAGAGCGTCACGTCAAAACCGGCGCATTGCAACTGGTGGTTATTCCCGAAAAGATTGGCGAACAGTTGCCTGCGCGCACGCCTGGTGTACCCGACATTTTTTCAGCGCACACAGACGAGTATCTGGTCAGCCTTGGCCTGCCTCCGACCTGGCTGCCGCTGATTCGCCAGATCACCGACGAACAGACGCTGCTCAAGGTGCTCCCCGATCTGCCCGAGGAGGTCGCTGAACGTTTTCTGGCGCTGGCCCTCGGGGAGGTCGTAACTCCACCTGTGCCCCTCCCGCCGCAACGCTCCCCCCTCGAACACCCCGATAGCCGCCGTCGCTTCTTCGTGCTGGAAAACAACGAAGATCTGCTGCGCATGCTGGAGGCACCGCTCGCCACCTGGATTGCCTTCTTGCATCCCACCCAGCGCCGTCTGGCCGAGGGCCGCTTCAACGGTCCCCTCAAGGTCACCGGTTCGGCTGGTACCGGAAAAACCGTGGTCGCCCTACACCGGGCGCGGCACCTTGCTCGCCAGGGTAAACAGGTTCTTGTCACTACCTTCGTCACCACGCTCTGCAACAATCTCGAACGGAATCTGCAGCTTCTCTGCACCGAGGATGAACTGAGCCGCATTCGGGTGGCCTCCGTACACAGCGAAGCGTTGAAGTTGCTGCGCAGCAAAGGACGCACCGTTATTCCCGCCAACGATGACCAGGTCGAAGAGCTGATTCGACGCAACGCCTACACAGGCTGTCCGCTGGACGAAGATGCCCTGTGCCTGGAGTGGAGGTACGTGGTAGAGCCTCAGGAAATTCGCTCCTGGGATGAATACCGCTCAGCCGCTCGTACGGGTCGCCGCTATGCCCTCAACGTCAAAGAGCGCAAAGCCGTCTGGCGGGTGTTCGAGGATGTTTACAGCAGTCTCGAAGCCGGCAACAAACTGGACTGGGCGGGTGTATTCCGGGCGTCCAGGGAACTGCTGACTGCAGGGGCCGCTGCCCGCCCTTACGATGCAGTGATTGTCGATGAAGTGCAGGATCTTCACGTTCCCGGACTGCGATTCCTGGCGGCTCTGGCCGGAGACGGACCCGATGGTCTGACCGTGGTCGGTGATGCCGGACAGCGCATCTATACCGGTGGCCTCAGCCTCCGTTCGCTGGGCATCGACGTGCGCGGACGCTCCCACACCCTGCGCATCAACTACCGCACCACCGAGCAGATTCGCCGTTTTGCCGATCGGATCGTTCCCACCAGTGACGACCTGGATGGCAATCAGGAAAACCGCAAAGCGACGGTCAGCATCCTCAAGGGGCCGGAGCCTGTGCTGAAGGAGTGCCTGGACGCATCACAGCAGGCGCAGTTCGTTACCACCGAGATTCGGCGGCTGCTTGCCCAGGGACTTGGCCTGGATGAAATCGCCATTTTTGCCCGCACTTGGAAGCAACTGGACAATCTTGCCGAATTCCTGAAAGCGGAGGGTATTCCCTCCCGCAGACTGGACAGTACAGCCAAAAAGAGCGAACCCGCGGTTCACACTGGTGCTATGCATCGAGCCAAAGGGCTCGAATTCAAGGTTGTCTTCGTCATCGATGTCTGCGCTCCGTGGGTACCTCTGACGGCCGAGGTCGATGACCAGACCGACCCGCAGGCGCAAGCGGATGCCCTGGAACGGGAACGCCAGCTCCTCTATGTCAGCGTTACCCGTGCTCGGGATGAGGTGTTCATAAGCTGGACTGGAGAACCCAGCCGGTTTTTGATGAAGTAGCTCGGTAGCCCCTTCTGTCAGCCAAGATGTCGTGCGGATTGGTGACCAGTTGCACGAGGGGGTGAAAGGAATCGACCCAGATGGTCCGTTACTCTGATGAGTTTAGAGCGCTTCTTGGTTTTATGCACTGCATTTTTTGTATGGAAGCCCCTCCCCAGAATGCACCCAGGCGACGAGGTGCATTCTATGCCGCTGCATCGCGCTCTTAGGACCAGAGCACTTGACACAGGGTCCGCTACTGACACTAGATTCACCTTTTTGAAAATCTTTCCTGAAACTCGTGCAACCGATCCTATTGTTTCCTTAGAGGAAAGCAGATATGATATGGACACACGGCCATCCCGTTGGATGGTCTTAACTGCTCTGTAGAGCAAAGGACAATCTATGCAAGAGATGATCTTGAAGTTTCAGGCTGTTCAGGCTTGTCGGGCGCACCTCTCTCGTGCTGGGGAACTCAAGAGGGAAATGTGGAACCTCACTGTTCCCGTCTCTGAAGTGCCGAAAGGGCTGCCGTACGGCCCAAATGCCAGGAATGCTAATCCGAAGGCAAAAACTGTAAGGGCTATGCTCGCTACTTTGCGAGATGAACCCGAGGAATTCTTCTTTTTTAACAATGGAATCATGCTTGTAGCTGATCGGGTTCAAGCGAAAAGCACCCCTTCAGGTCGTTATGAAGTCACTCTTACACTTCATGTCCCGGAAGAAGCAGAGAGTGAGTACCTCGGGCATGGGATTTTGAATGGCGGACATACTTATCATGCCATCATGCATGCCATCGAAGAGCAGAAAAACCACACTAATCTTGCACAAGGATTGGTCAGTATTAGTGTGGCTACTGGCATTCAGGAAGATGAAATTGCTGCCATCAGCCGAGCTCGCAATACTAGTGAGAAAGTAGCAGAGTACGCACTTATCGATTTGCAGAGAGGATGGGAGATTATCAAGCATAACCTCCCTGAACGCTGCTATCCTTATGTATCTTTCAAAGGAAATGAAAAGTCAACAGTGGAAGATGTTGAGGCTGACGAGGCCAAACCATTTACTGTTGTTGATGTTGTTCGCAGACTCGCCTTGGTGAATAATAACATCTATAATTGGCGAGAACGCAAACACCCGAAAGCTGCCTACACAGGAAAGGGAAGCCTGGAGAAGTCCTGGAAGCCCGAAAAGTATGCTAAAGTGGCACCATTGCTCGAAGATATCTTGTGGCTTGAGGAGCAGATACTTGCGGAGCATGTTTCCCGCAACCGCATTGGGGAAGGGACCAGCGGACGGAAGCATAAGATTATCACCAAGGTTTCGGGCTGCTCTGACAAACCAAGCATCCTTATGACAGGCACTGAAGTGCCGATTACTGTTGCTGAACCATTCGTGTTTCCAGTAATTGCAGCTTTTCGAGTTTTTCTAGAATCTCATGGGGGCTGGAAGCAGCCGCTACCTGAATTGTGGGCAGTCTGGGGACCACGTCTCATCAATGCTCTGTGGAACGAATACGAGCAGCCAAAGGCCCGAAACAGTGCAGCAATTTTTGGTCGAGCTGATGAGACTTGGCAGGCACTGGTAACAGAAATTGTGATGGGTTTGATCTAAGGGTTCTGTTGCAAATATTTCCAAAAGCACTACGAGTAGGCGAATAAGCAGTACTCTAAGACCTATCCGTAGCACTTTTCAAATTTTTTGCAACAGATCCCAGTTAGGTGTCTGAGCTTGCTGATTTGCAACGGCCCAAAGCGGGGAATAATAAAGCTGTCCTAGCAATATTAATCCAGCGAGCAGGCGGACGCAGTTCTGCGATTAGCTCAGTGCTGAAGAACACCAGAAGGTTCAAGGTTTCCGATGGATGTGATCTATTTAGCCACTGACTATCTCGTGCCAGCATTGTTGCAATGTGGCGGTGTTGTTCATTTAGATAAGAAAATTGGCATGGCGAAAGTGGAGCAGTTCTACAAGGAAAAACAGCTGAAACTGCCACGCCCGTTCACCCTTGTTCGCTTTCTGGACTGTGCCGAACTTAAAGTCACATACGTTCGCTGCGATTCTGGATTTTTTATGATGCGTGGCGTCGATGGGCAGCGGGCGTACGAAATTCTCCGTGCGTTGGACGCTTGTTTTATCCTCCTGGGTCGATGTGCAAATAATCTACGTGATGTAGGAAGGCTTGTTCGTCTGAACCAGGAGCCTGAACGGCATTGGGGAATTGAGGAGATGATTCGCTTTTCGCCTGATGATCTGCATGCTTGGCAACTGGAGGCGGCGTTTGAAGGGCAGTACGTTCAAGAACGCGACCTGCGTTTCGCCGTAGGTGCCGTGCCACAACTTCTGAAGGATACACGATTGGTCGGAGCACTCGTGCATCTTGGGCAGAGTCGATTTCTCGTCAATGGGTATATGGTAGGTTCTTATTATCACTCTCATTACAAACACGAACGCTTGGCCAAATCGGATTCCGAAATGGAGCGCGATTACTTTGAAAACAGAGAGCGGTATGAGTTGGGCTTTCTATCAGCGTTCAAGGGCATTGAAAGTTTGCTCGGTGTCACCCAACTTACCAAAAGCATCATTCCTACTAAGCTCGCTGAGCGATTCGGATGCACAGACCAGTCGTCCCAGAAGTACACAAGGATGCACGAATGCTTTTTGGGTTACCAACCGCAATCGGATGTGGTTGAAATGACTGTCCGCTTTCTTAATGTTCGCAATGCAGCTGCAGCGCATGGAAACCCGACACCCCCGATCGAACTACGCGCGGTCAGGGACTCTGTCTTCGAGATCCAGCACATGTTGGGCAGACTTTGCGAAATGGCATTGGGGTCGGAGATCGAAGCCCTGTTGCCTGACGAAGCCTACTGCTTATAGGAGGCCATCAATTTTCAGGGTGGTGGGGCGATCTTAAGGGAGGCAGGACCATGCCTCCCTTGCTTGGGACTCCAAACAGATACCGTGTCCGGCTTTGTCGCAGAAACGGTGTGCTTGCGGTGGTTGTCAGAGAAGATGTCGTACGTTCTGCCTTCAGGCAGCCTGTGGTAATCGTACCTCCTCTTGTGGGTTTTTAGCATGCGGCGGGTTGAGGGCCACCTGATTTGGAAGTTTCCAGTTGCGGATGTCCTTCGACCCCCATTCGGGGGGCAGGCCACCGCGACGGATGGTGCTCCCAGGCCTGCAGATAGACCTGCCGACGCTGGTGTCGCGTTCCAGAATAAGGGCCAGAATGAGCGACATTGCAACGAAGTGTCAAACTTTAGACTTTGTAACACGACAGCGAAGCCTCAGCATCGGGGCAATGGCGACAGGCGGTCGAGCAGTGCCGGTGTTGCTCCCCTGATCGTCGCCGTCGTTCGCGCCGCTCCCCCCTGGCCTGCTCGCCGCCGCTCGTCGAGGCCCACGCCGCCGCCCTGTCTGCGCTGTTCGCCGTCGTCGCTGCCCGCCCGCTCGCCCTTCCCCCCAGAGCCCCGCCCCCCGATCACCGCTGCCGCCTCCGGATCACCCTGCCCGCCGGTCGCCGCCAACTGGCCCCCGCTGCCCGCCGCTCGCCCTGCCTCCCCGCTGCCGCTGTGTGCCGTCTGTTAGCCCCCTCGCTCAGTCTGCCGCCGTTGCGCTCAGCCCTGCCCAGCCCGCCGTCGTCGGTGTCCGCAGTGAGAACGTTGCCCCGCGCTGTTGCCCGTCGCCGTTGGGCTCGCGCCCTAGTGGTCGGGAAGTGTACTTTGGTGCGGCCAATTTCCGGAAATTCCCGCTCGGGCTGTTCTGCGCGGCAGCCTTGCTGGATGTGGAGGTGCAGTGGACGGTGCAGATGCACGGAGTTCCACCCGCCATCCGCCAGTTGTTGCAGCTGCCAAAGCCGCCTGAGGAGCAAGTTACAGCCCCTTCTAGCTAAGCGCGTTGCGCCCAACCGTGGGCAGCTGAGGGGTCTCAGCGATGGCAGACGCGGTGTGCCAATCGTTCTCACCGCTGGACGACCCGCTGGGAGGAGTTGCCAATCGTCCATGCGGACCGATAGCCGAGGGAGCAATTGGCGTACCCTGGAGGAGAAAAATTGCCATCGCTGTATGAACAAGTTCTTCCGTGCTCTCCTGGGCAGTGTGCTTGCTGTTGTGTGGGTGACCGGAGGCTCTGCGCAGGCCCGCCGCTACCGCTGTGCGGACTTCAGCACGCCCCAGCAAGTGATCGATGCCTATCGAGCGGGTGCGACGTATCTGGACGGAGATGGGGACGGCTACGCCTGTGAGAAGCAGTTCAATGTCTACATCGGGGATGCCTCACCGACTTCTCCCGGAAGGTCCCCTGTAGTCCCCACCCGCAAGAAGGTGATGCCACAGACAGCCCCGAAGCCAGGGGTGGGAGGCCAGAGCGTTCATCTGCTATTGGGCAATCCCAGTCAGGCGGGCACCACCGACCTCAACAACTACCTGCTCATCAAGCCCCAGTACGCCCTTTCGTACAATGCGGCAAAAGGGATCCCCAACTGGGTGTCCTGGCAACTCAATGCTTCCTGGCTGGGGAGTGTGGACCGGCAGAATGATTTCAGGCCGGACACGACGTTGCCCGGTGGGGTCTATCCGGTGACGCCTGGGGACTATGCCGGTTCTGGCTATGACCGGGGGCACCAGGCTCCCTCGGGGGACCGCACCCGCAATCGCGAGGACAACTCGTCGACTTTCCTGATGAGCAACATGATTCCGCAGGAAGGCGACCTCAACCGTGGTCCCTGGGAAAAACTCGAATCCTACTGCCGGGACCTGGTGCGTGCAGGCAAGGAACTCTACATCGTGGCCGGTGTCACAGGCCAGAAGGGGACGATCGCCGGGGGCAGGGTGAGCGTGCCCGAACGCAACTGGAAGGTGGTGGTCATCCTCGATACCCCTGGCCAGGGCCTGGCGGGTGTCACCGCCAGTACCCGGGTGATCGCGGTCGAGATGCCGAACCAGAGGGGCATCAAGGACACGGACTGGCCCCAGTATCAAGTCACGGTGGACCAGATCGAGCAGGCCACGGGTTACGACCTGCTCTCGGAAGTGCCTGTGAATGTCCAGAAGGTGATCGAGGCGAAGCGCTAAGCAGAAGGCAACTGCACCGCCCTGATCCGCCAGGTGGGAAAGCAGCATCTGCCCTGTCTTGAACCGCTCAGGTTATCAGGAGCGCGACTGCCCTGTCTGCAGTGAATGAAGCTTGCATAAAGTTTGGCACTTGTAATTGTAGGCACTATACACTCAGTACAGAAATACCCCACACCCCTCGGCCTTCCCCAGAATGCTCGACAAGTTTCATCGCTTCTATCAGGACTGGCATCGTCTGCAGGCGGAGTTGTCCGGCCTGAGTGCCGGGGGTGAGGTCCGTTCCAGCTCAGGGGCATCGAGAGGGGGGCGTCGAGGCCACCGTGTGCGTCAGGCATCGTCTCGGGGTATTCCTGAGGGCCTGCGCTACCAGGTGCTGTCTCGTGATGGTGGACGATGTGTGCTCTGTGGCCGCTCCCAGGCGGACGGGGTGAAGTTGCAGGTGGATCACATCCTGCCGCGCTCGCAGGGTGGGACCGCCACCCTCGATAACCTGCAGACGCTGTGCGCCCCCTGCAACCGGGGCAAGAGCAATCGAGACCAACGAGATTGGAGAGGATAAAGATGTTCGGCAGACTGCTTGGGGCGGCGATGCTCCTGGGGGGCGTGTACTTTTTCGGCCAGGATATATTCTTCGTTGGCCCCTATGGGGGCATTGCGGCGATGGCTACGGTGCTGTGCCTGAGCATCGGCATCTTCACCCTGCTCTTTGCCCGGGGGGCTGCCCTGTTCGGCTGGATTGCCATCGGTCTGGGTATCTTGCTGGTGTTCACTGGATCCCGGGCGTTTCTGATGCCGACCAGCCTCTGGGACTTCTTCCTGGGCACGACGCTGATGGCCGCCGGGTACAAGTTGTTCAAGGACGGAGAGATTGGCCTATGAGCCTGCGCCGTCGCCGCTCGGCTGCACTGCACGCCCTGACCGGGGCTGCGGGGGGGTTGGCTGCTTCCTGGGTGCTGGGGGGTGCGGGTCTGGTCATCGGCCGGTTTGGCTTTGGTGTGGGAATCGGTGCCCCAGGCTGGATCGCCCTCGGTGTGGTGCTGGGGCTTGCTGTCTATGGCTTGAGGACCCTGTTTGATTAAGTAATACAGTGAGAGATGCTCCCGGTGCCATGCTTGTTTGCGCTCATGATGCCGGTCAAAGCTGTTGACTTGACACTTTGCGTAGCAAACCAGTTCGTGATTCAAACTACCGCCACTAGGGCGAGGGGGTGCTGATCTGCTCTTGAGCGGCGGCAGGTCTATCAGCAGGGCCGGGAGCAAAATCCGTTGCGGTGGCCTGCTCCCCGAATGGGTGTCGAAGGACATCCGCAACTAGGAGATCCCAAATCAAGTGTCGCTCAACACGCTCTATGCTAAACACTCACAAGGGGCGGTACGATTGCTGCAGGTTGTCTGAAGGCAGAATGTGAGTCATCTACCCTGACAACCACCGGTATGCTGTGGGGTAAACAAACCGATGACTCGAAGTCCGTACCGATTTGCGGCTGCCAGGGAAGAGGAGGCTGTAGTATTCGGTGCCGCAAGACCTGGGTACCGGAATGCCCAGGTCGCCCAATGGATTGAGTTTATGGGGAAGCGGGACATTCGGCGCGTTTGCTGTCTTTTGAGCGAAGTGGAACTGGCCCGCTACTCCAGCTTGCTCGAAACGTACCGCGAGGCATTCGGTCGCGAGAGAGTCTGCTGGGCAGCAGTTGAAGATTTCCAACTCATCGAACTTGAAACCCTGTTCCAGACAGTGCTGCCTTTTTTGCGACAGGCGGAGCAGGCCCGGGAAAAAGTGGTCGTCCACTGTGCCGGCGGCATTGGACGCACCGGACAGGTGCTGGCAGCCTGGCTGGTCCATGGGCGAGGACTCTCAAGGCAAGAAGCGGTGCGCGCCGTAGGAAGCACAGGAAGAAACCCCTACGAAGCGGCGATCGCTGCTCCACTAAAGGGGCGAAACCCGTGGCGGGTTCTCCATGATTTGAAGCTGCGTCTTGAGAAGCCACACTAAAGTACCTGTCCATCTCCAAAGCAGGCGAACCTCTCCACGGCGCACCACGGGCCGAAATGCCCACGGGATGCGCAACGTGCTTAGCCGGGAGAGGCTGAAACTTTCTCCTCAGGCAGCTTTGGCAGCTGCTGTCGCGTCCCAGGATAAGTGACGTGAATCCGGGGTAATTGTCGTGGGTCACAGAGGCTGGGAGGCTGATGCAGCAGGGGTTTCAGGCATGATTACGTAGTAGTACAAAGAAATGTTAAGTTTCTTGATGGCTGTCAAGAAACAGCTGTAAAGAAATCAGTGTAATTGCTCTTAATTTTCTGTTGAGGAGTAGGTTGGGGGTAGGAATTCTGGCCTGAGGGAGGTCAGAGAGATGTCAAGCAAGAATTTGGCCAGATCAGAGCGCTCCGGCGCTCGTGAAGTGGTCAGGAAGCCCGCGAGCGGCCTCAGTCCGCTTCAAGAAGCGTCAGTAAGCTCCAAAGGAAAGGGAGCGGAGGTGGGCTTGGATTGGGCGGGGGAGCCCGGTAGTGTCGGTCCAGAGGAAGGCGTGGAAGCGTCCAGTGCCGCAGGGGAAGCACCAGTGTCCTTGGCGGAGGTGCCCGCGCCGCCCGTGTCGTCCTTGGGGTTGGCGTTCGCTTCTGGGAAGCCTGCTGCCCTTGTGCATAAGGAAGATGCTCCCCTGGTGCGCGAGGAAAGTGCACCCCTGATGCATAAGGAAGATGAGAGCCTGTTGCCCGAAGAAGGTGCCGCCTCTGCTGAAAAGGCAGCTGTGCCCCCTCTACATTCAGAAGCTGCGTCCCTGCAGCCCCAAGAGAATGCGCCCCTTGCCCATCACCCCCTTGCCCATCTAAAAGCTGCGTCCCTGCAGCCCCAGGAAGTTGCAGCCCTCCTTATGGACGAGGGCTTGAGCGCAACGGATCGGTGCCGTCTGGAGTGGGTGCAGCGTCTGCTGGGGGCGGGGGAGGGTCGCGCGTATCGAGCGGAGTTGAGGCGTGCGAGCCGGGCATTGGGGGTAAGCGAGCGGAGTGTACGGCGGTGGGTGCAGCGGTACCGTCAGCGGGGTCTGGTGGGTCTGGTGCGCGCCGAGCGCTCGGATAAAGGCGGCAGCCGCCTGTCTGAAGAGTGGCAGGAATTCATCTTGGGCACCTGGCGGTCCGGTAACCGTGGGGGACGGCGGATGAGCCCGGCGCAGGTGGCGGTGCGGGTGGCGGCGCGTGCCCAGAGCCTGGGGGTGAGCGCGCCGAGTCGGTCGAGCGTGTACCGGTTGCTGGCGCCGGAGATCGCTCAGGGATCGCGGCGGGTGGGTTCCATTGGCTGGTATGGGGAGCAGTTGTCGCGTGTCAAATTAAAGGGCCGGAGTGTCAGATTAGAGGACCGGGGGAATTCTCACGGGAAAGCTTGTCAGGTAAGGGTTTGGTTAGATTGCGAAAGAGATATCTGGGCTGGTGGGTTGTGTCAGATTCGGTGGCCAATCGTCTGTGGGGTGGCGGAGAGAGATTTAGTCTGAAAATCTCATAGAAATGTCAAATTGGACGGCCGGTTTGTGCCAGGCACGTGGGGGTGGGCAGGCCCTGAGGCGCAAGCGCTCCAGAGTCGGAGGGTGCTTTTTGCTGCGTGGGGAGCGGCGTGGTTGCGGTGTGCCTCCGCAGGCAGCGGCGCCTGGGCAGACGCACGGGAGCCAGCAGCGGCAGCCTTGATGAGCACTCCGATCAGACGGCGCATAGCAGCAGGGGGGAGCCGGGGAGCGGTACCAGGGCCACCAGGGCAGCAGCGGCGGAGATCTCCTGGGGGTGGGCCATCCTCCAGCTCAGACACCAGCCGGAGCATCGAGCAGTCTGCCGCCGTTGCCCGCGCCCCTGTCCTGATTGCTGTCGTCGTTCCCCCCTGGGTTCCCCGCCGCTGCCCGCTCGCCGCTGCCCCCCGCCCAGCCAGCCGCCGTTGCGCCCGGCCCTGTTCTGCTCGCCGTCGTCGCTCCCTCGGTTCCCCGCCGCTGTTCCTTGTCTGGTCGCCGTCGTCGGTGTCCGCCGTGAGAACGGAGCCCCGCGCTGCTGCCTGTCGCCGTTGCGCTCTCGGGTGCATGCGGGGAATTTCCGGAAATTGCCGGTCGGGGTGTCTGTGCCGTCGCTGGTGGTGGAGGTGGGCAGCGATCGGCGGTGATGCCCTTGCGCCTCACTACCCCGCGGCAGCCTCCGTTTGTCTGTCGGCGCTGCCGCTGGAGCTGCCCAATGGCTGCCCCGCCGCAAGCTGGTCGTCTGCTCGTCGGTGGTGTGGTCGCCGGAAGATCCTCACCACCGCTGTGCGCCGCCTGGTCAGTGCCGCCCCGAGGCAGGCCAGTGGAGCCCGTCGTCTCCTCATCGGTGTGTTCGCTGTCGCTCGCGCCTGCAGTCGTTGCCGCCTGTTCGTCGTTGCCTCGGGTGCTGCCCGCTGTCTGTGCGGTGCTGCCCGTTGACTCGCCGTCGGGCGTTTCTGCTCGATGGGCCGTGGGGTAGAGGCGGGGGTCTGACCCCCCATAGCCCCTCTGGGGGCCAGGACGGGGGGCAGGCCCCCGCCGTCGAGGCATTCAGAAGGGGCAAGTTTTCTGTACAGTAACAGTGTCGAGGGAATTACTGTACAGAGGGCAGACGTTCTGCACAGCATGAACTGTATAAAGATTCAGGTGTCTCCCTGGCTGCCTACGCAATTGCTATCCAGAAGAAAAACGCAGAGCCGCTGCCTCAGTTCTCAAGGGCTATCGGTGTCCGCCTCAAGGACTGTCGCTCAGAGCAACTGCTCGAAGCTCTGCAGGTCTGGTGTCCGCAGCACGGCTCTGGCCAGTGCTTCCAGACGGCTGGCCTCCTGGATCGCTTCGATGCGCTCGACCAGGGTCTGAGGCAGAGGACCGAAGCGTTCGGTGAGTAACCCCAGCAGCATCCGCCGCCCCTCCTCCTGACGGCCTTGCTGTATCCCCTGCTGCAGGCCCTCCTGCCGGGTTTTCTGTTCCCATTCCAGATAGGCAGATGACAGGTTCATGATCACCTCCTGCTCTTCGGCACTGAGTTCTGCTTGTTGCTGTGTTCTTATTCTCCACGATGTCAAAAGCCGCAGGGCCAACTCCGGGGTCCCCAGCAAATCTCCTGTAGAGATTTGTTGGGGTGCCCCTCCC
>Ga0209172_10003317_pt1 | contig 25018 bp, 23 predicted proteins | sample LarsenN4metaG_FD_184113 | JGI IMG/M metagenome (GOLD analysis project Ga0209172, IMG submission 184113) | Hot spring sediment bacterial and archeal communities from British Columbia, Canada, to study Microbial Dark Matter (Phase II) - Larsen... ... | reverse complement strand
GCGCGTCCTGATCGGACTCGGCCTGGACCGGGCATTCGAGGCGATCGCGTTCGAGCCTAACCGTCACGTCGTGCGCAACTGGAAGAGCGGTGCAATCACGTCGGCGACGCAGATGAAGGGCGTGTTCCGCGCCCAATACGGTGCCGGCTATTTCGGCGCGCATCGCGCCGATCTGCACGGCGTGCTCCAGCAGGCTTTGGGGACGGACTGCGTGCGGCTGAACGCCCGCTGCACCGGCGTCACGCAGAGGCCGGACGGCGTCACGCTCGCCTTTGCCGACGGCCGCACCGCCGGCGCGGACGTGGCGATCGGCGCCGACGGCATCCGCTCGGCCGTGCGCGAGAGCCTGTTCGGTCCCGACGCTCCGCGCTTCACCGGCCACATCGTCTGGCGCGGACTGGTGCCGACGGCCGCGCTGCCGAAGGGCCTGATCGAGCCCGACATGACCGCCTGGCTCGGACCGAACGGGACCATGGTGCATTACTACGTGCGGCGCGGCGAGATCGTGAACTGGATCGCCCACTACGAGACCGACTGGCGCGAGGAATCCTGGTCGGTGGAATCGGACTGGCGCGAGGCGGCCGATGCCTTCGCCGGCTGGCACCCGTCGCTCCCCGAGCTGTTCTCGCACACCGAGCGCTGCTACAAATGGGCGCTCTACGACCGTGACCCCCTGCCGCGCTGGACGGTCGGACGCACCACGCTGCTCGGCGACGCCGCGCACCCGATGCTGCCGTATCTGGCGCAGGGCGCGGCGCAGGCGGTGGAGGACGGCTACGTCCTCGCCGACCTTCTGGCGCAGCATCGAAACGATGCGCCGGCGGCGCTTGCGGCCTACGAGGCGGCACGGCGCCCGCGCACGTCGCGCATCCAACTGCATGCCCGCGAGCGCGGCAGGATCAACAACACCACCTCGGCGTTTGCGCGCTTCAAACGCGACCTCGGCTACCGGATCAAGCGGCTGATCCGGCCGAAGGAGCACACCTATTCGATCGAGTGGATCTACGGCCACGACGTCACGGCGGGCGACGGCACGGCGTCAAGAGCGGCGTGACCTGATGTGCCCTCGCCCCGCTTGCGGCGAGGGCGCAATAATAAGCGTCACGTATCCCGCACTGATTTCTCGAACAGATCATCCACCGAGAAGTCGCCTTTGATCAGGCCCTGGTCGCGCGAATACATGATGAAGCGTTCGAGATTGCTGCGATTGGCGGCAAGCCCGTTCGGCCACAGCGGCTTGCCGAATTTTTCGTGCTCGCGCTCGAAATAGCGCCGCCCGAACGCGAGACTGGAGAAATTCGGGTCGGAGTAATACTCCGCCGCCAGCGCGCGCGCCTGCGAATACATCGCCATCACGGCGCGCGGAAGCGACGGATCGCGCGCCACCGCATCGTTGCGGATCGCCATGATGTGCATGATCGGCCAGTAGCCGTACTTCTTGAAGTAGCGCAGTTCCTCGGCATCGGCGTCGGCGAACAGCCGCCGCACCGGCACCTCTCCTCCCATGATCGAATGCGGCGGATGCGGCTGGATCACGGCGTCGGCCTTGCCGTCGCGCAGCAGGTGCCCGACGTCGGTGCCCTGCGGCAGCGTCTCGATCGTCAACCCGGGCTTCGGCTCGAACGCAATCTTCTCCTCGTCCTCCAGGAGCCAGTGAATCTCCTCCCAGGGCACGCCATATTCGAATTTCAGGTCGCCCTTGGCGAGCAGCGACAGCGTGGTCTGGAACGCGCGGATGGCGACACGCTTGCCCTTCAGGTCGGCGGGCGATTGCAGGGGCGAATCGGCGCGGACAAAAAACAGCCCGGCGCTGAACAGCCGTCGCGGAAAGATCGGCACGGCCGTGATCGGCAGCTTGCGGTCGATTGCCATGAGATACGTCGACATCGAGAACTCGGCGACGTCGAATTCGCCCTTGAGCATGCGGCCGTGGCGGTCGATGCCGTCGCGCGCGTGCGCCGACTGGCCGACCTGCCTGACGGTAAGCTCGATCCCTTTCGGCGGCGTCACCGTGCCGTCGAAGAACGGGAAGTGGCGGTCGTAGCGTTCCAGCGCGAGGGTGAGGTGCATGTGTTCCGATCTCCGGCAACCGCAAGCGGGGCGAGAACACAATAACAGGCGCCCGGAACAATGCGAACGTCACCCCCGCTTCGCCTCCGGGTTCGCCTGCCGGTCGATCGACCGCACCGCCTCCCAGGCGCTGATGATGGCGCCTTCCTGCCAGCCGCTCCAGAACGTGATCTGGTCGCCGGCCTGGTGGAAGCGGCCCTGCGGGGTCGCCAGCGTTTCAGCGTGCGCGGGAAACGCCGGGTCGGTCTCGTCCGCCCAGGCGAAGCCGAAATGCTCCATGCGGTCCCAGCCGATGGCGATGCCGTGCTCGACGAACTTGCCAAAGCCCTCGTGCAGCCGCTCGCCCTCTTCGCGCGCAATGCGCAATCGCTCTTCGACTGGGCGCGCGTTGAAGGCTTCGGCGATCTTTCCGTACATGTAGGCGCCGGTCAGCGTGCCCTTGCGGGCCAGGAAATTACTCGACGGGTACCAGATCTGGCGGATAGTATCGGTGGTCCAGGAGATGCCGCCGTAGATCTGGTCGCGCGTCTCCCAGAACCGCTCTGCCTGCCAGCCGACCTTGCCGGAGGCTTCGGTCGGCAGATTGCGCGCAGCCGCCATGTATTGGTCCGGCAGGTTGGTCTTCAGCTCCTTGAACACCGGCATCGGGATGGTCGAGATGCAATAGTCGGCGGCAAGCAGGCGCGTCGAGGTGCCATCCTGATAGGTGACGTTCACCTTGTCGTCGCCGACCGAGATCGCGGTCACCCGGCACCCGAAGCGCACGAGGCCGCCGATCGCGCCGGTCTGCCGCGTCAGCGACTGCGCTGCGAACGCCTTGACGAAGTGGTCCATGCCGCCGACCGGCTCCATCAGCGAGGCCTGCCACTGGATCTCGCCGTCGCGGAAGATGAAGTCGTTCCAGAGATTGGATTGCAGGATTTCGTCGAGCGCGACGGGATTGAGCGGCACCAGCGGGCGGTTGCCGACGCCATGCGAACGCTCGAAGCCGGCACGCCCGGTCTGGTTCGTGTAGGAGTAGCTCACGGTGCCGGACTGCACCGACCGGGTAAGCCCGCCGAAATTGGCCAGCAGGTCCTGGAATTTTTCGATGTCGGTCTTCGACAGCGGCAGGTCGATGCCGTTCGTGCTGACGCATTTCGATAGCAGCTCGGCGATGTGGCCCTGGAGGTCGTGCACGGCCTGCCGCATCTGCCAGGTGCGGCCGTTGCCGACATTGCCGGTATGCACGCGGTTGGCGCGGCTGGTGAAGATGTAGGGCTGCAACGCCACGCCGAATTTCCGGCAGTAGTCGATGACGTGAGTGTGGTGGTGGGGGATGCGGCCGGGCCCGACATTGAGCCACAGCCCCTCATCAAACTGGCACACCTGCGCCGGCGTATGCGTCTCCTTCAGCACGTCGCCGCGGCGGAGGGTCAGGCTCCTGCCGCCGATGCGGCGCGACGCTTCCAGGATCACGACGTCGTAACCGGCGCGGTCGAGCTCATAGGCCGCGCACAGGCCCGCGACGCCGGCGCCCAGGATCGCCACCGTCCGACCCTTGCCGGCGTCATTTGGCAGATTGAGGCCGGCCGCCATGGCCGGCGGGGGTTTGAGGAAATCGAACAGGACCAGCGTCTCATAGGCCGCGCCGGCGCCGCCGAGGCGCGCCATGGCGTTGAGCAGCCCGCGGCGGGTCATGGTCATGCGACGTCTCCTTCAGATGCGCGGCGGCACAGCGGAGCACACGATGTCGCACAAAAGATGTCGGAGCGGAATCAGCGCGCGTTGCCGATGTCGGCGACCTGCACCGAAATATTGGTGCGGCTGCCGCCGCGATTGACGGTCAACTGCACGGTGCTCCCGACCCCGGCCTGTTCGAGCAGTTCGGTGAGGTCGGCAAGCCGCCGCACCGGCTTGCCATTGACGGCAACGATCACGTCGCCGAGCTCGCCGGTCTGGAGGTTGGCGCCGCGCAGCCCGGCGCGCTCCGCCGGCATGCCTGGAACGGTCCGCACGATGATGACACCGTCGATGCCGAGCCGGCCGCCGGCCGCATCGTTGCCGGCCTGGATGCCGATTCCCGGGATCGGCACGCGGCCGTCGCGGATCAGCGCCGGCACCACGCGGTTGACGACGTCGACCGGGATCGCAAAGCCGATGCCGGCATAGGCGCCCGACGGCGAGAAGATCGCCGTGTTGACGCCGATCAGGCGGCCGGCGGAATCGAGCAAAGGCCCGCCGGAATTGCCGGGATTGATGGCGGCATCGGTCTGGATCACGTTCGCCACCTCGCGCCCGCCGGCGGTCGGCAGCCGGCGCTTCAGCGCGCTGATGACGCCGGTGGTCAACGACTGGTCGAGCCCGAACGGATTGCCGATCGCAAACGCGGCCTGCCCGACCCGCAGATCGGCGGACGAGCCGACCGTGATCGGCGGCGGCAGGGCGCTCACCCCGGTGACCCGGATGACGGCAATGTCGTAGTTCGGCGCACCGCCGACGAGCTGGGCGCGCACGGCTTCGCCGGAGGAGAAACGCACCGCGATGCTGCTGACGCCCTGGACAACGTGATTGTTGGTGACGATGTGCCCGGCGCGGTCCCACACGAAGCCGGTGCCGCCCTGCGCCGTTCCTTCCTCGCCGCCCAGGCCGGTGACGTCCTTGACACCGGCGCGGCCGGCCACCTGCACCACCGACGGCGACACGCGTTCGAATATCTCGATGGTCAGCTTCTCGAAATCCGCAAGATTGCCGCGCGCCTCGACTTTGCGCGGCGCGGTTTCGGCGAACAGCTGGCGCTCGATCGCCGGGCGCAGCAGATAAATGCCCAGGACGACGATGACGACCGTGAGGAGCAGACCCGGTCCCCTGCGCATATCCGCCTCCTTCGGCTTACAACGTCGGGCTCCGCCCGACGTTAGCCGAAACGACGGCGGCCCGCCAGGAAACGGCGCCCGACCGCGATCGGTTCCGCACCCGGTACGTCGTCGCCCGCGTCAGCGTTCGCGGGGACGACAGCAGAGTCTGAACGTGCTTTAGTCCGACACCAGCATCGACCGCTGCCCGGACGCCGCCATGATCAAACTTCTGTTCGGCATTGTCTTCGGCATCGCCATCGGAACCCTGTCCGGCGCAAACGCGCAATCCCTGGCTCCGGACCTGGCGGCGTTTCGCGCCATCTATCGCGATCTCGTCGAGATCGATACCACCGACGCGACCGGCGACACGCTGAAGGCCGCCGAAGCCATGGCCGCGCACCTGACGGCGGCCGGCTTCCCGTCGGGCGACGTCCACGTGATCTCGACCGGACCGCGCAAGGGCAACCTGGTGGCGCGGCTGCGCGGCAGCGGCGCGAAGAAGCCGATCCTCCTGCTCGCGCATATCGACGTGGTGCCGGCGGGCGACGGCTGGCAGCACGCGCCGTTCAAGCTGACCGAAGCGGGCGGCTATTTCCATGGCCGCGGCGTCATCGACGACAAGGCGATGGCGGCGATCTTCGTGGCCAACCTGATCGAATACCATCGCGAACGCTTCCAGCCCGAGCGCGACGTCATTCTTGCCCTCACCACCGACGAGGAACTGGCACGCTCGCCGCACAACGGCATCCGCTGGCTCTTGGACAACCGGCGCGACCTGATCGACGCCGAATTCGCGATCAACGAAGGCGGCGGCGGCGCGCTGCGCAACGGCCAGCCGTTCCGGCTGGCAATCCAGCTCGCCGAGAAGGTCTATCAGACCTACGTGCTGGAGGTGACCGACGCCGGCGGGCACTCGGCATCGCCGCGCCGCGACAATCCGATCTACCGGCTGTCGGCAGCGCTGACCCGGCTCGCGCAGTTCGATTTCCCGCCACGGCTCAACGCGGTTACCCGCGCCAATTTCGCGCGTCTGGCGAAGACCGAATCGCCGCCGATGGCGGCCGCGATCAAGGCACTGCTCGCGGGTTCGAACGATCCGACGGAGCTTGCACCGCTGTCGGCTCACCCGAACTACAACGCACAGATGCGCACCACCTGCGTCGCCACGCTGCTGGAAGCCGGAACGGTGGAGAACGCGCTACCGCAGCGCGCCCGCGCCACCGTGAACTGCCGCATCCTGCCGGACGAGCCGGTCGAGGACACCGCGCGCATCCTTGCGCGCGTCATTGCCGACGAGAAGGTCGCGATCACGCCGCAGGGCCCGCCGATGCCATCGCCGCCCTCGCCGCCGAACCCCGAGGTAATGCAGGCCGTGGAGAAACTCGCCGCCGCGATGTTTCCGGGCGTGCCGATCCAGCCGACCATGGGCGCCGGCTATACCGATAGCCGCTGGCTGCGCAATGCCGGCATCCCGGCCTATGGCGTGTCCGGCCTGTTCAGCGAGCAGGGCCGCAACGGCGTACACGGCAGAAACGAACGCGTCGCGGTGAGGGACGTGTACGCCAGCAAGGACTTCCTGTACCGGCTCGTGAAGCAGCTTGCCGGCGGGCGCTGACAATGCGCCGCTTGCCGAGTCGGCGGCATGCAGTGCTTGAGCGCGCAAGACAGTGGGCGCAGGCGGTCAAGCGCGACGTGATCGCGCTCTATATCGCGGCGCGCGACCCGCGCGTGCCGTGGTACGCCAAGGCGCTGGCGATGGCGATCGCCGCCTATGCACTGAGTCCGATCGACCTCATCCCCGATTTCATCCCGGTGCTCGGCTATCTCGACGATCTCGTGATCGTGCCGGCCGGAATTCTGCTGGTGGTCTGGCTGATCCCGGCGCCGCTGATGGCCGAATTCCGCGCGCAGGCTGTCGACATCAGGGACCGTCCGCGCAGCCGTGTCGCAGCGGCGGTCATCGTCATTCTCTGGATAACCGCGGCGGTCCTGTTAATTTGGTGGCTATGGCCCACGCGCGCAATTTGAGACCCGGGATGAACCGCATTCATCGCATCATCGCCCTCGCCCTGCTGCTGATCGCACAGCCGGCGGCGGCCGACGAGGTGACCGACTTCTACAAAGGCAGGACCGTCAGCCTGTTCGTCGGCTATCCGCCGGGCGGCGGCTACGACGTCTATGCCCGGCTCGTCGCCCGCTACATGACGAAGCACATGCCGGGCGCTCCGCAATTCACCGTACGCCACAAGCCCGGGGCCGCGAGCCTCAACCTGGTGAGCGAGCTCTACAACGTGCTGCCGCGCGACGGCAGCGTGTTCGGCATGTTCGCGCGCTCGGTCGCGATGGACAAGCTGCTCGGCCGCGCCGGCGCCAATTTCAATCCGGTCGAGTTCAACTGGATCGGTTCCGCCAATAACGAGGTGTCGATCTGCGCGGTCTGGCACGCCGTCGGTGTACGCTCGATCGAGGCGTTCTTGGCGCGGCCGCTCACCTTCGCCGCCAACGCACCGGGCGCGGAGTCGGACGTGTACCCGCGCATCCTCAACAACCTGCTTGGAACGAAGTTCAAGGTCGTCACCGGTTATCCCGGCGTCAACGATCTTTCGCTGGCGATGGAGCGCGGCGAGACCGACGGCCGCTGCGGCTGGACCTGGTCGGCCGCCAAGGCCGCGCGCGGCGACTGGGTGCGCGACAACAAGATCTATGTCGCCGTGCAGTTCGCGACCGAGAAGCATCCCGAGCTGCCCAAGGTGCCGCTCGTCACCGAGCTCGCCCGCAACGACCGCGAGCGCGCGGCACTCGGGCTGATCCTGTCGCAGCAGGCGATGGGTCGGCCGTTCGCGGCGCCACCCGGCGTGCCGCCGGCGCGGGTCGCGGCGTTGCGCAACGCCTTCGCCCGCGCGGTCGCCGATCCCGCGTTCCTCGCGGAGGCAGACAAGCAGCAGCTCGAAATCAAGCTCGTCGACGGCGCGGCCCTCCAGGCGATGGTGGAACGCATGTTCAAATCGCCCCCCGAGGTGGTGGCCGCGGCGCGCGCTGCGATCGCACAACGCTGACGCGATCGGCGCCTTTCGGCTATAGTTGCCTCAACGATTGAGGGAGGATCGCGATGAGGCGCCTCGGAGCCGTGCTTGCTGCCGCACTTGCGTTGACAATGCCGCATGGGATTGCGCACGCGCAGCAGCAGACGCTTGCCGTCTTCACCAAGAGCCAGGGCAATCCGGTGGCGCGTGCGATCCGGATTGGCGCGGAAACTGCCGCCCGCGCTGAGAAATTCGCGGTGCTCAGTTTCGTGCCGACCAGCGCGGAGAGCGTCGCCGAGCAGACCTCGCTCGCCGAGGAGGCGCTGCGCGCCAAGCCCGCCGCGGTGGTATTCAACCCGGCCGACGTCAAGGCTCTCGTCCCGATCGTGGCAAAATTCATCGCGGCTGGGGTTCCCGTCGTCAACGTCAACGACCGCCTGGCCGGCGGCACCGTGACCGCCTATGTCGGCAGCGACGATCAGGCGATCGCGCGCGCCACCGCCCGCGTGCTGTTCAAAGCGATGGGCGGCAAGGGCACCGTGGTGATCCTGGAAGGGCCGCCCAAGGCCGCCTCCAGCCAGGCCCGCGTGCGTGGCTTTAACGAAGCCCTCAAGGAGTTCGGCGAAGTGAAGGTGCTCGCCTCGCAGACCGCCAACTATGCCCGGAAGCCGGCGGCCACGCTGATGGGCAATCTTATCCGCAAGTTCCCGCAGATTGATGGCGTGCTGGCCGGCAACGATCCGATGGCGCTCGGCGCGCTCGATGCGCTCGCCGCCGCCAAGCGCAAGGCGCTGGTGGTAGGGATCAATGCCAGCCGCGAGGCGGCCGGTCTGATCAAGGCGGGCACCATGCTGGCAAGCGGCGACTACAACGGATTTGTCGAGGGCTGCGTGGCAGCTCAGCTCGCTATCCGCGCCGTGCGCAAGCAGACCCTACCGAAGCAGGCGATCCTGCGCACCATCGTGGTCGACAAGAGCAACGCCGCACCGTACGAATCTTCGCTCGAGTCGCGCACCTGCCCCTCCGTCGAGCAGGCGGTGGACGGGTGAACGATGCCGCGCCCCTCTCGCATCCGAGGGGGAAAAGGACTAGGGGTAAGCCTCTACACCCATCGACCGACGGTGGGGCGAAGCGTTGGCTCGTGTTGCGTTGATCGGGTGCATGAATGGCGGAGGTCCACACGGGAGCCTGCTTCTGCGGGGCGGTGGCGATCGAGGTCTCCGGTGCGCCGCTCGAGATGGGCTACTGCCATTGCGGCTCCTGCCGTGCCTACTCCGGCGCACCGGTGAGCACCTATATCCTATGGAGGTCGGAGAACGTGCGGGTCACCAGGGGCACGGAATTGCTCGGCGGATTCAACAGGAGCGGAATGAGCAACCGGCGGTTCTGCACGCGATGCGGCGGCCATATCATGACCGACCATCCGGGCCTTGGCCTGACCGACGTCCGGTCCGCGGTGCTCCCCACCGTCGCCTTCAAGCCCGCCATGCATCTGCACTACGCCGCGTCGGTGCTGCGCATGAAGGACGGGCTTCCGAAACTCAGGGACTTTCCCGCGCATGCTGGCGGATCCGGCGAGACGCTTCCCGAGTAGGTCAGCATGACCGACCTGCGTAGCGAACCGCGCATCAATCTGCCGGAACTGACCGTCTCGGAGCTGTCGGCGTCGCTCAAGCGCGCGATCGAGGACCAGTTCGGGCATGTGCGGGTGCGCGGCGAATTGGGCAACGTGAAGTATCACTCCTCGGGCCACGTCTACCTCGATCTCAAGGACGACAAGGCCTGCCTCGCCGGCGTGATCTGGCGAACGACGGCGCAGCGCATCAAGCTGAAGCTCGAAGCCGGCCTCGAAGTGGTGGTCACCGGCCGCGTCACCACCTATCCCGGCCAGTCGAAATACCAGATCGTCATCGAGTCGCTCGAGCCCGCGGGCCTCGGCGCGCTGATGGCGCTGGTCGAGGAGCGCAAGAAGAAGCTCGCCGCCGAAGGCCTGTTCGATCCCGCCCGCAAGCAGCTGCTGCCGTTCCTGCCCAATGTGATCGGCGTCATCACCTCGCCGACCGGCGCGGTGATCCGCGACATCCTGCATCGCCTGGCCGACCGCTTTCCGCGCCGCGTCCTGGTATGGCCGGTGCGCGTGCAGGGCGACGGCTCCGCCGAGCAGGTCGCGGCTGCCATCCACGGCTTCAATGCGCTGCAAGATTCTCCGAGTTCGGGCGGGCGTATCCCGCGGCCCGATCTCCTGATCGTGGCGCGCGGCGGCGGCTCGCTCGAGGACCTGTGGTCGTTCAACGAGGAGATCGTGGTGCGCGCCGCGGCCGACAGCATGATTCCGCTCATCTCCGCGGTCGGCCACGAGACCGACGTCACGCTGATCGACTTTGCCGCCGACGTGCGGGCGCCGACGCCGACGGCGGCGGCCGAGATGGCGGTGCCGGTCCGCGCGGAGCTGATGGTGCGCATCGACGGGCTGGCGAGGCGCTCGATCGCGTGCTGGCAGCGCAGCCAGGAGGCGCGCCGCACCGAGCTGCTCGCAGCGGCACGCGCCCTGCCCGGCGCAGATGAGCTGCTCGCGATCCCGCGCCAGCGGCTCGACCATGCGGCGGCGCGGCTGCCGCGCGCGCTGAGGGCCAATATCCACATCGACCGCAATCGCTTCTCCAGCCTCGCCGGCAAGATTTCCGTGCCGCTTCTGCGCGCCAACGTGGAGCGCAGGCGCGAGCGTCTGCAAAGCATGCACCTCCGGCTGGCGACTGCGCTGAAGACGTATCGCGATACGCGAACGATGGGGATCGCGCGCTACCGGGAGCGGGTGAATGCATTCTGGCAGCGCTCGCAACGCGCCATGGAAAACCTGCTCGACAACCGCGACCTGCGGCTGGAGCGGGCTGGGCAGCTCCTGACCGCGTTCTCCTACCGGGGCGTGCTGGACCGCGGCTTCACCCTGGTGCGCGATCTCGACGGCAATCCGCTGCGTCGGGCAGCGGCGGTGCAGTCCGGCCAGGGCCTCGATATCGAATTCGCCGACGGCCGCGTTCGCGCCGCCGCCGAGGGCGCGCCGGCACTGGCGCCGGTGGCACCGCCGCGCCCGCGGCGCCGCCGCCGCAGCATCGCCGGCGAAGGCCAGGGCAACCTGTTCGACCCATGACTGTTCGACCCATGACTGCTCGACCCATGAGCACGCGTCGGTCCCAAACCCGCAAGAGAAGCGGGTGACAGCAGGCGTCGCAAGCCATTATGGTGGGGTCCGGGCGCGCGGCGGAGACTTGGATGTGCTGAATCGTTTCGATCGCTCCTCCCCGATGGCGGGAGAGGCCGAGGTCAAGTTCCTCGATGGCGATTTCCGGGTGCTGCGGCCGGGCGCCTTCGTGCGCTGTGCCGTCACCGGTACCCCGATCCCACTGGAAGAACTGAAGTACTGGAGCGTCGACCTCCAGGAGGCCTATGTCTCGCCCGAGGTGGTGCTGCAACGGCACCACCCGGACGCAACAAGGCGTTAGATAGGCGCGCGTTCCTCTCCCTCACTCCCGAGAATTATTGCGCGCGCCGCCGGCAATGTGCCGCATCAGCAGCGCGCGAAACCCGGCCTCGTCGTCAAACGCAAGCGTCACCGGCAGCGCATGCGCCCGCGCGGCAAGCTCGGCCGTCGCATCCTCGCCTTGCATGCGCACAAGATCCTTCTCGGTGGTCACCAGGATCAGGCCGTCGCGATCGGCATGTTCGGCGAGCGCCTGCGCGTCGGCGCGGGTATAGCGGTGATGGTCGTCGAAGCGCCGGGTCGCGGCAACCGCGACCCCCGCCTCGCGCAGCGTGGCAAAGAATTTTTCCGGATCGCCGATGCCGGCAAAGGCCAGCACCCGGCCGCCGCCGAGCGCCGCGACGATGCCCGCATCGGGCACCAGCCGCGCGCCGAACACCGGCAGGCCGCGCGCCTTCGCCCGGGTCCCGAGGTCCGCCGGAATCCCGGCGCCGACGATCACCAGCGCCTGCGCGTGATCGAGCTGCACATCGAGCGGCGCCCGCAGCGGCCCGGCAGGAATGACGCGCCCGTTGCCGATCCCGCGCCGGGAATCGACGACCAGGATCGCGACATCCTTGGCGAGCGAGGGATTCTGGAAGCCGTCGTCCATCACGATGACGCCGGCGCCGGCATCGGCTGCGGCGCGGGCACCTTTGACGCGGTCGCGCGCAACGACGGTGGTTGCCGCACGCGCCAGCAGCAGCGGCTCGTCGCCGACCGCGGTGGCGCGATGTGTGGTCGGATCGATAACCACCGGGCCGGCCAGCGTGCCGCCGTAGCCGCGGCTCAGGAAGGCGGGCCGTTCGCCCGCCGCCTGAAGCAGATGCGCGACCGCGAGCGCGGTCGGCGTCTTGCCGGCACCGCCGACGGTCGGATTGCCGATGCACACCACCGGCACGCGAACTCTGCGTCCCGCGCGCGCAAGCCGCTGCGCGGCCACGGCGCCGTAGATCGCTCCCAAGGGGGCAAGCAGCAGGGCTTTGGCGCTGCGGTCCTGCCACCAGAACGGCGGCTCACGCATGGCTGTTCCGGCGCTCCAGCCGGATCTGCATCAGATAGGGATCGAGCGCGGCCACGGTGCGGTCGAGCGCGCCGCCCAGCCGCTCGACGGTGGAGCGCGCCGCGCCGGTGATCGCTGCGCGCTCGGCGGCGTCAGTCAGCAGCGCCCCCACCCGTACCGTGAGCCTTCCGACATCGCCGATCAGTTCGGCCCCGCGCGCCGCGTCGAGTGCATCGTAGATCTCGGCAAAATTCCACACATGGGGCCCGTGCAATACCGCGGCACCGAGCTTGATCGGTTCGACCGGGTTCTGCCCGCCATGGCTGGCCAGCGATCCGCCCACGAACACGATCGGCGCCAGCCGGTACACCAGCCCAAGCTCGCCGAGGGTGTCGACGACATAGATGTCGTCCTGCGCCTCTGGCAGCCGTCCGCGCGAACGCAGCGACGCGACGAGCCCGGCGTCGCGCGCGATCTCGACGATGCCGGGGCCGCGGTCCGGGTGGCGCGGCGCGATGATCGTCAACAGCCGGGGAAACGAATTGCGTAGCCGCCGATGCATCTCGATCAGCGCGGTTTCCTCGCCGGCATGGGTCGAAGCGGCCGCTACGGTGGTGCGGTCGCCGATCGCGGCCTGGAGTATTCGCAGATTCTCCTGGTCGGCCGGCGGCTCCGGCACGTCGAGCTTGAGATTACCGGTGGTGGTGATGCGCGGCGCGCCAAGGTCGCGGTAGCGCGCGGCATAGGCGGCGGACTGGGCCAGGCAGAGGTCGAAGCGCCGCAGCAGGGCGGCGATCATGCCGGGCGCAAACCGCCAGCGGTTGAAGGAACGCTCGGATACACGGCCGTTGACCAGGATCAGCGGGATATGGCGCTCGGAACTCATCAGAATGAGGTTCGGCCAGAGGTCGGATTCGGTGAACAGGCCGAGATCGGGCTTCCAGTGACCGAGAAAGCGGGCGACGAAACGGGGCGAATCGAGCGGCACGTACTGGTGGACCACGCCCGCGGGCAGCCATTGCCCGGCCAGCTTCGCGGAGGTCACGGTCCCGGATGTAACCAGGACGTTGAATTCCTTGGCGACCAGGCGCTCGACCAACGGGATGATGGCGGCAACCTCGCCGACGCTCGCGCCATGAGCCCACACCAGCGGTCCGGCCGGGCGTGCGATGCTGGTTTCGCCGCGCCGCTCCCCGAGGCGGGCCGGATCTTCCTTGCCGCGCTTGAGGCGGCTCGCCAGCACATACCCGGCCAGCGGCGCACCCGCCGACGTTGCCACCCGATAGGCGCGCAACGCAAACGGCAATGGTTCCGCTGCGATCGGCCTTTCCACGACGCCTTGGGACAACGCGACTCTCCGGGATCAGGCAGCGCCAACACTAGCCACTCTAGAATGGCCCTTCCAGACTTGACAGCGATCGCCTTGTTCGTCCCGCCCCCGGTTCTTCCCACCCCGAGCTCGGTCCGGTTCAAGTCTTGTTCCGCGTATCCGCATCGGGATCAAGCAGGCGATGCATGTGCACGATGAAATAACGCATATGGGCGTTGTCGACCGTCTGCTGAGCCTTCGCCTTCCAGGCGGCATAGGCGGTCGCATAGTTGGGGTAGATTCCAACGATGTCGAGCTTGCCGACGTCCCGGAACTCGGTCCTTCCGAGATCGACCAGTTCGCCACCGAAGACGAGGTGCAGCAACTGCCCTGGGGGCTTATCGGCCATTGGCATCCCTCATGTCGAAATGATCGGCAGCGAGCGTCAGACGAACTGAGCTCGTCGTTCCTGCACCAGCGCAAGGGCCATGCCGTGCCGCAGGCGGCTCGCCGCAACCAGCAGGCCGTGAACCGGCGCCGGACGATTATAGGTCAGGCGCTCGCCGTCGATGTCGGTCAGTACCCCGCCGGCTTCGTGCACCAGAAGATCGGCGGCGGCAAGGTCCCAGTCATGGCTGCGGCCGCCGACCAGCGCGATGTCGGCACCGCCATGCGCGATGCGCGCCAGCCGCAGCGCCAAAGACCCGAGCCGCGGCAGCGGCACCGCGGCCGGATGCAGGTCGTTGAGCCGGCCGAGGAACCGCTTGGGGCCGAGCAGCTTCGCGCCCTCGAAACCGGTGCCCGGATTGACCGTGATCGCAACGCCGTTGCGCGTCGCGCCCTGCCCCTCGACCGCGAGGAAGAATTCGTCGGTGACCGGCGCGAACAGCGCGGCCAGCCGTGGGCGGCCGGCGACGGCGAGCGCGACCGAGACCACCCAGTCGTCCCGGCCATCCAGATAGGAACGGGTGCCGTCGATGGGATCGACGATCCAGACCTCTTTTGTCTCGAGCCGCCGCGGATCGTCTTCGGTCTCCTCCGACAGCCAGCCGTAGGTCGGGAAGGCGTCCGTAAGCCGTCGGCGCAGAAATGAATCGACCGCGATGTCGGCTTCGCTGACCGGCGACGACGCTCCCTTCAGCCATTGCCGCAACGAGCCGCGGAAGGTGGAGAGCGCGAGCGCCCCCGCCTCGCGCACCGCAGCGGCGAGCACATCGCGTGCGTCGCGCAGGTCATCGACCGGCAACGGTGAGTCCCTCCACGCGGACCGTCGGCGCGTTGGTGCCGTAGCGGAATTCGAGATCGTTCGCCGGTGTGAGCGCCGCGAACATATCGACCAGGTTGCCGGCGATCGTCACCTCGCTCACCGGGAATGTCGGCTTGCCGTTCTCGATCCAGAAGCCGGAGGCGCCGCGGCTGTAGTCGCCGGTCACCTGGTTCACGCCCATGCCGATCAGGCTGGTGACGTAGAAGCCGTCGCGGATATCCGCCATCAGCTCGTCCGGACTTGCGGCGCCGGCTTCCAGATGCAGATTGGTCGCGCTCGGGGACGGTGCCGACGATACGCCGCGCTGGGCGTGACCGGTGGTCGCAAACCCAAGCTCGCGCGCGGTCGCCGAGTCGAGCAGCCATGTGGTCAGCACGCCATCCTCGATCAGCGCCATCCTGCTGCCGGCAACGCCTTCGGCATCGAACGGGCGCGACCGCTGTCCACGCTTTCGCAACGGATCGTCGACGATCCGGATTCCGGAGCGGAACAGGCGCGCGCCAAGCTTGTCCTTGAGGAAGCTCGTCTTGCGCGCAACGGCGTTGCCGTTGATGGCGCTGGCGAGATGGCCGACCAGCGAATTCGCCACCCGCTTGTCGTAGACGACCGGGACCTTCCTGGTTTCCACCTTGCGCGGATTGAGCCGTGCGACCGCGCGCTCGCCCGCCGTGCGCCCGACCTTCTCGGGCGCTTCGAGGTCGGCGGCGTGCAGCGCACTGGAGAAATCGTAGTCGGTTTCCATCGCGGTGCCTTCGCCCGCGATCGCCGACATGCTCACGCCATAGCGTGACACGAGATAGGCGCCGCGAAATCCATGGCTGGTCATCAGCACCATGCCGCCGATTCCGGCCGACGCGCCGGCACCCTCCGACTTGGTGACGCCCTTGACCGCGAGCGCCGCCGCTTCGGCGCGCATGGCCCGTTCCTCGAGTACCGCGACCGACGGCAATTCCGGATCGAGCAGGTCGAGATCAGGCTGCGCGCGCGCCAGGCGATCCAGGTCGGCGAGGCCCGCGAACTTGTCCTCGGGCGCGACCTTCGCCATCGCAACGGCGCGCTCGGCCAACGCCGCCGCATCGGTCTTGATGTCGTTGGTGGAGACCACCGCGGTACGACGACCGACGAAGACGCGCAGCCCCACGTCGTCGCTTTCCGCGCGCTCGGATTCCTCGACCGCGCCTTCGCGCACCCCGACCGATGACGACATCGAACGCACCGCCACCGCATCGGCGGAATCGGCGCCGGCACGGCGGGCGGCTGCGACAAGGCGTTCGGCGAGATCGGCGAGTGCAGACTGATCAAGGAGCGACGACATCGTCTTTATCTGGCACCCGTGCGGCCGAAATGAAAGCAAATTGACCAAGCGCGGCAACGTCCCGTCAAGCATGAGTCGAGGCGGCTCGCCTGATACCGCAGATTAACCAGGAACATTAAGCGGATTCCGAAGCATTTGCGGCATGTTTGCGGCAACGATCGGGGACCACTCCGACGGGGGCTGACGACCGGGAAAACCCGGCGGGGAGCAAGCTCGTGAGGCGTCAAGCAGCAGTCGGCAGGGTCATGCCTGCCGGGTCGAGCCGTGATGAGCGGCTCGACCCCTTCACGCTACCGGTGACGTTCGCGGCCCGTGACACGACGGCCGACGAGCAGGTGCGCACCGTCGAACTGACGCGGGAACGCGTCGTGGTTCGGCGTGCGGTGCGCGGCATCAAGATGGCGGTCAACCTTCCGGTCGCCGCCTATCTCGGGGTCGCGCTCCGGATGGAGCCGCCCGAAGGCGAGACGCCCGGCGCGGTTTCTGTCGTGCTCGAACACCGCGACCAGGCCCTTTCGCTTCCACTCTACCGCGCCCACGACGGCACCGACATCGTGGCGGAATGGCAGTCGTGGGCGCGCGTGCTCAGGCTTCCGCTCCTGGTCGCCGAAGCGGACGGACGTTTGCGGGACGCGTTCGACCGCATCGGCGCGCTTCGCGTCGCCTCCCCCACCTGGCGGCGACGAAGACGCTCGGCGATCAGGCAGCGGAGGCCCTCGATCCTGATGCGGCGCAGGCCGGGTCGCTCGCTCGACGGCGCCGTCGTGCATCGCGACGAGCGCGAGATCATCGCACGGAACTAACGCGTGCTCTCGTCGGCGGGACGTCTGCATCGGAGGGCAAGGCGGATGCTTTCGGCCCGGATTGAGCATGCCCGCTTGGACCCTGAGCGGACATGGCGATCGACCTACGGAGCCAAACCAAGGTCGTTCAATCCCCCTGCCAGTCGTTCCAGGTAACCCGGCTGGAACGGAAGTGCGGCCACGACCTGGCTGATCGTTAGATCAGGACAGTAACGGCGCAATGCTTCGAGCGATTCGAGCGCCTTCATGCGCTCACCCAACCGGGCGAAGGACACCGAGAGGGTTCGGTTGGCCCATGGCGCGCCCGGCTGTTCAAGCAATGCCTTCCGCATCCAGAACGCGCTTGCGCCGTAGCGCCCTGCATCAAAATGAGCGCTGCCGATGCCGACGAAGCTGTTGGCATTCGAAGGCGAATGCGGATCGAGTGAAATGGCCCGACTGAAATGTGCCACGGCGACATCGGCGTTGCCCGAATATGAATTAAGCCAACCGCTTCGACCCCATGCCCAGCTGGAGGTCGGATCGATTGCAAGAGCGCGAGCCAGCAAAGCGTCGGCTACATCGAACTCTCTGGCCATCGTATGGACGGCGCACAGCGCGGTCAGCACCAGCGGATCATCGCTGTCGAGGACAGCTGCGCGTCGAGCGAGCCGAACAGCCAATGCCCTGTCCTCATCGGGCGCTTGAGACCCGTTATACATAACCAGCTGACCGTGACACCACGCTGCCAGTGCAGTTGCCAAGCCGTAATCGGGATCGATCTCGATTGCCCGGTTCAGCAGCTCCAACGCACGTCTGGTAGCGTCGGGCCTCGAGGCAAACACGAAGGGTAAAGCACGCATTCCCAAGCCATAAGCGTCGAGATCGTTCGGGTTGGCACGCCGCGCCCGCTCAATCTCCGCACCGCGGATACCCGGCAGGATCGCACGGACGACGCCTTCGATCACACGGCTCTGAAGCTCAAAAATGTCATCATCACTGCCGTCATAACTATCCCCCCAGACATGATGTCCGGTCGCCGAGTCGGCAAGGAGGACGATGATACGCAGGCGCGCGACGGCTCGCGTCATGCGGACGGTCAGGAAATAGCGCGTACCGAGTTCGCGCGCCGAGCGCTGCGGATCGCGTATTGCGACACGCGGCGACCGAGGCACCGTCACCGAGAGGAATCGGACGGAGCACAAGGCTGCCGCGATTCCCTCCGCGACGCTTGCTGTGAAGCTGCCGTACAGCAGGTCGGGTGCCGACGGTTGTATGGCCAGAATCGCGATTGTGGGCTTGTCGCGTGAAGCGGGCGGCCAGCCGGATCGATTCAGCTTGATATCGCGCGCATCGGCACTATCGCGGGTCGCGCGCTGTTTGGACGGTCTGGCGGCGCGCGCATGACGAAGTGTCGTTGAAGGACATTCGCCGAAGTGACGACGGTACTGCTCAGAAAACCGCCCGAAGTGGGTGAAGCCACATTGCTTCGCCGCTTCTGTAACCGAGGTGATCCCGACATCGTGGAGCAGAAGCTCTCGCGCGGCGGCCAGCCGAAGCCGGCGCAAGTAGCGAAGCGGTGGCAGACCAAGAAACGAACCAAAGTGCTTGGCAAGTGTGCGTTCAGAAACTCCGCAATGCTTGACAAGGTCGGCCATTGAGACTTTTCGGCCAATCTCCCGGCGCAAGTAAAGGATCGCTTTCTTGACGTCTTGAGACACCGGGCTTGCCGGTGTCGCATCGTCACCAGAACGCAAGGGTTTCATTGCATCGACACGTGCCCGAACACCGTCGGCCCATGACTTGTACCACAATTCGTGCCGTTTTCGGATAGGCGGGCCGAAACGGGATATCGGTCCGCTTTGGACAGTTTCACGGTATCCGGGCGGAGTTTATCCAGGAGGCTCAGATGCATCTGCGATCATCGGTGCGCGTCGGCTGTGCGCTGGCGTCCGCCATCGGATTGGGCTCGGTCGCCGCGGCGCAGCTGCCGCCGGGGGTCACGGCACTTGTCCCCGGCCAGTTAAAGTTCAGCGAAAGCCCGCGTGCGCCTGGCGTATTGACGGCACCGCTCTTCGGCGTACCGAGTAAGGCCGAATACTATGTGTTCCGCGCCAAGTATCCGCCGAAGACAGTCAATGCCCCGCATCATCATCCTGGAGATGAAGAGCTGACTGTCATCAGCGGGACGCTCTATGTCGGCCATGGCACGACAATGAATCGGGACAGCGCAATCGGATACTCGCCGGGCAGTTACATCCGAGTCCCAGCGGGTTCGGTTCATTTTCTGTTCACAAAGGATGAAGTCGTGGAAGTCGAAGTGCGTGGTGTAGGTCCTCGGCAAAACATCTACTCCAAGTGATAAGGTATTGCGCACGGCGCCGTCGTGCACCGCGACGAGCGCGAGATCATCGCACGCAACTAAATCAGGTCGCGCCTACACGATCGCCGGGCGCGTCAGCGCATCGACCACCATCGCGGCAAACAGGATCAGGCCCGCGTCGCGGTTCGACTTGAACAGCCGCAGACACAAGTCCGGATCGCCGATCCGGAAGCGCCGCACCTGCCACGACAGGTGCGCGGCGAATATGAAGAGACCGATCGAGAATACCATCCCGGCGCCCGCACTCCAGCCGGCCACGGCGAACAGCGCCACCGCCAGGGTGTAGAACACCGCCAGCATCGGCCGCGTTTTCTCGCCGAACAGGATGGCGGTCGACTTGATGCCGATCAGGGCGTCATCCTCGCGGTCCTGATGGGCATAGATGGTGTCGTAGCCGATCACCCAGGCGATCGACGCCGCATAGAGCACGAGCGCCGGCCAGTCGAGCCGGCCGAAGGTCGCCGGCCATCCCATCAGCGCGCCCCAGGAGAACGCCAGGCCGAGCACGATCTGCGGCCAGTAGGTGATGCGCTTCATGAACGGGTAGATCGCGACCACGGCGAGCGATGCGATGCCGGCCCACACCGTGAACCGGTTGAACTGGAGCAGCACGGCCAGGCCGACCAGTGCCTGCGCGACCAGGAACGCCGCCGCCGCAGGCACGCTCACCTGCCCAGAGGGGATCGGCCGCGATCGGGTGCGCTCCACCATCCCGTCGAGGTCGCGGTCGACGATGTCGTTCCAGGTGCAGCCGGCGCCGCGCATGGCGAAGGCGCCGATGAAGAACAGGACCGCGTGCCAGGCGTTGACCGGCTCGCCCGCCCGGATCGCAGCGAGCCCGAGCGACCACCAGCACGGAATGAGCAGAAGCCAGGAGCCGATCGGCCGGTCGAGCCGCGCCAGCCGCAGATAGGGCCGCAGCCATGCGGGCGCGATGGTATCGACCCAGTTTCCGGTGGAATCGGCGACGCGTCCGGCCGCGCCGCTCATCGCTCGAAGGGATTGCCGGTCAGGGTTTCGAAGGTGCCGGCACCCTTCGTTTTCCCGGTGGGGATCGGCGGCGTCGTTCCCAGCGCGTCGCTGAGCGAGGGTCCGGTCTGGGCCGGACCGCGGGCGGCGGCCTCGCAGACCTGCTTGCCGATCTGGATCGCCTTGGCATGGCTCTCGCGGACCTGCTTGTTGATCTGCGGGGGCACGCCGCAGGAGGGGCCGTTGGCGTCCAGGAGCCTGATCATCTTGGCCTCGGTCGCGATGTAGTTCCGGAACAGCTTGCAGGCCACCTTGACGTGCGCCTTCTTGGTATTGGCGGCTTCGATCGCCTGTCCGTGCTTCTGGAGCGTATCGCGGATTGTCAGCAGTTCCTGGCATTGCGGCGGCGGCGCCGCCGGCGGCCCGCCGAAGCCGCCACTGCCCGGCATTCCGGGCATGCCGCCGAACTGCGCTCCGGCGTGGTGGAACGTGATACCGACGATCGCGGCCGCCAGCAGGGCTCGGCAGACCATCATGGCATTCCCCTCCTCACCGCACGGAATCGGCGGCGAAATGATCTTGCCCCCAGCCATATTAACAGGCTTCTCAATGGGGCGATAACACGGCGAATCCAGCCGGACCCGTTCATCCGGCCGGTCCGGCGATGCAAAATGCGGCCCGGCGGCCCGCCGATGGTACACCCCGTTGCGAGCAAGACACTATGCCGCGCTACGATTTCCGCTCACCGAGGCTCTACGTCAATGCTCCGCTCGCTGCCGGGCAGCGGCTGGCGCTCGACACCGCACAGGTGAACTACCTGCGCAACGTGATGCGGCTCAAGGACGGCGACACGGTCCTCGTCTTCAACGGGCGCGACGGGGAATGGCGCGCGGCGCTTGCGCAAGCCGGCCGGCGCTCGCTGGCGCTCGCCGTCGGCGAGCAGACCCGCGCCCAGACCCCGGCGCTCGACCTGCACTACCTGTTCGCGCCGCTCAAGCATGCGCGCCTCGACTACATGGTGCAGAAGGCGGTGGAGATGGGCGCCGCCCGCCTCCAGCCGGTGCTGATGCAGCATTCGCAGGCAACGCGCGTGAACCTCGAGCGCATGCGCGCCAATGCCATCGAGGCGGCCGAACAATGCGGCATTCTCGCGCTGCCGGAGATCGCGGAGCCGATCGCGTTCGACCGCATGATCGCCGGGCACGACCCTGCCCGCGTGCTGGTGTTCTGCGACGAAGCGGCCGACGTGAAGGACCCGGTGGCCGCACTGGCGGCGGTACGCGGCACCGAACGGCCGCCGGTCGCCGTGCTGATCGGCCCCGAAGGCGGCTTTGCCGAGCACGAACGCGCCGCGCTCATGGGCCTGCCGAACGTCGTGCGGCTGGCGCTCGGGCCGCGCATCCTGCGCGCCGACACCGCCGCGGTGGCGGCGCTGGCACTGGTCGGCAGCGTGCTCGGAGACTGGCACGAGGGTTAACAAGCCCTGTGACGAACGTCACATTAAGTGCGTCCGGCATTGGCGGTCGTCACCGGCGCATGAACCATGCTACATCGCCGCGCAACCAATGGGCTCCCTGAGTCCCGACCCGCACAATGACCGACGCCGCGACCATGTCCGAACCGACCGAGCCCGACGCGCGGGCACAGGCGCTTGTCGCCTCCTATGCGCGCGCCGGCTACCGGCGGGTGTCGCCGGCGCTGATCCAGCCGGCCGAGCCGTTCCTCGATCTGTCCGGCGAAGAGATCCGCCAGCGCATGTTCCTCACCACCGACCGGCGGGGACAGGAGCTGTGCCTGCGGCCCGACTTCACCATCGCGGTGTCGCGCGACTATCTGATGTCGTCGCATGCCGGACGTGCCGAGGGGTTCTGCTATCTCGGCCCGGTGTTCCGGCAGGGCGACGACGGCCCCGGCGAATTCCTCCAGGCCGGCATCGAATCGTTCGGCCGCGCCGACACTGCCGCCGCGGATGCCGAGATGCTCTCGCTCGGCCTGGAAGCGACCGCGGAATTCGGCGTCACCGCGCCCGAGATCCGCATGGGCGATGTCGGGCTGTTCACGGCGCTGATCGAAAGCCTCGATCTCGCGCCGGCTTGGAAGCGCCGGCTGGTCAAGGATTTCAACCGCGCCGGACGGCTGGAGCGCGACCTCGACGTGCTCAACGTCAACACCGGCACGACGCATCCGGAATATGAGGGCGTGCTGGCCGCGATGGCGCGCTCCGATCCCAAGGCGGCGCACGCGCTGGTGACCGACCTCTTGTCCATCGCCGGCATCAACGCGGTCGGCGGCCGCTCGGTCGGCGAGATCGCCGACCGCTTCCTCGAACAGGCCGCCCTCGGCGCGCAGGCTTCGCTGCCCTACGACATCGCCACGCTGATCGAGCGCTTCCTGTGGATCGTCGGCGATCCCGACAAGGTGGCGGCCGAGCTGCGCACGCTGGCGAGCGACGCCAATCTCAAGCTCGACGCCGCGCTCGATCTGTTCGAAAGCCGTACCGGCTTCCTCGCCGCCCGTGGCGTCGAGGTCTCCCGCATCCGCTTCTCGACGCGGTTCTTCATCGGGCTCGACTACTACACCGGCTTCGAATTCCGGCTGCACGATCCGCAGGGGCGCATCGAGCCGCCGCTGGTCGCCGGCGGCCGCTACGACAAGCTGCTCAGCCGCCTCGGCAGCGCGCAGCCGATCCCGGCGGTCGGACTCGGCATCTGGATCGAGCGCCTCGCCGCCTGCGGGAGCGCGTCATGAGCGGCCCCTTCGTCATCGCGGTTCCCGCCAAGGGCCGCCTCCAGGAGCACGCCGACGTGTTCTTCGCGCGCGCCGGGCTTGAGCTCGTGAAACCGCGTGGCGAGCGCGATTACCGCGGCACCGTCAAGGGCCTCCCCGGCGTCGAAGTGGCCTACCTCTCGGCCAGCGAGATCACCGAGCTCCTGGCGCAGGGCATGGTGCATTTCGGCGTCACCGGCGAGGACCTTGTGCGCGAGGAGATACCGGATCCCGACACCAGGGTCGTGTTCATAAGCCCGCTCGGATTCGGCGACGCCAACGTGGTCGTGGCGGTGCCGCAGGCCTGGATCGACGTCCGCAGCATGGCCGATCTCGATGACGTGGCGACCGCGTTCCGCATCAAGCACGACCGCAAGCTGCGGGTGGCGACCAAGTACCTGAACCTGACGCGGGGTTTCTTCTCCCGGCACGGCATTACCGACTACCGCATCGTCGAGAGTTCGGGTGCGACCGAAGCGGCGCCGGCCACCGGCACCGCCGAGCTGATCGTCGACATCACCTCGACCGGATCGACGCTCTCGGCCAACGGGCTCAAGATCGTCGACGACGGCGTGATCCTGCGCTCGCAGGCCAACCTGATCGCGTCCAAGGGCGCCGACTGGAACGACGAGACCCGCGAGATCGCGCGCAGCGTGCTCGACCGCATCGCCGCGCAGAACCGCGCGCGCGCGTTCCGCGAGGTGCGTACCCGCTTTTCGGGTTGCGACGACGCCATGCTGGCGGAGGCGCGCGTGAAGTATGGCGTGGTGGCGCCGCTTGGCGGCCCGACCTCGTCCGGCATGCTGACCCTGCACTGCCCGCCCGCGCAGGTGCATGCGCTGGCGACCTTCCTGCGCGACAAGGGCGCGTCGGGCGTCACGGTCACCGGCCTCGACTACGTATTCGCCAGCGACAACCCGCTCTACGAGAGGCTGGAAGCGGGGCTCCGGCAATAGCGCCGCGCATTCCTACAATGCCAACCCGGCCATGGACTTGCCGCGGCGCTCCCGCTAGTCCATGCCGATGCGGCAGCCCCCGCGGCTGCCGTGAACAGCCGGGATTTCAGTGTCGGTTGCCAGCATCGAGACGCGATCCTCCTGGATCGTCGCGACCGTATCGGTCGTGCTGCTCGCCACCTCGTTCGGTGCGCTGTGGATCACGGCCGTCGGCTTGAAGGCGATCGCCGCCGACCTCGGCGGCGCGCGGTCGGCGCCGTCGCTGGCAAGCTCGCTCGGCTGGCTCGGCACCGCGGTGGGCGGCGTGCTGATGGGGCGGCTCGCGGACAGGTACGGCATCCGCTGGCCGGTGATGTTCGGCGCGCTGTCGATCGGCATCGGGCTCTACATCTCGACCTTGGGCGAGCCTTGGCACCTCTACGTCGGACACGGCCTGTTCATGGGCCTGCTGGGCAATGCCGGGCTCAACGCCCCGCTCTATGTCTATGTCAGCCGCTGGTTCGACCGTCGCCGTGGTTCCGCGCTGGCGCTGATTTCCAGCGCGGGCTACATCGCGGGCGCGCTCTGGCCGATGGCGTTCGAACGCGCCATCGCCCATTACGGCTGGCGCGACACGATGATCGCCTATGCCGTATTCGAGGTCTGCGTGATCCTGCCGCTGGCGGCGGCCTTCCTGCGCCCGCCGCCGGAGCTTGCACTCGCCGCCGGCACGGCCGCCGGCGGCGGCAAGGCGCCGCCGGTGTTCGGCTGGCCGCCCAACGTCGTATTCGCCATGCTGGCGGGGGCCGCCTTCCTGTGCTGCGTCACCATGTCGATGCCGC
>Ga0209172_10003316_pt1 | contig 25018 bp, 21 predicted proteins | sample LarsenN4metaG_FD_184113 | JGI IMG/M metagenome (GOLD analysis project Ga0209172, IMG submission 184113) | Hot spring sediment bacterial and archeal communities from British Columbia, Canada, to study Microbial Dark Matter (Phase II) - Larsen... ... | reverse complement strand
CTTGGGTGGAGGGTTCATTGGACAGCGCGATGCAGCAAGGGGCTGTCTTCACCGATCCGGATGGGCTGCTGGATGGAGTATTGCTGTACTATCAAGGTGAAATCCGCGACGGGCGGGGCGAAGTGGTCGGCACGCGCCTGTTCGCCTTGTTCGCCGAAGCACACAATGGCCAGGTCCGCCCGGTAAACCCGGCCATCTTGTGGGATTTGCAAGAGGGATTGCCCTCATCCCCTACCCCCTCTCCCAAGGCTTTGGGAGAGGGGGAGAAGGAGGTGAGGGAGATAGACCTTGAATCCCTCGAACGCCAGGCGTGGGCGTCGCTGCTTCCGACTTTGGAGACTTATCGTCAGGAACTACTACGGGAACGGCAGCGCCAGGCGGAGATCAAGGAAAAATATGGCAAGACCTCCCTGGAGTCGCTGATCATTAAACTGGACGGCGACCTGATCCGCCTGTACGACCGCCGCGAGCAAGGCCAAAATGTCGACCTGGCGATCCGCAACAAGGAGGAACAGAAGCGGGGCTACGAGCTGGCGTTGGCCAGCCTGGGGCGCGAACTGGAGCAGGAGCGCAATCTGACCCTATCAACGCCGCGCTTCGTGGGGGCGGTGCGGGTGGTCCCTGCTGGGCTGTCCGGCGAGATGGTCAGCAGCGCCGAGATCGAGCGCATCGGCATGGAGATCACGCTGGAATACGAGCGCCAGCAGGGACGCACCCCCGAGGACGTATCCGATCAGAACCTGGGCTTCGACGTGCGTTCGGCCGATCTGGCAGGCAAGAAACGCTACATCGAAGTCAAGGCGCGCGCCGGGATCGGCCCGGTGGCCCTGACAAAGAACGAATGGTTCAAGGCCCAACGCTTCCAGGACGATTATTACCTGTATGCTGTGCTCAACGCCGCCGGCCAGCCGCAACTGTACCGCATCCAGAATCCGGCCGCTGTGTTAAAACCCGAGGAGCAGATGGAAGTGCGCTATCTGGTCAGCGCAAATGATATACTAAAATTCAAGATGGCGGGTGATTGACATGCCCTACTGGCAGCTTTATTACCATATTGTTTGGGCGACGAAGAACCGTGAACCGCTGCTGACTGCCGATGTGGAACCTAAGATTTATTCTCTGCTGCGGAATAAGGCGCTGGGTCTGGGGGCATCGGTTTTTGCCCTTAATGGATATCTGGACCACGTTCACCTTGTTGTCTCCATTCCGCCCAAAATCGCGATTTCAAAATTCGTGGGGCAGGTCAAAGCGGTTGCTTCCGTGCGATTCAACCAATCGGGACATCTAGCTTCGCCTTTCTACTGGCAGGAAGAGTACAGCATATTTTCATTCGATCGTAAACGGTTGCCCTATTTCGTTGCATACGTCGAACAACAAAAAGAGCACCACTCCAAAAATCGCATCATCCCGGTTCTTGAAAGGGACTCAGCGGATCCTGTTCATGTATTAATTGATAAACCATCGATATATGGCAATATGGATGATACATGGGTGCAGGGAATGCGTATGCACGACCTTCATGCGCCCGAAGATGAATCTTCGGGCTATAAGGGGACGCCGGATCAATCCGGCTAGCCCGCTTCAGCAGGCGTCGAGCTTTAGCCTGGTGATTTATCGCCGGGCGAGGAAAACATATACGTCCGATCCTTCTTCAAGCTCAGGCCAAGACCGCCGCTATATGAAGAATCCTTCCCCGTCAAAGAAGTAGGCGAAATCTCCGCTAGGGAGAATAACATCCGCCACGGGCACATCAGCACGCTGCACATCTGGTGGGCGCGCCGCCCGCTGGCAGCCAGCCGCGCCACCGCCTACGCCGCCCTGATCCCTGCCCCGAAGAGCGCCGAGGAATGGCAGAAGAAGCGCGATTTCATCATCGAGCTGAGCAAATGGGAAAATTCCCTCAACCAGCCGCTCCTGGAGAAGGCCCGCCGCGACATCCTGGAAGCCCACGCCAAGCGCCTGACCCTGGAGATGGGAAAGAAAGTCACAGTGGAGGATATCGAAGCCGGACGCGCCCCACGCCCGCGCGTGCTCGACCCCTTCGCCGGCGGCGGCTCGTACCCGCTAGAAGCTTCGCGACTTGGGTGCGAGACCTACGCCAGCGACTACAACCCGGTGGCGGTGCTGATCGAGAAGGCCACCCTGGAATACCCGCAGAAGTTCGGCCGGCCGTTCGCGGGCATGCCGGAATGGGCGATGCCGCAACCCTTCTCGCCCGGAAATAAATTTCCGGGCTACGATTCCACGCCGGATGAATCCCGCTCCTTCGTTGAATCAGAGGGCCATAGCCCCATTCATGGCGCGTCGCTGCTTAGCTCCGAGATTCATCTCGGAGCGTTGGCAGCGGCGCGGCCATCCCAGCTTCCCCTCTTCGACCAGCCATCCCACGACCATCAGCGGTCCTTCAACCCCCTGCTCAACGCCGTGCGCTACTGGGGCAACTGGGTGCTGGAAGAAGCGCGCAAGGAATTAGCCGAATTCTACCCGCCCGACCCCGACGGCAGCGTGCCGGTGGGTTATATCTGGGCGCGCACCATCCCCTGCCAGAACCCGGCCTGCGGGGCCGAGATCCCGCTCATGCGCCAGTTCTGGCTGGCGAAGAAGGATAAAAAGAAGGGGACGCTCTATCCGGAGGCCAGGGACGGCCGGGTCACCTTTCGCATCGTGGGGCAAGGCCCACAGGCCACAGGCTACCACCCCTGGCTGCAGGCCTTCGACCCCGAGAAAGGCACGGTTGCCCGCGCCGTGGCCACCTGCCTGGTGTGCGGAGCGGTGGTGGCCGACGGCACCACCCGTCGCCTGTTCCAGGAAGGCAAAGCCGGGCAGCGTATGATAGCCGTTGTGCTGGCCCCTCACCCCGGCAGGGTGGGTGAGGGCGGCAAGCGCTTCCGCCTGGCGACGCAGGCCGATCAGGACACCTACCGCGCCGCCGAAGCCGCGCTGCTTGCCAAGAGCGAGGCCCTGCGCGTCGAATGGGGCCTGGAGCCGGTGCCGGATGAGCCATTGCCCCCCGTGGGTACGCTCGGTTTCCGCATACAACGTTATGATATGAACACCTGGGGCGACCTGTTCAACCCCCGCCAGCAACTGGCGCTCATCATCTTCGCCGAGAAGGTACGCCATGCACATGTAGAGATGCTTGCTATCAATAACATGAATGAATTCGTCCATGCAGTGGCAACATATTTGGGATTGACCCTTGATATGACAGCCTCTTTTACAAATACCTTAGCCAGATGGGAAAATTCCTCCGAGGCGATCAAGCAGCTTTATTCAAGACATGCTTTGCCAATGCTATGGGACTACGCCGAAGCAAATCCCTTCAGTGGTTCATCAGGAAGTCTTGAAACTGGGCTGGATTATTACCACAAGGTTCTCGAACATTGTTCCCAATTTCCTGATAACCAAGCATTAGTACCAACAGTTAATCACGCCTCTGCTACCGAGCTTAACTATTCAAATAACTATTTCGACGCTGTCCTCACAGACCCGCCTTACTATGACAACGTGGCTTATTCCCACCTATCGGACTTCTTCTACGTCTGGCTCAAACGTAGTATAGGGTCTCTCTACCCTGAGCTCTTCTCCACTCCTCTCACCCCCAAGGCCCAGGAAATCGTGGCTTACTCCAATGGCGAAGGCGGCCTGGAGGCGGGCGGGCGCTTCTTCGAGGAGAACCTGAAGCGCTCCTTCCAGGAGATCCAGCGTGTGCTCAAGCCCTGCGGAACGGCTGTCATTGTATATGCCCATAAGTCCACCGCCGGATGGGAGACGGTGGTCAACGCCCTGCTGGATTCTGGCCTGGTGGTCGCCGCCTCCTGGCCGATAAACACCGAGATGCAGTCCCGCCTGCAGGCCAGCGAATCTGCCGCCCTGGCCTCGTCCATCTACATCGTCGCCCGTAAGATGCCACGCCAGCCAACCGGCCTTTACAACCAGGTGCGCGCCGAGCTGCGCCAGCACCTGGACGCCAAGCTGCACCGCCTGTGGGAGGAAGGCATCGGCGGGGCCGACTTCTTCATCGCCGCCATTGGCTCGGCCATCGAAGTGTTCGGAAAATACGAGAAGGTGATCGACATGGAGGGCAACCTGGTGCGCGCCGACCGCCTGCTGGAAGAAGTGCGCACCATCGCCACCGATTACGCCGTGCGCCAGATCCTGCACGACGGCTTCGCCGGGGAGATCTCCGAATTGACTCGCTTATATGTGCTGTGGCGCTGGAACTACGGCGAGGCGCGCGTGCCCTTCGACGAAGCCCGCAAGCTGGCGCAGTCCTGCGGCGCCGACATCGCCCAGGCCTGGAGCCGCTCCGGCTACGTGCAGAAGGAAAAGGAATTCGTGCGCCTGCTGGGTCCGCAGCAGTGCCGGCTGGAAGACCTGGGCGACCCGCGCGACTTGATCGACGTGCTGCACAAGGTCCTGCTGCTGTGGGAACGAGGCAAGCGCGCCGAGATGGTCCAGGCCCTGGCCGAGGGCGGGCACGGGCGCAGCGAAGCGTTCTACCGGGTGGCGCAGGCCATCTCCGAGACGCTGCCCAACGAGAGCAAGGAGAAGAAGCTGCTGGACGGCTTCCTGGCCGGGCGCGAGCGGGTGCAGGAGGAGGTCGGCAAGGCGGCCAGGCAGGGGAGGTTGTGGGAGAGTTAGCGTGCCTGATGTCGTAAGCGAAGCGACAAGGCGGATTGTAGTCGGCGCTCATCCGCTGCGTGTTGTGCTCTTTGGCTCAGCAGCAAAAAGTAACCCGATCCTTGCTGAACAGAGTATGGGTATCACTATTGTTGCCAGCCGGATGAGAGGATGAAATGGAAAAGCGAATGACAAGAAATACCTGGACGAGCCCGGCAATATTGCATGCCCTGGAGAATCAAAGACACAAGTTGCATCAAATGGGCGTCCGTAAGATCGGCCTGTTTGGCTCCTATCGCCATGGAACACCCACCTTGGGAAGTGACATGGACTTCCTGGTGGTTCTGGAAAAACCATCCTTCGACGCATACATGGAGGTCAAGTTTTTCCTGGAAGATCTCTTCAATTGCCCGGTAGACCTTGTGCTGGAAGAGGCGCTCAAGCCTCGCCTGCGCCCATATATCCTGGAAGAAGTGGTGTATGCCCAGGGATTATAGGCTCTACCTGGAAGATATCCAGGCCGCCGTCCGGAATATCCAGCTTTACATCCAGGGTGCCTCCTTTGATGAATTTGCAGGCGACCGGATGCGCGTGGACGCCGTCCTGCATTACCTGGAATTGATCGGTGAGGCCGCCAGGCATATCCCTGAAGATCTGCGTGTTAAGTATCCCGAAGTTGAGTGGCGCAAGATCGCTGGCCTGCGTGACGTCATCGTCCACAAGTACTTCGGCCTCTCGCCGGAAATCGTCTGGGATATCCTGGAAAATAAATTGCCCGGACTGCTGGTGGTTGTTGAAAGGATGCTGGAGGAAGAGAGATGACCGCATTTCACACCATCGCCATCCCCCACGACGACATCCTGCAGGGTCGCCTGACCATGGATGTGTTCGCCGCCGACCTATGGGAAGTCTTCAAGGAGCGCGGCAGCGAGGAATATCGGGACGCCGGCGTTTTCTTCCAAAAGACCTTCCCCACCGAAGGCCTGCAATCGCTATTGGACGTGGTGCAGGCCCGGCTGGAAGGGCGCGGCGGCGATCCGGTCATCCAGATCCAGACGCCCTTCGGCGGCGGCAAGACGCACGCCCAGATCGCCATGTACCATCGAGCGACGGAATGGAAAGCAAAGCGCGTTGTGATGGTTGGGACTGCTCTCGGGCCACGCGACACGCTGTGGGGGCAATTAGAAGAGCAGTTGACTGGCAAGAAGCAATATTTTACCGAACTGGTGTCTCCCGGACGAGGAGATGTCCTACGAAACCTGCTCGCTGAACACCAACCGGTATTAATCTTGCTGGATGAGGTCCTGGAGTATGTCACCAAAGCCGCCGGCGTCAAGGTTGAGGAAAGCAACCTGGCTGCCCAGACGATCGCATTCATGCAGGAGCTGACCGAGGTGGTTGGCACGTTGGGTAAGGTTAGCCTGGTGATCACGCTGCCAGCCAGCCTTTTGGAACACTATGACACCAAAGCCGAGCAATTATTCCAGCAATTACAGCGTGTTGCCGGACGGGTTGAAAAAATTTACACCCCAGTCCAGGAACACGAAATCACCCAGGTGATCCGTCGCCGGTTGTTCTCGCATATTGACGAGAAGGGCATGAAGAATGTCATTTCGGACTTTATGGACTATGCCCAAAGAGAGAGCTTGTTGCCAGCAGGTGTCGAAGCCAGCGAATACCGGAAACGCTTCGAAGCCAGTTACCCATTCCTGCCCGAGGTAATTGATATCCTGTATCATCGCTGGGGTTCGTTTACAACCTTCCAGCGCACGCGCGGCGTGCTGCGCCTGCTGGCGCTGGTAGTACATGGCCTGAAGGACCGCACCCTGCCCTATATCAGCCTGGCGGACTTTGAGTTGTCGAACCAGGAGATCCGCCGCGAGCTGCTCAAGCACATCGGGGCGGAGTTCGATTCGGTTATCGCCGCCGATATCACCGGCCCAGACGCCGGCGCCAGGCAGGTCAGCCAGAGCCTGGGCAAAGCCTACCAGGGCTTGCGCCTGGGTGAACGGGTAGGGACCAGCATCTTCATGTACTCATTCTCCGGGGGCATGGAGCGCGGGGCGACTCTGGGCGAGATCAAGCGCGCCGCCACGACGTTGGAAAACCCCTCCAGCGCCGTCGCCGAAGCGGTCGAGGGGTTGAAAGGGCAGTTATTCTACCTTCAGCAACAATCCGGCAAGTATTACTTTACCAACCAACCGAATCTAAACCGCGTCTTGCTGATTCGCATGGAAAATATCCATGATCCCGAAATCAAGGAAACGGAAGAGCAGCTCCTGCGCTCCTGCCTCAAAGGCGATCGCCTGAAGCCGTATGTCTGGCCGGCGGACGGAGCGGGTATTCCGGAAACACCCGAGCTGAAACTGCTCGTCATGCGTGAAGGCGACGACGCCCTGCAGAGGTCCATCCTGACCCAAAAAGGCGCTATGCCCCGCGTCCACCGCAACACACTCCTGTTCCTGGTGCCGATGTCCGGCGAACGCCCGGGTTTCGAGGCGCTGGTGCGCAAGGTCCTGGCGTTTCGCGCCCTGGAGAGCGACAAAACGCTCGCCTTGAATGCAGACCAGCGGAAACAGATCAAAGATAGCCTGAAGAAGTTGGAGGGTGACCTGACGGATGCCACCAGGCGACTTTACCGGATGGTGATCCTGCCGGCGCGCGACGGATGGCGAGAACAGGATTTGGGCATCCCGACCTACGGCGAGACCAGGTCCCTTGACCAGGAGGTTTACGATAAACTGCGCCTGGAGGGGGAGATCCTGGAGCGCATCGCCCCGCTGGTGATCAAGGAGAAATATCTGCAGGGGAGAGATTGGGTGTTCACCGAGCAGCTATACCAGTCTGGGATGAAGACCCCTGGCGAGGCGCGGGCGATCAGCGCCGGTGTCTGGGAGGCCGGCATCGCCGAGGGCGTGCGCAAGGGGATGTTTGGGTTGGGCGAGCTGGTTGAAGAACGGCCTGTCTGTCGTTATTTCAGCGAAGAGCCTTCGATCAGCCTGACCGGCAACGAAGTGTTGATGCGGGCCGAAGTCTGCCAGGAGCAGCGCGTCGCGCAGGCCGGCCAGCCGGCATATTCGCAGGAATTGCCCGTGGCTGTAGGAGTAAACGATCTTCGTGCCCTGGGAGTTGGCGCGCAGGCATCCCCGGAGGAAGCTGCTGCCTCGCTCACGATGCCGGGACATCCGTCAGGCGTCCTGTCCCGCTTGAGCCTGAGATTCGCCCTGCCGAAAGGGAAAGTGTCTTCGTTGATGGGGGTTTTGAATTTCCTGCAGAGCCGCTACAGCCAAATGCGGATCACGCTGGACGTTGAAGATGGGCTTTTGACGGAGCTGGAATTCGAAGACAAGATCCGGGAAGCTTTCCGCCAGATGGGCGTTGACCTGGATTGACCCCTCTGGTAAAATCCCCCTGCCCGGCGCGTCGTACCCTTCGCCCGGGCCTGCTTTGTGCAGATTCCACGACAGCACGTTCGAAAGGGCTTGTTGAAGATGAAGGTATTGCTTTTAAAGGACGTTTACAAGCTGGGCCGGGCGGGGGACGTGAAAAAAGTAGCCGATGGCTACGGCCGCAATTACCTGATGCCCCAGAGATTGGCAGTCCTGGCCACGCCGGCAGCTCTCAAACAGGTCGAGCGCATCCGCACCCAGGCGACCACCAGCCGGGCAGCGCTGAACCAGGAGTTGAGCGGCGTGGCCGAACGCATCTCCCTGATCACGCTCACCTTCCCTGCCAGGGCCGGCGAAACAGGCAAGCTGTATGGCTCCATCACGCCCCAAATGATTGCCGATGCCATCTATCAAAAGGTAGGCGTTAAAATCGATCGGCGGCAGATCGATTCCCAGCCGATTCGCAGCCTGGGCGAACAGCGTGTTCCCATCCGCCTGACCATGGACCTGATCCCCGAGATCGCTGTGATCGTGCACCGGGAGGGCGAGGCCCCGGTATTGCCTGGTGCCGAGCCACCGGCGCAGCCGGCGGATGAGCCGGGAGTTGAGCTGGCCGCCGAGGCCGAGGCGGAGAGCGAAGCCGGATCCGAGGCGGGGTAGCGCCGCTGAGCCAGGGGCGGGGAGCCTCGCCAGCCTCTGAACACAATCGATGGGCTTCGATGGGGCGGGGTTCCCCGGTTGAGGGAAGGCACCCCGCCCTTTCGCACATCGGGAGCACCATAACCAGGCGATCCGACCACTTCAGATGAACGAGTCAGTTGGCCAACAGCTTCGCCAGGCACGCGAAGCCCGCTCCTTGAGCCTGGAGCAGGCCGCCCAGGCGACCCTGTTGCGCCTGCGCTATCTGCGAGCCCTGGAAGAGGACGATATCGAATCCCTGCCGTCGCTGGTGCAGGCACGCGGATTCGTGCGCATCTACGCTGGCTACCTTGGGCTGAACGTGCAGGCCTGCCTGGCAGCCATGGATGGGGAATCTCTCCCGGTGGAGGCGGCCCCCACGGTCGCAGGGCCTCCCCCGCCGGCTCGCGAGGCGGTATCCAGCGAACAAGCCGAGACGCTCTTCCAGGAGGTGGGCCTAAAATTACGACGCCAGAGGGAGCTGCTGGGCCTGACCCTGGATGACGTGGAAGGCCAGACGCGCCTGCGGGTGCATTACCTGCGCGCCCTGGAGGCCGGCAAGTTATCCGAGCTTCCATCCCCCGTCCAGGGGCGCGGCATGTTGAATAACTACGCTGTCTTCCTGGGGATGAACCCCGAGCCCCTGCTGCTGCGTTTCGCCGAGGGACTGCAGGCCCACCTGGCTGCCCGGCGCGCCGCACGACCGGCGCCCCGGCCGCGGGTGGCGCGTCGCAAGAAGGCGGGTGTCTCGCCCCTGCGCCGATTGTTATCCGGCGAGGTGATCCTGCTCGGCGGACTGGTGTTTGCCCTGCTGATCTTCGTTGCCTGGGGGGCCGGGCGCATCCTGGCGATGCGCGCCGGGCAGACGCCCTCGCCCACCGCACCCTCGATCGCCGAAGTGCTGCTGGCGCCTGCCAGCGAGACCCTCACCCCCGTCTTGCCAACCCCAACGGCAACCCAACCATCCCCGGCGGCTGTCCTGCCTACCCTCCCGTCAACAGCAGACCAAACCCTGGAAACAACGCTGCTGGCCCCTATTTCCGGGGCGGTACAGGTCTACGTAACCATTCGCCAGCGGGCCTGGATGCGGGTGCTGGTAGACGGAGAGGTGCAGTTCGAGGGGCGGGTCATCCCTGGCAGCGCCTACCAGTTCGCCGGCGAGCAGCAGGTGGAGGTCCTGACCGGCAATGGCGCTGCGTTGCAGGTCTTCTACAACCAGCAGGACCAGGGCCCCATGGGCGATTACGGCGAGGTGATAGACCGCATCTACACCTCGGCCGGGATCGTTGCACCCACCACCACCGTCACTCCAACGCCGACGGAAACCGAGCGACCCTCTCCAACGCCGCGCCAGAGCGCCACTCTCGGGAGTACACCGACGCCCGCACCCTGAGGCGGGTAAAATATGGATCTGTGGAATCTTCCGTGAGAGGTAATGCGCGTTCCGCCGCGGGAATTCCCTTATAAGGTTAAGGCCGATGAAGGTGTATTCCAAATCTTTCCGGATCGTCTCGTTGGGCTGCGCCAAGAACAGCGTGGACAGCGAATCCATGGCCCAGTTGCTGTCCAGCTCTGGGTACCGGCGAGTAGACCAGCCGGGACAGGCCGAGGTGATCGTCGTCAACACCTGTGGTTTCATTGGGCCCGCCAGGGAAGAGTCGCTGCGGGCGCTGTCGGAGCTGGCAGCCCGCAAGCGCAAGGGCCAGTTCCTGATCGCCGCCGGCTGCCTCACCCAGCGCTATGGAGCTGAAGTGCTCCACAAGGTGCCGGGCATCGATGGCTTGCTGGGCACGCGCCGCTGGATGGATATCCTCGAGGTGGTTAGGCGCCTGCGCCAGGGCCAGCCGCCGAAGCCGCTCTATCACCTGCCCGAAGCGCCAACTGTGGGCCAGGACGCTCCAGGTGTGATGCGGGTCGCCGTGCAGGGGGCCAGCGCCTATCTCAAGATCGCCGATGGCTGCCGGCGCCCTTGCGCCTTTTGCGCCATCCCGTTGATCAAGGGCACCGCCGTCAGCCGCCCGCTTGAGGCAATCCTGCAGGAGGCCCGCGCCCTGCAGGAGAAGGGAGTGCGCGAGATCATCCTGATCGCCCAGGATACCACCGATTATGGCCACGATCTGGGGATGAAGGACGGCCTGGCGCGATTGCTGGAAAAGCTGGTGGCATCTGCTCCGGCGATCGATTGGATCCGCATCCTGTATGCCTACCCGGGTTATGTGACCGACCGCCTGATCGATGTCATGGCAGCCCATCCACAGGTCCTGCCCTATCTGGATATGCCCCTGCAGCATGCCCACCCCGCCGCACTGCGCCGTATGCGCCGCCCGGCCAACATCGATTGGGTGTACCGCACCGTGGAGAGGATGCGCTTGGCGCTGCCAGGCCTGGTTCTGCGGACCACTTTTATCGTTGGTTATCCCGGCGAGACCGAGCAGGAGTTCCAAGCCTTGCTTGATTTCGTGCAGGAGATGCGCTTCGATCGGGTTGGCGCGTTTCTGTTCTCTTTCGAGCCGGGCACGCCCAGCGAAACCCTGGGGGATCCCATCCCGGCGCAGGTCAAGCAGGAGCGCTTCGAGCGCTTGATGGCCCTGCAACAGTCCATCTCCCTGGAGAAGAACCAGGCTTTGATCGGACAAACACTGGAAGTCTTGATCGAAGGCCACGGGGTTGTGGAAAGCCAGTCGCAGGCTCTCCCGGGCGAGGTGATTTCCATCGGCAGGTCCTACCGCGATGCCCCCGAGATCGATGGGCTGGTCTTCGTGGAAGGCAGGCAGCCGCCCGGCCAGTTTCTGCCGGTGCGCATCAGCGGGGCTATGCACTACGACCTCACCGGGAATTGTGGAGCCTCCTGGACGGCGATTGGCCTGCCCAACGTGTTGACCTTCCATCATGGCGAATGAGGTCCGATGTTTGACCTGACCTCGCCCGAGATTCGTCTGACCTTGCTCGCCCTGTCCCAGGCAGCCGAGCTGGTGCGTGGAGTTCAGGCCGAGCTGGTCTCTTCTGCCCTGACCAAGGAAGACCGCTCGCCGGTCACTATCGCCGATTTCGCCTCCCAGGCCCTGGTGGCGCACCTCCTGGAGCAGGCCTTCCCGGATGACCCCCTGCTGGCTGAAGAAGACGCCTCCGCCTTACGGCAGCCGGAGGGCCGGGAGATACTCCAGCAGGTAACCCGCTTTGTGGCCCGTTTTCTGCCCCAGGCGCAGCCAGACCTGGTGTGTACCTGGATCGACCGGGGGAATGCCCCCTTTGGAGGGTCGCCAAATCCTGGTCAGCGCTTCTGGACCCTGGACCCCATCGATGGCACCAAGGGCTTCCTGCGCGGCGGCCAGTACGTCGTCGCCCTGGCGCTGCTGGTGGAGGGGCGGGTGCACATGGGCGCCCTGGCCTGCCCGAACCTGGATATTGCCGACCTGCTGCCGGGAAGAGGTGATCTCGCTGCCCCGGACCGTCGCACGTCCTCCGGGGTCGTGGTGATCGCCTGGCGGGGCCAGGGCACATGGTGCGCGCCGCTGCAGGCCTGCCCATCCCCCTCACCAGAAGATTTCGTCCCCCTGAGGGTATCAGACGTATCGCTGCCGGCGCGGGCGCGCCTGCTGATGTCTTTCGAATCCGGCCATACCAACGTCGACCAAACCGGCGAGTTCACGCGCCTCCTGGATGTGCAGGCCGAACCGGTGCGCATGGACAGCCAGGCAAAATACGCCCTGTTGGCGGCGGGAAAGGGCGACCTGTTGCTGCGGCTGCTATCCACCTCCCAACCTGGCTATCGCGAAAAGATCTGGGACCAGGCAGCCGGGTCTTTGGTGGTAGAAGAGGCTGGTGGGAGCATCACCGACCTGGATGGCCGCCCGCTCGACTTCAGCGCCGGGCGGACGCTGGCCTACAATCGCGGCCTCCTGGCTTCAAACGGGCGTCTTCACCCGGCTGCTCTGCGTGCTCTCCAGGCCATAGGGGCTTGAATCCCAGCCTGCCGTCACTTTCCATCGACCCTGCCCCTATGTCCCGCGCCGACCGCCTGGCCCTCCTGTTCAGCCTCCTGGCCGTGCTGGCTGCCTACCTGGTGACCGAGCGGGTCTTCGAGCGCATGGCCCACATCGAAGACGAGATGGCCTATGTCTGGCAGGCCCAAGCCATTGCCCGAGGTCGTCTGACCATCCCCTCGCCCTCCCATCCCAAGAGCTTTTTGGTGCCTTTCGTGGTGGATTACCAGGGGCAGCGCTTCGGGAAATACCCCCCTGGCTGGCCGGCCATATTGGCGCTTGGCATCCTGCTGGGAGAGCGTTCGCTGGTCAACCCACTGCTGGCAGGCCTGGGCGTGTGGTTGACCTATCACCTGGGCAAGCGCTGCCTGGGCGAGGCGTCAGGTCTGCTGGCAGTCCTGCTCACCCTCAGCTCACCATTCTTCTTGATGAATTCCGGATCGCTGCTTTCCCATCCCTTTGGATTGGTATTGAGCGCAGGATTCGCAATGGCCTGGCTGGATTCCTGGGACGGCGCGTTTCAAGAGACCGGCGATGGGCAGGCGGTGCCAGCTTTCCGGCGCTGGCTGCCGGTCGTCGTGGGAGCGCTGTGTCTGGGCGTGCTGGCCCTCACCAGGCCATTGACGGCGGTCGCCGTGGCGCTGCCCTTTGGCCTGCACGGGTTGTACCTGCTGGTGCGCGGCGGAGCGCAGGTCCGCCGCAAGTTGTTGGTCTTCTGCGCCATCGTATTGGCCCTGGTCGCGCTGTACTTTGTGTGGCAGTACGCTGTGACCGGGGATGCACTGCACAATCCCTATACGCTGTGGTGGGAATATGACCGGGTGGGCTTCGGGCCGGGTTTCGGGCGGACACAGCGCGGGCACAACCTGAACCAGGCCTGGATTAACACGCGCTTCAGCCTGCGGGTGGGTGCGTATGACCTGTTTGGTTGGGCTGCCTATTCATGGGTCTTCCTGCCGCTGGGCCTGCTGGCTGCGCTGCGCAACCGCCGGCTGCTGCTCCTGGGATCAGTATTCCCCAGCCTGGTGGTCCTTTACCTGGCCTATTGGATCGGCGCTAACTTGTTTGGGCCGCGCTACTACTACGAAGGCCTGTACAGCCTGACGCTGCTTAGTGCGGCCGGAATCGCGCTGCTGGCGGGCTGGCCCACCCGTCCGGGCGAGCCATGGCGGAGCTTCACAGGCTGGAGGCGCGCTCGCCCGCTTGGAGTCACCGGCTTGCTGGCCCTGTTGCTCAGCCTGAACCTGGCGTTTTATGCCCCGCTGCGGGTGGGAGGCATGCATGGGCTTTATCTGGTAAACCGCGCTCGTCTGCAGCCCTTCCTGTCCCCCCAGGCCCAGGAGTACACACCGGCACTGGTCATCGTCCACCCCGACAAGTGGACGGAGTACGGTGCCCTGCTGGAGCTGCAAGACCCCTTTCTGGACACACCTTTCATCTTCGTGATCTCGCGCGGCCGGGCGGCGGATGAAGCCGTATCGGCCGAGTTCCCCAACCGCTCGGTCTATCATTACTACCCGGAAGAGCCCTACGTCTTCTATACCTCCCCGCGCCCGGACTCGTGAGACATTTGTACAACGGCAAGTGCTCAAGAGGCGCGTGCCAGGGCTGTCAGCCCCAGCACCAGCACACCCAGCACCAGATTCAGCCGCACCAGGCGGGCCTCTTCGTGCAGCAGGCGATTGGCCTCCGGGGCTTCCAGCCCGCGGCTCTGGCGCAGTACCACCCGGCCAAGGCGCGGCAGCAGGCCCCAGGTCAGGTAGGCGCTCACCCCGCTCATGGCGAGGAAGACCAGGTGCTTGGCGAGGATCGCGCCCGCCCAACGGCTCTCGACGGACAGGAATCCGGTGTAATGGGGGCTGGCGCTCATCTGGAATAACCCACTGCCGACCAGGACGAGCAGGCTGGCCCACCCCACCGGATCGAGCCGCCGCTGGACCCTGTAGATGAAATCGGCATAGGCGCCAGGCTCGAGGGACAGGTGAGCAACCGGCAGGATCAGGATACCCAGGGCGGCCAGACCACCGATCCAGGTCACCGTTGCCAGCATGTGCAGCCAGTAAGCCAGGCTCAGTGCCAGGTAGGGGGGCATGGGGCAGAGCGCTTGGCCTCAGGGTCCCGGTGTGGTGAGGGGAGCCGCAGGTGGCGGGGGTATCTGGGTTGGGGGTGGCATGTCGAGCGGCGCCGAGGTCGGATTCTCCGAGGGCACTTCTTCGGTGCTGGGGACCTCTTCAGGGATTTCGCCAGAGCACTTCTGTCGTACGAAGTCCAGCGTCTCCTCCACTGCCGGGTCGCTGCCCAGCGTGAGGGCGATCTCGTACTGCTCCTGGGCGGCGCACCAGTCCTTGTTGTTCGCCAGCGACTCGCCGTAGCCGATCAGTGCCAGGCGATAGCGCTCGGCGGCGGTCCAGCCCGATCCATCCCGCAGGTTGGGCAGGGCCGGCGCTACCTGCCCGAAGTAATACACCGCCTGCCCCCAATCGATCTCCCAGAAGCTGGCCCCGGTGATGTACAGCCGCGCCCAGGTCAGGTAGCCCTTGGCGTCAGTATCCAATGGGCCAAATCGCTCGGCCAGGCTCAGGTCGTAGATGCCGCCCTCCAGGTCGCCTTCTTTGAGGATCTTATCCGCTCCGCGGTTTCGGTAGGAGACGTACAGCATGTCGTCCACCCACACCGCCTGGTAGGCGGGGTCGGCCTTGCGCAGCGAGAGCAGGGTGTCGATGGCGGCACTCCAGTCCTTGTTCGCCAGGGACTGCTGGGCCTGTGAGAAGAGCTCTTCCACACCGCGCAGGTCGGGTGTGGGAGTCGGGGTAGGAGTGGGAGCGGTGGTGGGAGTGGCGGTCGTGTTCAGCTCGAGCAGCACCTCAGCCAGCTTCGCTTGGGCTTCTGGGTAGGAAGGGTCCATCTGGATCACGTACTCGAAGCGCTGGCGCGCCAGGTCGTAGCGCTTGGCTTGCATGTCTTGCAGGCCGAGCTCAAACTGATCGTCCAATTGCAGGGAAACCTGGGTGGCTTCGGCGTCGGTGCGCAGGGTGATGCCTGCCTGGTAGCCGCTCAGGGCGCTCAGCACGGCGACCAGGATCAGGCCCAGCACGCCCAGCAGAGTCCAGGCGCGCCACGAGAGCGGCTTGGCGGGCTTTGTGGTGGGTGGGACAGAAGGAGGCGTCGAGACCGGCTGTGCGATGCCCTGCATCCCGGCGGGCGGTGGGAGGGTGTCTTCGAACCCCGGCTCGCCGATGGCGGAGAGCGGGCCAGCGAGGGCCTCATCCTGGACCGGCCTTCCATCACTGGATGGCATGGCAACTGTGGCAGCCAGGTCGTCTGCAAATACCGGATCGTCTATGGGCGATTCCTCCGGGTTTCGATCGGAGTCTTCACGCTTACCCAGGCCGGTCGAGGAGAGCACCGTCTCACCGGAGAGCAGTGGATTCTGGCTCTCCTCGTCGGATTTGAGCCGGGTGGGCATGGTTTCGTCCAGGTTGTGCTGTTCCATGCGGCCCATTATACCGCGACGGGTATCGGCGCTTGGCAACGAACGGTATAATGCTCTTCATGGAAGAATTCCGCTTTTACCATTCCATCGAAGTGCGTTATGCCGACCTGGACCCCCAGGGCCACCTGAACAACGCCAAGTACCTGACCTACATGGAGCAGGCGCGCATCGCTTACGTGCGGCACCTGGGTCTGTGGAAAGGGGGCTCGTTCCTGAGCCTGGGCATCATCCTGGCCGACATTCACATCACCTTCCTGGCACCGGTGCAGTTTGGGCAGGCGGTGCGGGTGGGGGTGCGCGTGCCCCGGCTGGGGAATAAAAGCCTGAATATGGAGTACCGCATCGAAGATGCCGGCAGCGGGGAGGAATTCGCCTGTGGTTCTTCGGTGCTGGTAGCCTACGACTACCACGCCGGGAAGACCATCCCCATCCCTGAGCACTGGCGAAGGACGATCAGTGCGTTCGAGGGCCTGACCTTGAGCGCTGCGTGAATCTTTTGCGTGGATTTATGTACCCAGGCTCGTTTGTAGCCTGTATTGTGCAATCCGCTCTTCCGCCAATCTCACGTATTCTGGCTCGATTTCGTAGCCGATGTATTTCCGCCCCGACTTGATGGCGGCCAGGGCGGTCGACCCGCTGCCCATGAAGGGGTCTAGCACCACGTCCCCCTGAAAAGTATACAGTTGAATCAGGCGATAGGGCAGCTCAATCGGGAACGGCGCCGGGTGGCCAACCTTTTTAGCCGATTCCGGGGTCATCGTCCAGACCGATTTGGTCCATTCCATGAATTGCTCGCGCAGTATGGTATCTTCTACACCATTGGGCCTCTTGCGGGCGAAGGAACCCTTTGAAAATACCAGGATGTATTCGTGCGTGTCCCGCAGCACCGGGTTGACCGCCGATTGCCAGCTTCCCCAGGCCATCGAAACCCCCGCCCCTGCCCCCTTGTGCCAGATGATTTCCCCGCGCATCTTGTAACCGATGTCCAGCATCATCCGGGAAATGTAATCGGACAGGGGAATATAGGGCCTGCGCCCCAGATTGGCCACGTTGATGCACGCCCTGCCGCCATGCACCAGGGTCCGGTAGGTCTCTGCAAAGACATTTTTCAAGAGCTGTAGATATTCCTCGAGCGATAGGTCATCGTCGTATTCTTTCGTGACGTTGTACGGCGGGGAGGTGACCATCAAATGCAGCGAGTTATCGGGGACCTCTGCCAAGCGTTCAGAGCTGCCGACAATGATCTTGTTCTCATGATCAGCCGGAAATGGGTTGTCAGGCAGGCCAGGAGCGCCATCCTCTGCGGGTAATTCCGAGTACAGCCGCGAGCTGTAATAGTCCGAGGAGTCATGGCTGATGCGCGGGATTGTGCCAAAGCTACTCGTCTTTGAGCCTTTTTTCATCGTTAAGCTGTCCCGTGTACGGTGTTACAATCCTGACTTGCATGATTGTACTCGACTTATCCTCGATGTAACTATTATCGGTGATCCATTCCGTTGTGATGATGCGCTGGTTGTCGGTTGAAATTTGGCCGAAGCCAGCCGCCACGTTCCTGGTCGGGAAGAGATGGGCGATACCCCTCAGAGTTACGGAAACGGCCCCAATGTAGAGAAGAATCTGACCGGCCATGGTTTTTCTCCAATGATTGGATAGGGGCGTAACACTTTCGTCTGATCGGAATTTACTTTTCTTACATAATAACCTCCCCAAACCGTCCTTATCTCGATTAGAATATCTTCAACTATCGATAATACTATAATCGATACCGTTCCTGTCCACAATTGGGAGTCCCTGGCAACTCTCTCCAGGTTTCTTTGATTCACCAGGCGTTCGGCTGTCTTCGATCTCCTGCCGTGTGCAAACCTGAACTGCCCACCTGGAAGTCCTACAAGCTGGCGCCCGCCGCCGGTCATCCTGCTGTCCAGGCTCATTGACCATGTTGATAGATGCCATCCTGCCTCCCGTATCCCTCGGAGCTGTCCCGGAGATCGCCCGGGCGGCGGAGGCCCTGGGCTTCGACGCACTGTGGTCCACCGAGACGGTCCACGATCCCTTTTTGCCGGGCGCGCTGGCCTTCGAGCACACCCAACGGCTGAGGTTCGGCACGGCGGTGGCGATTGCCTTCGCCCGCAGCCCGGCCAACCTGGCCTACACCGCCTGGGACCTGGCCCAGGCCTCCGGCGGTCGGTTCATCCTTGGCCTGGGGACGCAGGTGAGGGCCCACATCATGCGCCGCTACGGCATGGAGTGGCCGGATTCAGTGGTGGGTAAGTTGCGCGAGCAGCTTGGAGCGGTGCGCGCCTTCTGGCAGACCTGGCAGACCGGCGCGGCGCTCGATTTCCGCGGCCAGTATTACAAGCTCACACTGATGTCGCCTTTCTTCAATCCCGGCCCGATTGAGCATCCCGACATCCCTATCTACATTGCCGGAGTGAATACCGGGCTGGCGCGCCTGGCGGGTGAAGCCGCCGATGGCTTCCACGTCCATCCCTTCCATTCTCCCGGCTACCTGCGCCAGGCTCTGCTCCCGGCCATCGAGGCCGGCGCGGCGCGGGTTGGGCGGCGGAGAGAAGAGGTAGCCATTTCGGTGACCGCCTTCGTGGTCACTGCGCCGGAAGAGAGCGCCTTCGTGCGCGCCCAGATCGCCTTCTACGCCTCAACGCCCTCCTATCGAGGGCTGATGGCGTTTCATGGCTGGGAGCAGACCGCCGAGCAGCTCTCAAGCCTGGCGGCGCGCGGCCAATGGGAACAGATGCCTGGCTGCATCGACGAAACCATGCTTTCAACCTTTGCCCTGATCACCAACCCGGCCGATCTGCCGGCGGCCCTGGCGGAGCGCTACCAGGGCGTGGCTGACCGTTTATGCCTGTACCTGCCTTTCGTGCCGGGAGAACACAGTGCCCTGTGGAAGGCTCTCCTGACAGAACAGGGGGGAAGATGATCGATGGTGTTGATGATGAGACCTCTTATCGCAACCGCCAGCATATGGTAGAGGACCAGCTCGTGGCGCGCGATGTCTGCGATGCGCGCGTGCTGGAGGCGATGCGCGCCATACCGCGCCACTGCTTCGTGCCCGAGGAGGAGCGCCGGCGCGCCTATGCCGATTGCCCGCTGCCCATTGGCAGTGGGCAGACCATCTCGCAGCCTTACATCGTGGCATTGATGACCCAATTGTTAGAACTCCAGGGGGATGAGAACGTGCTGGAGGTGGGCACCGGGTCTGGCTACCAGGCGGCGATCTTGGGCTTCCTGGCCCACCAGGTGCATACCATCGAGCGCCACCCTTCCCTGGCGTATGGCGCGGAGAGCGTCTTGCGCAACCTGGGTTATCATAATATCCAGGTACACGTTGGCGATGGCTCGTTGGGCCTGCCGGAATTTGCCCCTTATCAGGCGATCATAGTCACCGCGGCGGCCCCGGAGGTGCCCAAGGCCCTGCTCGAGCAGATGGATATCGGGGGTCGCCTGGTGATTCCGGTAGGCGGGCCGGGTGCGCAGTTCCTGGAACGCTGGCGGAGGCTGCCCAGCGGCTACGAGCACGACAGCCTGGTGCCGGTAGCCTTCGTGCCGCTGCGCGGCCAGTCAGGCTGGAGGGAGGATACCTGGGATTCGTTCTACTAATCCGACTTCAAGACTGGCTCAAGGTAACGAACACCATCGGCCGGCGTTTGGTCTTGCTGTAGAGAAACGACTTTAAAATCTCCTCCAGGTCGGTTTTCATTTTCCCATTTGTGGAGCAATCCACGGTCTCGGCGACGATCTTGCGGGTCTCTGCCAGCAGGTCGTCGGCCTCCTTGGCGTGGACGAAGCCGCGTGTGATGATCTCTGGATCCTCCAGCAGCCGGCAGGTGTTGCGGTCCAGGGTCAGGTTGACCAGGATAAAGCCGTCTCGGGCGAGGATCTCCCTTTCGCGCATCACGCTCGGCCCGATCTCGCCCACGCGTGCCCCATCCACGAAGACGTAGCCGCCGGGGATGCGCTTGGTGATGCGCATCTCCTGCTCGCTCAGCTCGACCACCTGCCCGTTCTCTACCACAGCGATGCGATCCTTGGGGATGCCCACTTGCTGCGCCAGGGCGGCGTGGGCGTGCAAATGGCGCAACTCGCCGTGGATGGGGATAAAGAAGGCCGGCTTGACCAGATGAAGCAGCAGCTTCATCTCTTCCTGGCTGGCGTGGCCCGATACGTGGACCGGCGCAATCGCCTCGTAGATCACGTTGGCCCCGCGCCGGAAGAGGCGGTTTATGGTGCGGTACACGCTCTCTTCGTTTCCGGGGATGGGGTGAGAGGAGAGCACCACGGTATCGCCCGGGAGGATGTCAAACTGGCGGTTGGTGCCGGTAGACAGGCGGCCCATGATCGAGGTCGGCTCTCCTTGGGTGCCGGTGCACATCAGTGCCACGGAATCCGGTTTCATCTTCAGGGCCTGCTCCACGCTTATCACCAGATCGTCGGGCAGGTTCAGGTAGCCCAGCTTGCGGGCCATGCGGGCGTTTTCCACCATGCTGGTGCCCACGAAGGCCAGCTTGCGCCCATGGCGCAAGGAGGCGTTGGCTGCTTGCTGGATGCGGGAGATCAGCGAGGCAAAGCTGGCGACGATGATGCGCCCCCCGGCCTCGCGGAAAACCTGGTCAAACGCCGGGTCGATCACACGTTCCGAAGGTGTCCAGCCTGGCTTGTCGGCATTGGTCGAATCGGCCAGCAGCGCCAGCACGCCGCGCCCGGCAAATTCAGCCAGCTTGGCGTAATCGGTGGGCCAGTTGTCCACCGGGGTATGGTCGAACTTGTAATCGCCGGTGTGGACTACCAGCCCAACCGGCGTGGTAATGCCCAGGCCAACTCCGTCAGGGATTGAGTGGCAGACATGGAAAAATTCAACCCGGAAAGGGCCGATATCCACCATCTGCCCGGCCTGCACGGTGTTCAGTTGGACCTTGTTCTGCAACCCTCCACGGGCCAGTTTGACCTCCAGCAAGCCCCTGGTCAGTGGGGTGGCATAGATCGGCGCATTGACCTGCTCTAATACATGGTGAATGGCACCGGTGTGATCTTCGTGCCCGTGGGTCACGACGATGCCCCTCACCCGCTGGCGGTTTTCGATCAGGAACTGGAAATCCGGGATGATGTAATCGATTCCCAGCATGTCGTTCTCCGGGAACATCAACCCGGCATCCACGACCAACAAGTGATCGCCGTATTCATAGGCGATCATGTTTTTGCCCACCTCCCCCAGTCCTCCCAGGGGGATGAGGCGCAGTTTTGAATAGTTTCTTGACTTCATTTTATAATAATACCTTTATCAATGCCCCGGCAAGAATTTCCCTGCCGGAGATACTTTAAGCTTCTTGGATTTTGTTCAGTCAGGTGGGGTTCCAGAACGTGTTTCGGCACAGAGCCACATTGCCGATACCATACTTCACCGCAACCAACCTTTACTTCCAATTCAGAGTCCAGGAGACCGCTATGGGCCAGTGTGCCGGCCGGTCCCTCCTCCTTGCGGGTGCGTGCTGCACGAAGTGTGCCGCAGACGCTGCGTATTGTAGCATGGATGGATGTCGCTGTCAAAGAATTGTAAAGAAAACGGATTTACGCGGTTGGATGGAAAAACAACCGAAAATATGGGGGCTGGGAGGGCGAGCGCCCTCCCAGCCCCCATATTTTCGGAAATTCCTTGACCAACTGCGTAAGTCCTTATGAAATTACAGGGGCAGGCATGCAGGCTGTGCTTGCTCTACCCCTGTGTGTCAACCGGTTTAGTATTCCGGCATCGGCGGTGGCGCCGGTTTTTCTTTCTCGGGAATATCGGTGACCAGTGCTTCGGTGGTCAGGATCATCGCGGCGATGGAAGTGGCATTCTCCAGCGCGCCGCGGGTCACCTTGGCAGGATCGATTACGCCATCCTTGACCATGTCGACATACTGCTCGGTGAGCACGTTGTAGCCAATGTTCAGGTTGCCCTCATCCTTCTGATGGCGGCGGACAGCCTCGATGATCACGGATCCATCCTGGCCGGCATTGGCGGCGATCTTCTTTAAGGGCATCTCCAGCGCCTTGCGGACGATGTTCACGCCGATTTGGGCATCTTCGTCTTCCATTTTGAGCTCACTCAGGGAGGCCATGGCGTTCACCAGGGCAACGCCGCCCCCGGGCACGATGCCTTCCTCGACCGCGGCGCGCGTGGCGGAGAGGGCGTCTTCCACACGGTGCTTCTTCTCTTTCAGCTCTGTCTCGGTGGCTGCACCCACGCGGATGATCGCCACGCCTCCCGAGAGCTTGGCCAGCCGCTCGTTGAGTTTCTCGCGATCGTAATCGCTGGTGCTCTTCTCCATCTCGACGCGGATTTGTTCAATGCGGCCCTTGATTTGGGCTGCATCGCCCTTGCCCCCGATGACGGTGGTGTCGTCTTTGGTGACCACAACCTTCTCGGCCCGGCCCAGGTCGGAGATGGTTGTGCTCTCCAGCTTACGACCGGTCTCCTCCGAAATCAGGTTGGCACCCGTCAAGATGGCGATGTCCTGCAGCATGGCCTTGCGGCGGTCGCCGAACCCGGGCGCCTTGACCGCAACAACGTTCAGCATGCCGCGGAGCTTGTTGAGCACCAGGGTTGCCAGGGCTTCGCCGTCCACATCTTCAGCGATCACCACCAGGTCGCGTTTGCCGACCTGGACCAGTTTTTCCAGTACAGGCACGATATCGGCCGCAGCCGAAATCTTCTTGTCGTGGATCAGGATATAGGGGTCTGCGATGGAAGCTTCCATGTGCTCGGGGTCGGTGATGAAGTAAGACGAGATATATCCCCGGTCGAACTGCATCCCTTCGACGTATTCTGTCTCGAATTCCAGCCCCTTGGACTCTTCCACGGTAATGACGCCGTCTTTCCCGACTTTATCCATCACTTCGGCGATCAACTCGCCGATGGCGCGGTCCTGGGCAGAGATGGAGGCGACGTTGGCAATTTCTTCCTTGGTAGTAAGATCGATTGCTTGTTTGTTGATTTGTTCGGCGACGACCTTGGTGGCGGCTTCGATACCCCGCTTGAGCAGCATAGGATTGGCGCCGGCTGCCAGGTTCTTCATGCCTTCGCTGACGATGGAGAATGCCAGCAGGGTGGAGGTGGTTGTGCCATCTCCGGCGATGTCGTTGGTTTTGGTGGCGGCTTCCTCGAGCAACTGGGCGCCCATATTCTCGAATGGGTCTTCCAGCTCGATCTCTTTCGCTACAGTGACGCCGTCGTGGGTAATGGTGGGGGAACCGAACTTGCGGTCCAGGGCGACGTTTCTACCTTTGGGACCTAAGGTAGTGACCACGGCGTTCGCCAGGACATCCATACCATGCTGCAAGCGACGGCGCGCTTCTTCCGAAAATACCAATTGTTTCGCTGCCATAGATGCTCAACTCCTTTTATCTCTGTTGATGGGGTTATTAGGACTGGACGATAGCCAAGAGATCGCTCTCCCGCAGGATGAGCAGTTTCTTGCCATCTAATTTGATTTCTGTGCCGGAATATTTGGCAAATAAGACGGTGTCGCCTGGATTTACGTCTAGCGGGATGCGCTTCCCCTGATCATCACGCTCGCCGGGCCCAACCGACAGAACAAGACCCTTCTGTGGCTTCTCTTTAGCGGTTTCCGGAAGCACGATACCGCCGGCAGTGACCTCTTCTTGCTCCAGTGGCTCGACTACCACGCGGTTTCCAAGGGGTTTAAGTGATATGGACATACAAGCCTCCTTACATATTGGGGATTCAACATTGCATATCGGCAAGAGTTAGCACTCTAAGAGAGTGAGTGCTAACTCGGGCTGGAATGATACCGTTTTTTCCTGTCTAAGTCAAGGGAGAGAAAATAATTTTAACGAAATTCTGACAAACGCTTGAAGCAACTTAGTCATTCGGCTTCTCGGGGTGTGAGCGAAGGCTGCTGCTCACACCCCGAAAAGCCGATTACAATATTTAAGTTCCTGTATAATGCAACTTGGATGAGCATTAACTACCGGGCGTCGGGGTGGTCTCGATCGTTTCGGGCGCGATTGGAGTGCCGGGTGTTTCGCTGGTCGGGGGTGACTCAGCCGGTGCCTCTCCCCCTCCTGGCTGGCTTCCCAGCCGATTGCAGATCCCTTCGCTATCGGTAACGATGCTCATCAGGATCGGGTCGTCGGCATACAGATCGCGCACTTCGCGCAGCACCGCCCTGGCATCGGGGCAGTAGTTTTGGTTGGCGCGGCTCAAAAAGGCCAGCACGGTGCCGTACTCCACATAATAATAGGCAACCGACAGGTTGGTAAGTTTCAAACCCTGCACCGCCACGCTGTTTTGCAGCAACCCCTCTTCAACCAATCTTTTGGCAACCTCGTTCTCTTCCGCGGTGCAGCCTCGCACGGCGCACTTCAACACCGGCATTGCCCCCTCGTAATTGCGGGCCCTGATGTAGATGATGCCAAGCTGCCCGTAGGTATTGGCATTGGTTGGGTCGAAACTCAGGGCTTTCTCGGCGTTTCGGGCTGCGATGAAGAACTCGCCTTGTTGGGTGTAGGTCCTGGCGATCTCCAGGTAGGGGATGGGGTTCTCGACGCCGAGTTGCTGGTTTATGTTCGCCGCCCGGGCGAAATACTCCAGGGCGCGCTCATAAAGCTCCAGCCGGAGGTAGTTGCGGCCAATATAAACGTATAGAAACGTCAGGTTGGGGTTGATCTCGGCTGCCTTCAAATATTCTTTAATGGCGCTGTTATATTGGCCCAGGGATTCCAGCACTGTGCCATATACGCGGTGGGCGTCCATGGAGGCTGGAGACAGAGAAACCGCCTGGGCGGCATATTGCTCGGCCTGCGACCAGTTCTGCTGGTCCAGCAATACC
>Ga0209172_10003315_pt1:15000-25020 | contig 25020 bp, 22 predicted proteins | sample LarsenN4metaG_FD_184113 | JGI IMG/M metagenome (GOLD analysis project Ga0209172, IMG submission 184113) | Hot spring sediment bacterial and archeal communities from British Columbia, Canada, to study Microbial Dark Matter (Phase II) - Larsen... ... | reverse complement strand
CAGCAAGGTCAGGCGCGCCGCTTGAGGTGTTCGCTCGGTTGTTTGCCAGGCAACGCCCGGTACTGGCGGTCACCTGATGCTTTCAACTTAAGCATCCAAAACACAACTATCGAGTTACGTTGTGTACTCTATTCAGTCAAATGGGCAGACAAAAACAAGTGAAGAGGGGGGTTTGTGCAGCGCCGGCGGGCGGCTATAAGGCCAAATGCGGATTTCGGAATGCGGATTGCGGACCCTCTGATGGCGGATGGTGGCTCGTGGTTCGTGGCTTGTGATTCGTTGCTCGCGCTCGCGGGGAAGCTCGACGGGGTTCAGGCCAGGGAGTATAATCACCAGTGGAGGTCGAGCATTGACGATGGCGATGGAAATCGAACAACTTTACGAACAACATATCAAGCCGCTGCCTGCGGCTGAGCGGCTGCGGCTGGTTGAAAGAATTGTCCGCGAGCTAGCCACACAATCCACAGAAGGCGCCCCCGCCGAGCGCTACGACTGGATGACTGTTCGCGGCATCGCGGCCCATCCCTTATGTAGAGAGGACGCGCAAGCATGGGTCTCCCGCACGCGCCGCGAAGCCGATGAGCAGCGGGAGAAGCAGTGGAAGCGTGAGCCATGAACATCACTGAAGCCCTCACAGGCGTTCGTCGGTTGTTCCTGGACACGGCCCCCATCATCTATCACGTCGAAGGGAATCCCACCTATCAGCCGCGCACGGACATCGTGTTTCAAGAGATTCGCGCCGGGAGCGTTGAGGCCGTCACTTCACCCATCACGCTCGCTGAATGCCTGGTGCATCCGTATCAACATGGTGACGTGGCATTGGTACAGCAGTTCCGCAACGTGATTACGGCGGGCGTTCACACGCGCTATGTGGGCGTGGACGACGTTGCTGAAAGCGCCGCTGAACTGCGGGCACGCTACCATCTGTCACTCACTGACGCCTTCCAAGTCGCCGCTGCTCTCGCGGCAGGGTGTGATGCGTTTCTGACCAACGACACCGCTTTCAAACGGGTTACGGAACTGCGTGTGCTCATCCTGGATGAATTAGAGCCTCGACTGTTGTGATTTGCCTTAAATGAGTAGGGATGATAGCACCCCGTCGGATTGATTGACAACCAAATTGGCCGAAGAGGAGGAAATTGGATGCCACTGCCGATTGTCAGCGAGAGCTCCGATCGTGGCTCACGTGCGGCCGAGGCGTTGCGGCGATCTGTTTGAGAACCGGCGCCAATCCCGGCACTTTCCACAACGCGCCTTGTTTCCGCTTGCGGGATGAACAGCCGTCAGGTGGTGCCGCCGGAGGGCCCCCACATCCAAGTGCAACAGATGGTTCCCCTGATTCCCAAAAGCGCATAAGGGAAAGTGGTCGTGGCCGATCACGAGTATTGGTGTTTCACTCTGAGCCTGCCCCCAGCCCGGGCTGGGGAAAGTGCGCCTGGTCATCAGTTTTGAGAACCCGGAGCTGACCGGCACTTATGCGGTGTTGGTCAGCAATCGAAGCGACCGGTCGGCCCAGAAGATCATCGCCACCTACCTTCAGCGCTGGCCGATTGAGACCTTCTATCAGGACGGGAAGGAACATCTGGGGCTCTCGCGAGTATCTATTGCGAACCATCGAAGCCATTCACAAACATTGGTCTCTGGTGGCGTGTGGCCGCTTCGCTCCTGCATTTAGATTGTCTGCCTCCATCACCGGTCAAAGGAAAAGGGCAAGGCGTCCGCCCACCCCGTCAAAACCATTGGGGAGGCGTGTCGGCCGTCCGCAGGTGTTGATTGAATCGTTGATTCTGGTGGCTCATGACTTGTTACAGCAAGGTCAGGCGCGCCGCTTGAGGTGTTCGCTCGGTTGTTTGCCAGGCAACGCCCGGTACTGGCGGTCACCTGATGCTTTCAACTTAAGCATCCAAAACACAACTATCGAGTAAAATCCATCCGAAATCGAATTATTGCCTTACGAATTGCTTCATCTATACTGTGTCCTTGCAAAATGATGCTTGCCTGAGAAGAATTTTACAGTAAAATCTGAGCAGCGGGTTACGTTTGGCCTGTGCCACACATCCAACATCCGCCACTAGCCTTCTACACGGAGCAACCCGTATGAAATCTTGTCCTGTTTGCCGGAAACAGTACGATGCCCGCTTACATTATTGTGCCAGAGATGGCTCCAAGCTGCTTTCAGCAGATGGCCAAAGCCTGTATGTCAAAGCCGAAAGTAGAGATGCTTCCCAGATTTCGTCTCCCCGCCAGACTGGCGAGGGTTCAGCGCCGGAGTATCTGTCACGGCCCAGTTGGCAAGAGACTACCGGTGAGCTTAAGTGTAGAAATTTCTCTCAATCAACAACTGGAGAGTTGAACGAGCCCGGTCTGGGAGTCCGTCAGGAGCCATCTGAGGAACTGGCCTCTCCGCCAGCGGAATTTCCCATTAATCACATCTTGCCTGGCGACGCGAAGTTCAATACCAACCCGCTTGATCCTTCGCGTATACAATCATCCGAGCTGACACGCGACCTTGTTTCTGGAAGCTTTCATGAAGATTTCAGAGAGATCTCCGCCGCTCTTGATGAAGGTGAACTGGGGTCGTCTACATCAATTTCAACCTACAGCGATGGCAACCGATCATTCAATTATCGGGTGTGGGCAATCTTCTCCAGCATTCTCGTGATGCTGGCGCTGATTGTGGCTTACAACCCGACTATAAGTATGAGACAGCAAGCAACCGTAGAGGACGAGTCAGCTTCGCCCAAACAACAGACTGTCTCTTTATTCCCTGATCAAACTTTGCCCGGCGATTCTAAAGCAACGCCCAGGCCGCCTTTTCGGGCACCAGCTTCTGATACATTGAATAAAACTTTGCCAGGATCGATAGCAGAACCGTCGCCTGCTGGTTCGCCTAAAGCGGAGCCTGAGCGCGATCAATCACGGGCTGAAGAGATACCTAACAACCTGCCGGGAATAAAGTCGCAACCAGAAGCAGTGAATGATCTGCCCGGTGACAGGGGGCAATCTCCTGCGCTCTCTACAACGAAGGGGCCCCTCAACAGAGGCTCGATCCAGGAAAGCTCGTCTGTATCTCCGGCGGATCTGATTGAGATGGTATCGACAACTCAAGGGCAGGCGCAGGTTGCGCCTATCATCAAGAACCGCATTCGCACCAAAATTCCTGGCGGCTACCGATACGAGTTCGATGTCATTGTGCAGGAGACTGCCGGAGTGGGCATAGACTGGCGCAGAGCTACTATCCGCCAAGAGGCGGATTCAGGCAGAAGCAACTCACAGGCATCTATTCTGGCTGCCAGAATCCCACCCAAAGGGCGAGCCGTCCAGCACATCACAATCAATATGATAGGCCAATCAGAGAATGATTGGCGCGGGCGCGCTATTTATAGCGAAAGGTCAGTTGATGCTACCGGCGCTGCTCTGTTCATCACCTACATAGTCAGACTGGACGAGAACTTCGAGAAAGCAAGCCGCTTCCGCAAACTCTCCTACAGTAGGTAAATGTAGCGCAGTTCTTAGCCTGTGAATTACTGTTATAGCTAAAGCCCGCGACATAGCAAGACATCGCAGCCACAGCCCTCAAGAATCAAAAAGTTGTTACCAAACTTCAATGGCTTTGCTTCTGAAAGCAAAGTATTTTGTCAGGAGGTTAACTATGAGAAAAGAGAAGCTGTTTTTATCGGTAATTGTCTTATTCAGCATATTCTTTATAGCCTGCCCTCAGCGAACGACCATCTCAGAGATTAAAGCCTATCCGGGAAAGTATAGAGATAAAGAGATCGCTATTGTTGGCAGGGTTACTAATAGCTTTGGAGTATTGGGCACAGGGTTCTACGAGATAGAAGATGGAACAGGCAGAATCCTGGTGGCTACCTCCAGAGGAGGCGCGCCGGCGAAAGGATCAGAGATAGCGGTCAGTGGGAAAGTGTTTAATGCTTTCACCTTCGCCGGCCAAAACTACGGAACGGTCTTGCAGGAAAATGAGAGAAAAGTGAGGCGATGACCTTCTACTCTCTGGCAAACGAACCCAGTCCAGGATTTTGGCTGGCACAGCGCCCGCTGTTATTTCACCTCGGCTTTTTCGCCTTTAGGAGCATAATAGCCGCGACGGTGGGTCACATGCAGGTCCTTTCTGGTAGTGATTTGAACCTCTACGCGACGGAATGAACCGTCGTGTAGAGGATTACTCGGTTGATAGGCCACCAGATACTGGCTGCGCAGCTCCTGCTCAATTTGAGCGAACGCGCGATTCAGATCGGAATCATTTTTGGGGAAGTAGGCTCGGCCCCCTGTCTCACGACAAATCCTCTTGAGGGTCCCCTCATCTACACCGAAACGGAAGCGGTCTCCAATGCCAATAGCGTATATGATCACTTCAGAGCGCCAGGCGCGCTGTATTGCTTCATCCAGTTTGTATGTGCTGCTGGTGTCTTCGCCATCGGTAAGCAAGATAATTGCGCGGCGGCCTGCCTCACGGTTGAGCACCTCTTCAGCAGTTAAGTAAATTGCGTCATAGAGCGCCGTGCTTGCAAACTTGCTGTTGATGTCGGTGCTCGTCTGCGGGATATATCTTACTTCCTCAAGCGCGCGCTCTAACCGCGATTTATTTGAAGTGAGCGGCTGCATCAAATCAACTTCACCGCGAAAGGTCACAATGGCTGCCAGGTCTTTGACCGGACGAACCACAGAGCGCAAGAAACGAGCGGCAGCCATCTTCTCTTCCGGCAAGGTGTACTCCTGGCTACCACTTACGTCGATGAGTATTGCTAGCGTCAGAGGCAGATCTGTCTCGTGCTGGAACGAGAATATCTCCTGTGGCTTGCCATCTTCTAGAATCCTTATTTCGTCCTGCTGAATATCGGTAATGAAGCGATTCTGACGATCGGTGACGCTGAAGAACAGATTGACAAGCTCTGTGCCAAGGCGCAGAGTCTCCTGATTCTCCTGCTCCTGGCTATTGTCCTTGTCATCTTTCTTTTTATTGGACTCTTGCTTCTGCTGAGTCGAGGCGCTGCTGTTTTGGCCGGATTTATCCTGCGCTGCTGCTGGCTCAAATAAATAAACGGTGGCAGAGAGTACGACCAGACAGAGGGTTATAAGCAAGTTTCTTAAATGGGGTACAAGCATCATTTCAGTAGTGGTTCGCATTCAGTCCTTTGGATGCCTGAAGCACTTTGCCGGTAACTTCACTCAGTGGCAGCGCGGCCTGATGGAACGGCAATGTATCCTTTCTTGGCCCGCACTTCAAGCTTTTCCTTATATCCACTGCCTACGAGTTTGACTTCAATACGGTGAAATTTGCCGTCAAGCTTGGACTTGGGCTCATACCAGATGCCGTACTGATTAGCCATAATCTGTCTGACATCCCTGAATGCGCGCTCAAGCTCCATTACCTGCCCTGGAAAGAAGACCTCTCCACCGGTATCTTCGCAGAGCCGGCGCAGCTCTTTGTCTTCCTCATTCTGGACCTGGCCCCCACCGACGCCGAAGAATCCCCCAGCCTTGGTGCTGATCCCATAGATGAGGACCTCTTTCTGCAAAGCAATATCAATGGCCTCTTGAAGTGTGCGTTCGCTTGCTGTATCTGCGCCGTCGGAGATAATTATCATCGCGTACCGTTTATCTTTATCAAGTCCCATCTTCTCTTCGCAAACGCGATAGACGGCATCGTAAAGGCGCGTATCTCCTCCTGCTCTGACCTGTTCTATGGCTTTGGATAATGCCTCCACACTGTCAGTGAAGTCCTGTCTCAGTTCTACCGCTGAATCGAATGTGGCGAAGAGCACTTTATCTTTACGGGTCTTCAGCACAGTCTGGATAAAGCTGATTGCTGCTTCTTTCTCAAATTTGAGTTTTGGCCGCACACTGGCGCTTGTATCCATCAAGACAGCCAGGTGAATAGGCTTTTCCAACCGCGCTTCAAACCGCTTGATCTCCTGAAGCTTCTTATCTTCGTAGACTTCAAAGTCCTCTTGTTTAAGCTCATAGACGAAGCGCCCCCTCTTATCAACAACAGTGACCGGCACAAAGACCTCTGTTACCCCCAGTCTGGGAATTTGCTCATCATCCTGCGATTTCTGTTGAGCGTTCCCCTGAGCGTCTTTCTGTTTTTGTTGGGATAGGACCGGACTAATGAGTAAACCGATAACACATATACTCACAAAAAGGACAAAGACGAATCTACCGAAATATCTTCGCATCGCATTCAACCTCCGAAGAACGCCTGTTCAGATGGGACCTGCGAATTGGAGATCGCAGGATTATTCACTTGTGTAGCAAATTATATTGGCTGGCCGGGGGAGTGTCAATCAATTGAAAGGTAACATGCTTCTCGTGCTTCTGTATGGATAAAAGAGAGATGCCCGCCGAGTGGAAACTCACATCGGCGGGCATCTCTCTTTACTCTATTAAATCCGGCAGCTACCTACTCTCCCACGCCCCTTCGGGCGCAGTACCATCGGCTCCAGAGGGCTTAACTTCCGTGTTCGGGATGGGAACGGGTGTTTCCCCTCCGACATAGCCACCGGAAAATCTATCTCTTATCAATCTCTCTGCAATCTCTCTGCAATCTCTTTAACAATAGAAGAGGCAAGGCTGTGCTTATGGCTGTGACTGACTTCTCTTTAACTTCTCCTTGCCGTCAGCAAGAAGCTGAGGCCAAGCCGATGGGCTGATTAGTACTGGTTAGCTCAAAGCATTGCTGCTCTTACACATCCAGCCTATCTACGTGGTCGTCTTCCACGTGCCTCGTCACTCCTTGCGGAGTGGGGAGGTCTCATCTTGGGGCGGGCTTCACGCTTAGATGCTTTCAGCCTTTATCCCTGCTCGACTTGGCTACCCAGCGCTGCCGCTGGCGCGACAACTGGTACACCAGAGGTCGATCCATCCCGGTCCTCTCGTACTAAGGACAGTCCCCCTCAAACCTCCTGCGCCCACGCCAGATAGGGACCGAACTGTCTCGCGACGTTCTAAACCCAGCTCACGTACCGCTTTAATGGGCGAACAGCCCAACCCTTGGGACCTTCTTCAGCCCCAGGATGCGATGAGCCGACATCGAGGTGCCAAACCACTGCGTCGATGTGAACTCTTGGCAGTGATCAGCCTGTTATCCCCGGGGTACCTTTTATCCGTTGAGCGACGGCCCTTCCACTCAGAACCGCCGGATCACTAGGTCCGACTTTCGTCTCTGCTCGACTTGTCTGTCTCCCAGTCAGGCTGGCTTTTGCCCTTGCACTCTCCAGGTGATTTCCAAACACCCTGAGCCAACCTTCGAGCGCCTCCGTTACCTTTTAGGAGGCGACCGCCCCAGTCAAACTACCCGCCTGGCACTGTCCCTATGGCCGCTCCAGGCCACCAGGTTAGAACCCAAGCCGAACAAGGGTGGTATCTCACCGTCGGCTCCAGCGAGCCCGAAAGCCCACTCTCTTTGCCTCCCACCTATCCTGCGCATCTTCGACCCAAGTCCACTGCCAAGTTGTAGTAAAGGTCCACGGGGTCTTTCCGTCTTGACGCGGGTAACCGGCATCTTCACCGGTACTACAAATTCGCTGTGCTGCTCGTTAAGACAGTCGCCAGATCGTTACGCCATTCGTGCAGGTCGGAACTTACCCGACAAGGAATTTCGCTACCTTAGGACCGTTATAGTTACGGCCGCCATTCACTGGGGCTTCAGTTCGAGGCTTCGAGCCTTGCGACCCTGACCTCTCCCTTTAACCTTCCAGCATTGGGCAGGCGTCAGCCCCCATACGTCCGTTTCTCGTTTGCGGAGACCTGTGTTTTTAGTAAACAGTCGCCTGGCGCTGTTCGCTGCGACCCCCTCGGGCTACTAACCCTACCGGGGCACCCCTTCTCCCGAAGTTACGGGGCCAATTTGCCGAGTTCCTGAACGAGCATTCTCACACGCACCTGAGGATTCTCTCCCCGCCTACCTGTGTCGGTCTGCGGTACGGTCACCTCAGTGACTGGCTAACGAGGCTTTTCCTGGCAGTTGCTGCCGGCGGCTTTGCTGGCTCTTGCGAGCCATCGTCCTTCGCTTTGCCGTCCTCATTAAAGAGAGTCGAACGGATTTGCCTGTCCGACCGGCTATCTGCGCTCTCAATCACTGCTCCATCAGTGATCCCGCCTTCCCAACTGCGTCCCCCCAAGCTCAATATCGTCACTGCGGTGGTGCAGGAATATTAACCTGCTTCCCATCGACTACGCCGTTTCGGCCTCGCCTTAGGCGCCGACTTACCCTGAGCAGACGAACTTTACTCAGGAAACCTTAGGCTTTCGGTGACGTTGATTCCCACAACGTTTATCGCTACTTATGCCGACAAAGTCTGTTCTGCTCACTCCACCGACCCTCGCGGCGACGGCTTCTCTGTGGCAGAATGCTCCCCTACCCGCTGAGATTCTCAAACCTCAAGTCTGAAATCTCCATTCCAGTCTGAATTCTCAAATTCAATCCGAATTCTCAGATCCAGTCTGAATCTTTGAAATCCGATCTAGTCTCAAGCTCCAGTCTGAAGTCTCAAGCTCCAGTCTGAAGTCTCAACACCTCTGATCTGAAATCTCAAATTTGAGATCTGAGATCCTCCGAGCCAAGGCTTCGGTGTGTGGCTTGAGCCCCGTTGAATTATCGGCGCAGAGCTGCTTGACCAGTGAGCTATTACGCTTTCTTTAAAGGATGGCTGCTTCTAAGCCAACCTCCTGGCTGTCACTGCTTCTCCACCTCCTTTCCCACTTAGCCACCACTTGGGGACCTTAGCCGTTGGTCTGGGCTGTTTCCCTCTCGACGACGAAGCTTAGCCCCCGCCGTCTGACTCCAGCGCATCCTCTTCAGGCATTCGCAGTTTGGTTGGGTTTGGTAACCCGGTAAGGCCCCTAGTCCATCCAGTGCTCTACCTCCTGAAGCATCCACGCCAGGCTAGCCCTAAAGCTATTTCGGGGAGAACGAGCTATCACGAGATTTGATTAGCCTTTCACCCCTACCCTCAGCTCATCCAAGCTGTTTTCAACCAACACTGGTTCGAACCTCCAGCAGGTGTTACCCTGCTTTCATTCTGGCCAAGGGTAGATCATCTCGCTTCACGTCAGAATGCCGCCAACTCCTTCGCCCTATTTCAGACTCGCTTTCGCTTCGGCTCCGTCTCTACCGACTTAACCTTGCCAGCGACATTCACTAGCCGGCTCATTATGCAAAAGGCACGCCGTCAGTCCGGATAGTGGCCTAAACCACCTTCCGGCTCCCTCCGACTGCTTGTAAGCACACGGTTTCAGGTACTTTTAACTCCCCTTTCAGGGGTGCTTTTCACCTTTCCCTCACGGTACTAGTTCACTATCGGTCGCGCAGGAGTATTTAGCCTTAGAGGGTGGTCCCCCCAGATTCAGACAGGGCTCCTCGTACCCCGCCTTACTCGGGTACCGACTTCGCAGCCTCTCCGCTTTCGTCTACGCGGCTCTCACGCTCTCCGGCCGGTGTTTCCAAACCGTTCGACTAGCAGAGACCTGCTGCTATTGAAATCGGCCCCACGACCCCGATGAGCGTTCTGCTCACCGGTTTAGGCTGTTGCCGCTTCGCTCGCCGCTACTGAGGCAATCGCTATTGCTTTCTTCTCCTTCGGGTACTGAGATGGTTCACTTCCCCGAGTTCGCTCCATCGGTCTATGTGTTCAACCGATGGTGATCGGACAGTTAATCCGACCGGGTTCCCCCATTGGGACATCTGCGGGTCGAAGGTTGCTTGCACCTCACCGCAGCTTATCGCAGCTTGCCACGTCCTTCATCGCCTCTGCGCGCCTAGGCATCCACCGTGTGCCCTTAGTAGCTTGACCTCACCTCTTGCTCACAGCAAGAAGCGCGTTGTGTCTCGCCACAAGCACAGCTGTTGTTTGTACTTGTTTCTCTTCTTTTCTTGCCTCTTCTGTTGTCAAAGAACGGTTGATTCTTCTTCGCTGCTACATGCCGTTTAAGCCTTCACAAGCGAAACGACAATTCTAGCAACTTGATTCGATTTGTCAAGGCGAAGCTCCAATTTGAAGC
>Ga0209172_10003315_pt1:0-12500 | contig 25020 bp, 22 predicted proteins | sample LarsenN4metaG_FD_184113 | JGI IMG/M metagenome (GOLD analysis project Ga0209172, IMG submission 184113) | Hot spring sediment bacterial and archeal communities from British Columbia, Canada, to study Microbial Dark Matter (Phase II) - Larsen... ... | reverse complement strand
AGCATTATAGGATCTCTCTCTCATTTCCCACCCTGCGGGTGATACGCTCTCGGTCTAAATACTCAAGTAATGGAATCGCATACTTGCGCGAGATTCCGGTTAAATCCTTAAATGTGCCAACATCCAGAACTGGACTGATCTCTTTACGCTTGCGGACAACATTCTTCAATTCTTCGATATTCTTTCTATGAAAGGTAAGCTCACCTATAGGAATCAGCTCATTTGACGCGATCAATAATTGAAACAATCTACGCGCTTTCTTTTCATCTACGCCTAAACTAGAGACTACCTCCTCGAAAGTGATTGGCTGCAACCCGGCGGATTCAAATGAATCGGCCAGTTGCTTCTTTATCCTCTCTTCACCTTCGGAAAGTGTTACCCGGTGTGAAGCCAGCCGCAACAGGTCCTTCTCGGCAACGATGACATCCTTGTTGCAAAGCAGAGCAACGACGGCGCGAAAAACTTCTGCTGGTAGATAAGCAAATACGCGCTCTCGAACCTCTTCGCGGGAGATGCCAAGCTTCAACGGCTCCTGATTGTGAAACCCGGTTAGCAGATCAATTACCTGGTTCTTCAACTTTTCATAAGCTGCCCGTGAGATCAGGTGAAACGGTGAGTTGCCTATTTTTACCACTCGTTCTTCTCTAACTAGCAGATCGATGACAACCGAAAGGGCATCATCTGTCAATCCGGTGCGCGCAACGAGTTCCGGCTCGCTTACACCTCTCTCTCCCGCCATAACCACCAGTTGAGCTGCAAACTCGATATCATCGGCAGACTCTAATTGTTGAAGATGCTCTAATGCTTCTTCCCCATAAGTGCGGTGCTTCGCGGGCAGAGAATCTATCACCAGGCCGCCGCCAATAGTAATTTGCGGAGAATAACTGCGTATAATGAACCGATCTCTTGGCATCACAAGAGTCGGAGCCTCAAGTCGCAATTGAGCCAGAGCGCTATCGCCAGGCATCAGCTTGTCTTGATCAAGCAGGATTACACGAGCCATTATCTCGCTTGTGCCATGATGAAACCGAACGCGAGCGCGGCTCTCGAGCGGCCGCGCCGATTTGAGCAACTCAAGCCGCACATCAATCATTGACGAAGTATGAAATCTCCTGGCAGGGACCAGCACATCTCCTCGCTTGATCTGACTGAGATCAACTCCTTGCAAATTTACTGCTGTTCTCTGCCCTGCCACAGCCACTTCCACTTCGGCGCCATGCACTTGCAGCCCCCTGATGCGCGAGCGAACACGGGCAGGAAGCAGTTCTACTTCATCTCCGATTGACAGCTTTCCCGAAATCAAGGTGCCTGTCACAATAGTGCCGAATCCTTTTATGGTAAATGCTCTATCTACCGGCAGTCGCGGCACCGTGTCCGATCCTTTCACAGCGAGCGTTGAAGCCAGCTCGCCGAGTTTAGCCTTCAGCTCTTCGATACCTTCTCCGGTGCGAGAGCTAACCGCCACGACGGGGCCGCCCTCCAAAAAAGACCCGGCAATAAAATCGGCTACCTCTGCCTTTACCAGCTCAAGCAATTCAGCATCAACTAGATCTGCTTTGGTAATTACAGTCAGACCGGATTTTACTTTCAGTAGTCTGCAAATATCGAAGTGCTCGCGAGTCTGGGGCATTATAGATTCGTCCGCAGCAACGACAAGCATTACCAGGTCAATCCCGTGGACGCCTGCGAGCATATTCTTGATGAACCGCTCGTGTCCCGGCACATCTACAAACCCAAAGCGCAAATCGCCGATAGTTAGATCAGCAAAGCCGATATCGATAGTGATTCCCCGCTGTTTCTCTTCCTTCAACCGATCTGCATCGATACCGGTCAATGCCTTAACCAGCGCCGTTTTGCCATGATCGATGTGCCCCGCTGTGCCAACAATGATGTTCTTCATATATGCAATCGGCTTACCCAGTTAAATGTGGATATTGTCTTACTTACCCTGCTTTCTCTTTTCTTAGCTCTGATTGAACAATACCTGTTACAAGCGCAGTTATCTCTTTCCTCAACTCTTGATCTGACCCAGTAAGCAGTCTCTGTTGATCCGGACTCGCATTCTGGCGTTGCGCAAACAATGTGCTGGGCAACTGGTGCTCAACGGGAAATACGATAGTTGTATTCTTCTCCATTCCTATTTCGGTGAGCGTTTGCAGGTAGCGCAGTTGTAGCGCAACCGGCTCCTTGGCGATCTTGCTGGCAGCCATAGCCAGGTTCTCCGACGCTTGCAGCTCGCCTTCTGCATGAATGATCTTGGCTCGCTTCTCGCGCTCAGCTTCAGCTTGTCTGGACATAGCGCGCTTCATCTCCTGCGGCAGGTCCACTGCTTTAATCTCGACCATGCTCACCTTGATTCCCCAGGGATCGGTGTGCCTATCCAGAATCGCTTGCAGACGTGAATTGAGCTTCTCGCGCTCTGCCAGCAGATCATCAAGTTCAACCTCCCCCAGCACCGAGCGCAGCGTTGTTTGCGCCAGTTGCGATGTCGCATAGAGGTAATTCTCAACTTCAACTACCGCGCGAGCGGCGTCTATAACTCGAAAATAGACTACGGCATTAACGCTCACAGTCACATTATCGCGCGTGATAACATCCTGGGTCGGGACATCCAGCGCCACCGTGCGTAACGAGACGCGCACCATGCGCTCAAGGGGCGCAAAGACCAGAATCACTCCGGGGCCCCTGACGGGTTGCAATCGACCCAGACGAAAAACGACTCCGCGCTCATATTCAGAAATTATCTTTATGGCGCTGATAAAATACAGCACCAGAATAGCAATAGCGATCATCATCAGAGTAGAAGTGTCCTCCATGATTACTCCTCCATTTAACTCCTGGCTATCGTCGAACAGCAATGATGGCCAATGTAGAGTTTAGTAATTGAACAACCATCGACCGGTTGAGCCTAAAGATCAGATCCCGAATGCTGATGCGCTTCAGCCTTTCCATCTTCAGCAAGAGTAACTGCTGAGGCCTGTTTGGGCGGGCTCAATGCTGTTTCCGGCTCCACTTCTAGCATTAGCCCCTTTATACCTGTGACTCGCACTTGCTCCCCTTTACTTACTCGCGTCTTTGCTACTGCTCGCCATAGCTCACCACGAACGAAGATGCTGCCCTCCAGATCTAAATCGGTCTCGGCCACACCGACCAGTCCGATCATTCCCACATCTCCGGTCACCACTTTCATCTTATGCGCAGCAATAGCCAGCCGCAGCAGAAATATCATTATCAACCCGAATGGAACAGCAACGCTCGCTACAACCGGCAGACCGATTCTCAGCTCAGGGCTGGGCGCATCAATGAGTATGAGTCCCCCAATAATCATAGCTGCTATACCCCCTGCGCCCAGGATGCCAAACGCCTGAACTTTCGCTTCCAGCACAAACAACACCAGAGACAATGCTATGAGCAGAACTCCTGTCACATTGATCGGCAGAAAATGAAAACCATACAAAGCGAGTATTATGCTGAGTGCGCCAACCACTCCGGGAGCAATTGCGCCGGGATTGTTGAATTCAAAGTACAGGCACAGTGCGCCTATGGCGAAAAGGACAAAGGCTATCTGCGGATTAACAAGAAAACTCAGTAGCTTCTGCCGCCAGGATAGATCGATAGCAACGACTGATTTGCCCTGAGTCTGTATTACAGCCTCTTGACCGTTAAATCGACGTATCTTGCGGCCATTTAACTGAGCGAGCAGGTCCGCTCTATCTTTGGCAATAATCTCTATCAGCTTCTCATTGAGTGCCTCTACTTCGTTATATGAGCGGCTTTCGCGCACAGCCTTTTCTGCTGCTTCTACGTTGCGCCCGCGATTTTCTGCCAGTGTGCGAACATAAGCGGCGGCATCGTTCTCTATCTTAGTAAACAGCGTCTTATGCTTTTCCATTTCGCCCGTCAGGTCTACCGGATGCGCAGCGCCAGTATTTGTGCCCTGAGCCATAGCTGCTACATCTGCCGCAAGCAAAATGACAAAACCTGCTGAAGCCGCGCGTGCGCCGCTTGGATTTACATAGACTACAACCGGCACAAGTGAAGATAGTATTCGCTGCACAATCTCGCGCATAGACGTATCGAGCCCGCCCGGCGTTGAAAGCTCCAGTATCAAAACTTCTGCCTTTTCTGCTTCAGCTCTGTCTATTGCCTGGCGGATTATCTCAGAGCTTATAGGAGTGATTTGGTCATCAATTGTAAGTGTCAGAATTGGAGAGCCTGAATCTGCGCCTGCTCTGAAGCTCATTACACCGCTCAGGAAAAACAGCCAAAGAATCGCAATTAAGCTCCTGCGCTTCATAATCGTCTCCGATGAACTACAATACAATTTTCGTTTTAAGTTTATCACAGAATAAAGGTGGCACGAGCTTCTTCCGCTGGCGTTTCTACATCAATTGGCGGGCGAGGCGCAGAGATTTGACCCGGTATCTATCTGCCAGCTCCGGCCTACCGTAGCGCGCTCTTCTGATAAAGATGTACTTTTGAATTTCGTAAAGAAGATAAAAGATGCGCCGAACTTGAGCCGCTTCAGACAGGTCGCGCTCGCTCCCGTAGCCTTGCCAGAAGGCTTGCTCTGAGCAGCCAGTGTAATCGAGCACGGCGAACTCTATTTCTACATCGCCCCACAACGCGCGATCCATGTCAACGATGCCTGTAATCTTGCAATCGCTATCTACCAGTATGTTCTGGCTCCAGATGTCCATGTGAAGCAATCTGGCCGGCGCATCTCGCAGAAAAATTGAGAAGTGTCGGTCGAGCAGTTGCCGCATCAAAACCTCCTCTCTTTCGGAGTACCCGTTGACCGAGCGAATATCATCGAGCAGCTTATTCCACATTACCCGGAAGGCCGCGGCCCAATCCTTTTGCGGCTTCATAGGACGATGGGGCCCCACATAACCATAAGATTCTCCTTCAATCGAGTGAAGCTGGCGCAAGTAGCGCCCGATCTCGAACATCACTCGCTCGTAGCAACCATGGCTTATCTGCCGAAGCTCGGAGAGGGCTATGCCGGGCATCCGTTCCATCACCAGGTAATCCCGTTCGATCCGCCGGTGAGACCAATCGAACCCGATTATCTCCGGCACGGGCACGCTGGTCAGCGAGCGGACCAGCTCGTGTAACGGCGGCTCCTGCCGCATCATCCGACGCTCGTAGAAGAGCATCTTGGGAGAATATTCCGGCGGCGGAGCGATGCGCAGCAACACCGGCCTGGCAGCGCCTTTGACAAAGTAAGTTGTGTTGAATCGCCCGCTCCGGCTTCGCCTGAACTCGAAGCGGCTCTCATCGCCGCCAATGAAACGAGCAACCAGCCGGGCAAGCAACCCTCTTGAAATCTCCTCTTGCTCTGCGTTCATCATCGTCCTGATAGAGAGATTCCCCCCTCTCTCAATAGCGTCTGCCCGACAGCAGAGCCATCAAAGCCACAAAGATTGAAGCGCCGATGATCGACCAGATGATCGGGAATCTGGTTCCCGCTATCTGGAAAGCGAATATCTCAGGGAGCCCAAGATAACCGGCAAGCCAGCTTCCCAACAACGCTCCAATAAAACCAAGCGCAATTGAAGCTAAACAACCGCCCCTGCTGTACCCCACGATGGCTTGAGCGATAGACCCGCAAATACCCGCTATAATTAAGAGGATCAAAAAACTGATGAGTGATGGAGCCATAAAGTCCTCCCGATCGTATTTGTTTCTCTATTTATAAGCCTTTTGACCTGCACTCTCAATAAATCATTTCAGATAAGATGAATCTCGTGCTATTTTATCAGCCCATTCTCGATAGGGAGTCCATCGATGGATTTAGCGGGGGTGTTTAGAACGATCATGAGCAATCTGTCATTAGATTCAATGTCTGATGTCCAACGTTCTACGTCGAACGTCGAACATAGTGGGATCACTCCTGAGATAGAGCTGCTTCAAGGCCCCCCCCAAGAAAGGCTGCGGCGGCTCAAAGGCGAAAAGGATGTGTGCATAGTCGTCCCGCCGTTTGACTGCTCGCATCGCTATCTTCCTTTTCATTTCGACGAGCAGAATGAAAAGCAAAGAGCTTATCTCGATCGGGTGACTCTGCTGCTGAGCGCCTGCGCCGAAACGGTGAGAGATGGTGGCCTGCTCTTTCTCTACGGCCTGCCTCACTGGCTCCCTCATTTTGCAGTAGTCTTGAACCATTACCTGGAGTTCAAACACTGGGTTGCCATCAAGACTCAAGTTAATCAGCCCTATACCGGGCTCAAACCTGAGCACATGGGGCTGCTCATATATGCAAAAGGCAGTCAGAAATACACAATCAATCAACTGAGGCTGTCTCACCCCATTTGCCGCGCCTGCGGGGACACAGTGAAGGATGGGGGGGGCAAACGACATCTGATGAACGCAAGCGGGCGCTTACTCTCCGATATTTGGACGGACCTCGATGTAGATGAATCTTCGCCGCTGCCGCAATCGGTGCTGGAGCGTATTGTGAGACTCTCTACTGACGAGCAGCGAAAAAAGTTCCTGATTGTAGCTCCGCTGTCTCCGTCAATGCCCCCTCCTGAGAAGACGGCTGCGCCGGTCATCTCAGGCGGTGAGACCAGCTCCAGTCTCCAGATTGAAGACGTGCTAGATCAGATCCATCACAGTGATTGCATCTCCTTTTTGCAACGCCTGCCCGGCGAGTCGGTGGATCTTCTCTTTGCCGATCCGCCTTACAACCTGGAAAAGCGATATAACGGATACAGCGATAGCCAGGGCAAGATCAATTACATCCGATGGTGCAATCGCTGGCTCAAGGAATACGTGAGGCTACTCAAATCAGGAGGATCGCTGTTTATCTTGAACCTGCCTCGCTGGGCCGTCTACCATGCGGAGTTTTTGAATCGCTATCTCCATCTTCAGCGGTGGATCGTCTGGGATGCGCTGGCGGAGCCGCGCGGGAAGTTGCTGCCGGCGCACTATGCGCTGCTCTACTACACGAAGGGCCCCCGCCCGAAGGTGTTTAATTACAGAGGCGCTATCAGAAACTGGTATCTGTTCGATGAGGCAGTTGCGCCGCCAGACGCTCCTGATCTCTGTCCCCGGCCCAACTGCATTCGCAAGCGATGGCTCAAGGGTGAGAACCTCTATTCAGAGCTTTCCGACATCTGGCGAGACCTGCACCGCGTCAGGCACAAGCGCAACCGTGATCCTCATCCTTGTCAGCTTCCAGAACGGATGATGGAGCGCATTATCAGGATGGCGACAAACAGGGGCCACATCGTTCTGGATTGCTTCGGCGGCGCGGGCACTACGGCAATGGTGGCAAGCCGCCTGGGCCGGCATTTTATCACAATGGAACAGGATGCCGGTTACGTCGATGTGGCTCAGCGCAAGATTGATAGTCTCAGACGCAAAGGATTCGTGGAAAGAAGATCTGTTTCAAGAAGCGACTGTGAGCTGAGCAAGAGAAAACTACAGCTTGAACTCAAGCGGCTGGCTCTTGCGCTTGGTCGATTGCCTGAGCGATCTGATGTTGAAGAGCTGAGCTGCTACAGCCTCTCAGACTATGACTCGCTCTTTCCCAGGTGGGGCGAGGCGCTCAAAGCCGCCAAGCTTGTAGATTTCAGAAGAGGCGCGCCTCAAGATGGAGCTTATCAGATTAAACAACGGGAAGAAGATAATCAACTGGAGCTGTTTTGATCTGCCGGTAGATCAGCGCCCTCAGCGGGCCAGAGCGGAAACTACTGCATCGGTAAATTCTGTTGTAGTGGCTGTGCCCCCAAGATCGCGAGTGCGAATCTCCCTGTCAACCAGCACATGGCGCAGAGCATTGCCTATGCGATCGCAGATTTGAATCTCGCCGATATGCTTGAGCATCATCAGTGCCGAGCGCAGCAGCGCCAGAGGGTTGGCCAGGTTCTTCCCCACTATATCAGGCGCGCTGCCATGCACAGCTTCGAAGACTGCCGCTTCATCGCCGATATTCGCCCCCGGCGCGGTTCCCAGGCCCCCTACAAGGCCGGCCGCCAGATCGGAGATAATATCGCCGTAGAGATTCTCCAGCACCAGCACGTCGAATTGCTGCGGATTGAGCACAAGCTGCATACAGGCATTATCAACAATCTTATCGTCGGCCTCGATTTCAGGATACTCTTCGGCCACCTGGCGAAAGCATCTGAGGAAAAGCCCATCGCTCATCTTCATGATATTGGCTTTGTGGATGGCAGTGACTTTCTTTCTCTTCTCCCGGCGGGCATACTCGAAGGCAAAGCGGGCGATGCGCGTCGACGCCCTGGCAGTGATTATCTTCAAACTTTCAACCACGCCGGGCACCACTTCGTGCTCAAGCCCGGAATAGAGGCTCTCAGTATTCTCCCGCACAACTATGATATCGACATCTCCGAATCTGGAAGGGACCCCTGGCAGATTGCGCACCGGGCGAAGGCTGGCGTAGAGGTCGAGCGTCTTGCGCAGGCGGACATTGACGCTGGTGAATCCTTCACCAACAGGAGTGGTAAGGGGCCCCTTCAGAGCGATACGATTGCGCTTGATCGACTCAAGAACCTCTGCTGGGAGAGCATCCCCAAACTTCTTCAGCGCTTCGGCTCCAGCGACGAATCGCTCCCATTCAGCCTCCAGCCCAGCCGCTTCGAGAATGCGGATGGTAGCGTCTGTGATCTCCGGCCCAATACCATCGCCCGGGATCAGGGTGATCTTATATCTCATCTTACTATCTCATCTTACTACATCAATGCTGAGGTTTCAGAATATTTTCACCTTGACCGTCAGATACTTCTTGGGATTCTGGCGGAAATCGTACAACAGCTTCACTATCTCAGAAGAAGCGTTATTGAGATTGTTATAGAGCTGCTTATCCTGGAACAATGAGCCTACCGAGCCTTCTCCCCTGTCTATGCGCCCTACCACGCGATTAATACTGGCTATTGCTTGCAAAGTCTCATTGTGGAGCTTCTCTTCTCTAATCAGCTTGCCAACCGTCCCATCGCCGCGCTCGATCTGAGCCACTGTATTGTCCAGGCGCGCAGAGATATTCTCAAGCTGGCCCAATATCTTATTGGTGCGGTTGTAAAGCTCATCCTGAGTCACAAGCTTGCCGACGGTGCTCTTCCCGCTCAGCACTTCGTTGAGCAGGTCGGTAAGACGATTGACCGTAGTGCGCACATCATCATAGAGCACAGGATCGTTAATCAATTTTCCCACCGTACCTTCGCCCTCTCTGATGCGAGCCATCAATTCCTGCGCCTCGACTACAGCCTTGTTGGCATTAGAATAGACCGCCTCATCGTAAAGGAACTTGCCTACAGTGCCCCTGCCTTCTCTAATCTGTTTAGTGATGTCAGTAACAAGTTTTGACAATGTAGTAAAGTTGGCCAGGATGTCATTGGCGCCGGTGATCAAGGTTCTGACGTCGGCTTCTTGCGAGCCTCTGATATAGTCGCCTTCTTTGACCGGGTCCCCTTGAAGCGTTCCCGGAGTGATATTGAGCACTTTATCGCCGAGCAAGCCAACGGAACCGAGAATGACCTCTGAATCAGAGCGTATGCGGTCCCTGGCCCATCCGTTTATCTGCATGACGATTTCGACGGTGCCGGCTTTCGATTCTTGATTTTTGGGGATGCCGGTGAAATAGACCTCTTTGACTTTGCCTACACCAACTCCGCCCAGGCGAACTTCATCGCCTCGCTTGAGACCACTCACATCTGAGAGGCGAGTCTTCAATTCGATGTAGTCGCCGAAGAACGGCAGGTCGCCGCTAACCATGAGTATGGCGAAGATCAAGATGCCAATGCTGATTATCACCAGTATTCCGACCCTAAGCTGGGCCAGGCCCATCTTCTTTTTCGTGTTCATAACTCCTCCAAACAAATTAACTCGCCGCCTGGCAGCCGAGCTTGCTGCCAGGAGTTGAAACACAGCTTCGGTTTCAGACCAGTCTCAAGTCTTGAGGAAGGTCTGTATATAAGGATCGCGCGAGCTCCACAGCTCCTTATCCGTTCCGCTGAATATGATGTTGCCATCCTTGAGCATAACGATTTGAGTATTGATCAGACAGAGCTGGTTGTCTTCGCGGCGGAGGCGGAAATTGCCGTCGCCATCTGGAGCCACGAATAGAGATGAAAGCAACTTCACATCGTCAATGCGGTGAGTGACAAACATCGAACTCACATTCTTCAAATCGCGCAATCGCACTGCCAGCTCGCATATTGCGCGCGCAGTTGGCGGATCGAGTCCCGCCGTCGGCTCGTCATAGAGTATGATCTTTGGGTCCCCAACCAGCGCGCGGGCGATGCCGACGCGGCGGCGCATGCCGCCTGAAAGCTCATTAGGGAGTTTATGAATAGCATCTTCCAGATTGACGAAATTGAGCATGCGGCGCACGGTCTCTTCAATAGTCTTCTCCGGCGCTTTCTGTTCGTAGAGTTTATAGGCTACATTATCATGAACCGACAGTGAATCAAACAGGGCCCCTTCCTGAAAGACCATGCCGATCTTCTGGCGCACCTTCGTCAATTGAGATTCGCTGTAGTCGGTAATATCTTCGCCGTCGATAAGGATCCGCCCGGAATCGGGCTTGATGAGGCCAAGCGTGAGTCTCAAGATAGTCGATTTGCCTGTTCCTGAACCGCCCAGCACTATCTTGGTCTCGCCTGGCTTTACAGCAAAGCTGACGTTATTGAGGATGACCTTTTCATCAAAGGCGAGTGATACATCTTTAAATTCGATGGCGTTTACTACTGATTCCATAGCTAACCCGCGCTTCAATCAAATATCCTGGCGCGCGAGAAGGTAATAATCAGCTTCTGGAGGAAGAAGTCTGCTACCAAAATTGTAACAATCGAAGCGACGACCGATTGAGTCGTTGAGCGCCCGACGCCTACGGTCCCGCCGTAGGTGCGCAATCCGGAGCGACAGCCAATTATAGCAACAATAAATCCAAAAGTGACTGCCTTCAACAAACCTCCTATAAGATCATTATAGTTGAGCGCCTCACGCGCTGAGGAAAAATATGTTGATGTCGCTATGCCCATCTGAGTCTTGGCTATTATCCAGCCGCCCAGCACCCCTACAAGCACAGATATAATCACCAGCGCCGGAGTCATGGTGATGAGCGCGAGGATTCGCGGCACAACCAGCTTCCTGATAGGATCTGTGCCCAATGCCCGCATAGCATCTACCTGCTCGCTGACAACCATTGAGCCAAGCTCAGCGGCAATGCCTGCTCCAATTCGACCGGCAATGATGATAGATGTCAAGACGGGCCCCAATTCTGTAATAAGCGAAGTCGCTACCAACCGTCCTGTGTAGCCTGCTGCGCCGAACGATTCCAGAGTATCAGCAGTGTTGAGCGCCAATACAGCGCCGATTGATAGCGCCGACAGGCAGATGATAGGCAAGCTGCCTACTCCGACAATATCCATCTGATGGACTGCTTCGCGAAAGTAAACCGGCTTTGAAAAGAGCCTCGCAAGAGAGCGCCAGGAGAGCAGCGCAAGCTCTTGAACCTCAAGAATAGATCCTGTGATAAAGTTCATTCGTGTCTAGGCCCCGTAGTCCTAATCAATATTAAACAGTCTCTGGGCCTCAATCTACTAGAGTGAGCCACTTCTGTTGCTCGTATAACTTATTAATGCACAAGCGGGTAATGCTAAAGATTGTAATAATGTTGGTTTTAACTGGCAACGTCAAGAACAAAGTGCTCTACTACTCCTCCGGATAGAGTTCCACTGCATATTGTAAGGAGTTATTCATGTCGTCAATAACGACGCCCAGAAACAATGAGAACAGCGCAGTTGGAAGAAGGAGCGCCTGCCTTCTGCCTTCTGCCTACTGTTTTCTGAGGAGATTGTCCTACTCATTAACTTCCCTCAGGGCCTCTTCCTGTAACTCTTGAGAAATCCAGAACCCTAGAGCTTTTAACTGTTGAAGCTCCGATCTCAGCCAAGGCAATAATCCGCGCTTCTTTGCCGCTATAAGAAGGCCAACAGTGCCGATAGGCTGGAGCCCAAGACGCCTAGCAATACGCCTTGCATCCATGTCATCCAACAAAACTATGTGGTCCTCTACAGCTTGAGCAATTACTTCCCGTTCTCCACTACCTAGATCCGGAAGCATTCTCAAGAGTTCCGAATGGATCAGAGAACACACTCCCGGCCAACTATCCAGGCAAGTTTGAATAGAGTTGAACACCGGATCGGGTTTCTGTCGAATCTCTTCCAGCACTGCTGATGGCGCTAAGACTCGTTCTGTTCCCAGTCGAAGTAGGGATAGTTTGTCTAGACGAGCCAAGAACAGAAGGGGACTAGTGGACTGTAGCAAAAGTAATGTTATATATCGTGTTGCAGCCAACTACGTTTTCACAGGTGATTTCTAAAGTAATTTGTACAAAAACTTATGCTACAGTCCACTAGCAAGGTCTTTTATTTCTCAATTCTACAAATAGGTCGTTCCTACCGCAGCTATAGACCTTAAGAGAAAGATCAGAGTCAGTTCGGGCGGTTTTGAGGGCGTTGCACGCCCGAAGTTCT
>Ga0209172_10003314_pt1 | contig 25032 bp, 18 predicted proteins | sample LarsenN4metaG_FD_184113 | JGI IMG/M metagenome (GOLD analysis project Ga0209172, IMG submission 184113) | Hot spring sediment bacterial and archeal communities from British Columbia, Canada, to study Microbial Dark Matter (Phase II) - Larsen... ... | reverse complement strand
AGAAGGGCTCAGCCCAAGGGGGGCAAAAGGGGTAGATCGAAAGGGGTAGATCAAATGATGGCAGCGTTGTTGGTGCTGACGCTGCCGTCGCGGAATATTTCGGGATTAGTGCGCCAAGTGAGTGAATCCGCCGCCTCTCTGGGCGTCACATTCAAGGTCTGTGTTTCGGGTTGAGCGGGAATTACTGTGCGGAAAGACGGCTGGTTGACCAGAACAGGAGGCCTGCTCTTGCTCTCGATTAGAATCTGCTCGCCCTGTTCCAGGATTTGAGATTTCATCAGCAGGAAGAGAAGGCCATACTCGCGATCGTTAACCTTTATGACTTTTATCAACAAAGGCGAGGCCCGACGCTCATGATAGCTCTTTATATTCCCGCTGCCGCCTCCTTCAATTCTGCCTCCTGTGATTGTCGCTGTAGAAAGCGATCGAGCTTGACGCAAAAGGGATTCGACATCCTCCCTCTTGAGCCCCTTTCCGAGAAGCTTTTGCTTCCGCTGCTGAGAGTTTCTTATCGAGGCGATCCTTTCCGCTTCATCTCTGCTAATACTCTTCCCCTGACGGGTGAACTTTTTTTCGATGAGCGACGGCAGTTTCTGCCGTTCTACAGACGTGAAATAGAACAGGATGGGAAGGCCGAATGCCGCTCTCTCTACAGCGGTAGGAGAGTAAGAAGGATCTAGAAGAAACTTCTTGATCTGTTCATAATCGTGCTTTCTGCGTCGATAATCCATCAGCATCTTTCCTGCATTATCAAGGGCCCCTTCCCAAGTCGGGAAGGGTTTCTTCCAGAGGAATAAGCGGCTATTGTGTCGCCCCAGTGTGGTAAAAGCAGGAAGAGTATTGCCCGTTTGAGCCGAGCCTATCCAGTCAATTGCCACTCTAAGGTTCTCCTGGAGGAAATCTGGCAAATGTTGGAAATTTCCTTGAAACCGCAGTTGCAATCTTTTCTCCTTTGGCGGCAGCCCCGCTTCATTGAGCGGGTCGGCATCTGTGAAGCATAGAGAACCAAAACCACGGCGGGACCTGCTTCCAACCCCTCCAAGCCAGATCAAGAGCCATAAGGAGGCTAGCAGTGATCTCTCTGCTGCTGATTGAGAATGCGGCAAGGAGAGCTCAAGGCAGAATGTAGATCCTGGATCGATAGATGATCTTTTTCTCTGCCCACCTTGAGATTTAGCATCGAGAGAGAACCCTAAATAGAGCAATCCCTGATTATCTTGATCCTGCTTACTCTGAAAATTAGCTCTCTCAAAGGTAGACCTGATAATCCGATCGGGGGTGAGGCGCAGGCGGAAGCGCGAGGCCTGGTCGGTCGTGCCGAATAACAGACCTTCCTCTGGAGTGAGGTCCGCTTTGGCTGCTCTGTACCACCAGCGCATCAACGCTTTAAACGATGGAGGCCGCAGCTCAGAGCACGACTGATCGGCCCCCGCCAGAAACATTGGCGTGACAACTTCCAATTTGCAGCTCCAATCTTTCATATTTCAGTTTCCTTTTATGCTCAATCCAGGCCTATTGTCCTTCTCTACAGACTCTTATAGATAAAGACCGGCAACTCTGGTCAAATCGTGCAAACTTTCCTGTGAACGTCCGATGTCCGACGTAAGGAACGTCCGACGTCGCCACGTCCTACGTCCGACGTCGGTTTTGTTTACGGACGTCGGACGTAGGACGTATATCGGACGTAGGACGTAGAACGTCCGTTCATCCTTTGAGCCGCAGGACATCTTTCAATTGTTTATCACTGCGCACGCGCCAGATCTTGCTGTCGAGATAATAATGCGTCAGGCCAAAGCCCCAGAAGAAGCCAAAGGCAAGGTCATTGCGCAGATGCTGGCCCAGCCAGTAGCCAGGAACGCGATAGGCCAGACTGAATATCAGAGCAAATCCGAGATAGTAAAGAACTCGCCTGCTGACCAGCGCGGGAATTATCCCGTGAGCCTCTTGCGCTTCACTGTTCAAGTATTTATTGCGATTGTAAAACCAGATCAGCCCGTGATACTGGAGATTGTGAAAGATGGTTATCGTCGGCACCGCGCCCTGGGGCCCCATGTAGACAAAGACTATCCAGTGCAGAGGAACAACTGCCAGCAGCAACGCATACTTGGGCAAATTCAACGTCTCTCGCCTGCGCCATTTTTGCAATTGCCGCAGCAAGAAGATGGCGGCGACAGAAAAAACTCCAACCCACAACGCCGCCTCAAGCCAGGGGACGGCCGCTTCCAGGGCCCCCTTTGCCGGCAGCCCTAATTCCTGCGGGCGGTGAATGAAGAACCGATGAAACGGCGGGAAAACAAGCATGACCGCCAGGAAGAGTCTGTCGATCTTGTTGTCAATCGGATGAGTATCCCGGTTCTTGGCTTTGTAGAGAACCATGAATCCGTAGTGCTGGCGGATGACATGATAGTAAGCCCAAACAGCTACTATCATTATCAGTAATAACTTCAACCCAACCAGCACAAGGACTGGCCCCAAAGAGAAGAAGAAGATCAGGCTGCCGAATAGCAGACGCTTTCGCTCGACTCGCTCCTGTTTGTCAAAATAGGTGCGAGAAGCCATTCCGAAGATGTGGGTACCATCAAAACCGACGGACCAGATCCACATCAATAACGGCAGGGGGACCCCGGCTACTACATTCAAGAATATATAGCAATAGCTGATGAGCGCGCTGCCGATGAACCAGAACCAGTCGGCGCGCGCATTGACGATCCAGCGCGCTGATAGGCGAGGCGGTTGAGGGATTTTAATGGCTATTGAAGACATGCGCTGCTGAGGTCTCCTCTAACTTTGAACTCAAAGCAACTCGAATCGAGCAGACTACATGCTACTATCCTGGCCGGGAAGGTTCAATAGAACCTATGCGTCAAATGAGATATTGGGCATAACAGATGAAACTGCACGCTATGCATTCAGCCGTCCCTACGGGACTGGGGTATGTGTCTGGTTGATGGTCATCACACACCTCGCATTGCCAGCCGTCCCTACGGGACTGGGGTATGTAATGCTTCCAACCCAGCAGTGAACTGCTGGGCTAGTTTCAGAAGTCCCTACGGGACAGCGTATTGCAATACGGGCATTTGCCTTCTGGAAAGGAACTGCTGGGCTAGTTTCAGAAGTCCCTACGGGACAAAGAGGCACAAGTCTGCACAAATTGCGCCACCGGGGCGGGCGCAGTGCCAGGATCAACAAGCTGTTGTATTTCTTTTCGCTTAATGCTAGATTGGCGTTTTATTGATTTAGGCTCTTTGGTGATTTCCGTGTTGAAACAGTTGTCGCATCGATGAAACATCAACATATGGCGTTTGCCTTGCGAGGATCCGCCATATTGTCCTGTTTCTTTGATGGAATCAGCGTTTCATCACGGGAATTACCAGAGACCCTTGATTTACTGATGCCGACGCAGAAGAAGAAGCAAATCCTTGTGGCTGCGTTGGCCGCACGTAGAGCGAGAAGCGCCGCTCGCGCGGCTATAATAGGGATTTGCGTAACGTGAGTTAATCTGTTTTGAGGGCGCAAGAACTTCGGGCGTGCAACGCCCTCAAAACCGCCCGAACATAGGTTCTAAAGATGCTTGTTCTGAGGGCGCAAATATTTCGGCGTATGCTTCGGGCGCAGATACTTCGGGCGCCAAGCGCCCTTAAAACAGTTCTATTTTAATCTGCTGATGTCACGCAGAAGAAGCAAATCCTTATGGCTGCGTCGGCCGCAGGCAGAGCGAGTCAGCGCCGCTCGCGCGGCTATAATAGGGATTTGCGTAACGTGAATGATAATTGAATTTGATTCGGTGAAAGTGATTATGAAGGAGAAAGAGAAAGATAGACAGAAGGATCTAGGCGTCACGCCGCGAACGGAAGATTACTCTCAATGGTACACAGATGTAGTGCGCAAAGCTGAGCTTGCCGACTACTCGCCGGTTAAAGGCACGATGGTCATCCGCCCTTATGGCTACGCGCTCTGGGAGAACATACAGCGCGCGCTCGATCAGATGATCAAAGATACCGGGCATCAGAATGCCTATTTTCCGCTGTTCATCCCCATGTCATTTTTGCAGCGGGAGGCCCAGCATGTCGAAGGCTTCTCGCCTGAGCTGGCCGTAGTAACTCACGGAGGGGGCAAAGAGCTGGAAGAGCCCCTGATAGTAAGACCGACTTCTGAGACTATCATCAATGAAATGTTTTCTCGCTGGGTGCAATCCTATAGGGATTTGCCTCTGCTCATCAATCAGTGGTGCAATGTGGTGAGATGGGAGATGAGGCCGCGCCTGTTCTTGCGCACAACCGAATTTCTCTGGCAAGAGGGCCACACAGCGCATGCGACAGAAGCAGAGGCGGAAGCAGAAGCGCAACAGATGCTCGGCATCTATGAACGGTTCGCTAACGAGTATGCTGCTATATCCGTTGTGCCCGGGCGCAAATCCGATTCTGAGCGTTTCGCCGGAGCAGTGCGCACCTACACTATTGAGGCGATGATGGGCGACCGCCGCGCGCTGCAATCAGCGACCAGCCATTTCCTGGGGCAGAACTTCGCGCGAGCGTTCCAGATCCAGTACCGAAATACCGAGAATCAGCTTGAATATGTATGGCAAACTTCCTGGGGGCTTAGCACCCGAATGGTTGGAGCTATCGTAATGGCTCACGGCGATGACAAAGGACTGGTGCTGCCCCCGGCAGTGGCCCCTTATCAAGTTGTCCTCATACCGATCATCTCTAAACCGGCTCTACGCGCCCTCGTTATGGAAGCGAGCCAGCGCATTATGGGCGAGCTTAAACGCGCCGGCGTGCGCGCCACGCTCGATTCGAGGGAAGATGTCACTCCAGGTTTTAAATACAATGATTGGGAGATGAGAGGGGCCCCTCTGAGGCTTGAGCTTGGGCCGAGAGACCTCGGTCAGCAGAAGGTGCTCTCCGTCAGGCGCGATACAGGCGAAAAATCCCCAATAGAATTTAGCCATTTAGTTGAAAGCGTAAGAGAAACGCTTGAGTCGATTCAGAAGAACTTGCTTGAGCGCAGTCGGCGGTTCCGCGAGGAGAATACCCGTGAAATTGCCTCGATGGATGAGCTGCGCCAGATGTTTTCAGGCGAGGGAGGGGCAGGGTTTGCTCTCTGCTTCCATTGCGGAGCGCCCGCCTGCGATCAGAAGATAAAAGACGAGACGGCGGCGAGCAATCGCTGCTTTCCGTTCAATCTCTCTGAGCAACAGGGCCGTTGCATTGTATGCGGCAAGGAAGGGGCCCATCGCGCCATCTTCGCGCGAGCGTATTGATCCTGGTTATAAGGAGAAGGGATTGCCAGATACCCAGTCAGCGTCTGAACGTCCGACGTAAGGAACGTCCGAACTAGCTCTCAGGCCAAATGCTTCCTCAACAAGCGAGTCTATTTGAGGTTCGAGATAGCGGATACTTGAGCGATCATAAATAGATCGATATTCTCGGATAGTGTGCTTAACCAGTGACACCAATTTTTGGGCGGCTGGTGACGCCGGGTTGGGATAGGGATACTTTGACACACACTGAGTTATGTACCTACGCCTGGCAGAGTACAGCTTATTATTGAATGCGAGATCAGCAAATCGCGACATTAGACTGGAATTGGCCACACCAAGCAGAAGGTAGATAATGTCTGGCGGAACACCTGAGCGAAGAGTAATCCAGTAACAATCGCCGTCTACCAACCGCCCTTCAATGTCCAGATAAAAGCGAGGTTCAGGGCTAATATCAGGAAATACAATCTTCGGGAGCGCCCACGCCTCCGGGTCCTGGGGTACCCATATCTCGTACCATTGTCTCCCTGCTTCGATTAAGTAGCGACGTCTCCAGAGTCGTTCTTTATGCAACTCCAGATATGCTCTTGCCCCTGGATAGCGGTGAAGGTCGATAGCCCTGCGACATCTGCCCGATACCTCATGGGGGTAAAGAATACGGGCGGCTGGACGTGCTCCCGCCGGGGGGGGCCCAACGGCAGGCATCCTCGTGCCTTAACAGGGGGCGCAACAGCTCGGGTTCCGGCTGTATATTAAAGGGCAGTGTGTCCCAATCAGAACGAATGAAAACATCATCAGCAGTTGTCTTGATGCCTACGCGAACTATAGCAATATCTCCGAAGAGCCCGCCAGATGCCGCACGCACACGCTGAAGCCACTCTGACTCTTGAACAGTAGTAAGAGTCCAGACCTGCGCTGGATCTTGATCAATAACCAGGTCACCGCGCGTAAGCTTAAAGACGCCTTCGTTAACGCGATAGCAGCCAGGCTGGCCTCGGCTTAATATATCGAAGATACTTGCGCTCGAAGAGAGTTCTGTTGATTCATCCTCTGCGGTATTAGCCTGTGAATAGACCTTGATAAAGCGTGACGGTTGCTGATTTGAATGCGGCGAGTTTCCTCCTCGACGGCGGCCGATAAAAATTGCTGGCAAGACAGCCGCTTCGAATAGCTTTGTGTCACCCAGGTCGATAACTTCCTCAATCTCATACTGCCGAGCCAGATAGCTTCGGATAATCGATCCTCCCAATGTCGTCAAGAAGCGGTTCGATGTGATGATCCCTATCACTCCACCCGGTCGTAAGATTTCTGTCGCAGCGACAATAAAAGCATGATAGAGATCCACTCGCCCGCTCAAATTGAAACGAGACGCAAGCCGTTGCGCTCTTTCCGCGCCCAAAATCTGGGTGCGAACATAAGGTGGGTTCGCAATAATAATATCGAATGGCCGATCCAGGCCAGAAGTGCGCTCGCCAGGCTCCCAAAGGGATCGTTGGCAACTGTGATCAGCCAACAGGTCTAAAAAGTCCCCCCTGATTAAATGCGAGCAGGTCTGCTTGAAGCAACCAAGTCGGCATTGAGCAGCAATAAGAGCATCCGTATTAGCATCGACGCCAAAGACCTCACAACGAGCGATGCCAATCTCCTGCAAGGAGCTTAACAGAGCCTGCAAAAGCACTCCATAGCCGCAAGCAGGATCCAGCACCCGTAGCGGAGCATCGGAAAGGTATGGTGTTTGGCGCACAAGGCGGTCGGCGAGAAAACGAGCTAATTCGGGAGGAGTGTAGTGCTCCCCCATCGCCTTCCGGCGATTGACGCCAGGGCTGGAATTGACCGGCTCTTTTACCTTCAGACGCTTTGATCCCATGATGACAAGGTCAACTTCATTTCCTGATCGCGCAAATTATATCCTTTTCTCATCCGGGATCAATTCGTAAAGAATCGCTTCGACTCAAAACATTATATCTGCTGCTATAGATTTTGAGTTAGAGTCAGTATACTGGTCGCTCTTTCTGGGCTTGGCGGATGAATGCTACATCTACTCAGGGCACGGACGGTGGCCGGGCTACTCTCCCGGCGAGAAGCTTCGCCTCTCTGCGGCAAGGAAATTCTTTCTCTTAACCTCTATAACTTGATATGGCTGATGTCCATAACGTTCGACGTTCTACGTTCTACGTTTAAAACGTCCAACGTCCGGCGTCCGTAAGCAAAACTTTGGAGTGCGGCCGCACGGTCGCCGCTTTGGTTTCGATTTGGTGGCGATGGAAAGCGACGAGCGTGTCAAAAGCTTGTAGTGCGGCCGCACGGTCCCCGCTCTGGTTTCGATTTGGCGGCGATGGAAAGCGACGACGAGTCGTCGCACTCCAAAAAAGAAGTCGGTAAGCAAAACTTTGGAGTGCGGCCGCACGGTCGCCGCTTTGGTTTCAAAACTTTGGAGTGCGGCCGCACGGTCGCCGCTTTGGTTTCGATTTGGTGGCGATGGAAAGCGACGAGCGTGTCAAAAGCTTGTAGTGCGGCCGCACGGTCCCCGCTCTGGTTTCGATTTGGCGGCGATGGAAAGCGACGACGAGTCGTCGCACTCCAAAAAAGGTGCAGTCGGAGAGTGGTGCAAAAATTGCCCCCCCATCCTTATTTACTGAAAATACATGTAATAAATATTACGACGACGATGACGCGCGCGAGAGCGAGCAAAGCAGCAGTATTTCTTCGACTCGCCTGATATAGCTATCAAGTGTGAACGCTTCCTCTACGCGCCGCCTTCCTTTATCTCCAAGCTCCTGGCGGAGACCATTATCTTTAAGCAATCGAACTATGGCTTCTGCCAGCGAGTCCGGATCTTTAGGCGGGACAAGCAAGCCACTACCGTTATTGATGATCTCAGGTATCCCCCCGGCATTTGTGGCTATAACCGGTTTGCCCATCGCCATGCCTTCTATCACGACCATGCCGAAATCTTCTTGCCAGGAGGGGACCAGAACTATATCGAGCGCCGAGTAAACCTCGATTGTATTCAAGCGAAATCCGGTGAAGATAATGCTCCGCTCAACGCCAAGCTCCCGGGCAATTCGCTTGAGGCGGCTCTGGTAACTCTCGTTGCGATCATAGATCATATCATCGCCCACCAGCACAAACCTGGCGCAGTCTACTTGCGCCAGGACTTTCGGCGCCGCTCTCAGCAAATCTTCCTGTCCCTTGCCCGGCGTCAATCGGCCAACGAGGCCGATCAGCGGGACATCCGATGGGACCCCCAGCTCCTGCCTCAGCCCGCTCACTGCCAGTTCGGGATTGAAGCGGCTTTCGTCTATCCCGTTGTAGAGCACCTCTATCTTCTCTTCCGGTATTCCAGCAGCGATGTATGTGCTCTTAGTGAAGTGGGAGACGGCCAGGACCTTTTCCGCTTCCATCGCCGAGCGATAGTGAATCCATCCGCCGAGGAATTTGCAATGGCCGTGATAGATAAACGGCAGCCCTATGAGTTTCTTCAGCAGCAGGCTGACAAGAGCCGCCCTCTGCGTGTTGTTGGTGTGGAGCAGCTCGATCTGTTTCAACCGGGCCAGTAGCGCGAGGCGCAGCGTGGCGACGAGCGTCCGAATAAGGCTCAGCGCCCCCAGGAATTTCCCCGCCAGCCCGGTGCGCTTGATCTGTTTATCGCGGGTGCCGAAATCGAGCGGCTTGAGGGTAATCCCATCTATCTTCTTCAGCTCCCGATACAGCTCGCCACGACTTAAGCAGGCAACGAAGATGTCGAACTTCTCGCGGCTGATCTTCCTGAGCGTATTGAGCAAGACCACGCTATCGCCGCCAATGTGGTCCCGCACATCGAGGAACATTATCCGTCTCCTGTCACCCATAGAGTTCAAGTACGTTCTACGTTCGATATACGTCCGACGTCGGTTTTGCTTACGGACGTTGGACGTTTTGAACGTCGAACGTCGCCTTCATTCGCTCAGCTTCAACAGCAGATCCAGCGCCAGGAAATTGTGATAGGCCCGCTCATACAGGAAGAGCATCTCGGCGCGTGGCCCCACTAGATTCTTCAGCATAGTAAGCCGCGCGTAAACGGATCGCCCTGCGCCCTGTCTACAGGCGGCGAAATCTCTGCGCAGTTGGCTCAGCTTGCGCAGCAAGGCTGCGTTGTGGCGGTAATAGTTCATCAACAACTGAAGCTGATCGTCTTCGTCCGTCGCATCGCAAGCGAGCGCGGCAATAACATCGGCAGCAGGGAAGAACTCCTTGCGCAGCAACTGAGCAGCGGGCGCAGAGTCAACTGTGTTGATCGTCATATCCCAGGCCAGGTTGTCAAATGAAGCGGCAGCGAGAATGGCAGCATCGTTCTCTCTGGCCAGTTGCTTGAGTTGGCTGCTGAGCATGCGCATCTTCAGCGCTTCATCAGAATAGCTATCAATCTCCGTGATTCCCGTCTTGAGCAATTGCGCGCCATCGATAACGATGAATACAGGGTTGGGTTTCTCGGCGTTGTAGTACTTGCGCACTCTGTCTACGGCTTGTTCAAGCAAGCTTACGGTCAACCGGGGATGCGCTTCTATGACGGTCAGGTAGCGGGCGACCTGACTGTAATTTTGCGCAGCCGCTTTGATCCGATCTCTCACTTCTCTCACTTGATCGCCGTCGGCGACCAGCCATCGGCGGCTCTCGATTATTCTGGAATCGACCATAGCCGTGCGCGACAGACCATAGAGCCAGAGGTGCTGCCTGGTCGAATCGAAGGTGACGAGAATAGTTGGGACCTTCATCTGAGCGCCGTAATCAGCGCACCAGGAACAGAAATTCGACTTGCTGGAATCAGGCGGCGAAGCTACCACATAGAAATTACCCGTTCGCCAGCCGCCGCTGAATGCTTCATCCATTATCAAGCTCGGCATTGAGACTGTCAGATGTCTGGGCTTAAAGAGCTGCTCTTGCCAATCATCGGTGTAGGCGCTCAGCGGTTGTATTGCTTCAAGCGGATCATCATTCACTTGCTGAGCAGACATTGACGAAGGGGCAGTTATCGGCGACTCCGGCAATATGGCTGCGACTGATGAATCGGTCTTCTTCTTCGGCCTGCGCTCATACACGCTGCGATTGCCGTTGCTGTAAGGGTTATGCGCGGTCGTCGCCTGCGGTCTTTGAATGACCGGCTGAACGGGTGCTTGTTCCGATGCGCCGGAAATTGAATCTGCGAGATATGGCGATTCCATCTTGCGCTGAGATGCCGCAGCCCCGTCGAGGTCGCGGTTCCAGTCAAGTGAATAGGACGACGGGGCCGGATGAGTGGACTTGAAGAGTCGATGGGAACTATCTTCTTGATCGAAGACCTGCTCTTGCCGGTTGCGAGCAACTTCTTCAGGGATTGGCTCAGGGATGGGAAGATAGTCGGCATCTCCTGGCGCTGCCGCCAGTTCAGACTGCGCTGGATACTCAACCTGCTCCTGGACAGGGAGGCAATCGGGGGCCTGCAGCGCTGCCGCCAGTTCAGGCTGCGCTAAACCTTCGGAATCATACACGTATTCGAGAATCTTTTGATCCGAATAGGAACTCGCCCGCGAGGAGCTTTCGCCATTTTGAGAGTTTGCGCCCGGTTGAGTTTGATTGTCCTTACAATCTTCACGATGATAATAGAATAACTCCTGGGATGCGGGCGTCTGCGGCTGCCACGGCCAATAGTGGCCCTCATTGTCTTGCTGTTCCGGCGTAGAATATTGCGGCGCTTCTGGTGCGAAGGGATGGTAGATAGTCTCTTGCTGAGGCGTTCTTTCCTCGGTCTTTCGCGCCTGGCTGCTACTCAGCCCATTCCCATTTCTAGCTTCAAGGAATGAGAAAGAGATCTGTTTTGAAGGATCAGCGTTATTCAAGTAGATCAAGTGAGATTTGAATGCATCGACGGAGCAAGGCGGGCTGATATGAAGGCGCCCAATTAAAATTCTGGCCCACTCCCATCTTTCCTGCAAACTATCGCGCTGTTGTTTACTCATCGCTGTTGCCATTTTGCCGGCATAGATCTGGTCCAGCATCTGGATAACCACAGTAACAGAGCGGTTTTGATCACCGGTCTTCGAGGCCAGCAGGATTGCTTCAACCAGCGTCGCGTGATCAATGAGGATGTCAACCTCTCGAACTATCCTCTCTCCGCTGCTCGTTAATGAAGGGATCTGCTTTTTGCTGGCAGAAGTGCTATGGATGAAGTGGCCGGGCGTTAGTCCCGATGCTGGCAGATGGGGCCACTTCTCTGGATGCGCCAGTAGATAAGTTATCACCTCAAGTTCTGCCTGTCGCCGCTCTTCAAAAGCAGCCAGCTTGGGCGGTAATTTGAATGAGCTGGATCTATTTGTCTCTTTTAGTAGTGCTACCATAATAACCCTTATACGTCCGACGTCAGTACGTCCGACGTCCGATGTCTGTAAGCAAAACCGACGTCAGTACGTCCGACGTCAAAACGTCCTACGTCCGACGTCTGTAACGTTCTACGTCCGACGTCTGTACGTCCTACGTCAAAAGTAAAACCGATGTCGGACGTAGGACGTGGGCAGTTCGGACGTTCCTTACATCGGACGTTGCTCTCCTGTTTGGCAGCAATTGAAGATAGCGCAGCCAACAGGCCAAGCTGTGTGCCGAGGAAGATCATGTTTCGGTAATAATTCAACTGAAGGTCGTAGTATGAGACGATCAGTTGGCCTGCTATCTGAGTGACCACCATCAACGCCAGCGCCTTGAAATAAGGATCTTGGAACCTGCGAAAGCAATGGGCCCCCTGCGCCATCGCCGCGCCAAAGAACAAGAGAAAGATTATAAACCCCTGTGTGCCCGCTTTGGTCCAGAACCCCAAAATGGAGTTATGCGGGATAACGTCCCACAGAGGAAAGAACTTGCTGATGTCATCAAGCGGCACAACAATTGAATACTTGCGGCCAAATCCTATGCCGAGAGGATCGTTGGTGATCGTATGGGCCAGGTTTATCTTCTCATTATCCCGGTAAAGGTTTGACTTGTCTTCCTGATTGAAAACCGATTTGACCTGTTGGATTGGCCGCGCCAGTCGGCTGTACTTGTTGTTCCAATATACTATTGAATAGGGAATTGCCAGGATGAGCATGGCCGCAGCCAACTTGAGCGCGCGCCGCTTCAGCTTCTTATCGTCTATCATAAGCACGGCGATAATCAAACTGACGCCCAATGTGCCGTAAGTGACGCGCCTCTCATTTGCCAGGAAAGCGACCATCATTAGAGGACAGATCGCCAGCAACACCCACTTCTGCCAATCGCGAACCTTCAACAGGAACATCCCTAACAGGAGAATGAATGCTGCATTAAGGAAATGCGAATCTTCGTGCCCCAGTACCGATTGAGAGACATCGAACCTTCCTCCCAGCAGAATGAAGAAGTAGTACGATCCTTGAAACGCTTTCACCGTCAGCGCCGCGATGATGACCCAGACCAGCAGACGCACATCCTTCTCATCCTTGATCATCATAGGCGAGATCAGATAGACCATCACCAGATAGAACAGTGCTCGTATCTCCCAGAGCGATGTCAAAAAATCTCCGCCGCGCATTATTCCCATAGCCTCGGTGAAGATCACTACCGAGAGGAAAGCCATAGCAAAGGGAAACAGATGCATCTTCGGCCAGCGATAGTCGGGGCGGAACATCCTCTTGAATATCAGCACTAGGAGCAGGGCCACCAGATGAAATTCAAGCAGATTGGCCTTGAGGAACTTGAACGGCGTTACCTTATCGAGATTGCCGAAATAGTAGCGGCCCATTATGTAGGTCCTCGTCTGGTCAATCGGGCTGTTTAAGATGAATTGCTCAAGCAGCAATCCCAGTAGGACCATCAAGAAGAAGCTGTAGCGTTCGTAGTAGAGCGTGACCAGGAGAATGACAAACCCTGATATTATGATAATCGTTTTGATCAGATCGCCCTCGGAGCGGACAAGATAGGCGGCGACGACAGCCGACATCAATATCATTATCAATCCGTTGCGCACTGCAATCAGGTTCATCTCGCGCCCCCAGGCAACTCTGAATGAGAGATGTAAAAAGCGATGAATTGAATTAAGACCGCTATGGTGACAAATAGGAATAGCAGTCCATAGACGCGCCAGCTTAGCCTGCGCGCGCAATAGCCAAGAAAGATCGAGAATGAGATCACCGACAGCAACAGCAACATACTAATCCGTCCGAAACGTCCAAACTGCCCACGTCCGACGTCCGTAACGTTCGACGTTCGACGTTTAATCTTCCGTCTAGAACGTAGAACGTATAGCGGACGTAGGACGTACCGATGTAGGACTTATATCCGACGTCGGACATAGAACGTACAGACGTCGGACGTATATATGTATCGGCCTGGCAATTGGCCGAGATTACCGACTTTGCCAGAGAATGCCTCTGCACGTCCTACGTCCGACGTCAGTACGTCCGACGTCCTCTATACGTCCTACGTCGGTACGTCCTACGTCCGACGTCGGTTTTGCTTACGGACGTCGGACGTAGGACGTACCGACGTAGGACGTTTCTTGTTATTAGGCTCGCTCTAGAAATTCAACCGGCAGCAGCCTCCTGGAAGATATGGAAAGAAGAGAGCTTCCATGCTATCCTTCTCAGGAAATTGAGAATGTGCGCCCATAGCTCAACAGGATAGAGCGACGGCCTTCTAAGCCGTAGGTTACTGGTTCGAGTCCAGTTGGGCGTACCAAACAGTAAGACGCAATGCGTCCGACGTCAATAACGTTCGACGTTCGACGTTTAATCTTCCATCTAGAACGTAGAACGTATAGCCGACGTTCGACGTTTAATCTTCCGTCTAGAACGTAGAACGTCGAACGTAGAACGTATAGCGGACGTCGGACGTAGGACGTACTGACGTCGGACGTTTTAATGTTCTCTTCTCGCTTCAAGTGGAAATTAACGGCCAATCGCCTTTCATTGCTGCTTGAAGATAAGCGCCGCGCAGGAGATAAGATCCTTGATCTGACTCAGTCAAATCCAACTCGCGCTCGATTGAATTATTCCGCCGATGCTATTTTAGCCGCGCTTGCAAACCCGTCAGCTATGCGCTATGAGCCTACAGCGCAGGGACTATTGATAGCGCGCGAAGCTGTCTCTGTTTACTACAGCGAGCGTGGCTGCACAGTTGAGCCAGAGCGCATTTACCTGACTGCAAGCACGAGCGAGGCTTACAGCTATCTTTTCAAATTGCTCACCGATCCAGGACAGAACGTGCTTGTGCCGCAGCCCAGCTATCCCCTCTTTGAATTCCTGGCTGCACTTGAAGGGGCCCTATTGCGCGCTTACCGGCTTGTTTACTCTCAAACGAGCGGCTGGCAAATAGATTTCGAATCATTACAGGAAGCAATCACTTCTGACACGCGCGCAATCATCATCGTCAATCCCAATAATCCTACCGGTTCGTTCATCAAGCGAGGCGAGATGGAAAGACTACTGGAGTTATGCGCTCGCCACAACCTCGCTCTCATTGTCGATGAAGTCTTTTCAGACTACGCCTTTGCCGATGATCCGTCTCGCGCTCGATTGCCTGCCACTGACGCGGAGATATTAACATTCGTTTTAAGTGGGCTATCGAAGGTATTGGCGCTGCCGCAAATGAAGCTGGGGTGGATTGTAGTATCCGGGCCGGAGCCTCTGCGCAACCGGGCCCAGCAACTACTGGAACTGATTGCTGACACATTCCTTTCAGTCAACACACCGACGCAGCATGCTGCGCCAGCGTGGTTGCGGCGGCGAACTGAAATTCAACAGCAGATACTTGATCGCGTGCTCAGTAACTATGCATTGCTCGATCGGCTTACTTCCGGCACAGCCTGCCGATTGCTGAAGACAGAAGGCGGATGGTATGCCATCATTGAAGCGCCGCGACTGTCTTCGGAAGAGGAGCTGATATTAACGCTGCTTGATCGAGACAATGTGCTTGTGCACCCCGGCTACTTCTTCGACTTCCCGCGAGAGGCATTTCTGGTAATAAGTTTGCTGCCGCCGTCGGATATATTCAGCGAAGGTGTGAGCCGGATGCTGGCGCGCGCTTTGGGGAGCCGCACCCAGTAGTTAGAACAAACAGACTTTCACCGTTCGCTCGCGTGGGCCATCGAATTCGCACAAGAATATCCCTTGCCATCTTCCGAGCAACAGTCGCCCATCTTGAAAAGGCACATAAGCTGAATGGCCCGTCAGGCTCGATTTGATATGGGCATCCGAATTGTCTTCGTTGTGCCTGTAGTTTGGATCATCTTTAGGAATTAACCGGGCCAGAGCGTAGAGCATATCCCGTCCGACATTGGGATCGGCATTCTCGTTGATAGTTATCCCCGCTGTGGTGTGCTGGACAAACAGATAGCAGATGCCTTCGCTTTTGCTTTCGCGACGAATAAGCTCTGCCACACGACTTGTAATATCGACTAGATCCTCGCGCTTCGATGATCTTACATTAAGAGTATGTATCATTTCGTCCTCCTCAGAGAGAGTACAGCAACCTGTCAGGTTGCTGATGGCGCGCACTGTCAGCAACCTGACAGGTTGCTGTACATCGCGGCGTGCTTCCACTGTTTCCGGGCGTCGCACGAGCGACCTGAAAAACCCCCAAAAACAGTAGGCAGTAAGCAGATCACAAATCACGAATCACTCATCACTTTCCTATTACGATAGAATAAAGATAGCCCGTTCCTTGGTACGGCTCTACGCAATGATGATAACCGATTTTCCGCCAGAATTAGAGCGATTGATAGTTCAACGAACTCTTGGCGAAGAGGCTGCGCGCCAGTTTGAGCAGGGTCTCTTGCCGAATCGGGTGCTTGCGCCTCTAGCACGCGCTGTGGCAGAGCTATCTGCACGCTTTACCACTGAACGTAATCTTCTGCCAGCAAAATACACGGATTCAAAAGCTGCGCGCGCGGCTTACCTGCTCTATTTCTTGCCTGCCAACTTCCCTAAAACTGCCCTTCTGCTCGATGAGCTTGCCGCACATCCAGACTCTTTATTGCAAAAAGAGCATATTCGCATCCTCGATCTGGGAAGCGGCGTTGGGACTGCCACGGTGAGCGCGTTGAATTACCTGGCAAGAAAGACCCAGGTAAGATCAATAGAAGCCGTTGCTGTAGATTCCAGCGCAGAGGCGCTTGCAGAATGTCGCTCGCTTGCGACCGAGTTTGCTCAACTGTTGGAAGATGAGTCTCCCAACCTCTCGTTCAAACTCGCTACGATAGTAAAGTCGCTGAAAGTTGACTCGCTCGATGGCATTAATGGCAGTTTCGACATAATAATTGCAAGCAACCTGCTCAATGAGCTTTTCTCAGGGCAAGAAGGCAGTTTGCGAGATCGAGCGAGATTTATCAAATCAGTTGCGCAGAAATTCCTTGCCGCTGATGGATCGATACTGATCATAGAGCCTTCTTTGAGATCAACAACACGCGAGCTACAGATGGTGCGCGATCTGGTTGTGGCCGAAAGCGAGTTGAATATCTACAGTCCCTGCCTGTTTGACGACCTCTGTCCAATGCTGCGCGAGGGAACGGAGCGAGATTGGTGCCACAGCGCTTACCCCTGGCATCGCCCGCAAACTATCAAGCAGATCGACCAGATGATTGGCAACAGAAAAGAGTCACTGAAATTCGCTTATATGATCTTCAGGCGCGATGGGAAGCAACTGCGAGATGCAGTCTCAAATCTTCCCGGCAGCCTGTGGCGAGCAGTTGGGGACATGCAGACGGAAAAAGGGCGAAGCTTCATCTATCTTTGCGGCGAGGGTTCCTATCGAAGACATACCCTACTGAAGCGCGACCGCACACCGGAGAATCGCGCATTTGAAGATATAGAGCGAGGCGACATTGCAAGCATCAGTGGCTACATAGAGAAGGAGAAAGAAACCAGGATTGGAAGAGAGACCACAGTAACAAAAGCAAAAGAATAAAGGTAGCAGTAATACCTCTTATCAGCAGCCAGCTTGTCATTACCCAAATTTTTCGCGCGATTGGCACACGGCTGTCGCGTAGCGGCCCCATGACTTTAGCCGTGTGCTTTAGCGCACAGTCAGAGTGATGGGAATCTCCTCTCGTCGCGTAGCGACGATTGAATCTTTCTGCCACATTAGCAGTTGATGAGTTTAGTGCCAATGATTCAACCGCGACGGAGGCGACGAAACTGGCTGCTTGGCGATTCCCTCCCTGTGCCCTGGAGGACACGACTGAATTCAAGTGCCGCTACGCAGCAGAACTGGCGCCTCTGGCGTTTAGCGCAAGTTTGGGTAATGATAAGTTAATCACTGTCGAGCGCCCTTGCTTTCCTCCGCCTCTGCACATAATATTTCCAAGCGAATTTCACACAAAACTATGGAGACAAATTAGCGTCAAATGCCCAAACGTACAGACCTAAGAAAGATTCTCATTATCGGCTCAGGCCCGATAGTCATTGGACAGGCATGCGAATTTGATTATTCCGGAACACAAGCCTGCAAAGCTCTTCGCAGCGAAGGATTCGAGATCGTGCTGGTCAACTCGAACCCAGCAACAATCATGACCGATCCTGAGCTGGCCGACCGCACTTATATCGAGCCATTAACTCTGGAATCGGTCACAGCCATTATAGAGCGCGAGCGCCCCGATGCCCTGCTGCCTACTGTCGGCGGCCAGACGGCGCTCAATCTGGCGGTCAAACTGTCAGAAGAAGGAGTGCTTGAAAAGTTCGGCGTGGAGTTAATCGGCGCCAAGTTGCAGGCAATCAAGATCGCAGAAGACCGCAGATGGTTCAAACAGGCGATGGACGAGATCGGCCTCGAAATGCCCCGCTCCAGCTTCGTCAGCTCTCTGGAGCAGGCGTGGGAAGTGGTTGACTATGTAGGCTACCCGGCGATCATACGCCCCAGCTTCACTCTGGGGGGCACAGGCGGGGGCATCGCTTTCAATCCTGAAGAGTTTGAAGAGATCGTTGAGCGCGGCCTGGCAGCAAGCCCTATTCATGAAGTTTTGATCGAAGAGTCTGTCATCGGTTGGAAGGAGTATGAGCTTGAGGTCATGCGCGATCTCAATGATAATGTGGTCATCATCTGCTCGATTGAAAACTTCGATCCGATGGGCGTCCACACAGGCGATTCGATCACCGTCGCTCCGGCGCAGACGCTTACAGACAAAGAGTATCAATCAATGCGCGATGCGGCGCTGAAAGTCATCCGCAAAGTCGGAGTCGAAACAGGCGGCTCTAATATTCAATTCGCCGTCAATCCCGAAGATGGCCGCTTGATAGTTATCGAGATGAACCCGCGCGTATCCCGCTCATCTGCTCTGGCGTCGAAAGCTACCGGGTTCCCTATAGCCAAGATCGCCGCCAAGCTGGCAGTCGGCTACACGCTCGATGAAATTCCTAATGACATAACCAAGAAGACCCCGGCCAGCTTCGAGCCTACTATTGATTATGTCGTTGTGAAGATCCCCCGCTGGGCATTCGAAAAATTCCCATCAACCGATCCGACGCTGGGCACTCAGATGAAGTCGGTCGGCGAAGTGATGGCTATTGGACGCACATTCAAAGAGGCTTTCCTCAAGGGAGTACGCTCGCTTGAAGTCGGCAAGATCGCCAAAGTGGATGAGAATCTCACTGACGACGATCTTCGGCGCAACCTGGCTATACCCAATGCCAATCGGGTGACCTACCTGAGACACGCGCTGGAAAAGGGGTTTAGCGTCGACGAGCTTTACGAGCTGACAAAGATCGATCGCTGGTTTCTGCACAACTTGAAGCAGATCGCAGATATGCAGAACCACATTGCCGGCGAGCGCATTGAAACTATCTCTGCTGAAAAGCTGCGCCGGGCCAAGCGTATGGGCTTTTCCGATATGAAACTGGCCGATCTGCTCGGCTGCGCCGGCATAGATGTGCGCAATCGGCGCAAACAGCTTGGCATCATCCCGGTCTACAAACAGGTCGATACCTGCGGCGCAGAGTTCGAGTCTTATACCCCTTATCTCTATTCGACCTATGAAGAAGAGACGGAAGCTGCTCCAACGCAGAACAAGAAGATTATAATCCTCGGCAGTGGCCCCAATCGCATCGGACAAGGTATAGAGTTCGATTACTGCTGCTGCCACGCTTCGTTCGCTCTCAAAGAAGAGGGCTATGAAACTATAATGGTCAACTGCAATCCTGAGACCGTTTCGACAGATTATGACACATCAGACCGGCTCTACTTTGAACCGCTCACATTTGAAGACGTGATGAATATAGTCGAGACAGAGCGGCCCGATGGAGTGATAGTGCAGTTTGGCGGCCAGACGCCGCTCAATCTGGCGCTGCCATTGTGGGAAGCCGGGGTGCCTATCATAGGCACATCGCCTGAGTCGATAGACCTGGCCGAAGATCGCAAACGATTTGGAAAGCTGCTCGCCGATCTGAATATCCCCCAGCCGGAGAACGGCGCCGCCACATCCTATGAAGAGGCGCGCCGGATAGCCGAGCAGATAGGCTACCCGATTCTGGTGCGCCCGTCTTATGTGCTGGGCGGGCGGGCGATGGTGATTGTCTATGATGAAGCGAGTCTGCAAAATTACATCAAACACGCAGTAGATGCTTCTCCTGAGAGACCAATATTGATTGACCGCTTCCTTGAAGATGCTTTCGAGATCGATGTTGATGCACTGGCAGACGGCGAGCGATGCGTGATAGCAGGCATTCAGGAGCATATAGAAGAAGCTGGCATTCACAGCGGCGATAGCTCCTGTGTGCTGCCGACTTACATGGTCAAGCCTGAGCATATCGACACAATGCGGCGCTACACAAGAGAGCTTGCCTGCGCGCTTAATGTCGTTGGCTTGATGAATATTCAATTCGCAATCAAAAACGATATTGTCTATGTGCTTGAGGTGAATCCGCGCGCCTCGCGCACCGTTCCCTTCGTAAGCAAAGCCACAGGCGTGCCGCTGGCTAAAGTAGCAGCCAAGCTAATGGTGGGACATAAGCTCTCAGATTTTAATCTACCTGATGAGTTGACTGTAGACCGGTTCTACATTAAGGCCCCTGTCTTTCCATTTGTTAAATTCCCCGGCGTAGATCCGGTACTGGGGCCAGAGATGCGTTCGACTGGCGAAGTTATGGGAGTAGCAAGCGGATTTGGCAGCGCTTTCCTCAAAGCCCAGCTCGGCGCAGGTGTGGTGCTTCCCAGAGAGGGCACCGTCTTTGTCAGCGTCAATAATCATGACAAGCAGAACGTCGTGCGAGTCGCTCGACGCTTTCATAACCTTGGATTCAAGCTCATCGCCACGCGAGGGACGATGAAGGCTCTGTCGGATGCCGGATTGCCTGTGGAACTTGTGTTTAAAGTTAATGAGGGGCGACCTAATGTAGTTGATTACATCAAGAGCGGGAAGATCGATCTGGTAATCAACACGCCGCTTGGCCGGGCATCGTTTTATGATGAGCAGTCGATTCGCAGAGCAGCTATGCAATATGGCGTACCCTGTATCACAACTCTGACCGGCGCCAGCGCCGCTGCCAGCGCAATACAGGCGCTCAAGGAAGAGTCTTTTGAAGTGTGCACAATTCAGGAGTACCACGCAGCAAAAACCTAATTTCGACTCTATCCAATTCTGGCAACTACCAGAATTGGATAGAGTCGAACCCTGTTGCGAAAGGGTTGATAAGTGATCTTTAATTCGAGCGGAAGCAATCGGCTTTAGCCGCATGGAGATTCAGTTTCGACCTAACATCAGCAGCTCGATCCTGATACCATCAGCTTTAGCCGCATGGAGATTCAGTTTCGACCTATAGTGAGGCTCCCTGCGGAGGCATGTTAGGTTAAAATTGAGACTCCATGCGGATGAATCCGATGGTATCTTCTGGTTGGTTACTTGTTAGGTTAAAATTGAGACTCCATGCGGATGAATCCGATGGTATCTTTAGATTGGGTGCTTGCTAAATTATATACAGGGGCGTTGGGGTCTTATGGCAATAGGATCTATAGTGTACACATCTCCATGGGATCTAACGCTAAAATTAATCTGGATAATACCTGCTATTATAGCGATTAAGGCCGTTGACTCCACGTACTACCTGATTATAGGTGGTATTATCTATTTCTGCCTGTTTTTGTGGTATTTCGTTAAATACCATAACGAGTTGGCTACTTATCTCTATCTTCATGAGACTTTGGAGGTTCCCATCAAATACCGAGAAGCAAAGCATTATAAGTTCCTTTTGCATCCTGAGAGTAGGGATACTTGGTACCCTCTTGATGAACTTAGAGGTATTCCAACGCCATACAGAAAAAAATATTTAGAATTGTTTGCCTTGCTTGTTGAAGGGGAATCAGATCCCTCTATCTTCGTTAAATTAGGCTTAGAAAGGTCGGTCATCGAGCAAGAGCTAAAGATGCTTTCTAAGGCATATAACCGACAAGTATGATGTTTGGCATTGATGTTAGGTTAAAATTGAGACTCCATGCGGATGAATCCGATGGTATCTTCTGGCTGGGTGCTTGTTAGGTTAAAACTGAGACTCCATGCGGATGAATCCGATGGTATCTAACCCGATCAAATAACAATTACCAATCTTTCCGCAACGGAGTTAGATAAAGTCGAGCTAATATAACCTTGTAAAGTGTGCGATAATATTTAGCAGTCGTTTGACATTTGTCTCTGGTTATTTGTCACTTATTTGTTAGTAGCAGAGGACGAATGACTGAGGGCAATAGGCTAATTCGTCGCGTTATTCGCAATGAAAAAATAGTAGCAAGGGCAAATGACTAAGGACGAATGACAATAGTGAAAAAAGCTTTCTGGCATCTATGAAGAAGCAGCTTTTAGCAGTATCCATTCTCTTCATCTTTGTTTTCAGCCAGCTCATCGCTCCATCCTATGGCCGTGAGTTTGTTATCAGCAACTCTACGCCCGTCCAGAATGCGGCCCTTCCGATAAATATCGCCAGCACAGTTGAGCGCGCCGAAGAGCTGTTTAAACAGTGGAGATTGGGCGAGGCTGAGGCTACCTTCCGCGCCGTCCTCGAACGCGACGGCAAGAATCTGAGATCGCTAATCGGCCTGGCTCGAATCGAGCAGACGAAATATAACTATTTGAAAGCCGAGTCGCTTCTTGAGCGAGCCGTCTCGGTAGACGAAGACAATCCTGAGCTGATCGCTGCCTTCGGCGAATTGCAACTGGCGGTTGAGGAACCGGAGAAAGCCAGCAAGTACTTTTCTCGCGCTCTGCAAGCCGCTCCATCTTACAATCTGGCCAGAGTCGGCCAGGCGCGCGCAGACTTCATGCTGCGCGACTACAATAAAGCCGAGAAGCTGCTCAAGCAGGTCATCTCTCAAGATGGGACTAACGCGCCAGCGCGCGCGCTGCTTGCCAATATCTACCTGGAAGCGAATCAGAATGATCGCGCTGCGCAAGAGGCGGAGAAGGTGATAAGGGTCGATCCTTATAATGTCAACGCTATCTTCACTCTCTGCCTGGTGCGCGTAGCCGAGCGCAAGCCGGATGAAGTCCGGCGACTGGCTCAAGTGGTGCCTTCTTTATTACCGTTGGTTTAAGTGCAGGACCTCATAGTGTAAGACTTGAGGCTCTTGACTATAGAACACGGTCAAAAGAGACTGACGTTTATAGCTTAATGATGATCAAATGAGCAGCGACCGGACAGCTTTGACATTATCATGCGGATAAACCATGATTGACGCATAGGAGTTTGTCTTATGCCCAACGAAACAATCGGTCCATATCTGACAGCAGCGATCTTTTGCGAAAAGATCCTTGAGGATAAAGATAAAGTCCTGAGCGCCATTCGCATGATAGATCGAGTCAACATATCTTTTCCGCCTAGTATACCTGGGCCGCAGGCAGTCGATTTGCCTCTGACAGCACTCATTGCATTTAAAGGCGGAGGCGCAAGAGGATCGTTCAATTTAAAGCTGACGGTCTGGCCGCCCGGGGAAGAAGAAAAGTTAGTTGGAGAGATGCCGGTTATATTTGAAGGCGAAGACTCAGGCGCCAGCGTTACTGCAGAAATAAGGTTCCGGATGAGCAGGCCGGGGCTCTACTGGTTTGGGGTCTACCTGGATGATCGCTTCTACACAAAGATGCTGCTCAATGTCAGATACTTATTGGCTGCTCAAACTGGAGATGCTGCGAGCCAGTCAGGGTCTGCGGAGTAATCTCCGGCTGCTGCGCGCCGAACGACAGCTTAACCCTTTGATTGACTACAAAGGGGATCAGTTCCTGGCGCAGCTCCTCTTCGCTAAGATGGCCGCTGGAGTACTCGGCCAGGCGCAGTTCGATGCTGTAGACGAGATTATGAAGCTCCGGATCGTCCTCCCGCTCTATATCCCAGATTTCAGGGATGAACCAGGCTTGAAAATCATCAAGAGTTTTTCGAGAAGACAGGTACTCTATTAGTTTATTGCGGATCTCATCAAACATGGCTAAATACCCTCGAATAAAAGTAACGCCGCAGCAACTACGACAAATGTTTAACAGCGGAGATTACTGGGAACAAGCGCAACGGGGAGATCTCCGCTCGGTTGTAGAAAAAGATCGTCATCCGTCGCCTCCTAAAGCGAACGAACCGATCTGTACGCGCAGCCAAATTATCGCATATAGAGATGCGAGCGGCAAGAGGGTCGCGCTTGTCCACCAATATCTGAGACCCGATGGTACTTTAGGAGCAAGCGGGAGGCCGGATCCAAAAATATTGTTTCATCAAGGGGTGCTTTATACATGTCAGTGATAAAGGAGACAACCATGAACATTGCCACAATAATAGCCAACTACGGGCAGAACAGCCACGGCGGCTGCTCTGGTCAAACTGGCCACGGCGATTGCTTGGGTCGGGACGGCCACAGCGCAACCAGTGATCAAGGCCACGGCGGTCGCTGCGGTCAGGGCGACCACGGTAACTAAAACCGACTCCCGCCACAACGGGCGCAGTCGTAGAAAGCAACTAGGAGCCATTAGCGGCTGCGGCCCGGCGTGGCGGTGTTAGCAAGATGAACCTACCCAAGTACCCCCACTATAAGTTGTACCGTTTCTAATGTCCTACCTCTATTTAATGTGAGCATGGTAAAAAGATAGTTGCATTGTTTACAGCAATTTGGTAAGAGGTATTCCAACGCCATACAGAAAGAAATATTTAGAATTATTTGCCTTGCTTGCCGAAGGGGAATCAGCTCCCTCTATCTTCGTTAAGTTAGGCTTAGAAAGGTTGGGCATCGAGCAAGAGCTAAAGATGCTTTCTAGGCATATAACCGACGAGTATGATGTTTGGCATAGGTTAAAATTGAGACTCCATGCGGCTAAAGCCGATGGTATCTTCTGGTTGGGCGCTTGTTATGAAACTGAGACTCCATGCGGCTAAAGCCGATGGTATTTAACCTGATCAAATAACAATTGCCCATCTTTGCGCAACGGAGACGGGATGAAGTCGAGCTAATACAACCTTGCAAAGTGTGCGATAATATTTAGCAGTCGTTTGAAATTTGTCTCCGGTTATTTGTCGCTTATTTGTTAGTAGCAGAGGGCGAATGACCGATGGCAATAGGCTAATTCGTCGCGTTATTCGCAATGGAACAATAGTAGTGAAGAACGATAGTGAAGAAAGCTTTCCGACATCTATGAAGAAGCGGCTCTTAGCAGTATCCATTCTCTTCATCTTTATTTTCAGCCAGCTCATCGCTCCATCCTATGGCCGTGAGTTTGTTATCAGCAACTCTACGCCCGTCCAGAATGCGGCCCTTCCGATAAATATCGCCAGCACAGTTGAGCGCGCCGAAGAGCTGTTTAA
>Ga0209172_10003312_pt1 | contig 25034 bp, 19 predicted proteins | sample LarsenN4metaG_FD_184113 | JGI IMG/M metagenome (GOLD analysis project Ga0209172, IMG submission 184113) | Hot spring sediment bacterial and archeal communities from British Columbia, Canada, to study Microbial Dark Matter (Phase II) - Larsen... ... | reverse complement strand
CTATTCGAGGGTGGACCGCCGCCCAGCCATCCGGGCCAGGGTTAGGCTCGGAGATGGCAAGCTATGGCTGCTCGGCGTGCATCCACGTGCACCGCTGCGTCGGAATTATTTCCACCACCGCAACGAGCACTTGCGCGAGGCGGCCGCAGCCATCCAACAGTTGCCGGCCCCCAAAATCCTCGTGGGCGACTTCAACTGCTCTCTTTGGTCTCCATACTATACGCGCCTTGTACACGACACTGGGCTGGTCAATGCTCGGCAAGGGTACGGACTCTTCCCGACTTGGCCAACCTACATGCCGTTACGACCGTTCTCGATGTTGCCGATCGACCATTGCCTGGTCAGTTCAGACATCCGCGTCGTGCACTTCCAAACCGGGCATAAGATCGGTTCAGATCATCTGCCCCTGCTCGTCGATTTAGCCATTGCAGCCCCAACGTCCCAGCCCATGCAGCCGTGAACGTCGGGGCTAATGGCACCTACGCCGATTTATCGAGCCACACCGTATCCCAGCGCACCACATCGTAGATGCCGAAGAAGCCGGCGGGGTTCTGCCCTTTGACATAGTTATACCAGGCGTCGTTCATCTTTTCGTAGGCCACCGGCAGCAAGGGCGGATCTTGCTCCATGATCTCTTCGGCCTGGCGAATGAGGGCTTTGCGCTTAGCTTCGTCGAGCTCGCGATTGATCTGACGCAGGACGTTCTCGAAGGACTCATTGTGCCACTTCGAGTAGTTCTGCGGCCCATCCTTGGCGTACCAGGAATTGAAATAATCCGACGGGTCGAGCAGCGTCGAGACGATGGCGCTGATGGTGAGATCGAAGTTTCCAGCTTGGGCCTCGTCGAACCACACCGAGGTCTGCACCGTGCGCAGGTTGCACTCGATGTTGAGCGTTTCCTTGAGCATGGCCTGAATGGCCACCGACCATAGCTTATGGTGCGCTAGTTCCCGCACCATGAAGTCGAGGCCCTTGATGCCGTTGGGATATCCGGCCTCGGCCAGCAGACGACGCGCCTCCTGCACCGCGGCTTTCGCATCGGGTTGATAGCCCAGGCGCTTGGACATCTCCTCTGACGGCGTCGCCCATTCGGAGAAGGGATAGATGAAGCCGCCCACCAGCATGGGGGCGACATCTTTCACGACCTCAACCAGGACGTGCTTATCGAGGCCAAGGTGCATGGCGCGACGCAGCCGCGGATCGGCGAAGGGCTTTTTGGTGTTATTGACCCAAACGCCATGGATGACGCTCTGATAGAAATCCTGGAAGGTCATGCCCGGCGTGGCTTTGACTTTCTGCGCCGCCACCGGATCGATGGTGCGCACGTAATCGACCTTGCCTGCCAGCAGCGCCGCCCCGACCTCGGGCGTCCAGGGCGGGATGTGGTAGACCTCCAGGCGGTCGAGGTACGGCAGGCCCTTGTTCCAGTAGTCCGGGTTGCGTTCCATGACCCAGACTTCTTTATCGACGCGGCGCACATGTCGGAACGGCCCAGTGCCGGGGAAATTCATGACGTTGCGCAGATTGTTCTCGTGTTCTTCCAGGGTTTTCTTGCGCACGATGATGTTCCAGCCGCTGGCGAAGGCCCCCAACATGAAGGTGGTCGGGCGGGGTTCGCTGAGCCGAAACTCGATTGTATGGGGATCGACGATGCGGATCTCGTTCACCGCCGAAAACAGCGGCGTGCGGGGAATGCTCACGCCCTTGGGCGGCCAAATGATGCGCGCGTAGGTGGCCTGCACGTCCTCAGCTGTGAAGTCGGCGCCGTCGTGAAATTTGACCCCCTGACGCAGGTAGAACGTATAGACCTTGCCGTCGGGGGAGATGTCCCATTTGTAGGCCAGATCTGGGATGATCGTCTGGCCATCGCGCGGGTCGCGGCGGATGAGGTTATCGTACATCGGGCCCTGTGCCGCCATGTTCGACACCGTGCCCGATTGGTGGACATCGAAGTGCGCGGGGGCGCTCAAGATGCCATAGCGCAGGGTACCGCCGCGCTTGGCTTTGGGGTCGGCGGCCTTGAGCTGGAAGGTGGACAGATCGGCTTGGCCCGCGAGGGATTGCCGACCATCGAGGTGGGACACCATCGCGACGCTCCCGGCGGCGAGACCCAAGGTGGTCAGAAAGGTGCGTCGGTTCATCCCAGTCGAAAACGGCGGATCGGGGCGGTCATATGGCATGAGGTTCCTCCTGCTGATCGTCCTAAATGTCTGGAAGACTGCGCGCCACGCTATCATCCGGCGCGAGGTCTTGTCAACTCCGCCGCCCTATCGGGAGCGCGCCAGCGTATTGCCACCGGTCTAGCTCTCACGTTCCCTTCCCCACTGGCCGGGAAAGGTCAGGAGGGGGGACAGTCGCCTCGCCCGCACCCCCACCCCAACCCTCCCCCCGATGGGCATAGGCGCCAGGTTCAGCTATGGAAGGCACCGATGGTTCCCTCTCCCCCTGGGAGAGGGTCAGGGTGAGGGGGGGAGGGAGCCTGCACTTGGCGCTTATGCCCGTTAAGGGGGAGGGGCCTGCAGGGACGCGCCTTGTACGGCCGCAAAGCTCTGACGCACACCCTTCCCTCTCGGGTAGGCGTCAATGTGGTGCCATCGGACGCGCAGCACCGTCTTGGAAGCCGGGCATGACTTGCCGAAAGAAAGCATTGTTGACAGCCTCTTTAAGCCTCTTTACACTGGCGGCCGACGCTGCCATTCAGAGTTGGGCCCGTAAGATCATCATTGACTGCGTATACCCTAATCTCACGGTACTCGATCGACACGATTCGAGAGGAGGGGAGACGGTCATGAGCCAGGTGCGCTTGGGCAAGCTCGCAGCATCGGTAGGTCTGTTCTGTGCGGTGACGCTGTGGCTGGCCATGACGTCCCGGCCCGCTATGGCGGGGGAAGCCCCACGGTCGGTGAATAAGTTAACCATTGCGATGGATGGCTGGGGCTCGGACATGATCGACCCATGGGAATATCCCCAACCCAGTTTCATCCAGAGCTACCTGAACCTCCGCCTCGTCACCCGCGACGAACATATGCGCGTACAGCCTCTGTGGGCCATCGAGTGGTCCCAGAACGAACACGGCATCGACATCAAACTCACTCCCCAGGCCGTCTGCCAGAACGGAGAAAAGGCCGATGCCCACGCGCTCAAGACCAACCTGCAAGGCATGATGGGGTTGATCGAAGGCTTCAAGGGTGGCCTGTACGCCGGAAAGTTCAAGGGCGTGATCGAGGCAATCGAGGTGCATGGGGACCATCACGCCTTTATCAAGACCAAAACCCCCGACCCTGGCGCTTTCCCGTTGCTGGGCGGCCATAACTACAATCAGATTTGGTACGGGCCAGCCCAGTACCTCCAGAAAGTCGGCCACCAGGAATACGTCAAGAACCCGATCGGTTGTGGCCCTTATAAGATCAAGGAGTACAGGCCCGGCGATCGCGTCGTCTTCGAGCGTTGGGAGGAGTTCTGGAGCGATTATCCCTACTGGCCCAAGCCGCAGCATAAGATCATGGAGTGGTTGAAGGCCCCCGATGGCGCGGCACGCTATGCCTTGCTGGCCAGCCGACAGGTCGATATGGCGATCAACCTGCCCTATGCCATCGCCAAGGATCTGCCCCACTCAGAGGATACCGAGCGCGGCGTCAATCCCAAGAAGGGGCCCTTCTGGACGCAGACGCTGAAGGCCAACGGCAAGATGCAGGTCGCCTTCGATCTGGAAATGGCGCTTAAAGAGGGTAAAGCCGACCCCAACGTCTGGGGCAACGACCCCACCTTGAACCCGAAGGTCCGGGAAGCCCTGGCCCTGGCCATCGATAAGCAAGCCATTCTGAACAGCGGCTACGGTTTTCTGCTGCCCAACGAGTCGATCTATAGCCTGGGCTCCTATGGTTGGCGTAAGGAACGGGCGGAGCAGCGCGCCCCCTATGATCCGAAGCGCGCCAAGGAACTGCTCGCCGAGGCCGGCTACCCCAACGGCTTTGAAACCACTGCCCACTTCGCGGAATTCGCTGGCAGGCCCAACCAGCGCGAGGCGATGGACATCATCGCCAGCAACTGGAAAGCCATCGGGGTCACGGTGAAGGTGGTGGAACACGACCCCTTCAAGTATTACGCCGACCAAGACGCTGGCAAGCGCGCCTATCTGCCCATCAACGAATGGACCTGGGGCCGTCAGGAGAACGGCATCTTCATCGCCCAGACCGCATACTCCTCCAAGGGCTTCCGGTCGCTCTACAACGAGCGGACTGATGCTCTCGTGCAGGAGCTCTCCAAAACCCTCGATGAACGAAAACAGCTGCAACTGATGGCGGAGATCGAGGAGGAGGTGTTCCGCAACCGGTGGATTATCCCACTGTATGATGCCAGCGCTGTGTATGGGTATACCGATCGAGTGCTACAGCATTCCATGCCTGAATTCGGCGCCCATTTCCTCGATTTAAACCGAATTCTGTTGCGAGACTGAGCCGTCCGTAGAAGCGGATCCCCCTCCTCCTGCGAGGGGTGTTCGTTCCGTCTCGGTGCTCCCCCGGAAACGGGGAGGGGTACCATGCATCGCCACGCCGCCCATTCCCTCTCTCCCCTTGGGAGAGGGCGGGGTGAGGGAAGTTGAACCGCTCCAAAACGCTCTGCACCCCTCGCCCTGACCCTCTCCCAGAGGGAGAGGGAACGTTGACAGTCACAACAGGGAACCACGACGTCGGAGCATGCCGATGGGATGGTATATTGCACACCGTCTCGTGCAGGGTGTGGTGACGATGTGGCTGGTCACGCTTGGCGTCTTCATGCTGATGCGGATGACGGGGGATCCCCTCAGCTTTCTGCTGCCTCCCGACGCTACCAAAGAAGACCGTGAACACTTCATGCAAGCCTATGCTCTCAATGAGCCCGTCTGGAAACAATACCTCTTGTTTAACAAGAATGTCTTTACGGGGAGCTTCGGCAAGTCCATCCGGTGGGATTCGCGTGAAGGGCTCGAGGTGTTTCTGTCCCGCCTCCCGGCGACGCTGCTGCTCACCAGCACCGCCATGGTGCTCTCTGTCGCCGTCGGCGTCGTACTCGGGGCCGTCTCGGCCACGCGACCTGACTCCTTCTTCGACCGCCTCGGCAAAGGTGTAGCGATTCTCGGCCAGTCGATGCCGGTGTTCTGGGTGGGTCTCTTGTTGATTCTTTTATTCACCGTGCGTCTTGGTTGGTTGCCGAGCGCCGGTGGAGTCGATCGTTTGGGGCTCAAGGGGCTCATCCTCCCCGCGCTCACGCTGGGCTGGTTGTTCGTGGCATCGCACATGCGCATCGTGCGCTCCAGCATGTTAGATGCGCTCGATGCGGACTACATCAAGATGGTGCGGGCCAAAGGGTTGCCGAGGCGGACGGTGATCTGGAAGCATGCGCTGAAGAACGCCTCGATTCCGATCTTCACCCTGTTTGCCGTCAATTTCAGTCAGCTCATCTCCGGGGCGGTCGTGACCGAGACGATTTTCGCCTGGCCAGGGGTGGGCCGATTGTTGGTAGATTCGGTCTTCGTACGGGATTTCACCGTGGTGCAGACCGTCGTCTTTTTTGCCGCGGCCTTCGTGGTGGCGATCAACATTGTCGTGGACGTGACGTATGCCTGGCTGGACCCACGCGTCAGGGTGATGAGGTAAAGGGGAACGACACGGTGATGTCGCGATGGGATAGATCGCAGCTCGTCGTGGAGGGCTCGACGACGACCAGTATAGCGGCCGGCCTCAAAGGACTGCGGTCAGGCATGCGCGGCGCACCGATCTTCTCCCTCTTGGTGCTCACTACGGCGGTGGTCGTTGCCATTTTCGCCCCGCTCATCGCGCCATCTGATCCGATTCAAACGAATCGGGCGCAGATCCTCATGCCTCCTAGCCTCTTCTCACACCCCCTGGGCACCGACCATCTTGGGCGGGATAACCTCAGTCGCATGATCTACGGGGCGAGGATCTCAGTGACGGTCGGCTTTCTCGCCGTGTTCGTGTCCGGGGCGGTGGGGGGGGTGATCGCCCTGGTCAGCGGCGTCTTGCGGGGATGGGTGGACGTCATCTTGATGCGCATCACCGATGCCTTTTTGGCCTTGCCCTACCTGGTGGTGGCGATAACCGTGGTGGCGATCCTGGGGTCGAGTTTGATGAACGTGATCCTGGTCATCGGCCTCTTGCGCTGGATGACCTACGCCCGCACCATCCGCGGCGAGGTGCTCAGGTTGGTGGAGATGGATTTCGTGCGCTTGGCTCGCGTGGCTGGGATCAGTCGATTCCGCCTCATTCGGCGCCACATCTTTCCTAATATCCTCAACACGCTCCTGGTGCTGGGCACTCTGGAGGTGGGCTCTGCCGTGATCACCGAGGCCTCGTTGAGCTTCTTGGGCCTGGGAGTGCCGCGGCCGCTACCGTCGTGGGGCACCATGCTAGCCGAGTCGCAGACGTATGTCTTTACGGCGTGGTGGTTGCCAGTGTTCCCTGGCATCGCCATCACCCTTCTCGTCATGGCGAGCAATCTCACCGGCGACTGGCTACGCGATCGCTTCGACCCGACGCGGCGTCAGCTCTAGTCGGCGGCTGGATGATTCAGTGTGGCAGCACGAGGCACCATCGCGCGATGGTGCAAGGGTGACTAACAAAGGGGTTGAGCCCCAGAGGAGGCACGACCATGGCAAAGGCGACGATTCTGGTGGGAACCGCAGGCCAGGGCATCATGCGGAGCTGCGACGATGGGGAAACCTGGCAACGCGTGGGCATCGGCCAGGGGATGCATACCGATGCGGTGGTGCGCACCTTGGCGAATCATCCCCACCGCCCGGAGATCATCTTCGCTGGCACCGACAAAGGACTCTATCGCAGCGACGACGCTGGGGAGAAGTGGCGGCTGCTCGATTCTCCCCTGAGCAAGTATGCTGTGTGGGCTCTCAGCGTCGACCCGGTGATGACCGAGGTGATGTTCGCTGGCACCGGCACGCCGACGCCGGCGACAGTTTTCCGCTCCACCGACGGTGGCCTGAGCTGGGAGGAGCGGCCGGCGGCCATCGCCGCCGAATGTCCCAACGTCGGCATCCCGCGGGTGACGGGCATCGCCATCGACCCTTTAGACCGTCGCCAGATTTGGGTGGGCATCGAGGTCGACGGTGCACGTCACAGCACGGATGGCGGCGACACCTGGACGGCGGTGAACGGCGCCATCCCCAATCCGGATGTCCACAATGTGGCTGTGGCCGGCGGCCCGCCCAAGACGGTGTTTATTGTCGTCAATAATGAGGTCTATACCAGTACGGATGAGGGGGCGAGCTGGCAGCCGCTTCGGGTGCGCGAAGTCTTCCCATGGACCTACCCGCGGGGCATTGCAGTGCAACCGGGCAACGCCAAGACGGTCTTCGTGACCATCGGTGATACCACCCCAGGGCGCGTCGGAACGGTCATGCGGTCGAAAGATGCCGGCAAAACCTGGGAGAGTCTGGCGCTGCCGGTCCAGCCCAATTCAGCCATGTGGGTGGTCCATCTCCAAGCGGCCGATCCTAACATCGTCTTCGCGGGCAGCCGCTATGGCTATCTGTACCGCAGCGATGACGGTGGCGACAGCTGGCGCAAGCTCTGGCGAGAGTTCAGCGAGATCTCCAGCGTGTTGTGGCTGCCCTGCTAGCGGCACTTGGGAGGTTTGACAGGTGGATGCGTCTACCGGGGAAGGGACAGCGCGCGTCCCGGTAGACGCCGCCGGACCGACAGTCCGGCGGCGGGGGGGAGAATCGAGGCGGTTAGAGGGACACGCTTCCCCGACCGCCTTCTGGCTCTCGATAGCGTCGGTCGGCCATGCCCAGGAGTTCCAGGGTTTCATTGAGCCAACGGATTACTCCCTGGTACTTCTCGAAGTCTTCGCGGGTGAACGCTAGGCCCAAAAGGCTTTTGGCGATATATTCGATGTCGGCTCGGGAGATTTGGTCGGCGCAATCGCGCAGTAATGCCGCCACGTCAGCTTTGTCTTGCATCGCCTTCGCAGGGTCAGGTCGGTCTGGAATCGCCAGCAATTTCAGGAGCAGCAGGTCTCGGACCGCCACCACCTTGGCCGGCACGTCGTCGACCAAGACGTCGACGGCGTTGTCGATGGCAGTGCGCCCCAGCTGCAGGCGCGCCGGCAACACATCCAGGTGTGTCCCTTCCACATCGAACACCATGACCACCGCCGTGCCCCGCAAATAATAGGGCCGGAACAGGCGCTGCACCCGGGGAATATCCTCTCGTTTCACCAGCACGTCGATGTCCTGCGTCGCGCGTGGAGTCGCATAATAGCCCATAGCCACCGCCCCGATGATGGCATAACGGATCTCCGCCGCGTTCAGTGTTTGCAGGATGGCTCTGACCTTGTCGCGCTCCATCAGTTTTCCCCCCCAAAAGAGGGCGCCATATTCCTCGGAGAGCGCCAGACACGTCTCCACCCCCTTGGGCCCTGGGAGGCGATCGGAGCGCTGCTCTTCCACCTGCGATTCTTGACGGCTCTCCATATGCTTACACCTCTGCCCTCGTGACCATGATGCCGCGAAAACGGAGAGCGCTGCGGGCGACCAGAACCTGCTTGCCCACCCCCCCTCTGGCTGACCGGTGGAGGTCGTTCACGAATACCAGCCTCCACCAGCTGCCCTCCCCCAGTCAGCCCTTCTCTGGGGGGAGATTATAGGCATGGCCGATCGATATCGTCAACGAAGGCCTCGTGAGAGGCTCGAGGCCATGTCGACGCCGGCGGCATGAATTGCGTCGGCGCAAAAGGCGTAGAGGAGGATGGCCAGTACACTGAGGGTGATCGCTAACTGTAGCGGATCCTTGGGTCGAGCACGGCATAGAGCAGATCGACGATGAGATTTGAGAGAAGTACCACCACGGCTGCCAGCAGAATCAAGGCTTGAATGATCGGAAAGTCGCGGCGATAGAGGCTATCGATGAGCAGGCTGCCGGTGCCGGGGATGACGAAGATGGCCTCGATCAACACCACGCCCCCCATCAGGCGACCGAATTGCCAGCCCGTGATGGTCAAGACCGGTAGGATACTGTTGGCCAATGTATGGCGGAAGAGCACCAAGCGCTCGACGAGGCCTTTAGCGCGGGCCGTTCGCACGTAGTCGTCCCGCAACACCTCCAGCGTCGACGAACGGGTAACCCTGGCCAAAAACGCCACTTCGTAGTATCCCAGCACCAACGTGGGAAAGATCAGCTGCTGCAGATTTTTCCAGGGGTTATCCCAGAGGCGGGCGAAGTCCAAGGGGGGTAACCAGTGGAACACCTTGGCCAGCACGACGATGACCAGGATGCCCACCCAGAACGTTGGCGCGGCGACTCCAAAGAGGGTGACTACACGGCTGAGATGATCGACCCAGGTATCTTGCTTGGCGGCCGACAACACCCCGAGCGGCACCGCGATGACAAATCCCAGGAGGACCGCCATCGCGGCCAATTGCAGGGTCACAGGCAGGCGGTCCTTGATCTGGTCAAGCACCGGCGTCCCATCCCACAACGATCGCCCGAGATCTCCGCGCACCATCCCCCACACCCAGGTGCCGTACTGGACCAGCAGAGGTTGATCGGTGCCCAGCTTGCGCCGGAGGTTATCCAGTTCCTTCTGTGTGAAGGACCCCTCGCCTTCGCCCAGTAAAATCAGCAGCGCCGGATCGCCGGGCATGATCCGCATGACGGCGAAGACGATGAGCGACACCAGGACAAGGGTCGGGACAAAGAGGGCAATGCGTCTGATAAGATACTGGCTCATCACATCCCCTACGGCTTTGCAGCAGGGTCGAACCAGATGTGCTCAAGCGTGTTCAGCACGTGGATCGTCGGCCCCAAGTGAAAATTTTTCACTTTGACGTTGATGGGCGTTACCTGCGGGAACCACCAGATATTGATCCAATGCGTTTCCCCCTGCCGGATGATGTCTTCGGCTTGGGCCAGCAAGGCCCGGCGTTTCTCGGGATTGGGCTCTCGTACCTGTTTCTCAAAGAGATCGCGAAGGCGGGGATCCTCATATCCCAATTGATTCCTCGCCCCGCCGGGGAGATAGATCGAGGTGAAAATCTCGTCGGGGTCGTCGATGGTGATGCCGTGGTCGATCCGGCCGATGTCATATTCTCCAGCGGCATAGGCTGCCAGCCCAGCGGCACTCTCCACCACCTTCAGCGTCAGCGTAATGCCGATCTTAGCGAGCTGCGCCTTGACGAACGGTGCCTCATCGCCGTAGGTCCAGATATTGCGATACATGTATTCCGCTTCGAAGCCGTTGGCATAGCCCGCCTCGGCCAGGAGACGTTTAGCCTCCTCCAAGTCACGCGGATCTTTCTGGCCATCGGCCGTGTAACGGTGGCCGGGCCATTGGCGCACCTCTTCAACCGGCGTGACGCTGCCGGGGCGGAACACGGTCGCCGGGCCTGCCTGGCCGCCGTAGATGGCCTGATTCAGCTCTTCGCGATCGATCGCGAGGTAGATGGCGCGACGTACCCGGGGATCGTCGAAGGGTTTCCTTTTGAAGTTGACGAAGATGCCGCCGGGGCCGCTGAGAATCCGTTGAATCTTCACGCGCCCGCGACTATCCCGCTCGATGGCCTCGGCTTGACGAATGGTAAATCCGCTGCCTGAGGCGGGGATGTGCCCCAGCACTTGCTCGGTCATCAACGCCGTTAAGGCCCGGCCCTTGTCGGTGATGATATGGATTCTGGCGCCATCCAGCAAGGGCAACCCCTCTTTCCAATAGGTGGGATTGCGCTCGAAGGCGTAGAAGGCGCCACGCTGAAAGCCAGCGGGCTTGAAGGGCCCAGAGCCGACGATGTTGTCCGGTACGTTGATGTCGATCCCGGCCTCCAGAACATGTTTGGGCAGGATCACCATGTAGTCGGCGGCCAGAAAGCTCAGAAACGCCGGTGCGGGGAATTTGGTCTTGACCTCGACCGTGGTGGGATCAATGGCCCGCGAACTGTCGTAGTAGGCTTTCAGGGCGCCTGTTCGGGGGCGAGGTTGGCCCGGCTCCACCATACGATTGAGGCTGTAGACCACATCGTCTGCTGTCACCGGCTTGCCATCCCACCATTTGGCCTGTTCATGCAGATAAAAGGTGTATGTCAGGCCATCGGCGCTCACCTCCCAACTCTTCGCCAGATCGCCGACGATTTGATCCGTAGGGGGAACCGGGCTGTACATGACCAACGTGTTGTACAACGAGCGCGTTGCCTGGGCGCTATGCCTGGTGGCGGCGCGATGCGGGTCCCAGAGCTCGGGGTTCGAATCGTGGTAGAGGTTGATCGTCCCGCCGCGCTTCGCCTCTTTCACCCAGGACGGCGCTGCGGCTCCCGGAGGGGCCGCTCCTGGCGAAGATGTCGCTGCCGCCGTGCGCAGAAACAAGGTGGGGGCCGATTCCCCCTGCGTCGGGGTGTCGGCTACCGCGCCAACGGCGGTCAGGGTCAAGATCAGTACAGCTACGACACCTCGCAGAACGTGCTTGCTCATCGACTCCCTCCTTCTGTCTTGACTCCATTCGTCCCGCTGTCGGATCGCAATCGGGGGTCGAGGACGTCTCGCAGTGCATCACCGAGCAAATTCACGCCGAACACAGCCAAGGCGATGGTGAGACCGGGAAAGACGGCCAGCCATGGGGCCACGCCGACAAAGGCCTGCGCCGCCACCCGGAGCATGCCGCCCCAGGTGGGAACATCGGGCGGCACCCCCACGCCCAGAAAACTCAGCGACGCCTCGGTGATGATGGCCAGCCCGAGCTGCAAGGTGGCTAGAACGAGACAGATCGCGAACAAATTTGGCACCATATGCAGAAAAATGATGCGCACGTGGGAGCAACCTGCAGCGCGGGCCGCTGTCACATAGTCGAGTTCTTTGATGCTGAGTGCCTGCGAGCGAATGGTGCGCGCCGTGCCTGGAGCCATGATGAACACCAAAGCCAGGATGACGTTAGGCACTGACGCCCCCAGGACCGCCATGATGCCGAGCGCCAGGATGATGGTCGGAAAGGCCATCAACGCATCGATCAGCCGCTGTACCAGCAGGTCGAACCAGCCCCCGATGTAGGCGCTCACGACCCCCAACAGCAAACCCAGCGTGGTGCCAATCGCTACGCTGATGAGGCTGACCGTGAGCGAGATACGGGCTCCATAAAAGAGGCGGCTCATGACATCGCGCCCGGCTTCGTCGGCGCCCAAAGGATAGACACTGCCAGGCAATGCGTAGATGGCGGCAGCGTTTGGGTGGTAGGGATCATGCGGCGAGATCACCGGTGCAAGGATGGCGATGAGGATCAGGACGGCGAGGATCGCGCCCCCAGCGGCTCCCAGTGGTTTGCGTGTGGAGAAGTCAGTAAGCGTCGCGATGAGCCGGGTGAGTCCAGTCCTTATCGGTAAACCTGCAGCCTTTTGACTCTCCGACATATGGCCCACCCCCCACCAGATGGCCGGCCAATGGCATCAGCGCCTTGCGTCTCCCCCACGGGCCAGAGCTGCCCAGATCCGGGAACAAAGCATGCTCCTATCAAATAGCTGGGGGGCTGTCAACCCTTTTTCTCAACTCGTGTCAGTTGGAAAGCGATCGGCCCTTGACAGGCTCGACAGGCCATGATAGGAACGTCCGCGCTTGCGTAGGTGACAAAATGGTGGGGTTGGATGAGCCGCAACGACGCTGGGAATTCCCATCGGGGACACGCAAGGAGAGGGACATGAAGCTCATGGCTGGGGGGCCGATGACGTGGGCTGCCCAACGCTTTGCCGAGCGCATCGCCATAGTTTGTGAGGGCGAGGGGCAGTCGCTGACCTTTCACGAACTCAACGCTGACGTCAATCGCCTGGCCCATGCGCTACGGGCCTTCGGCTTGCAGCCCGGCGACCGCGTGGCGATTCTGCAGCCGAATTGTCACCGGTTCATCCTGGCCCTATTCGGGGTGCAGAAGGCAGGTCTGGTGCCAGTCTGTCTGAACACGCGCTACGCCGCCCGGGAACACGCCATCATTCTGAACGATTGCTCGGCCCGCGCCTTACTCGTCGCCGGTGAGTGTGTGGAGACCATCGCACCGGTCCGCGGCGCGCTCTCCACTGTCGAGCACTATCTCTGCACCGACGGCGACGCCGACGGTATGCTGAACATGACGGCTGTCATGGCCGCGCAGCCGACCTGTGAACCGGGAATCGAGGTAGAGGCGGATGCGCTCGCACGCCTGTGGTACACCTCCGGCACCACGGGCCGGCCGAAAGGCGCGATGATCACCCATGCGATCCAGAGCGAACACCTCAAACTCTTTCTGATGAATATGGAGGTTGCCATTGGGCCTGACGATGCCATGCTCCACGTCGGCCCTATGACGCACGCCAGCGGCAACTATATCTTGCCCCATGTGGTGCGCGGCGCGCGCAACGTCATCCTGCCCCGTTTCGATCCGGCGCGCGTGCTGGAAACCGTGGTGCGCCAGCGTATCACCATGCTGCATTTGGTGCCGACGATGCTGTTCCGGCTGTTGGAGGTCGCCGAACAAGGTACGTTCGACGTCAGCAGCGTCAAGCGCATCAACTATGGCGCGGCCCCGATGCCCGTGTCGGTGTTACGTCGCGCCATCCAGGTCTTTGGGCCGGTGTTCCGCCAGCATTATGGCCTGACCGAGGCTGTCCAGCCTGTGACGTTACTGCTGCCCGAGGAGCATGTGTTGGAGGGCGATGAGACGGCGATGCGGCGCCTGGCCTCTGCCGGTCGACCGGCGCTTGGGGTAGAAGTCAGAGTGGTGGATGACCAGGGCCGCGACGTCAAGCCCGGCGAAATGGGGGAGATCGTCGTGCGGGGACCCCACGTCATGCAGGGCTACTGGAATCTGCCCGAGGCGACGGCGGAAACGCTGCGCGATGGCTGGCTGCATACCAAAGATATGGCCACCATCGATGAAGACGGCTTCATCTACATCGTCGATCGCAAAGACGATCTTATCATCAGCGGCGGCTTTAACATCTACCCCCGCGAGGTGGAAGAGGCTCTCTACGGCCACCCCGCCGTGCGCGAAGCCGTGGTCTTTGGCGTACCTGATGAGGAATGGGGAGAAGCGGTGATGGCCTTGGTAGCCCTCAACGATGGGCAAGCGGTCACGGCCGACGCGCTCATCGCGCATTGCCGGCAGCATCTGGCCAGTTATAAAAAACCGCGCTTCGTCCGCTTCGTGCCTGAGCTGCCCAAAAGCGCCGTCGGGAAGGTACTGCGGCGCGAACTCAAAGCGCAGTATCGCTCAAGCGTACCGTGAACACCTTCTCCTCCCCGCCATCCTCACCTTCCCTGCGGTGGACACCTCGCGACGTCCTTAACGTCCCTTTACCGCCTTGTTAATGTCGTTCCATAGCGCGCCAGTGGCGGCGCCTGCCGCACCACCTACGGCAGCCCCGATGGCGGGACTTCCCCCCACGATGGCGCCGACCGCCGCCCCGCCAGCGGCTCCAATCGCGCCTCCGCTGAGGGCGCGCTGTTGCGTGGGCGTCATATTCGCGCAGCCAACAGCGGCGACAATCATAAAGACCAAGAACAGGGCTAACAGATGCTGCATCGGATAGATCCTCCTCCGTGATCCGCTTTTCGGGGCATCGTGGGCTGAACCAGGGCATCCGCCACTCGCCACTGCCTTTCCGTTGACTTCCAAACTAGGCAAAAAGCATACCACAGTGTTTCGCCGATTCTGGCACCGCGGCTGGGGATGCCTTTCCGCACGATCTTGGGCGCTCTGGGCTTTTCAACAGTGAGAAGTGCAGAAAGTCATGTACGGCCGGTGGCAGGCTCGCTGAAGCCTACATAGGCCATAGAGAGGGTAGGTTAAGCATGCATCGACCATATGGCTGGTGATCGTCGGTGGCCTGGGTGTAGGGATTGCTGAACAGATGTGTCAGCTAACCACGACAGAATCGGGGAAAATGCCGAAATCGCAGACGTCACCACGGACGCTGCGATAGCATTCCTTAGCCTGCGATCGTGATAGATTCTAGAGCAGTTGACGCTTGTCTGTACGGCTCTCTGGATTCCAGCTGGCGCGGGACGCCCTCATGACGGTCATGCCCGCCCCCGCCTTCGCACGGGCGGGCCACTGCGGGCATCCAGTATCTTGATCCTCTATCACACGCTCGAATGAATGCTGTTCTAGGTCCTTTGGGAAACCTCAGCGATCGATTGCTGGCTCAGCCTGCCATATTGGGGCGGGTCTGGGGCGTCGCCCAGTTCTTCCTCCCGTCTTCCCCTTCTCTCATAAGAGGGGGAAGACGCCAAGCGCTGAAACCAAGCGTTACAGTTCGACCACCGCCGCGTGCGCCAGTGCCATGATTTCGTCGAGCCGACGGCTATGATAGGGTTCCGGCATTTGCGAGTTGGTCAAGTAGGTAAAGGACACGCCGGTGCCTGGATCAGCCCAGGAATAGGACGTCCCCACGCCGCCATGCCCAAAGGTGCTAGGCGCGGCTGTGCTCCCTAAGCCGCGAATTGTCGGGGTCGTGCCCCGGACATGCACCCCTAGGCCGCGATGCATCGGCATCCCGAAGCGCTCATCGATGCGATCGGCCGTATGGTTACGCGTGACATACTGCACCGTGCGCGGTCCGAGGAGGCGCGTGCCGTTCAGCACCCCGAGATGCAGCAGCATTTGATAGAAGGCCACCAAATCCGTGGCCGTGCTGTAACCACCGCCGCCCGGCACGCCAGCGCGCCAAAAGGCGGGCGTATTGCGATCGGGGATGGCCTCGTGATCACCGCTCTCGGTGCGTTGATAGGCCCCCACAAGACGGTCATGAAGCGCATCGGGAACGCCTACCCATAAGCCATTGAGGCCGAGGGGCTGGAGGATGTGGTTGCGGATGAAGTGTCGGTAATCCTGGCCCGTGACCGCTTCGATCAACACCGCTTGCGTCCAATGTGAGGCGGCGCTGTGGTAGACGACTTTGGCGCCGGGCTCCCATTCCAGGGTGAAATCGCATACGGCTTCCCGCAGGAGGGCATGATCTTCCCAGGCCGCAGGCGGCACGTTGGCATCAGGGAATCCGGCCTGGTGTGACAGTAAGTGGTAGATGGTGACCTTGTGCTTGCTATGGCGGGAGAACTCGGGAATATACTCCGCGACTGTATCGTGGAAACGCAGGTTGCCGCGTTCGATGAGGTACCAGATGGCGCACGAGGTGACAGGCTTGGTTTGCGAATACAGCAGCCACATCGTCTGCTCATCGGCGGGTACGGCAGGGGCGTTGCCGATGGCCAGGCGCGCCTGGCCAAAACTCTTGGTCGCTACCAGCATGCCGCGTCGCGCCATGGCGATGGCGGCGCCGGGATACCAGCCAGCGGCGATGTGATTGTCGATGCGTTCGTAGAGGCGCTCTAAGGTGGCCTCATCGATTCCCTGACTGGCTGGGCTGACTCGTGGCAGTACGGGGGCGACACTCGAAATCGGGGGTGATTGCACGGTAGCCATGGATCGCTCCTTTCCAAGGGTTGATAGAAGCCTGGTGGGACTCTAGCAAATTGCTGGGCCAAGGTAAATCGTTTTCGAAATTCCTCTCTTCCTACGACGGCCTCCATGCTATGATGAAATCGCGGCAGGGTTGGGAGGTATCCGGGGCGGTCCACGGCAGGTTGCTGGGCTCTCACTCGTTGGGGATAGAGGTTGACGTCTCTCACGCCACATGTCATCGCGCTCGCTGGAGCGGTGGGTTCCGCCGTCGCCACGATTTTGATCCGGCAAGGTTTGCGGCATGCAAATTCCTACATGGGGTTCTGGATCAATGTCGCGGTAGGGGTGATCGGCTTATGGGCTGCGGTGTTCCTTTTGGTACCCATCGAGGCCTATCGCTTGAGCGCGGTGCCGTTCTTCGTGCTGTCGGGCCTGATCGGTACCGCAGGTGGAAGGCTGCTGCGCTTCGTCAGCATCGATAAAGTCGGGGCTTCCGTCTCGGCAGCCATCACGAACCTCAATCCCTTTATCGCCACCGGGCTGGCCATTGTGTTGCTCGGGGAACGGGTGACGCTGCCCATTCTACTGGGCACCTGCGTCATCGTCCTGGGCACCGTGCTGTTGTCGTTGAGCGGACGCCTGGTGGGCTTTCGTCTCCGTTATCTTGCGTTTCCTTTCCTATCCGCCTCATGCTTCGGCCTCGTGGCCGTCATCCGCAAACTCGGCCTGGGCCATGCTGGGCCACTATTCGGCTCAGCCGTCAACATCACCACGGCGCTGATCGCCTTCACGGCCTTCCTCGTTGCCTCAGGGCAGCGTCGGACCCTGGAATGGAACCGGCGCGGCGTCCTCTATTTCGTCGGCGCCGGCATCGCCGAAAACGCCAGCGTCTTTCTGGTACTGGTCGCCCTCAGCCTCGGCGATGTCAGCGTGGTGACGCCGCTGGCCGGGACGGCCCCGCTGTTCGTGCTCTTGCTTAGCACTGTCTTCCTAAAAGGTGTCGAACAATTGCACTGGCGTATCGTCGTTGGCTCGGCGCTCATCGTCCTCGGGGTCTTTTTGCTCACCGCTTAGGGGCGCCGTCGGAGCCCGGGGTTAGGCCTGCGTCGCCGGCTCGCGATAAAAACGAATCAAGCCGGTGCTGGGAGGAGTCACGCCGAGTTGGCGTAGCATGGTGACGATTTGCCCGCGGTGATACGACGAATGATCGACTACATGTTGGATCATCTGCCAATATGGGTTGGAGAACGTGCCGGCGCGCGTAGTGGCCGTGAGGATCTCCTGCAGCTTCTGGTCGTTTAGCCCGTCGAGAAACTGGCCCATGTCTGCACGGGTTTGCTCCCAGAGCGCTCGGAGGTCGGCGAGGGAATGTCCCTGACTCGGTAGCCCCGCCGACGGATCGGGGTGTTTCTGCCAGCGCGCCAGCCAGAGGCCTTCCGTTCCGACGATGTGCACGAGGGTGCCATGGATGCCCCCGTGGCTGCTGTGCATGTCACGGGTATATTGCTCATGTGAGAGTTGACCCACGGCTTCGAAAAAGCGGCGGTTGGCCCAAGTGTTAAAGGCCATCAGCGCTTTGATCTCCTGCAGTGTCATGGTTCTCTCCTCGACTGGACCGAGCATGGTGGCGGCGTGGTATGGCTGCCGCCTGACGGTGCGAGCCGCATTGTAGCATAGATCGCGCCCTCAGCTCGGCTGGCCTTGGTGAGGCTACTCGCTCCGGCGTGCGAGGCCTCCCACTCGAGTCACGTCAGCGAAAATATCAGAAGCAGCCCAGCCGATCGGCAGCGCGGCGGCCTGCATGAATTCAGCAAAATTATTCATTGTCAAAAGAAAAACAATTCATTGGATTTTTCCAACGAGCGGCCGATATCATACACAACGAATGCGAGGCCTGCCTCGCTCGTGGGAGACTTTTCTCACATCATACAGCGACGTTGAAAAAGGAGAAGACTCATGGCAGTACGCGGCGAGACGATGCCTCGAGGCGCCTGCGTCGGTGCGAGGGTGGAAGCCGGCGGTCTGGATTGGCTCCGGCACCTCTGGCAGTGGTTTAAAGGTGGGTCGGCCCGCGAGCGCGAGATCGGCGCAGTGAGCCAGTATGGTACGTGGGATCCAGAGCGCGAGAAATTTAGGCCTATGCAGGCGGATGCGGCGGCCGACCTCGTGGCTGCCCAGTACGGCGCCTCTTGGTCGGCACGCATTTATGGTTCGTCGATTTAACGGTGCGATCGCCCAGTGCGGGCTATCCTCCAGGCCGACTGCGCGTATCTGCGCAGGAGGCCGCCTGGGCATACATCGCACACCTTTTCCAAAGCAAGTGAGCAGACTTCCTCCATCATCGGTAGAGGTCGTTCGGCCGCAGACGCTTCCTCCGGCATGGCTCCTGTCGTATTCCTCACGTGCACAGCCACCCGAACGCTTCTACGGCCCTCGTTGACGCGCACGACATCCAGAATCCCGTAGGCTCCCTGATAATCGTTCTCCATCGGTTTGCATGATCGGTTAGCTGTGCGGTCTGCTCACTCCCCACTTGCCTCCGCTTCGGTCCCCCCGGTTGGCCATCTCACCCCATGCAGGCCCTCGCTGCCCATCCCACAAAAAAGCCTTGACAGTCTGGGCACCATTTGATAGTCAGGCACAGATCGAGGGTTTCCCTTCCAGATCTCGCCGTCAAGGAGCGGGTATGCGTGACGGAGCGTTTCACATTCGGCCCGCCCAGAGCACGGCATACACCTTGGATCCTATGGCTTAGCCCCCTCCTTGGCGTTCACCGCTCGTTCCCGCGCCCGCCGTGATCTCATAGCCGGGGCACGCCTAAGAGGTTCTCTCGGCTTCGACCAGGGCGCACAGGGCAATGACCCTTGGAAGAGGTGGCACGATCACAGGATGACACGTTTCTCGTGGGGAAGGAGATCGTTATGGCTCCCGAAGCCAGTTCGCAAGTGATGGCTGTTTCCCGGGTGCGCTTTGCCCCGGTCGAAGGGGCGGCCGAGCTCTTCACGCCGGCCTTTCTGGATTATGTGCTTCGCTTGCATGAGGCGTTTACGCCCCGTATTCACGCTCTGCGGGCCAAGCGCGCCGACATGCTCAAGCAGGCCCATGACCATGGAATCATGCCGGCCCATCTGCCGAAATCCGCCATCAACACCGGCGACTGGAAAGTTCCACCGGTCCCGGAGGATCTGCTGCGCCCAGGCATCGAGATCTCCGGTCCGGCGTCGATCACCCATATGTTCATCAACGCGCTCAATCCTGGTCCGGAGGGCACCAGGGCGGAAGGAGACTTAGACGATGACGAGGATTCCGCCCGGCATTGCTTGAGCGATACCGTGCGTGCCACCTGGAATCGGCTCCGTGCCGTCAAGCGCGAGCTCACCTACGTCGATGCCGAGCGCGGTCGCGAATACAAAATCGCCCCCGGCGAGTTGCCCTTCTTCATGCACCGCGAGCGTGGCATCCATCTCGACGAGCCTGAATTCGCCGTCGATGGCGCCCCGATTCTGGCCAGCACCCTGGGAACAGCGCTGACGCTGTTCTACGTCGGCCGCGAGCAGGCCGCCCGTGGACACGGGATTTATTTCTATCTCCCCAAGTTAGAGTCGGCTGAAGAGGCGGCGTTATACCGCGACTTTTTCGACGCCAGCCGGGCGCACCTGGATTTCCTCAGGGACGCCGTCATCAAGGCCATTCCCCTTATCGAATCGTTGCCCGCCGCGTACCAGATGGAGGAGATGCTGTACGCCCTGGGGCCTTACGGCGCCGGCCTCAACGCCGCGCGGTGGGATTTCAAAGCGAGTATCTTTGAATACGCCATGGCCGATCCCAAGTCGGTGTGGCCGGATCGCTTCGGCGTCGACATTAAGACCACACCGTTTTTGGCCAACATCTTCCGGCGCCTGGTCGCCATCTGCCTGAAGCGCGGCGCCGTGCCTATCGGCGGCATGGCCACGCCGTTGCCCAACCCCGATCCCGAAGTCAACCGCCTCGCCGCTGAGGCGATCCGCGCCGACAAGGTGTGGGAGGCGCGGCAGGGCTTCATCCGCGGTTGGGTGGCGCATATCTTCCACATGAAGACCGCCGCCGATCCCTTCAAAGAATTGCGCGCTACAGGTTGGCAGCCCACACCCGAGATGGCCGACCCCGACAACTACCCCATTACCATCGAGGTCCCTGCAGGCCCCATCACAGTGGAGGGGACGCGGCGCAACGCCCGCATGGTCATCGAGTACCTCGAAGGCTGGCTGAATGGCCGTGGTGCTAAGGGCATCGACAGCCTGGCCGGCAAGCCAGGGCTGCACCCGGCTCTCATGGAAGACCTGGCAACCGGGCGCATGTCGGTGGCGCAAATCGCCCAACGTATCCTCCACCACGTCAAAGACTCGCAAGACCCCTCGCAGGTGCACGATTTCCCGCTGGTCAAGCGTCTGCTGCGGGAAGAAGTCCAAGATATCCTGATGCGCCTGTGGGAGACGGTGCGCACCGACCGGGACAGGATCGCCTATGCCCAGGCCGAAGAGCGCTACCACAAGGCGGTCAAGATCGCTATGCGCTGGATCAAAAACTACACCGAGCTGAATTTCCGCAGCCTCGGGTCCTATACCGTGGCCGATCTTGAAAGCATCGCAGCAGCAGAAGATGCGTTCTAAGGCCGGAAGGGGAAGAGATTGCTTGCATTTTCCTCTTCGGTTAGAGTATATGAAGCGGAGTCGCCGAGGCACGCGCTGAAGGCCTGACGGTCTGTTGGCAGTGCCCGGTAATCTACAATTCGATAGGGCGTATTTCCAGGTCAATGCCAGACGATGGACTCTGAAATGGAAGAGGGAGGTGAACACTTGCAGGCATTCGACTATGCCACGCCGCGCAGTGTGGAGGAGGCAGTTTCGCTGTTGGCAGAGCGAGGCGACGAAGCGCGTGTGCTTGCCGGCGGTACGGACATCATCGTGCAGGTCCGTGAGGGGCGCCGCAGGGTCGCGCTGCTCGTCGATGTGAAACACATCGCCGAACTGAATCAGTTAACCTACGATGCCGCTGCCGGGCTGGTCATCGGGGCGGCTGTGCCATGCTACAAGATTTACGGGCAGTCGGACATCGCCGCCGCCTATCCGGGACTGATCGACGCCGTCTCCTTGGTGGGTGGCATTCAGATTCAGGGCCGCGCCACGGTCGGGGGCAACCTGTGCAACGCCTCACCGGCCGCCGATACCATTCCAGCGTTGATCGTCCACGAGGCCATCTGCATCATCGCTGGCCCCAATGGCCGCCGGGACGTGCCGGTGGAACAGTTCTGCACGGCCCCCGGACGTACGACGCTGCAGCGCGGCGAGTTTCTCGTGGCGTTGCGCATCCCGGCTCCGAAGCCGAACTCGGGAGCCGCCTATCTGCGGTTTATTCCACGGAACGAGATGGATATCGCCGTCGTTGGGGCTGGAGCATCTGTGGTCCTGGACCAGGCTCGAAACTCCTTCACCGCCGCTCGCATAGCCCTTGGCGCTGTGGCGCCCACGCCGTTATTGGTAGAGTCAGCCGCGGCGGCGCTGGTGGGGCAGCCGGTGTCCGACGAGGTGATCCAGCGTGCTGCTGAGGCGGCGCAAGCGGCGGCGCGACCGATCGACGACATGCGTGGCACGGCGGAATATCGACGACATCTGGTCGGGGTGTTGACACGGCGGGCCCTGCGCGGAGCTATTCAACGAGCCAAGGAGCGATGAACCATGCCCACGAAAGTGCATGTGCAGACACGCATCAACGGGGAGGAGATCGATTTCCTCTGCGAGCCACGTCAGAGCTTGCTGGAAGTCTTGCGGGACGAATTGGGTTTGACTGGCAGTAAGGAAGGCTGCAACAACGGCAATTGCGGCGCTTGTAGCGTCCTCCTCGATGGCGTGCTGGTAGATTCCTGCCTGGTGCTGGCTGTCGAGGTGGCCGGCCGCGAGGTCACCACGATCGAGGGCATCGCCGGCACCAATGGCCTGCACCCGTTACAGCAGAAGTTTCTCGAGCATGCGGCGCTGCAATGTGGCATCTGTACCCCAGGCTTCATCGTAGCGGCCAAAGCCTTACTCGATAAAAAACCCCAGCCCACCGAGCATGACGTGCGCCATTGGTTAGCCGGCAATCTGTGCCGCTGTACGGGTTACGATAAGATCATCCGTGCCGTTTTGGATGCGGCCAAGGCTATGGAGGCGAAAGTCTAATGGCTGAAACCATGGAGAAGACCTCGTACAAGGTCGTCGGAACGCGTCCGATTCGCCATGACGGCGTCGATAAAGTCACCGGCAGAGCCATCTACGGCGGCGATGTGCGGTTGACGGGGATGTTGCACGGCAAAGTCCTGCGTAGCCCCCATGCCCATGCCCGCATTCGCGCCATCGACGTCAGCCGTGCCCTGGCGCTGCCCGGCGTCAGAGCCGTCGTCACCGGCAAAGACCTGCCCCCGGCTGAAGATCGGGTGGTGAACCTCGGCGAGGCCGCCGTCAACTTGAAGTACTTGAGCGAGAACGTGCTGGCCGGCGACAAGGTGTTATATCGAGGCCATGCCGTGGCGGCCGTGGCGGCCACCAGCCCGCACATCGCCGAGGAGGCGCTGTCGCTGATTCAGGTCGACTATGAGGTACTGCCGCCCGTGCTCGATGTGCGCGAGGCGATGAAAGACAGCGCGATTCTCCTGCACGAGAATCTCAAGACCAAGTCGCTCGGCGAGCAGACGGACAAACAGAGCAACATCGCCACGCACAATCAATTCAAGCTGGGCGATCCCGCAAAAGGGTTTGCCGAGGCGGATGTCGTCATCGAGCGCGAATTCACCACGGCGACGGTGCACCAGGGGTACATTGAGACCCACAACGCCACGGCCCTCTGGAATGCCGATGGCCGGCTGACCGTGTGGGAGAGTACTCAGGGGGCCTTCACCGTGCAACGGCAGCTCTCGGCGGTGTTGCAACTGCCGGTCTCGAACATTCGCGTCATCCCGGCGGAGATCGGCGGCGGCTTTGGGGGCAAGATCAACATCTATCTGGAACCGGTCGCCGCCTTATTGTCGAAGAAAACCGGCCGGCCGGTGAAAATCGTCATGAACCGGCAGGAGGTCTTCGAGGGGACAGGCCCGACCCCTGGTTCTTACATCCGGGTTAAGATGGGGGCCAGCAAAGACGGGCGTATCACCGCGGCGCAGGCCTACATGGCTTACGAGGCTGGGGCTTTCCCCGGGTCGCCGATCGGCGCCGGCATGATGTGCATTTTCGCGCCCTACGACATCCCCAACGTGCAGATCGACGGCTTCGACGTCGTGGTCAATAAACCTAAGACCGCCCCGTACCGTGCACCTGGGGCGACCAACGCGGCGTTTGCGTCGGAGACCGTCGTCGACGAGATCGCTGAAAAATTGGGGATGGATCCTCTGCAGTTCCGCCTGAAAAACGCCGCCAAGGAGGGCACGCGGCGCGCCGACGGTCCGACCTATCCCCGCATCGGCTATGTTGAGACGGTCGAGGCGGCCCTCAATAGCGATCATTATCGGACGCCGCTGGAAGGGGTCAATGTCGGCCGCGGCGTGGCCTCAGGGTTCTGGTTCAACGTTGGGTTTCAGTCGAGCGTGACGATCAACGTCAACGCCGATGGCACCTGCACGCTGGTCGAGGGCTCCACCGACATCGGTGGCACGCGCACCTCGATCGCCATGCAGGCCGCGGAGGTCCTGGGCTTGCCCGCTGAGGATGTCCACCCACTGGTGGCTGACACCGACGCGGTGGGCTTCACCGATGTGACGGGCGGCAGCCGGACGACATTCGCCACAGGCTATGCCGCCATCGAGGCGGCCAACGAAGTGGTGCGGCAGATGCGCGAACGCGCGGCGCGGATCTGGAAGGTCGAACCTCAGGATGTCACCTTCGCCGATGGCGTGTTTCATAACGCGAAGGACGCCAGCGCCCATCTGACGTTCAAAGAAGTCGCGGCGCAGTTGGGGCGTACCGGCGGACCGGTAGTCGGCAGTGCCACTGTGGCGCCGCGCGGCGTGGGTGGGGCGTTCGCCACACACATCGTCGACCTGCAGGTTGACCCGGAAACCGGCAAGGTCACCATCCTGCGTTACACCGCCGTGCAGGATGCCGGCAAGGCCGTCCACCCGAGCTACGTCGAAGGCCAGATGCAGGGGGGAGCCGTGCAGGGCATCGGCTGGGCCTTGAACGAGGAATATTTTTATAACGACACCGGCACGATGGCCAATGCCAGTTTCCTGGATTATCGGATGCCGACTAGCCTCGATTTGCCGATGATCGATACCATCATCGTCGAGGTGCCTAATCCCGGCCATCCTTTCGGCGTACGTGGGGTCGGCGAGGTGCCGATTGTGCCGCCGGTGGCGGCCATTGCCAACGCCATCTATCGTGCCGTGGGGGTGCGCATGCGGCATGCGCCGATGTCGCCCGGCCACATCGCCATGGAGGTTCTGGCGAAGGGGAAGTAAGCATGGCTGTGGTCTGGATTCCGGCTCTGTTGCAGAGCCTGACCGGAGGCGAGGAGAAGGTGACGGTCTCCGGGAGGACGGTGGGCGAGCTGATCGACCAGCTCGAGGCCCGCTATCCCGGCGTCAAGGAGCGCTTGGTCGAGGGCGG
>Ga0209172_10003310_pt1 | contig 25041 bp, 16 predicted proteins | sample LarsenN4metaG_FD_184113 | JGI IMG/M metagenome (GOLD analysis project Ga0209172, IMG submission 184113) | Hot spring sediment bacterial and archeal communities from British Columbia, Canada, to study Microbial Dark Matter (Phase II) - Larsen... ... | reverse complement strand
CGACATCACGTTGATGCTGACCGGGGCGATCGACCGCAGCGACCTGGGCGTCCCGGCGTTCCAGGAGGAGCTCGGTGCCCTCATGGCGAAGAACCGAGGGGCGTCGCTGAAGGACATCCAGCTCGGTCCGGTCCTCCAGGAGATGACCGAGATCGCGCTGCGGCACGAGGTCCCCCTCCCGGCCTCGCTCACGCTCACCGGCAAGGCGCTCGCGCAGATGCAGCTCGCCGCGGCGGAGCTCGACCCGACGCTGGACCCCTTCGACGTGGCCGGAAGGTTCCTGATGCGGACGGTGATCCGCGGGATGGGCGCCAAGCTCGATCCGAGCTCGCTCTTCTACCACTCGCAGCGGCTGAAGGTCCGGTTCCTGCGCGTGGTCGAGGCGATCGAGCGCCTGATCGGCGCTCGCCCCGGGCAGAAGCTCGAGGTGAACTTCCGCGCCGCGACGCTCGAGACGACGATCCGGCGAGCGGGGCGGCGGCTGGCGCTCTCGCTCACCGCCGGCGCGGCGATCCTCGGGACCGCGCTCACCGCCGTGTCCGAACGCGTGTCGGCCGTCGTGCCGGTCGCCTTCGGCGTGGTGGGCGGTGCGCTCACGCTCGCCCTGCTGATCGACCTGATCCGCAAGCGTGGCTAGCCGTTCCCCCGATCCAGCCGGAGGTCGCTGCCCTTGGAGGTGATCGCGCTGGCGTCCTCGGGCGGAGGCGCCGACGCCTCCCCCTTCCGGACCGAGCGCATCACGGCCTTCTCCAGGACGAACGCCGCGACGGCCATCACGAGGCCGACCATCCACCGTTCGACCCGCCGCCAGGCCGAGCGTTCCGCCATCAGTCCGCGCCCCCTGCCGTCGGCCCCGGTCCGCCGCCCGAGCGCCGGCGCCCTCCGCCGGGCTCGATCAGCGCCACGTGGACGACCCCGCCCGCCGCGCCGAAGAGCGCCCCGAACCCGATCGTGGTGGCGAGGTTGTGTATCCGATGGACGGCCTCGCCCTCGTCGACGAACGAGGCGACCGTGGAGGGGGTCGTCAGGACGATCCCCAGCGCACCGAGGATCCCGGCGACGAGCCGGAACGCCCGCGTGCGCCCCACGCGCCGCGGTTGCCGTTCGACCTCCTCCATCGCCCTCATCCGTCCCCCTCCGTGCTCGGTGGCGCGGCTCCGGCCCCTGCCTCGGCTCTTACCCGTCGGGCATGACGCGGAACACCTCGACGGGTTCCTCACGACCCCTCACGTGGCGCCGGCCGATGGGTTCGGCGGGGATCCCCGGTGCGGCGGCGACGGTGCTCGCCGTCGCGACGATCTCCCCGCCCCCGGCCTCGGACTGGAGGCGCGAGGCGACGTTGACCGCGTCCCCCACCACCGTGTACTCCAGCCTGCCTCCACCGCCGACCGTGCCGGCGATGACCCGCCCGGTATTCACCCCGATCCCCACCGCGAGCTCCGGAAGTCCGTCGACGCCCCAGCCGGGCGCGTTCAGCTCGGCCTGCCGGCTCTGCATCGCAAGCGCGCACCGGAGCGCGCGCTCGGCGTGGTCGGGCTGAGGGTCGGGCGCCCCGAACACCGCCATCACGGCGTCCCCCTGGAACTTGTCGATGGTGCCGCCGTGCTCGAGCACCACCTCGGCCATCGCCGACAGGTGGCGTCCGACGATCGAGGCGACGTCCCGCGCCGGGAGCCGTTCGGCGAGCGTGGAGAACCCACGGATGTCCGAGAACAGGACGGTCACCTCGACCTCCTGCGGTTCGATCGGCGTGTCCGGCTGGGCCGCGAGGCGGTCGGCGAGCTGCTGGGGCACGAACGACGCGAGGGTCTTCCGGGAGGAGGCCTGCTCCACGACCGCGGCGTGCAGCCGTTTGAACTCGTCGACGAGCCCGGAGGCCCCGCCGTCCCCGGCCAGGCGCCGGAAGAGCTCGGTGACCTGCCGGTCGACCGCCTCCTGCGTGGTGCCGAGCGCCTCGGCGATCTCGGCGTAGCCGAGCCCTCGGGCCATCATGTCCAGCAGCGTGCGCTCGCGCTCGGCGGCGTCCCCGCGGCCGGACAGGCGCTCGGCGATCGTGGGGTCCACGGCGCTCCCGCCCGCCGCGACCTCGCGGATCGCCCGCACGAGCTCGTCGCCCTGGGCGATCCGGTCCTTGAGCAGGTACGCGAGCCCGCTCTGCCCCCTGCCGAGGAGCGCGATCGCGTACTCCTCGTCGTCGTGCGCCGACAGGACCACGACCCCGGTCCCCGGGTGCTGCTCGCGGATCTCGTGCGCGCAGTCGATCCCCTCGAGCCGGAAGTTCGGCGGCATCTTGATGTCGGTCACGACGACGTCCGGCCGGTGTTCGGCGGCCGCGGCGAGCAGCGAAGGACCGTCCGCGGCGACCCCCACCACCTCGAGGTCCTCGTAGGACTCGAGCAGCGCGCGGACGCCCTCCCGGACGAGCACGTTGTCCTCGCCGAGCACGATCCGGATCGTCACGGGGCCCTCCCACCCGCGGGTACGATGCGCGCATGGTGCGCGTCGTCTTCGCGGAGGATAACTACCTCGTGCGCGAGGGGACGGCCGCGCTCCTGCAGGGCTCCAACGAGATCGAGCTGGTCGGGACCGCCGGCACCCTCGACGAGCTCCTGACCGCGGTGGAGGAGCTGGAACCCGACGCCGTCCTGACCGACATCCGCATGCCGCCCACCAACACGACCGAGGGGATCGATGCGGCCCGCCGGATCCGCGGGGACCACCCAGACATCGGGGTCGTCGTGCTCTCGCAGTACGCGGAGGAGGAGTACGCGTACGAGCTGCTCAAGGACGGGGCAGCCGGGCTCGGCTACCTGCTGAAGGAGCGGGTCGCCGACGTCGCGGAGCTCGTGCGGGCGCTGACCGAGGTAGCCAAGGGCGGCTCGGTGCTCGACCCCAGGATCGTGGAGGCGCTGATCGCCGCGAAGGATCGGATGGCGCACTCGCCGCTCGCTCGGCTCACCGACCGCGAACGCGAGGTGCTCGAGCACATGGCGCAGGGCAGGAACAACGCCGCGATCGCGAGGTCGCTGTTCCTCACCGAGCGCGCGGTCGAGAAGCACATCAACTCGCTGTTCCACAAGCTCGGCCTGTCCGAGGAGACCGAGATCCATCGCCGCGTGATGGCGGTCCTCGCGTTCCTGCGCGAGCGCGGCCACGCCTGACCGACCGGAGCTCACTGCGCCGCCCGTGTGTCCACGATCAGCACCGAGCACGGTGCGTGCCGCAGCACGAGGTTCGGGACGCTCTCGCGGACGCGCCAGCGGGGCCCGTGCACCCCGCGGTTGCCCAGGACGATCGTGTCGACCCGCTCGGCGGCGGCCACCTCGACGAGGCGGTCGGCCGGATCGCCCGCCTCGCTCCAGCTCCTGACGCGGAGCGCCGGGAAGCGCGACGTCATCGACGCGAGGTAGCGGTCGGGGTCGGCGGACTTCTTCGGATCGGCCGCGTCGTGCCCGCCGTTCGGCGAGCGGACGTGCAGGATCAGCAGCTCCGCCTCGCGCAGACGGGCGAGCTCGGCCGCCGCCCGGACGGCCATGTCGGCCGAGGCCGACGTGTCGGTGCCGACGAGGATCCTGTTCATCGCACGCCTCCTTGTCTCGAGCCCACGGTAGGGCCCACCGAGCCGTCGGACGACCCAGCCGCCACGAGAGCAGTTGGAGGTGCCACCACCCCTCCGGGACGGGCACGAGCCCCCTTGGTCCCGCGAGCGGGAAGTGCCACCATGCTCGGCATGCTGCGGGTGGGGGACGCACCGGCGGGCGCGACCGGTACCGGGAGGCCGCTGGTGAAGGGGCTGTGGGCGGTCGCGATCGTCGCCTCCGCGCACCCCGTCGGGGTCCTCGCTCCGGTCGTGCTGCTGCTCGCCGTCGTTGGCTACGAGGGCGTGGGCACGCTGATCGCAACCCGTCGCCCCGAGATCCCGATCGGCTGGCTGTTCGTCGCCGTGGCCCTGGCCTTCGGGGCGATCGCGTTCGGAACGTCGTACGTGGATGCCGACCTGTCTTTGGGCTCGGGGACGCCGCTCGAGTCCGGTCTTGCCCTCGCGGCGTTCGCGACGCTCGCGTTCGCCCTCCCGACGTTCCCGATGCTGTTCCCCGAGGGGCGGCTCCTGTCCAGGCGGTGGATGCCGGGGGTGGCCGCCGCCGGCGTGGCGGCGATCCTGCTGCTGCTCGGGCTGCTCGCTGAGGGCCAGCGGTTCGATCGCCCCTACCGGACCCCGGCATGGCTCGAGGCGATCCCGTTCGTCGACGGGTTCGTCGGAGCCGGCGTGGTCGCGATCGTCATCGCGGTCGCGTTCGGCGCCGCGAGCCTGGTCGTCCGGTTCCGACGCGCGGGTCGCGACACGCGGCAGCAGATCAAGTGGCTCACCATGCTGCTGGTCGCGATGGTCGCGATGGTCGCGGTCGCGCCCGCGCCGTTCCTGCTCGGATGGGCGGGGTTCGTCGTCCTCGTGCTGGTGGAGGGCTTCGGGGTCCTGATTGGGATCCCCTCCGCGACCGCCGTCGGCGTCCTCACCTACCAGCTGTACGACGTCGGTGTGGTCGTACGGAAGACCGTCGTCGTCGGCGTCCTCGTCGGCGCCGCGATGCTCCTGCTCGGGCTGCTCTCGCTGCTCTTCTCCCCGATCGCGTTCGGGCAGACCGAGGCCCGGGGATCCGTCGTCCCGCGGGTCCTGGGCACGCTCGGGGTCGCCGCGCTCCTGGTCGCCGCGACCTGGCGGCCGGCGAAGCGGCTGGCCAACCGGATGGTGTTCGGGAAGCGCGCGACCCCGTACGAGGTGCTCGCCGAGTTCTCGGACCGGCTCGGCGAGGCGTACTCCAACGACGACGTGCTGCCGCGGATGGCGAAGATCCTCCAGGAGGGCACCGGCGCCGAGCAGGTCCTGGTCTGGCTCCGGTTCAGTCACGAGCTCCGAGTGGCCGCGTGCTCGCCGCTCGGACCGCTCGATGCCGTGGTCCCGGTGCCGCTCGCGGGCGACGAGCTGCCCGCGTTCGAGCCGGGGGTGCGGTCGTTCGCCGTCCGGCACCGGGGCGAGCTCCTCGGCGCGTTCACGCTCCGGATGCCCGTGGCCGAGCCCCTCCGGGGGACGGGCGAGAGGCTCGTCACCGATCTTGCCGCCCAAGCCGGCCTCGTCCTGCGGAACGTGCGCCTCACCGAGGAGCTCAAGCGGACGATCCGGGAGCTGCGGGCATCGCGCGAGCGGGTCGTCACGGCGCAGGACGAGCGGGCGCGCAAGCTCGAGCGCGACATCCACGACGGGGCACAGCAGCTGCTCGTGGCGCTCTCGGTGAAGCTCGGCCTGGCCGAGCAGCTCGCGGGCCGCGACCCCGAGCGGGCGCGGGCGATGCTGGCGGGGCTGAAGGGGGAGGGGACGGACGCCCTCGAGAACCTGCGGGATCTGGCGCGAGGGATCTACCCGCCGCTGCTCGCCGAGGAGGGGCTGGAGGCCGCGCTGGAGGCGCAGACCCGCCGGTCCGCGGTTCCGGCGTCGGTTCAGGCGAGCGGCGTGCACCGGTACCCGCAGGAGATCGAGGCCGCCGTGTACTTCTGCGCGCTCGAGGCGTTGCAGAACGCAGCCAAGTACGCGGAGGCGACCTCGGTCGACCTCCGGCTCGAGCATCGGGACGGGCACCTCGCGTTCGAGATCGCGGACGACGGCCACGGGTTCGACCCCGCATGGGCGCGCGGCTCGGGTCTCACCAACATGCGGGACCGCGTCGAGGCGCTCGGCGGCGTGCTGGAGGTGATATCGACGAGCGGATCGGGTGCGACGATCCGAGGACGGATCCCGGTGGAGGCGTCCGCGTGAGCCCGCGCTCCGCCGCTCGGCTGGCGTGGTCGCTGTGGGCCGTCGGGGTCGCGCTCGCCGTCGCGGCCCTCGTGTTCCTCGTGATCTCGTGGGAGGCGCCGACCCCCGAGGGGCAGTTCGGCTTCCGCGGGTTCGCCGTCGTGTTCGCCTTCACGTTCGGGACGGTCGGCGCGCTCGTCGCATCCCGGCACCCGGGGAACCCGCTCGGCTGGATCTTCTTGGGGCTCGGTGTCGCGTCCGGCTTCCAGGAGCTCGCGAACCAGTACGCGATCCACGCGATCCTTGGGGACGGCGGCGACCTGCCGCTCGCCGAGGCGGCCGCCTGGGTCCCGGCGTGGATCTGGGTGCCCGCGACGAGCGGGGCGATGTTCATCCTGCTGCTGTTCCCCGACGGACGTCCGCCGTCCCCCCGGTGGCGGTGGGTGCTCGCGGTGGGCGTCCTCGGAACCGCCGTGGCTTCCGTCGGGTTCGCCCTCGAGCCCGGGCCGCTCGAGAACTTCGCGGTGATCGACAACCCGTTCGGTCTCGGTCCCGAGGGAACGATGAGCGCCGTCGGCGAGGTTGGCCTCGCCTTCTACGGCGTGGCGATCGTGCTCTCCGCGCTCTCGCTGGTCGCCAGGTTCCGACGGTCGCGGGGAGAGCAGCGTCAGCAGCTGAAGTGGCTCGCGGCCTCGGGCCTGCTCCTCTCGCTCGCCCTCGCATCGAGCTTCGTCGGCCAGTTCGCCAGGGGCACGGACACGAACGAGATCGACCTGCGCGTTGCCGTCCTCGTCATCGCCGGGTTCGCCTCCCTTCCCGTCGCGACCGGCATCGCGATCCTGCGGCACCGGCTGTTCGACATCGACATCGTCATCAGCAAGACGCTCGTCTACGCGGCGCTCGCCGTGTTCATCACGGTGGTCTACGTCGGCGTGGTCGTGGGGGTCGGCACGCTCGTCGGCGCGCGCGGCGATCCGTTCCTGTCGGCCGTCGCGGCCGCGCTCGTGGCGCTCGCGTTCCAGCCGGTGCGGCGGTCGGCGCAGCGGTTCGCGAACCGCCTGGTCTACGGCGAGCGCGCCACGCCGTACGAGGTCCTCTCGGAGCTCTCGGGCCGCTTCGCCGGGACCTACTCGCTCGACGACGTACTGCCGAGGATGGCGAGGACCGTCGCCGAGGCCACCGGCGCCGCCGAGGCCGACGTGTTCCTCGCCTTCGGCGACGAGCTGCGACCCGCTGCGTCCTGGCCCGCCGACGCGCCGCCCGCCCCGGCGCTCCCCCTTCGCGAGGACGCGGAGCTGCCGGGCGCCGACCTCACCGTGCCGGTCCGCCACGCCGGCAGGGTGCTCGGCGCGCTCGCCGTCACCAAGGGATCGGGCGGATCGCTCACACCCACCGAGGAGCGCCTGGTCCACGACCTCGCCGGGCAGGCGGGACTCGTGCTGCGCAACGTCGCGCTCCTCGAGGAGCTCCGTGCCTCCCGCCGCCGGATCGTCCAGGCACAGGACGACCGCGCCAGAGCGCTCGAGCGGAACATCCACGACGGGGCGCAGCAGCAGCTCGTCGCGCTCTCGGTGAAGCTCCGCCTGGCCCAGCAGCTCGCCCAGCGCGACCCGCCGAAGGCGGCGGCGGCGCTCGAGGAGCTGCAGGGCGAGCTCCAGAGCGCCCTCGAGGACCTGCGGGACCTCGCGCGCGGGATCTACCCGCCGCTGCTCGCCGACAAGGGGCTCGCCGAGGCGCTCCAGGCGCAGGCGCGCAAGGTGCCGATCCCGGTCGAGGTGGTGGCCGACGGGGTCGGCCGCTACCAGCCCGAGATCGAGTCGACCGTCTACTTCTGCGTGCTCGAGGCGCTGCAGAACGTCTCGAAGTACGCGCAGGCTACCCGCTCCGCCGTCCGGCTCGGCGTCGCGGACGGTGATCTGCGCTTCGCCGTCGAGGACGACGGCGTCGGGTTCGATCCCGGGGCCACCCCCCGCGGGACCGGCCTCCAGAACCTCGAGGACCGCCTGGCCGCGGTCGGCGGCGAGCTGGAGATCGTCTCGGCGCCGGGAGCGGGCACGACCGTCCGGGGCAGCATCTCGATCGGCGGGACGGCGACATGAAGGCGCGGTCGGTCGTCGCCTGGTCCCTCTGCGCGCTCGCCTTGCTCGCCCTCGCGAGCTCGATCGCCCTGAGCGTGCTGTTGGGGACCTGGCAGTCGGAGGACACGGGGGTGGTGCCCCCGCTCGCGCTCGGCACGGCGGCGATGGCGCTGATCGGCGCGCTTATCGCGGCCCGAGCTGGGAACCCGATCGGGTGGTTGTTGCTCGCCATCCCCACCAACCTGTGGGTGGCGCAGCTCGCGGGTGACATCGCCGACCACGGCCTGCCCAGAGGCGCGCTGTACGCGCGCATCGCGTACTGGCTCGCCCAGTGGCCGTTCTTCGCCTCGATGCTCCTGCTCGTCGCCGTCTTCTACCTGTTCCCCACCGGACGGATCCCCTCGCCCAGGTGGCGCTGGCCGTGGCGCGTGTACGTCGCCGCGTCGGCGATCACGATCGTGGGGTTCGCCGTGCTGCCCTACAGGCAGGAGTACGACGTGGCACCCGGGGTGACGGACCCCGAGGCGGTTGTCACGAACCCGTTCGGGCTCGAACCGCTGGAGCCGGTGCTCGGGCCGCTGCTGGCGTTCTCGGGGTTCTCGCTCCTGGCAAGCGGGTTCCTCGCGTTCGTCTCGCTCGCGTTCCGTTATCGCCGTGCCGGGGCCGAGGAGCGCCAGCAGCTCCGGTGGCTGTTCGCGGTCGGGGCCCTCGCCCTCGTCACGTTGGTGGCCTGGATGGGCGTCGGCATCGCCGCCGAGCGGGGGGGCTGGGCGCTCGGATCCTTCTCCAACGTCATCGGGCCGGCGATCCTCTCCGCCGCGATCGGCGTGGGGATCCCGGTCGCCACCGGGATCGCGGTCTTCCGCTACCACCTGTACGACCTGGGGCTCGTCGTCCGCAAGACAGTGGTGTACGCGATCCTCGCGGGGTTCATCACCATCGTGTACATCGCGATCGTCGCGGGTCTCGGTTCGACGGTCTCAGACGACCTCGTGCTGTCGATCGTCGCGACCGCGGTGGTCGCCGTGGCGTTCCAGCCGGTCCGCGAGCGCTCGAACCGGTTCGCGAACCGGCTCGTGTACGGCAAGCGCGCCACCCCGTACGAGGTGCTGGCCAGGTTCAGCGAGCGCGTGGGCGGGACGTACGCGGCCGAGGACGTCCTGCCGCGAACGGCGCGCGTGATCGCCGAGGGGACGGCAGCCGAGGGCGTCCAGATCTGGCTGCGGATCGGCGACGCGTGGCGGCGCTCGGCCGCGTGGCCCGTGGAGGACGAGGAGGCGACGCTCCCTGCCGTCGGGGAGGACCTGCCCGACTTCGAGGGCGTCGACCGCGCCGTCCCGGTCCGCCACCACGGCGAGCTCCTCGGCGCCGTCACGGTTCGGAAGCCACCGAACGAGCCGCTCACACCGGCGGAGGCCAAGCTCCTCGACGACCTGGCCGGGCAGGCCGGGCTCGTCGTGTCGAACGCCCGCCTCACCGCCGAACTGCGGGTCCGGCTCGACCAGATCTCGGCGCGCGCCGCCGAGCTGCGGGCGTCGCGCCAGCGCATCGTCGCCACCCAGGACGCCGAACGCCGGCGACTGGAGCGGAACATCCACGACGGCGCGCAGCAGCACCTGGTCGCGCTCGCCGTCAAGCTGCGGCTCACGCGCTCGATGCTCGAGCGCGACCCGGAGAAGGGCGCGGCGATCCTCGGGGAGGTCGGCGAGCAGGTCGGCGCCGCGGCCGAGACGCTCGGCGCGCTCGCGCTCGGCATCTACCCACCGGTGCTTGAGGAGCGCGGACTCGTCGCGGCCCTGCAGGCGCAGGCCCGGTTCGGGACGCTGCCCGTACGGATCGAGGACGCGGGGGTCGGGCGCCTCCCGATCGAGGTCGAGGCGGCCGTCTACTTCGTCTGCCTGGAAGCGCTCCAGAACGCCGCGAAGTATGCGAGCGCATCGGAGGTGATCGTTCGGCTCTCGCGCCTGGAGGGCGAGGTGCGGTTCGAGGTCGCCGACGACGGCGCCGGGTTCCTGCCGTCCGCGAACGGCGAGGGGACCGGGATCGCGGGGATGCGGGACCGGCTCGCCGTGCTCGGCGGTGCCGTCCAGGTCGAGTCGATGCCGGGACGAGGGACGACGGTGGCGGGGATCGTGCCCCTGACGCCGGCGGAGGCATCGACGTGAGTCCCGAGCGCGCCCGGGCGCTGGCATGGCCGTTCGCCGGTGTCGCACTGGCGACGATCGGGGTGGCGCTGGTCGTCGGCGCCGCCACGGGAACGCTCGCGACCTCGGCAGGAACCGATGGCGGCATCCTCGCGTTCGCGATCTTGGTCACCGTAGCGGTCTCGACGTTCGCGGTGATGGGCGCACTGGTCGCGCGGCGGCAACCCTCGAACCCGATCGGGTGGCTCTTCATCACGATCGGCCTCACGTTCGGCTTCACGCTGGCGGGCGGGATCTACGGCGATGTCGGCTCGCCGTCCGCTCGAGCCTGGGCGAGCTGGTTGAGCAACTGGTCCGGCGGTGCGGTCATGCCGCTCATCGTGCTGGTCCTCCTGCTGTTCCCCGACGGCAGGCTCCCGTCGCGCAGGTGGCGCCTCGTCCTGTGGGCCGACGTCGCCGGAGCGGCGTTCCTGATCGTGGGCATCGCGCTCACGCCGGGGACGCTCGGAGGCGAGGGACCCGCGAACCCGGTCGGGATCCCGGGCATCGAGGGATCCGTGCTCGACGAGGGCGGCCTGGGCTGGGTCTTGGTCCCGCTCGCGATGCTGGCCGCGGGGGTCTCGCTGATCCTGCGGTACCGACGCGCGAGCGGGATCGAGCGGGAGCAGCTGAGATGGCTGGCGTTCTCGGCCGCCCTGGTGATCGCCGGACTCGTCGTGAACGAAGCCACGTACCAGACGCGGTTCGAGGACATCGGCATCCTCGCGATCCAGCTCGCGATCGTGACGTTCCCGCTCGCGGTCGGTGCCGCGATCCTGCGGTACCACCTCTACGACATCGACGTCGTCATCAGCAAGACGGTCGTGTACGCGTCGCTCGCCGTGTTCATCACCGGCGTCTACGTCGCGATCGTTGTCGGGATGGGGGCGCTCGTGGGCGGGAGCGGGGACGAGCCGAGCCCCGCCCTGTCGATCGCGGCGACGGCGGTGGTCGCGCTCGCGTTCCAGCCGGTCCGCGAACGGATGCAGCGGCTCGCGAACCGCCTCGTCTACGGCAGACGAGCGACGCCGTACGAGGTGATGGCCGACTTCGGCAACCGGATGGCGGGGACGCTCGAGCTCGACCGCGCGCTGCCCGAGCTCGCCGAGGCGGCCGGCGCTGGCGTTCGCGCCTCGGCGGCGCGCGTCACGCTCCGGCTCCCAGACGGGAGCGAGCGCGCGGCGACCTGGCCCGAGGGGGCCCGGCCGCAAGCGCGGGAGCGGACGGTGGAGGTGAACTTCGAGGGCGAGGCGATCGGCGAGATCGCGGTCGCGAAGGATCCGGGCGATCCGCTGCTGCCCGCCGAGCGGGCCCTCCTGGACGACCTCGCGCAGCAGGCCGGGCTTGCCCTTCACAACGTGCGCCTGAACGACGAGCTGCGGGCGCGGCTAGAGGAGCTCGAGCGGCAGGCCGAGGAGCTCGAGGTGTCGCGCAGGCGGCTCGTCACGGCACGGGACGCGCAGCGCCGCGGTCTGGAGCGCGAGATCCGCGAGGGCCCGCGCCGCGAGCTCGAACGGATCGCCGAGGATCTCGAGCGGGCGGCGGTCATCGAGCCTGTGGCGGCGATCGCCATCGTGGACGACGTGACCGAGCGCGCGAACGCGACCCTGGAGGGCCTCCGGGACCTCGCGCGCGGCATCTTCCCGCCCCTGCTCGCCGAGGAGGGTCCCGTCGCCGCGCTCGAGGCGCACGTCCGCAAGGTCGGCGCGAACGCGACCCTCGACGCCGACCCCGAGGTCCGGGCGTCCAGGTTCGACGCCGAGGTGGAGGCGTGCGTCTACTTCGTCTGCCTCCAGGCCATCCAGAACGTGCTCCGGCACGGCGCGAACGCGCCCACCGTGGTCCAGCTTCGCCTCGAGGACGGTGAGCTCGCGTTCGAGGTGCGCGACGAGGGCCCCGGGTTCGACGTCGAACGCACGCCGCCAGGCATGGGGATCCAGATCATGCGAGACCGGGTCGACGCGCTCGAGGGCGAGCTCGAGATCCGGAGCGAGCCTGGCGACGGAACCACCGTCCGCGGCCGCGTGCCCGTCCGAGCGTTGGAGGCCGCCAGATGACGCCTCGCGCGGCGAAGGTCCTCTCGCGCGGCATCGTGACGGCCTGCGTCCTCATGATCGCCGTGGACGTCGTCCTCCTCGCGAGCCTGCAGCGGCAGGGAACGCCGACCGAGGTGGTCGTGGTGGGCGATCCGGGCGCTCCCGGCATGGCCGAGGCGCTCGACGAGCTGGAGGAGCGGATCTCGAAGGGCGATGTCTCGGCCGAGACGCCGGTCGAGGCCGCAATCTTCGGGGTCGTCGGCCTCGTCTGGGCGGTCACCGGTTCGCTGATCGTGTCGCGCCAGCCAAGGAACCGCGCCGGTTGGATCTTCTGCATCGTCGGTGCGGCGGTGCCGGTCAACGGCTTGGCTTTCGCGTACGTCCTGTTCACGTTCCGGCTCGCCGACGGAAGCCTCCCGGCTGTCGAGGTCGCCGCCATCTTGGGCGAGTACTCGTTCGCGGCGGTGGCCCTCGTGCCGCTCCTGTTCCTGCTGTTCCCCGACGGCCGGCCGCCCAGCCCCCGCTGGGCGTGGGCGGCCCGTCTGCTGGTGCTCGGGTTCGTCCTCGCCGTCGGGGCGTTCGTGCTGCAGCCGGGACCGCTCAACAACCTCGTCGACAGCGCGATCCTGTACGAGAACCCGATCGGGATCGAGCCGTTCGCCGACGGCGAGCCCGGGTCGCTCCTGATCCCGATCGGCGCTCTCCTGATGCTCGGCACGTCGCTGGCGACCGTGATCGCCGTTCGCCAGCGCTTCCGCCGGGCCGTCGGCGAGGAGCGCCAGCAGATGCGCTGGCTCGTCGCGGTCGCGACGGCGTCCGGCGCGGTGCTCGCCCTCATGCTGGTCATGACGCCGATCTCGCTCCTGCTCGGGTTCGAGACGGAGGGCCCGGACCCGATCGCCGACATCCTGTGGCTCCTCGGTGCGATCTCGGTGTTCCTCGGGATCCCCGCCGCGTACCTCGTCGCGATCTTCCGGTACGGGCTGTGGGAGCTCGACGTGGTGATCCGGAAGGCGGTCGTGGCTGCCCTGGTGGTTGCGACGCTCACCGCGGTCGGCGTCCTGCTGCTGATCGCGATCCCCATCCTCGTCGTCGGGATCCGACCGGACGCGTCGGCGATCCCGGTCCTCGTCGGGGTCGTCCTCGGCATGCTCGTCGGTCCGATCCGACGTCGGGCCCGCCGAATGGCAGACCGCTTGGTCTACGGCAAGCGGGCGACGCCGTACGAGGTGCTGACGGCGTTCGGTCAGCGGGTCGGCGAGACGTACGCGACCGAGGACGTCCTCCCGCGGATGGCGCAGCTCCTCGCGAGCGGCGTCGGCGCGAGCTCCGCGAGGGTGCTGCTGCGGGTCGGGCCGGACCTCCGCGAGGCCGCGAGATGGCCCGCGGATGCCGACGCCGCCCGAGCCGGGGAGTACACGGCCCCGGTGACCGATCAGGGCGAGGAGCTCGGCGCGCTCTCCGTGTCGATGCCGGCCAACGACCCGATGGACCCGTCGAAAGAGAAGCTCGTCCGGGACCTCGCGTCGCAGGCCGGGCTCTTGCTCCGGAACGTGAAGCTCGTCGAGGATCTCCGAGCCTCCCGGCAGCGCCTGGTCGCGGCGCAGAACGAGGAACGCCGCCGGCTGGAGCGGAACATCCACGACGGCGTCCAGCAGCAGCTCGTGGCGCTGAACGTGCGGCTCGGGTTGCTGGCCCGGACCGCGACCACCGCCCCCGACCGGGCGGCCGCGATGGCCACGGCGCTGCAGGAGCAGGCGACGACCACCCTGGAGGAGCTGCGCGACCTCGCCCGAGGGATCTACCCCCCGCTGCTCGCTGACGAGGGTCTGACGGCCGCGCTGGAGGCCCAGGCGCGGAAGGCGGCCGTCGCGGTCTCGGTGGAGACGAACGGGGTCGGGCGGTACCCGCAGTCGGTCGAGTCCGCCCTCTACTTCTGCGCGCTGGAGGCGCTGAACAACGTGGCCAAGTACGCCGACGCCTCCCGGGCGACCGTCCGGCTCGAGCAGGCCGACGGGCAGCTGGTCCTGTCGGTCACCGACGACGGCCGGGGCTTCGACCCCACGCAGGTCGGAGGCGGCACCGGGCTCCAGGGGATGGCCGACCGTCTCGAGGCGGTCGGCGGCTCGCTCGAGATCGACAGCACCCCCGGTCGCGGGACGACGGTCAGGGGGTGGGTCCCCATCCGCTCCGCCTGAGCGAACCCGCGGCCCCGCTCCCGCGTACGACCTCCGTGGTAGCGTCGCGGGGCCCGTCGGGTCGACCCCAGGCGCCGAGAGGAATCGCATGGATCGGTCCCGAACGAGACGAGCGGCGGGTCGGTGGGTCGCGGCACTCCTGTCGGCCGCCCTCCTCCTCCCGTTCGACCCGCTCCCGGTCCCCGCCCGATCCGACCACCGGCCATCGCACGAGGGCAGGGTCGCTCCCGGCTTCCTCGACGCCCGCGCGAACGGGCTCGCCCCGCCCGCACCGAGCCCGGCCCAGCGAGCGCTGGCGCGGAGCCTGGGGCCGCTCGGGGTCCTGCAGCTGGACCCGACCACCGGGACCCCTCGCGTCGTCGCCCGCCTGGATGGATCCCTCACGGGACCCAGCGACCGCCCCGCTGCCGAGATCGCGCTCGGCTACGTGCGGGACAACCTCCGGGCGTTCGGGCTCAGGCGCTCCGACCTCGAGGGGCTCCACCTGGTGCGCGACTACGTGGACATCCTCGGCACCCACCACCTGATCTGGGAGCAGCGGTACCGGGGCGTCCCCGCGTTCGACCAGGACCTCCGGGCCAACGTGACGGCCGACGGTCGGCTCGTGAACGTGATGGGCTCGCCCGCCCGCGGGCTGCGCGTGTCCGATCCCGTGCCGAACGTGAGCGCCGCGAGGGCGATCGCGCAGACGTACCGGAGCGTTGGGGCGCCGCCCTCGTTCCTCGGCCGCGCGGTGCGTGCCTCCAGGGGGCCGCAGCGGACGACGACCTTCGCGAACGGCGACGAGGCCCGCTTGGTCCTGTTCGGGACGGGCCGGGGACCACGCCTGGCCTGGCGGACCACCTCGACCGTGAGCTCGCTCGAGGTGTACGTGTCGATCGTGGATGCCGAGGACGGTCGGATCCTCTGGCGGGCCAACATGGTCCGGTCGGACTCGACCGGTACCGGGCTGGCCTGGGACCACTACCCCGACCCCGACCTGCCGAACGACGCCGGGCTCCAGCGACCGGTGAGCTTCCCGGTGGCCGACGCGACGGCGCTGGCGGGCAACAACGCGTGGGTGTTCCCCGACGTCGACGACGACGACCGCCCGGACGCCGAGGTGCCCGCCTCGTCGGGCCTCGCCTGGACCTACCCGGCCACGCTCGACACCACGGACGCGGGCAACGCGTGCGGGGTCGCCTTCCCCTGCTCGTGGAAGCGGGGCGTCCCGTACAGCTGGCTGCCGAACCGCGAGCAGAACGCCACGCAGGTGTACCACCTGCTGAACGTCTTCCACGACCACCTGCTCCGTTCCCCGATCGGGTTCACGGAGGCGGCCGGCAACTTCCAGGCGACGAACGCGACCGACCAGGGGGTCGGCGGCGACCCGGTGATCGCGAACGTGCTCGACGGGGCGGACACGGCGCGCACGGCGGGGCTCCCCGACCCGGCGCACCGCTACAACGCCAACATGCTCACGCTGCCCGACGGGACCCCGCCCCGGATGCAGATGTACCTGTTCCCGGCGATCCCCGAGGCCGGGATCCCCTCGACGAACGGCGGGGACGACGCCTCGGTCGTCTTCCACGAGTACACGCACGGGCTGACCAGCCGCTTGGTGACCTTCGCCGACGGTTCGGCCGCGCTGAACTCCGCGCAGGCCGGAGCGATGGCGGAGGCCTGGAGCGACTTCTACGCGATGGACCTGCTCGTCTCGCGGAGCTTCGCGGTCGACACGCCGGCTCCGGACGTGACGGTCGGGAGGTACGTCTCGGGCGGCAGGCTCGGCTTCGTGCGCACCGAACCGATCGACTGCCAGGTCGGTGCGGGTTCCTCGATCTGCCCGGGCGGGGTCGCCACCGGCCCGGGCGGTTACACGTTCGGCGACTTCGGTCGCGTCTCGTTCTCGCCGCAGGTGCACGCGGACGGCGAGATCTGGGGTCAGACGCTCTGGGACATCCGGACCGCGCTCGGCTCGGCGACCACGCTCGCGCTGGTCACCCGCGGGATGGAGCTCGCCCCGCCGGAGCCCTCGTTCCTGGACGTGCGCAACGCGATGATCCAGGCGGACCTCGTGGCGTTCGGCGGCGCCCACGTGGACGAGCTGTGGGCGCTGTTCGCCAACCGCGGGATGGGGTTCTTCGCGGTGGCGCTCGACGGGAGCGACGTCACCCCCGAGGAGGACTTCAGCCTGCCACCCACCTGTCCGGACGAGTGCGGGAGCGTGCGGGGCCGGGTGCGGGACTCCGAGACCGGTCGCCCCGTCCGGGGCGTGCAGGTGCAGATCGCGGGGCACGCCTCGGGGTTCGGGACCGACCTCGTGGGGACGAGCGACGCGCGAGGCCGGTACCGGATCGCGGACGTCCCGTTCCACGGGGATCACGTCGTCACCGTCGCGAGCGTCGCCCACGAACCGGTGGCGATCTCGGTCGACGTCGACGGCGTCGAGCGGGTTCGGATCGACCTGGTCCGGGACTGGGCGGCCCTCGCGGCCGGGGCCCGGTTGACGCGGTTCACCGGTCCGGACTACTCCCCCTTCTGCGGGCCGGCGTTCGCGTTCGACGGATCGCTCGGCACCGGTTGGGGGAGCGACCATCCCGACTACCGGGGCGGGAGCGGGACCACCGGGCCGAGGGTCATCGTGGTCCGGCTGCCCCGCCGGATCGACGTGACCTCGTTCGGGTTCGCGACCGCGGGGACCTGCGGCGACGGCCCGCGGGCGGCGGTCCGCGTGTTCGAGATCCGGACCCGGCGGGGCGAGGGGACCCCCTGGGTGACCGCGTACCGGCGCTCGGCTCGACTGCGCCTCGGCGTGCTTCACACCCTGCCGCCGGAGGCCGGGACGCGGGGCGTGCGGTTCGTGAAGCTCGTGATGCTCGACAACCGCGGCGACCCGCTGTTCATGGACATGCTCGAGCTCACGGTGCGCGGGACCCCTGCATGAGGCGCGGGCGGCAGGCGCCGCGTCGCTAAGCGCCGGCGGCGGCCCAGGCCGCCTCGAGCCGATCGGGTCCGAAGACCGCCTTCGGGATGTAGCCGGCGGCACCGGCGTCGGCCGCACGGGGTGCGTACTCCTCCTCCTCGTAGGTGGACAGGAGGAGCACCACCGGGGCCCGGGCGAGCTCGGTCAGGATCCGGCGGGTGGCCTCGAGCCCGTTGATCCCGGGGAGGTTCACGTCCATCAGGACGAGGTCCGGCCCGAGCTCGCGCGCCATCTCGACCGAGGCCTCACCGGTCTCGGCCTCCCCGACCACCTCGAACCCCTCGGTGGCCTCCACGACCATCCGGGCCGCCATCCGGAACGGCTCCTGGTCGTCGACGATCAGCACGCGCACGCCCATCCGCTCTCCGACGTACAGCGTCCCACCGGGGCGCCCGACCGGCAGTGATGCCAGCACCACTCTTGGGGTGGCCCTGGCGGGGGGCGCCGAGGTTACCGCGGAGCGCCGAGCCGGAGGAACACGCGCTCCAGGACCAGACGCGGGTTCAGGTTCAGGTCCTCCGCGAGCGCCGCCCGGGCCTCCTCGACCGCCGAGATCCGGATCGCCGTCTCGGGGAGCGGCGCCGACCCGGGCTCGAGGTCGGGGTTCATGAGCAGGTCACCCGTCGCGCCTACCGAGGTCGCCACGCGGTCGCGCAGGATCGCGGAGATCGCGAGCAGCGCGCGGTCCAGGTAGTCGCGCTCGGCTCGACGCACCTGCCGCTTGTGGCGCTCCTCGAGCCGCCGGATCGCCCCCCGGTAGGCCTCCTCGGCGCGCCCCCTCGCGTCCAGGAACGGCGCGAGATCCTCCTTCTGCCGCTCGCCGAGGTCCTTGCGGTAGCGCTCGGCCGCCCGGAGGACGAGGTCCGCCGCCTCGAGCGCGCCGCTCGGATCGCGACGCGAGACCTCGAGCGCCTCCGCGGCCACCTGGCGGAACGAGAGCCCATCCTCGTCCATCGCCAGGCGCCGGGCGCGGCCGAGGTTCCCGCCGGCCAGGCGCGCCGCCAGGGTGGCCCGCTGCGGATCGGCGCCCTCCCGGACGAGCGTGTCCACCACGAAGGCCTCCGACAGCGGCGCGAACGACACGACGTGACAGCGCGAGACCACGGTCTCCGGGAGCTCGTGCGGACGGGCCGAGAGCAGGAGCAGCACCGCGTCAGCGGGAGGCTCCTCGAGCACCTTCAGCAGGACGTCGGCCGCGGCGGGGTTCAGCCGGTCGGCCTCCCGGATCACGAAGACCTTGCGCCCGGGTTCGGGCGCGGTCCGGTAGGCGGGGTGCCGGACCTCGGAGCGCACCGTGTCGACGTGGATGTCCCGCCCCTCCGGCTCGACGACGGCCTCGTTGGGGTGACGGTCCTCGAGCGCCAGACGGCAGTCCCGGCACTCCCCGCACCCGCCGCGGGAGCACAGGAGCGCCGCGGCGAACGCCCGCGCGGCGAGCGACTTCCCCCCGCCCTCGGGGCCCGCCAGGAGGTAGGCGTGGTGCGGTCTCGAGGCCGCCTGGCGGAGGAACGCGATCGCGCGTTCCTGGCCCGGCACCTTCCCGAGCACGGGGAACGCGAGGGGCTCAGGCATCCCCGTCCCCACCCTCGCGCTCCTTCAGGACCCGCCGCAGGGCCTCCACCACCTGATCGTGCACCTTCTCCGGCGGTTGGTCGGCGTCCACCACGACGAACCGCTCCGGGTGCTCCTCGGCGATCCGCAGGTACGCGTCCGCGACCTTCGCGTGGAAGTCTCCCCCCTCCATCTCGATCCGGTCGGGCTCCTCGAGCGACCGCAGGAGCCCCGCCTCGGGCTCGAGGTGCAGGAGGATCACCAGATCCGGGAACAGCCCCTGGGTCGCCCAGACGTTCAGCGTGAGCACGTCCTGCTCGCCCAGGCCACGGGCGACCCCCTGGTAGGCCAGCGACGAGTCGATGTACCGGTCGCAGATCACGACCTTGCCCTCCGCGAGCGCGGGCCGGATCACCGTCGCCACGTGCTGGGCCCGGCTCGCCGCGAACAGCAGCGCCTCGGTCCGCGGCTCGAGGTGGCCCGTCTCGTGGTCGAGGAGCATGCGACGCAGCTCCTCGCCCATCACGGTCCCGCCCGGCTCGCGCGTGAGCAGGACGTCCACGCCCTGCTCCTCGAGCCAGGCCTTCGCGAGCCGGATCTGCGTCCCCTTCCCGGATCCCTCGACCCCCTCGAACGCGACGAACAACCCGCCGGTCGGCGGGCGCTTGAGCTTGGGGACGAGCGAGAGCGGCTGCGGCCGGCTGACGCGGAACCGGCGCAGGCCGCGGCGCGTGAACGCACCGGCGAGGATCACCATCACCCCGGCCGCCATCAGCGCGACCCGCGTCCCCGACAGGTCGAGCGAGCGACCCCCGACGCGGACGGCATGCGACCCGACCGTGCCGGCCAGCACCGGGAACAGGGTGAGCGACAGGAACAGCCCGAGGCGCGAGAGCACCGTCAGCGCCCCGAACGTCCGGCCCCGGAACTCGTCGGTCACGTTCTCCTGGAGCAGCACGTAGCCGCTCACCCAGGCCCCGCCGCAGAAGATCGCCAGCACCACGGTGGTCACGGCCGCGAGCTCGATCGAGGGCATCGTCGCGAGCACGAACAGCGTCGCGGCCGCCGCGATCAGCGCCCACACGAAGACCGCCTCGCGCTCGAGCAGGTCGGCGACCTTGTTCGAGACGGCCATCCCGATCCCCATCCCGATCCCGAACGAGGTGACCAGGATCCCCCAGCCGGGGTCGCCCGCCGCGAGCGTCTGCTTGGCGAAGATCGGGCCGAGGGCGAGCACCGCCCCGACGGCGCTGAACGCGACCACGATCCCGAGGGTCATCGCGGAGGCCAGGGAGTCCTCGCGGAGGAACCGCACGCCGTCCCCGATGTCTCTCCCCACGCGCGACATGTCCAGCCGTTGGAGCCGGACCGGCGCCGGCGAAGGGATCGCGATCCGGCTCACGAGGAACGCGGACGCGAGGAACGTGGCGCCGTCCAGCCACAGCGCGAGGGACTCGGGCCGGTCCGTGAACCACGGGATCAGGTCCGATCCTCCCGCGAGGAACGCGAAGATCAGACCCCCGAGGGGGAGGGTCCCGTACGTGGTCACGAGGCCGATCGAGTTCGCGTTGGCGAGCTGGCGCCGGGGAACGATGTTCGGGAGCGAGGCGTCGCGCGCGGGCGTCCAGAGCAGCGAGAGGCACTCGATCGCGAAGGACACGAGGAAGATCAGCCACAGCCGCCCGAGGAACGGCATGAGCGCGTACAGCGCGCCGCGCGAGAGGTCGGCGACGATCATGAGCTGCTTGCGGTTCACCCGGTCCACGATCGCCCCGGCCACCGGCCCGAACAGGATCGCCGGGAGCATCCGGGCCACCATCACGCCGGCCACCGCGTAGGCGCCGACGTCCCCCCCGAGGCGGGTGACGAGCGCCGTCACCGCCACGAAGCCGACCCAGTCGCCGAGCGAGCTCACCGTCTGGGCGACGAGCAGCCGCGAGAACTTCGGGTGGGTGATGAGGTCCCGAAGGGTCGCCGTCCGGGTCCCGCGGAGCGCCGCGACCTCGTCGGCGAAGCTGGAGGCCAACTATCCCTCCGCGGGGGTCTCGGCGGTCGAACGTCCTCGGGCCGCGCTCGCCGATCTCGTCGAGCGCTTGGCGGCCGGCTTGCGCGCGGTGCGGGCCTTGGCCTTGGCTCGCTCGGCGCGGGCGGCGGCCTTGGCGGCGCGCGCTGCGGCCTCGGCCTCCGGATCCCCGTGCTTGCGGACCTTGAACCCCTGGTCCAGCTCGGCGCCGCAGTTCCAGCAACGGTAGGTCTTCGGGCGCTCGAGCAGGACCGACCCGCACTCGGGGCACGGGTGGTCCCTCACCGGCGGATGGCTCGCGGCCATGTCGCACTCGGGGTACCGGTCGCAGCCGTAGAAGGCCCCGAACCGGGTTCGCTTCTCGACGATCTCGCCCTGCCCGCATCGTGGGCACGTGACGCCCATACGCTTGGGCGGGTCCTTCTTGATGTAGCGGCACTCCGGGTAGCCGGAGCAGCCGACGAAGGGGCCGTACCGGCCGACCTTGCGCTGGAGCGGCCGCCCGCACTCGGGGCAGGACTCGTCCAGCGTCTCGGGTTCGGGCCGCTCCTCGCCGTTCAGGTTCCGGATGTACCGGCACCCGCCGTCCTCGTCGGCGAACCGGCTGCACCCGATGAACCGGCCGTAGCGCCCCAGGCGGATCTGGAGTCGGCCGGGCGGACGTCGGCCCTCCTCGATGCACCTCGGGCACTCCTCGTCCAGGTCCTCGACGTAGCGCTCGAACTTCTCCTCGGCCCGCTCCAGGTCCTCGCGGAACGGGACCCAGAAGTCCTTCAGGACGCGCACCCTGCCCGTCTGGCCCTCCGCGATCTCGTCGAGCTCCTCCTCCATCCGCGCGGTGAAGTTCACGTCGACGATGTCGGCGAAGTGCTCGACGAGCTTGTCGGTCACGACCTCGCCGACGTCCTCGGGGTAGAAGCGCTTGTCCTCCAGCCGGACGTAGCCCCGGTCCTGGATCGTCGAGATGATCGAGGCGTAGGTGGACGGCCGGCCGATCCCGAGCTCCTCGAGGGTCTTCACGAGCGAGGCCTCCGTGAAGCGCGGCGGCGGCTGCGTGAAGTGCTGCTCGGGGAGCACGTCGAGCATCCGGAGCGGATCCTCGGGCCGCAGGTCCGGCAGGCGGCTCTCGGCGTCCTCGTCGGGACCCTCGTCCCGTCCCTCCGTGTACGCGCGGATGAACCCGTCGAACAGGAGCGTCTGCCCCGTGGCCCGGAGGCCGTAGACGACACCGCCGGCGGTGGCTTCGATGTCCACCCGGACCTGGTCGAACCGGGCCTCGGCCATCTGGGTGGCGACGGTCCGCTGCCAGATCAGGGTGTACAGGCGGAGCTGATCCCGGTCCAAGGCTGCGGCGACCCGCGCGGGCGTACGCAGCGCCGACGTCGGCCGGATCGCCTCGTGCGCCTCCTGGGCGTTGCGCGAGCGGGTCTTGTACCGCCGCGGCCGCTCGAGGCCGTAGTCCTTGCCGAACTCGGTCCGGACGACCTCGGCGATCTCGCGGATCGCGGTCTCGGCCAGGTTCACCGAGTCCGTCCGCATGTACGTGATGAGGCCGACCGTGCCCTCGCCGGGCAGGTCGACCCCCTCGTAGAGGCGCTGGGCGATGCTCATCGTCTTGCGCGCGCCGAACCCGAGCTTGCGGGCGGCCTCCTGCTGGAGCGTGGAGGTGGTGAACGGCGGCGAGGGCGAGCGCTTGCGTTCCTTGCGCTCGACGCGCAGCACGCGGTAGCTGGCCTCCCGCAGGCGGTCGGCGTGGATCGACGCATCACCCTCCGTCGACAGCAGCACGCCCGGCCTGTCCGGGGAGGCCGCGACCTTCCCGTCGGGGACCGCCACCAGGCGGGCCAGGAACGCCTGGCCCTCGTCGCCTTCCGGCTCGAGGCGGACGTCCACGCTCCAGTACTCGACCGGCTGGAACGCCCGGATCTCGCGCTCGCGCTCCACGATCAGGCGGACCGCGACCGACTGGACCCGCCCGGCCGAGAGCCCCGGCCGGACCCGGCGCCACAGGATCGGCGAGATCTTGTACCCCACGAGCCGGTCGAGGACCCGGCGGGCCTCCTGGGCGTCCACGAGTTTCCGGTCCACCGCCCGGGGATGCCGGAACGCCTCCAGGATCGCGTCGCGGGTGATCTCGGTGAACGTGACCCGCTTGGCCTGGTCGGGATCCACCCCGAGCAGCTCGGCCACGTGGTAGGCGATCGCCTCGCCCTCGCGGTCGTAGTCGGTCGCGAGCACGAGCTCGTCGGAGCCCTTGAGGGCCTTCTTCAGGGCCGCGACGTGCTTCTTCGAGTCCTCCGGCACCTCGTAGGTGACGCCGAACCCGTCGTCGATGTCCACGCCGAGGTCGCTCTTGGGCAGGTCCCGGATGTGCCCGTAGGAGGCCCGGACGGCGTACTCGGGGCCGAGGTACCTCTCGATGGTCTTCGCCTTGGTCGGCGACTCCACGACCACCAGCGTCTTCGCCATACCAGCATCCACATCCGTCTCGCTCGGGAGTTCGGAGGCCCGGCGGGCGGAGTGGGGCCTCCGCGCGCAGGGTACCAGCCCCCGCCGTCAACCCCGGGATTATCGGCCGGGGCGCCCTGCGGGCCGTGGGAGCGGCGCCGCGGCCGGCCGGCGGCCCGGTGATACCCTCGGGTGACCCCTGTGAACCACCCGGAGGTTCCGCGCTGCTCGAGCTGCTCACCGACCTCATCACGCAGGAGGTCGCCCGCTACGGCTACGTCGCGATCTTCGTGCTGATGGTGCTCGAATCGGCCTGCGTCCCGATCCCTTCCGAGGTCACGATGGTCTTCGGCGGGGCCCTGGTCACGGCCTCGTTCCTGGCACCCGAGCAGCAGCTGGACCTGTGGCTCGTCACCCTCGCCGGGACCGGTGGCAACCTCGTCGGATCGTGGCTGGCCTACTGGGCCGGGTACGCGGGCGGGCGGCCCCTGATCGACCGGTGGGGTCGATACCTGCTGATCCGTCCGCACGAGGTCGACAAGGCGCACGACTGGTTCGAGCGGTACGGCGAGCTCGCGGTGTTCGGCGGTCGCCTGCTCCCCGTCGTCCGCACCTTCATCAGCCTCCCCGCCGGCGTCGTGCGGATGGGCTTCTGGCGGTTCACGGTGTACACGGTCCTGGGATGCTTCCCGTGGTCCCTCGCGCTCACCTGGATCGGCTATCTGCTCGGAGAGCGCTGGGAGGCGGCCGAGCGGGCGATCCGACCGTTCGCATGGGCGATCGCCGTCGGCCTCGTCGTCGGCGGGGTGTGGTTCGTGCGGCGTCGGATCCGCCAGATCCGGGCCGAGGAGGCCGAGCGCGCCCGGGCGGACGTCGGGGGCCCGCCGCAGAACCGCGGATCCCATCGATAGGCCTCGCAATGGAGCCGCGGTCGCACGACCGCGGAGACTCGACCGCATCAAGCTGCTGGACCAGCTCGCCTCATCGCCGCAATGGAGCCAGGGTCGCACGACCGCGGAGACGTAGGAGGAGGGAGGAGGAGTAGATGCCGCAGCCGACGCCGCAATGGAGCCGCGGTCGCACGACCGCGGAGACGCTCCTTCAGCACTTCCCTCACGGGTGCGGAGAACTGCCGCAATGGAGCCGCGGTCGCACGACCGCGGAGACTCGCCGACGATGCTCCTCTATATCGAAGGCTCCGAGGAGCCGCAATGGAGCCGCGGTCGCACGACCGCGGAGACGCGGGATCTCTTGGAGCCGCTCCCACGTCTGCCGGTTGCCGCAATGGAGCCGCGGTCGCACGACCGCGGAGACGCTACGAGCAGGCGTTCCTCGAGGGGCCCTGGCGGAAGCCGCAATGGAGCCGCGGTCGCACGACCGCGGAGACGTCGGGTGCGCCTCGCTCCGTTTTGGGCGGTCGACGCCGCAATGGAGCCGCGGTCGCACGACCGCGGAGACATACAGATTCACATCGCCAGATCCCGCTTCGCTGTAGCCGCAATGGAGCCGCGGTCGCACGACCGCGGAGACAGGCGTCGTGGTGCGTGATCTCGACCGGGATGCGGAGCACGCCGCAATGGAGCCGCGGTCGCACGACCGCGGAGACATGCCCCTGGTGGTAGGGTGAGCGGTAGGTAGTCCCTGGTGCCGCAATGGAGCCGCGGTCGCACGACCGCGGAGACTCTGGGACCACCGGACCTCCGGTCGCACACTGTCGAAGCCGCAATGGAGCCGCGGTCGCACGACCGCGGAGACATCGGTGCGCCTGCAC
>Ga0209172_10003309_pt1 | contig 25050 bp, 22 predicted proteins | sample LarsenN4metaG_FD_184113 | JGI IMG/M metagenome (GOLD analysis project Ga0209172, IMG submission 184113) | Hot spring sediment bacterial and archeal communities from British Columbia, Canada, to study Microbial Dark Matter (Phase II) - Larsen... ... | reverse complement strand
TCGCGCAGGAGCCGGCGCAGTCCTTCCTCGCCGAGGAGGTGGGGAGAGAGCGTCTTGATGGCCACGGGCCGGTCGAGCAGGGTGTCGTGGGCGCGGTAGACCACGCCCATCCCGCCCTCGCCGAGTGCGGCCTCGATGCGGTAGCGGTCCTTGAGCAGCGCGCCGATCATCGTCAGATCGCCGTCAGCGCCGGCTACATCAAGGCGCGGGTACGGTCGATATCAGGGACAGCGCGGAGAGATTCGAAATGCGCCAGGGCCTCGCGGAGGAGACGATCAGCCTCATCAGGCCGTCCCTGGGCGCGGCGCAGGAGCGCGAGTTCGCGGAGCGTCTTGCCCAGTTCCCACGGGCAGTCCAGGGCGCGAAACAGATCCTCGGATTCGCGCAGCAGCGTCTCAGCTTCATCCAGGCGGCCGTGCTGGCGGCGGTGAACCCCCAGGGACCGGCAGTTCTCGGCGATCCAACTGCGGTTCCCGCTCTGCCGCGACCGGGAGAGCGTTTCGTCGCCGAAGTCCTCAACGTACGTCCATTCCATCGCCTCGGCGGCGAACGCCAGGGCCAGGGTGCGTACGTACAATTGTGCCCAGGGGCCCTCAGTCATCTGCAGGGTCTCCGCCACAAGCGTGCGGGTCAACTCGACCTCCCCGAACGCGAGGGCAGCCAGCGCGCGAAGGTATGGGGCGAGCCATATCAGGAAGGGATTGACCTGGGGCGCTGTCTCGTATTCAGTCTCCTTCTCACGCGATCTTTCCCGCTGACCACGGGCCGCCCAAACGAACGCCTGCACGCCGATGACCCACCGCTTCCGGGGATGGGCCGCGGCGAAGCGCCTTTCGGCCTCCTCATAGAGCCGGCACCACTCTTCCGCCTTGTCCCACCGGTCCCACGCCGTACACAGAAAGGCTGCTTCACTGATGTGAGTCAACATCCCGCCGACTCCTCCGCCGCGGGCCGCGATCTCGTAGCCCATTTCAAGATGCCTGAGTCCCTCGGCATAGTCCCCGAGGTTCTCATAGCAGGTCCCGAGCATATATTGCAGGTCAATTCGTTCGCCGAGGTTCTCAAGGCGCTCGACGATCGCGATCCGCTTCTTCGTTATCTCGAGTGCCTTCGGGAAATCCGGGCGCTCCTGGTTGATCCCGGCCAGCGCATCGAGGGCCGCCGACATATCCTCGAGGGAACCGACGGCCTCGGCCAGCCGATACCCCTCCTGCGCGATGCGGTCCGCGGCCTCCAGATCAGCCTCGGGCGCTCGGCGCAGCCAGAAGTGATCGAAGGCGCTCGCGATGACAAGCTTGACGTGTTCGGGATGGTCCGGTGTGGCTTCAATCAAGCGTAAACCTTCCCGAATGTGCTCTCGCGTCCGAGGGTTGAAGACAGCCCAACGCGTTCCGATCTCTCCGAGTTTCCGGCAGAGCCGCGCCCCATCGATGTTGGATGCCGCGGGAAGGCTCTTCCAGTACCGCAGTGTGTCTTCATACTGTCTGATGCAGTCGTCCCGCTTGCCTGCGCGGAAGAGTAGGTCGGCCGTTCTCTCCATCAGGGCAAGACGCTCGGCGGGACGATCCAAGTCCTCGGCAGCTTCGATGGCCTGCTTCAGGTATTGGATCGCGTCCTCGTAGGCAAAGAGTGCAGCAGCCTTTTCTGCGGCCAAGTGCGCGTACTTCAAGATCCTCTCCGGGTCCTCGGCCTCGCTGAAATGGCGCGTCAGCGCTTCCAGGTGGGGGTGGAGGTTCCGGCCGTAGAGCCGCTCGAATGTCTCTCCGACCTGCCGGTGGAGCAACCGCCGGCGCCGGCGCGGAATCGCTTCGTAGAGCACCTGGCGCAGCATCGGCTGGGCGAACTCATAGACGTCCTCGCCCGCCTGCCGGACCTCCTTGATCAACTGTCCGCGGATCGCTTCCTCCACGCGGTCGAGCAGGGTGGCCTCCTCGAGCTCGGTGATGGCCAGCAGAACATCAAAGCTGAACTGGCTCCCGACCACCGCGGCCAGAGTGAGAACCTGACGCGAGTGATCGTCGAGATGGCGCAGGCGAGTTTCCACAGCCGTCTGTACGGAGGTGGGCACTTCCAGGAACGAATAGTCCGCGACTCCGCGGTTATCCGTGTCCAGGTCCGTGGTCCACGCCCCGTCTTTGATGTAGAGGGTGCCGCGCTCGAAGAGCCCCTTGATCACCTCTTCAATGAAGTACGGGTTGCCCTCGGTCACCTCGAACATCCTGCGGCCGAACAACACCGGACGCCGCGGGTGCCTGGCCATCCGCTCGATCAGGTCGGTGACCTGTTCCTCCGCCAGCGTCCTCAGGGGAATGGACGCGCAGAACGCCTCACGCCCCAGGCTGTGCGCCACCTGCGTGAACAACCGGCCGGCCGGCGTGGCCGGGATATCGTCGGGCCGGTAGCTGACCACCAGCAGAATCCGCCCCGCGGCGCTCCGCCGCGCCACGTGCTGCAGGAGTTCCACCGTTGCCGCGTCGGCGCTGTGCATATCATCGAAGAAGATCACCACGGAGCTCTGCGCCGCGGTGGCCGCCAGCAGGTTGGCCACCCCGGCGAAGAGCCGGCTCTTCCGATCTTCGGGTGAGCCCTGCGGACGATCGGCGACGCGCGGGAGCTGCCGCGCGAGTTCGGGAATCAGGGCGACCAGTTCCGGCGCAAACTCTCCCAGCCGGGCGGCCAGCGTCTCGGAGTCGATGCCCCGGGCCACATCGTGCAGCGCGCGGGCGAACGGCTCGTAGGGCGGGGCGCTCTCGTAGGCGTTGGCGGCGACGACGGTCACACCGCGCAGCCGCGCATACGTCATCATCTCCTCGGCCAGCCTGGTCTTCCCGATGCCCAGCGGCCCGCTAAGCAGGACGACCCCGCCCCCTCCGGCGATCGTGCGGTCCACGAGTTCTTTCAGCCGGGCGAGTTCCGCATCGCGTCCCACGAGGGGGCTCTGCCCCAGGCGCCCCACGACGTCGGCGCCCTCGAGCTTCTCCGGACCCGCCGCCGGCACGGCGACCGCCCCCGTCCCCAGCCCCGCCTGCACCGCCCCCAGCGCCCCCGCCGCCTCCCGCGCGCTCTGGTAGCGCCGCCCTGGGTCCTTCGCCAGGAGCTTCAGGATCACGTTCTCCAGCGCCGGCGGCACCGCCGGGTTGTGCCAGTGCGGCGCCACCGGCGGCACGTTGATGTGCTGGGTGATCACTGAGATCGGGTCCTCCGACTCAAACGGCGGACGTCCCGCCACGGCCTCGTACAGCACCGCCCCCAGCGCATATAGGTCACTCCGTCCATCCACCTGGCCCCCCAGCGCCTGTTCCGGCGCCAGGTACGCCACCGTCCCCACCACCATCCCCGTCTGTGTCAGCCGGCTCCGCCCCTCACTGCGGGCCAGCCCGAAGTCCATCAGCTTCGCGGTGCCATCTTTCGTGACGATGATGTTCTCCGGCTTGATGTCCCGGTGCACGATCCCCTGGGCGTGGGCGTATTCCAATCCCCCCAATATCTGGATCGCGTAGTCGACAAGCCGACCCACCGGCACCGGCAGCAGCTCCCGCAGCGTCTGCCCCTCCACCAGCTCCATCACGATCGCAAATTGCCCGCCTTCCTCCACCGCATCGAAGATGGAGACGATGTGCGGGTGCTGGAGCTTCGCCGCCGACTGTGCCTCCCGCAGGATCCGCCGCGTCCCCTCTTCCCCGAAGAGCCCTGGGGTCAGCGTCTTGATCGCCACCGGCCGCTGCAGCAGGCTGTCGTGGGCCCGGTAGACGACGCCCATCCCGCCCTCGCCCAACTTGGCGTCGATGCGGTAGCGGTTGCCGAGAAGCGTGCCGATCACGACGGCACCTCGTCCGGTCCGATAGCACCCATGCGGCGCAACTCAAACTCCGCGCCGAGCCGGCGGTAGATGGCGGCCGCTTCCGCCAAGGCATTCGCGGCCTGGCTCTCGTCGCCACCCTCGCCGCGCCGGCGGTAGACGTTCGCCAGCGCTTCCAGGGCCAGCGCCTGGTCATAGGGCTGCCCGATCTTCCGGTAGAGGTCCACAGCCTGGCGGAGTAGTGAGATCGCCTCATTCCATAACCCACGGGCCGCCCCCACCAGGCCCCGCGCCTGCAGCAGGCGCGCCTGGGCCGGCTGCAGCTTCATCCAGGAGAGCGCCTCGGCCTGAGCACAGTGCGCCTCCGCCACCTGCAGATCACCCAACCCAACGGCCGCTTCCGCCGCCAGTGGGTGCAGGTAGGGGGGCCAGAACGTTTTCATCGTCGCGTGCTGCTCCAGGGCTTTCGAGATGAGATCAAAAGCCTCACGGGCACGGCCCACGCGGAGATACAGGAAGGCGCACCAGTCTACGACACGGCCGTGCTCGAGCAGTTCCCGCCGCTGCTCGGCGTCCTCCACAGCCTCGAGAGACCACTGCAGGGCCGCCTCCAGGTTCCCATCGAGAAAGGCCAGTTCGCTCCTGACGATCTTCACCCACGACGGGATCTCGGCGCTCCACCGCATGTAGCTCTCCAGGGCCTGCCGGGCGGCGGTCCAGTCGCCAGTGAGAAGGTGCAGCCGCCCGAGCGCCATGTAAGAGAGGCAGATCCGCGTGCGGTGACCCATCTCACTCGCCAGGGCGAGGGCGCGTTCTAATGGCCGCCGGGCCTGGCCGTATTCCCCGCGCCCGGTGTAGAGCACATTCAGGCCGTACATGCCCATGACCAGACGGCTCGGGTCGCCGATGCGCTCAAGTTCCGCCACCGCGGCGGGGTACGTCTCCAACGCTTCCGGTCGCCCCATCGCGACGTCGTTCCAGGCCAGGTAGAGCCGCCCCTCCGCCACCTGCGCCGCCAGGCCGTGCTCCTCGGCCAGCGCGAGGCCCGCGCGGACGTAGGCGTCGGCGCGCGCGAAGTCACCCATGAAGGACTGAATCCTGGCCATCTGAATGTTCAGCGCGGCGAGCTCCCGGGGTTCGCGCCGCCCCTCCAGGACCTCCATCGCCGACTGCACGTGGCGGACCGCCTGGCGGAAGTCGAAGACTCCACTGGCAAAGGTGCTGCCGATCCGGCTCTGCATCCTCGCCTGCCGGACGGCGTCCCCCTTTTGCTGGTGGTAAGTCAGCGCCTCCTGATAGAGGCGTGAGGCCTCTTCCCATTTCGCCTGCAGGGCGTACACGTCGGCCAGCCCCTCGAGCGCGGCAATGCGTTCGGGGTCGGTGCCCAGACGCTCCGCGAGCTGGCGGGCGCTCTCAAAGTGAGTCACCGCCTGCTCGTTGGCGTAGACCCGTGCAGCCCGGCGCCCGGCCAGCAGCGCGTAGCGCAGGGCCTTCGGGGCGATGTCCCTCCACTGCTCCGGGAGCCCGATCTCCTGCGCCAGGCGGGCGGCCTGTCCCCAGTGATGGGCGAGGAGGTCGGCAAATTGCTCTGCGCCCTCGCCGTACGTCTGCTCCAGCCAGCCGCCGAAACGCTGGTGCTTCTCCAGCCGCTTGCCCTTGGGGAGCATGGCGTAGGCGACATCGCGGATGATCAGGTTCTTGAAGGCGAACTCCCGCTGCCCTTCCAACTGCGACCGCGCGTGCTCGACCAGGAAGTCCTTCCCCTGCAACGCAACGAGGACCGGCAGCAGCGCGGGCTCGCGCTCACCCGTAACATGGGCCAGTCCACCCATCCAGAAGCGCGTCCCCAGGATCGCGGCCTCCTGCAGCACGGTCTTCTCCTCGCGGCTCAGCCGGTCCAGGCGGGCGGTCACGACGCCCTGGATCGTGTCGGGGACCGTCGCCGTCAATACGCCGCTGGCCTCCCACCGGCCGTCGCGCCGCTGCAGCGCCCCCGTGTCGATGAGCATGCGCAGGATCTCTTCCACAAAATAGGGGTTCCCTTCGGCGACGGCGACAGTGGCGGCCACAGCATCCGGAACCTCCTCCAGTCTCAGGAGCTCCTGCAGCAGGCGCCGGGTGCTCTCGGCGGAGAGGGGCTCGAGGAACAGCGCAGTGTAGTTCCGTTTACCCCCACCCCAGGCGGGCCGGACTTCCAGAAGCTCGGGACGCGTGAGACAGAGTATCAACAGGGGGACGCCCGACGTCCACTGCGCCAGGTATTCGATCAGATCGAGGAGCTCGACATCTCCCCAGTGCAGGTCCTCGAAGACCAGCAGCAGCGGGCCGTGCGCAGCCACTTGCTCAACGTAGCGGCGGAGAGCCCAGAAGAGATCCTCGCGCGAACTCTCCGGTGCCAGGTCGCTAGCCAGGCCCGGGATATTGAGGACGCGCGCCAGGTGGACCGCGATCTGGCGCGCCTCCCCGCTCTCCCTCTCCCCGCCCCAGAGTTCGTCGATCCGCGCCTCCAGTTTCCCGGTCATGGACTCGAGGGAGTCACTGCGCAGGATTCCGCAGTCGGCCCGAATGATCTCGGCCACGGCCCACAGCGCGGTGCTGCCGTAGGGCAGCGAACGTCCCTGGCGGACCGTGACCGCGGCCGGCAGCGCAAGGAGCATCTCCTCCAGGAGCCGGGTCTTCCCCACCCCCGGCGCTCCCAGCAGGGTGACGAGGTATGGCCGCCGCTCCCGGAGCACCCGCTGGATCACGCCCTGCAGCAGGGCGAGTTCCTCCTCGCGCCCGATTAGGGAGGCGCGGAGCCCGCTCAGGCCGCGGCGGGCCGCCTCCGGGAGCACCCGCAGCAGTTCCCAGGCCGCAACTGGGAGGGCTTTCCCCTTGAGCGCCAACGGCGCCAGCGGCCGGTATTCCGCCAGCGCCACCGTGTTGGTGTAGGTGCGCTCCCCCACGAGCACCATCCCCGGCTCGGCCGCGCCGCGCAGCCGCGCCGCCACATTCACGGCGTCACCGGTCACCATGAACTCGCCGCGCTCCGCCGCCTGCGCGCTGGCGACCACCTCACCCGTGTTGATGCCGATGCGCATCTGCAGCGTCACGCCGCGGGGGGCCAGGTCCCGGTTGAGTTCCTCCAGCCGTTCCCGCATCGCCAGCGCCGCCCGGACGGCGCGTTCGGGATCGTCCTCATGTGCCGTGGGCAGCCCGAAGACCGCCATGACCTCGTCGCCGACGAACTTCTCCACAGTTCCCTCGAAGCGCACCACCACTTCCGCCATAGATTGGAAAAACTGGGTCATGATCGCCCGCATCTGCTCGGGATCGAGGCGTTCGGCCATGGCTGTGCTGCCGCTGACGTCGGCGAACAGCACCGTGACGACCTTGCGCTCCTCGGCGACGGGCACAGGAGCGGCGGGGGCAGAAGGGAGGCGGGTCCCACAGGTCCCGCAGAACGCGAATCCGTCCGGGTTCAGGGTGCCGCAGGATGGGCAGGGGATACCCAGCCTCGTTCCGCACTGGCCGCAGAACCTGGTCCCGGTCGGGTTGTCGGCACCGCACTGAGGACACCGCATACGCCGCGTACTTTCCCGACCTCCCCAACGAATCCTGCGGATGCGGCCAGTATAGCCGGTCCACCTGCTCACGGGGACGGGGGCATGCAGGAGCGCCTTCCGGGATCAGGGAAGCCCTATTCTTGAGCCCATGAAAGTGTTTCTGCCGCGCTCTCTGGACGAAGCGCTGGAGACCAAGGCGGCCCATCCTGAGGCGCTCCCCATTGCCGGGGGCACCGACGTGATGGTGGAGTTGAACTTCGACCGCCGGCGTCCCGAGGCGCTGCTCGACCTCACCCGGGTTCCCGAATTGCGGGCGTGGCGGCGGGAGGACGGCGCTCTCTTCCTGGGCGCCGGCGTGACCTACGCGCGCATCATCCACGACCTGCCCCAGTTTGCGCCCCTGGTCCAGGCGTCCCGGACGGTAGGCTCCCCGCAGATCCGCAACCGCGGGACGGTGGGCGGGAACCTGGGGACCGCTTCCCCGGCCGGCGATGCCCTGCCGGTCCTGGCGGCCTATGACGCGGAGGTCGTCCTGACCCAGGCCGGTGGCCGGCAGCGCGTCCTTCCCTGGCACCGGTTCATGGTCGGTCCGAAGAAGACGGTCATCGAACCGGCCGAATTGATCCTGGGCGCGCGCTGGCGCATCACGCACGGTCCCGGGTCGTTTTCGAAGGTCGGGCCGCGCAACGCCATGGCCATCGCGGTGGCCAGCCTGTGCCTGGTGATCAACGAGGACGACCGCTCCGTGCGTGTGGCGCTAGGCTCGGTGGGGCCGACGATCCTGCGCGCGCCGGAGGCGGAGGGTCTGGCGGCGCGGGCCCTGGCAGAGGCCGGCGCGTGGGATGATCCGCAGGCAACGGTGCCCGAGGCGATGCTTGCAGAGTTCGGCGAGCGGGTGGCGGCCGCAGCCCGCCCCATCGACGACGTGCGCGGCACGGCGCGCTACCGCCGACACGCCTGCGGGGTCCTCGGGCGGCGAGCTTTACGTTGGGCGCTGGACGATCGGGCGGCGGGAACCCGAGGAAGCCGGAGAGGCTAATGCTGGTCAAAGCCCGGGTCAACGGCGAGTGGCGCACGGCCGACGTCTGGCCCGGGGCGAGCCTGCTCTACATGCTGCGCGAGCACCTGGGGCTGCCCGGGTCAAAGAACGCGTGCGAGCAAGGGGAGTGCGGCTCCTGCTCGGTGTGGCTCGACGGCGACCTGGTCTGCGCCTGCCTTGTGCTGGCGGCGCAGGCGCACGAGCGGGAAGTCCGCACGGTCGAAGCGCTGGCCGCCGACGGCGGGCTGCATCCCGTGCAGGAGGCCTTCGTGGAGGCCGGCGCGGTGCAGTGCGGCTTCTGCACCCCCGGTCTGATCGTGGCCGTCGCCGACCTGCTGGACCACGACCCCGATCCCGACGAGGCGACGGTGCGCGAGGCGCTCTCGGGGAACCTCTGCCGCTGCACCGGGTACGTGAAGATCCTGGACGCGGTGCGGCTGGCAGCGGAACGCCTGGGCGCGAACCGCGCCTGATGGGTACGTTTGAGGCCAACGGCCGATGAACCGGATCCTCATTGAGAACTGTGAAGTCGTCGTCACGATGGATGACGACGGGCGCGAGATCTCCGGGGGCTCCATGCTGATCGAGGATGGGGTGATCACCTGGATCGGCGGCGGCTCACCACCGGAAGCAGGCGGCGCAGAACGCATCAGCGGCCGGGGCGCGGTGGCCCTGCCCGGACTCGTCAACACGCACCACCATCTCTACCAGACGCTCACCCGCGCGCATGCCCAAGACCAGGGTCTCTTCGGCTGGTTGAAGGCGCTCTATCCGGTGTGGGCGGACGTGGACGCGGAGTGGGTCGCGGTTGCGGCGCGCGTAGGACTGGCCGAGCTCGCGCTGTCCGGGTGTGCGACAACCACCGACCATCACTACATCTTCCCGCCGGGGCGGCCCGGGCTGCTGGAAGCCGAGATCGAGGCGGCGAAGACGATCGGCCTGCGCTTTCATCCCTGCCGCGGCTCGATGGATCTGGGCGCATCGGCGGGCGGGCTGCCGCCGGATTCGATCGTCCAGGATACTGACACGATCCTGGCAGAGACCGAGGAGGCGGTGCGTCGCTTCCACGATCCTCGCCCGGGATCGCTGCTGCGCATCACCGTCGCTCCCTGCTCTCCCTTTTCCGTGACGCGACGGTTGATGGAGGAGTCGGCGGCCCTGGCCAGGCGTCTCGGGGTTCGGCTGCACACGCACATCGCCGAGACGGTGGACGAGGAGGTCTACTGTCGGACCACCTACGGCCGGCGACCAGTGCAGTATCTGGAGGACCTGGACTGGATGGGCCCGGACGTCTGGCTGGCGCACTGTATCCACATCGACGACCGTGAGGTGGCCACGTTTGCGGGTACCGCCACCGGCGTGGCCTGGTGTCCGACGTCCAACCTGCGCCTGGGCTCGGGGATTGCCCCGGCGCGCCGGCTGCTCGCCGCGGGCGCGCGCGTAGGGCTGGGGGTGGACGGGTCCGCCTCGAACGATGCCGGCAACCTGCTGGCGGAAGCCCGGGTCGGCATGCTCGTCCAGCGGGTGGGCGGCGCGGCAGCCATGGGCGCGCGCGACGCGCTGCGCGTTGCCACCCGCGGGGGCGCGGCGTGCCTCGGACGAGACGACATCGGCTCGCTCGAACCGGGGAAGCGCGGCGACGTGGCGCTCTTTCCGGTCGATGGTCTGGCGTTTGCCGGGGCGGAAGCCGACCTGGTCGCCGCGCTCGTCCTCTGCGACCCGCCGCGGGTGCGCGATCTGATCGTGGAGGGGGGTCCGGTCGTGCGCGACGGCCATCTCGTCGGGGCCGACGCGGACACGATCGCCGCAGAAGCGCGCCGGCTCGGGCAGCGGATCGCCACAGGACGCTACAGGAGGATCGTCAGGTGAGCGTCCGCGTCGTCCGCAAGACCCGGGGCACCGTGGGTGAGAGCGTCCGGCGCGTAGACGGCGTCCCCAAGGTCAAGGGCCTGTTCCTCTTCGGCAGCGACCTGTGGGCGGAGGGGATGCTCTGGGGCTACACGCTGCGCAGCCCGCATCCCTCCGCGCGCGTCCGGCGGGTCGACATCGCGAAGGCGGTCGCGACGCCGGGCGTGGCTGCCGTGCTGCTGGCCGCGGACGTCCCCGGAAAGAAGACCTACGGGCTGGAGTTCGCCGACCAGCCGGTGCTGGCGCAGGACCGCGTCCGCTTCGCCGGCGAACCGGTCGCCGTCCTGGCGGCCGTTGACCTCGAGACCGCGCGGCGTGCCGCCGCGAAGATTGTCGTGGAGTACGAGGCGCTGCCGGCCGTCACCGATATGGAGGAGGCGCTGCGCCCGCAGGCCCCCCGCGTGCACGATTTCGGCAACATCCTGCGCCACATCAACATCATCCACGGCAACCCTGATGCGGCGGCGGACGTCTGGGTGGAGGGCTACTACGAGACCGGCATGCAGGATCAGGCGATGCTGGGCCCCGAGTCCGGCATGGCCATCCCGGCAGAGGACGGCGGGATCGACCTCTACGTGGCCACGCAGTGGCTCCACGTGGACCGGGAGCAGATCGCGCCCTGTCTGGGACTTCCGCTGGAGAAGGTGCGGCTGCACCTGGCCGGCGTGGGCGGGGCGTTCGGCGCACGCGAGGATGTGAGCATGCACATTCACGCCTGCATGCTGGCGCTGCGCACGGGGCGGCCGGTCAAAATGGCCTACTCGCGCGAAGAGTCCTTCTACGGACACGTGCACCGCCACCCGGCCCGTATCTGGATGCGCCACGGGGCGAGGAGCGACGGGCGGCTGGTGAGTGTGTACGCGCGGATTCTCCTCGACGGAGGCGCTTATGCCTCCTCGTCGGCGGCGGTGATCCACAACGCCGCCACCTTCGCCGCCGGACCATACGAGGTACCCAACGCGCGCATCGAAGCCACGTGCGTCTACACCAACAATCCGCCCTGCGGCGCCATGCGCAGTTTCGGCGCGGTGCAGGCCGCCATCGGCTACGAAGCCCAGATGGACAAACTGGCCTGGGCGTTGGGCCTGGATCCGGTGGCGCTCCGCCGGCGCAACGCGCTGCAGACCGGCTCGGTGCTGCCGACGGGTCAGGTCCTCCGCGGCGCCGCACCGGTGCGGGAGGTCATCCAGCGGTGCGCGGCGATCCCCCTGCCCGAGGACGGGCCCCCGGCACGGCGAGATCCGTTGAGCCTGCCCGGGGGTGCGGGCAACGTCTCCCGCGGCGAGCGCCTCCGGCGCGGGGTGGGGTTTGCGGTGGGCTACAAGAACGTCGCCTACAGCGGGGGATTCGATGATTCGGCGGAGGCGCGGGTGCGGCTCTTCGCCGGTCCCGGCGGCGCCATCGTGGAGGTGCACAGCGCCGCCGCCGAGGTCGGTCAGGGGATTCACACGATCCTGGCGCAGATCGCCCGCACCGAACTGGGCGTCGAACACGTCGTCCTCCACCCCGCTGACACCGCTGTGGGCTCCGCCGGGTCCACGTCGGCCTCCCGCCAGACGATGATGTCGGGGGGCGCCGTGCAGCTGGCCTGCGCGGCTGTGCGCGAGGAGCTTTTCAGCCGCGTCCGGACGTGGAGCGAACGGGAAGGGCGCAGGCTGCGCGGGGCGCTGGCGCTGGAGGGCGGGCAGGTGACAGCCGGCGGGGAACCCGTCGCGGCAGTCGAGGAATTCCTGGAAGAGCCCATCGAGCAAACCCGTGTCTATCACCACAGGCAGACCACCCCGATTGACGCCCAGGGCCAGGGCGACCCGCATGTCTCCTTCGGGTTTTGCGCGGAGCGCGCCGTCGTCGAGGTGGACGAAGAACTGGGGCTGGTCCGCGTGGTGCAACTCGCTGCCGCCCAGGACGTGGGGAAAGCGCTCAACCCGCAGGGCGTGACCGGCCAGATCGAGGGCGGCAGCGCCCAGGGGCTCGGCTTCGCCCTGATGGAAGAGATTCAGGTGGAGAAGGGCCTGATCAAGAACGCCTCCTTCACCGACTACCTGATCCCGACGATCCTGGACATGCCGAACGTCATTTCCGAGATCATCGAGGAGCCCGAGCCCGGCGTGCCCTTCGGCGCCAAAGGAGTCGGAGAGATGTCCACGATTGTCTCCACCCCGGCCATCGTGGCCGCGCTCCGCGACGCCACCGGCCGGGAGCTCAACCGCGTCCCGGTGCGGCCCGACGACCTGATCGGGTTGAGCCCGCCCGTCACCTCGCCCGGTCCGCCGCCTTCGCCGGATGTGCCTGGTCCCGACGCCATCCCCAAATATCACGGCCTGGCCGCCGGGCAGGAAATCCTGGGCGGGGGCGCCTGAAGTACGAGATCGAATTCTCGCATCCCAGGGAGGCATTTGTGAAGAAGCCCATCGGCGAGGGGCTCCCCGACATCGACGTGTCCACGCAGCGACGTTTCGTCGAATGCACGACATGTGGAATCCGACTTCACAGCGGCGCCCCGGCGCGGGAAGGTAGCCTCAGATGAATTGGATCTTCTGGGCGATCCTCGGGGCCGCGCTTGCGCATGTGATGGAGGAGTACCGTACTTTAACGCAGGCCGATTCTGGGGTCCGGACCCCCGGTACGGCAACGAACACTCAAGTTCATCGAGTTTGTCCTGAAGGAACTCGGCGAGCCGTAACTCCCGCAGTTCCGCCGCCGGTTCGGGCAGATGCTGCCGTGATTCAGGGCACGATCCGCGTGCCGGTCTCGCTGGCCAGGGCCCGTTCCAGACTCTCCGGCTGAGTAATCAGCACCTCCTTCCCGCCGGCCTCCAGGTACTCGATCGCGGCCTGGATCTTGGGCCCCATGCTCCCGGGGGGGAAGTGCCCCTCGGTGAAGAACCTCTTCGCCTCCGCGAGCGTGAGACGGTCGAGGAAGCGTTCGCCTGGTTTCCGGTAGTTCAGGGCGACCCGCTCCACCGCCGTCGAGATCAGCAGGAGATCGGCCCGGATGGTGCGGGCCAGCAGGCTGCTGGCCAGGTCCTTGTCGATCACGGCCTCGACGCCGCGCAGGCGCCCATCCGCCTCCCGGATCACGGGGATCCCCCCGCCCCCCACGCCGACGACGACAAATCCCGCCCGGAGCAGTGCCTGGATGGCGTCGGTTTCCACAATCTCCAGAGGCCGCGGCGAGGGGACGACCCGCCGCCAGCCCCGCCCAGCATCTTCCTTCACCACCCATCCCCGGTCTATCCGATGTCGCTCGGCCTGCGCCTGATCGTAGAACGGCCCGATCGGCTTGGTGGGGTTCTGAAAGCCCGGGTCATGCCGATCGACGACCACACGGGTGACCACCGTGGCGGTCTTCTTCTGCACACCCCGCCGCGCCAGCGCCTCGTCCAGCGTGACCTGGGCCATGTAGCCGATGGCGCCCTGCGTATCGGCGCCGCAGACGTCCAGTGGGACGGTGTGCAGGACATGACTGGCCAGTTCCGAGCGCAGCAGGATGAAGCCCACCTGCGGGCCGTTGCCGTGGGTGACGACCACATCCCAACCTTGCTGGATCATCCCCGCAATGTGCTCGGCCGTTTCCGCCATCGCTTCCCACTGATCCGGAACCGACTGGCGCTCCGGTGATCTGATCAAGGAATTGCCGCCGATGGCGACGACTGCGAGCTTGCCCATGGTTCTCCCTTCTGCGGCCCCCCGCCGGTGCCGGCCTGCGGATGCGCGCGCGTGGTACCGTAGATGAAGTTATCCGGACGGGGCGGCCGGGCCTGCGCCGGGGCGGCCGAGGCGTGCCGGACGGGAGAGGAGGCACCGCGCCATGTTGAAGGAATTCAGAGAGTTCGCCCTCCGGGGCAGCCTGCTCGACCTGGCCGTGGGGTTGATCCTGGGTACTGCCTTCGGGGCCATCGTGACGTCGCTCGTGAACGACGTCATCATGCCGCCGATCGGATTGCTGCTGGGGAAGGTGGACTTCTCCAGTCTGTTCGTCAACCTTTCCGGCACCCCGTACCGCTCCGTGGCTGCGGCCAAGGCGGCCGGCGCACCCACGATCAACTACGGCATCTTCCTGAACACGGTGATCAATCTTGCCATCGTCGCGTTCGCCATGTTCGTTCTCGTCCGTCAGGTCAACCGGCTGCGGGGTCCTGCTCCTGCAGCGCGGACGAGGGAGTGCCCGTATTGCTTCACCGCGATTCCGGTCAAGGCCACGCGCTGCCCCAACTGCACGTCCGATCTGAAGGGCGGTTGACCGAACCCTCGCCGCGGCCTATCCTGGGCGGTAGACCGACGCGTCGGTCTACCAATGGCTCAGCCGGACCCGGACCCGCAACCCCTCGTTGAGGTGGCGACCCGCGACAGGATCCTCGCCGCGGCCATGACCGTCTTCGCTGCCAAAGGCTATCACGGAGCGATCGTGGACGACATTGTGGAGGCTTCGGGGACCTCTAAAGGGGCTTTTTACCACTACTTTCCGAGCAAGCAGGGCATCTTCCTCACCCTCATGGACGAACTCGCGATCCTCGTCGAGAAAGGTGTGGAGATTGCTATCGAAGCCGAGCACGGCGCGCTGGCCAAGGTCGAGGCAGCCCTGCGCGTCGTGATGGAAACCGCAGCGGCCGAGCGGGACATGGCCAAGATCCTCCTCGTCGAGGCGGTGGGGCTGGGGCCGGGCTTCGAGCAGAAGCGCCTGGAGATCCACCGCCGGTTCGCCGCCGTGATCCAGCGGCACCTGGACCGGGCGCTCGCCGACGGCGACATCCCCCGGCAAGACACGACGCTGGCGGCGCAGGTCTGGATCGGCGCCCTGGTCGAGGTGATCACCCAGTGGCTCTCCACCGACGGGGCGGACCCAAAGACGAAGCTCCCCGCGCTGCGGACCCTGCTGCTGCGCAGCATCGGCGCGGGCGGCGAGTAAGGCACCACGAGTGAGAAAACACACGCGGGTGCACGCGGGAGGCAGGGCACGATGACCGATAAGGTAGGTGCACGATGACACAGAGACGCCTGGTGGCTGTGACCGCAGCAGTGATCCTGATGACGGTGGCGCTGGCCGGGTCCGCGCCGGCCCAGGCGCCGCCGCCGACACGCATCCGTGTGGTGCATGTTCCCGTCCTGATCTTTGCTCCGTTATACGTGGCGATCGAGAAGGGTTACTTTGCCCGCGAGGGGTTGGAGGTGGAGTTGATCGGGACCCCGGGTGGAGTTTCTTCCTTTGCGGTCCTGGCCAGCGGGCGGGCTGAGGTCGTCGTCGGGGGCCTGGGTGCGGCCCTCTTCAACGCCGCGGCGCGGGGATTGGACTTCAAAGTGGTCGGTCCCGTGCACATGGAGAAGCCTCCGGTTTCCACGCCGCTCGTCGCCAGCAAGGCGGCCTACGACGGCGGTACCATCCGCAAAGTGGCCGACCTGCGCGGCAAGAAGGTCTCCGTGAACGTCCTGGGCTCGGCTACCGAGTTCTGGCTGCAGGCCGCGCTGTTCAAGGGCGGCCTGACCATGGACGACGTCGAGGTCGTCGCCGTGAACTTCCCCGAGGTCCCGGCCGCTCTGGCCAGCGGCGCCATCGCCGCCGGACTCCTGGGCGAGCCCCTGGCGACCCTGGCCCAGGACCGCGGCCAGATCGTCCGTCTCAGCGACGACTTCATCAACGGCGTTCAGGTCACGGCGCTGTACTACAGTGGAGAGTTCATGCGGCGCAGCCCGCAACAGGCCGTGGGCTTCATGACGGCGTGGCTCCGCGCATCCCGCTACCTGTACGGCGACGGCTACCGGCGCCCCGACGTGGCGCGCATCGTTGAGAAATACACCGGCGTTCCCGCGGCCGTGGTCCGGCGGGCCAGCCCGCCGTTCCATGAACCCGACGGCAAGATGAACTTCAACGACTTCAAGCGGCTGCAGGATTTCTTCCGCAAGCGCGGTTCCCTGACGTACGAGAAGCCGCTGGCACCGGAAGCCTATATCGATACCACGTACGTCCGCCGCGCGCTCGCGGTGCTCGGGCCCTTCCGGCCGGCGCAGTGAGCGTCACCACGGCGCCGAAGCTCGCCGCCGTCGCCGTCAGCGGGCTGACCAAGACCTACCCCGGCCCGCGCGGACCCGTGGTGGCGCTACGCGACGTAACCTTCGCGGTGGGCGGAGGGGAATTCGTCGCCTTGATCGGCCCCTCCGGTTGTGGCAAGACGACGCTCCTGCACATCCTGGCCGGGCTCCTCGCCCCGACCGGCGGGGAGGTATCGGTACCTCCCCGCCGGCCGGGCCGTCCGCCCACAGCCGTCGTTTTCCAGGGGATCAGCACGCTGCCCTGGTTCACGGTGCGCCAGAACGTCGAGTACGGCCTGCGCCTCCAGGGGGTGCCGCGGCGGGAGCGACACGAGCGCGCGGAAGCGCACATCGGGCAGGTCGGGTTGCTGGCGTTCGCGGACGCTTACCCCTTCCAGCTCTCCGAGGGAATGCGCCAGCGGGTGAGCATCGCCCGTGCGCTGGCCACAGACCCGGAGATCCTGTTGATGGACGAACCCTTTGCCAACCTGGATGAGCAGAACCGGCTGCTTCTCCAGGAGGAACTCCTGCGCATCTGGCAGGAGAGCCGCAAGACCGTCCTGTTTGTCACCCACAGTCTCGACGAGGCCATCCGGCTGGCCGACCGCGTGCTCGTGCTGAGCGCGTCCCCGGGCCGCATCCTGACAGAGGTGCGCGTCCCGTTCGACCGTCCGCGGGACTTCCGCGCAATCCGCGAAGATCCCCAGTACGGTCGGCTCAGCGCCTCGCTCTGGGACCTGCTGCGGGCGGAGGTCTTGAAAGGGCGGCTGCCGTGAGGAATTCGCGCTGGCTGGCGCTCTTCTCTCCGCTGGCGCTCCTCCTGCTGTGGGAAGCGGGCAGCCGGTTGCGGTTCCTCGATCCGCGCTTCATCCCACCGCCGAGCGTGATCCTGGCCTCCCTGGCGGACCTGACCCGCAGCGGGGAACTGCCCTACCACGTCCTGGTCAGCGTGCGGCGCATCATTACCGGCTTTCTGCTCGGGGCGGTGCCGGCGGTCGGTGCCGGGCTGGCCATGGGGCTCAGCCGCCAGGTCCGCGCCTTGCTGATGCCCATCGTGGCGGCGATCTATCCCATCCCCAAGATCGCGATCTACCCGCTGATCATCTTCTACCTGGGAATCGGCGAGGCGTCCAAGGTCAGTATCGTGGCGCTCAGCATCTTCTTCCTGGTTCTCCTCAACACCATGGCCGGCGTGATCGGCCTGGACCGCGCCTACTTCAACATCGCGCGCGCCTACGGGGCCGGTCCGCTCGGCACGTTTGCCACCGTCGCCTTTCCAGGGGCGCTGCCGGCCATCTTTACCGGCCTGAAGCTGGGAATGGGCTTTGCGCTCATCGTCATCGTCGGCGCCGAGTTGCTGGGATCGGACGCCGGGATCGGGTTTCTGATCTGGCGTTCCTACCAGATCTTCGCGGTGGACGTCATGTTTGCCGGGCTGCTGGTGACGGCGCTGCTGGGCTGGCTGGCCACCGCAGCGCTGGACTGGCTGGAGCATCGCGCCCTGCCCTGGCGTCCGTGAAGCCCACGCCGGCCGCGGCCCCTCTCGCCGAAGACGTGGCATTGGCGCCCGCGCGGCGCCGCTGGCTCGCTGTCTGGTGGCGCGCCGTCCGCCCGTATTCGTTCACGGCCTCAGTGACACCGGTCCTCGTCGGTTCCGCGGTCGCCTATCAGGACAGGCTCTTCGACCCGATCCGCTTCGCCGTGACCCTCGTAGCCTCTCTGGCCATCCATGCTGCCACCAACCTGGTCAACGACTACTACGATCACATCCGCGGCGTGGATACCGCCGAGTCCATCGGCCCAAGCGGCGTCATTCAGGAGGGCCTGCTGGCGCCCCGCACGGTGCTGCGCGGCGGACTGATCCTCTTTGCCTTCGGCGGCCTCCTCGGCGGATGGCTGGTGGCCGTGGCCGGGTGGCCGATCCTGGCCGTCGGCGCAGCCAGCGTCCTGGCGGGATACGCCTACACGGGCGGCCCTCTGCCGTTGGGCTACCTGGGGCTGGGCGATCTGACGGTCTTTCTCTTCATGGGAGTCGTCATCGTCGTGGGGGCTTACTACGTGCAGGCGGGGACCGTTACGATCACGGCGCTCTGGGCATCGCTGCCGGTGGCCGCCCTGGTCGCGGGAATCCTGGTGGTCAACAATCTGCGCGACATCGACGACGATCGGCGGAAGGGCAAGCGCACGCTGGCCACCTTTATCGGCCGCGGGGCCACGCGGGGCGAGTTCTTCTTGCTGCTGGCTTTGACCTATCTGTCCGTGGTTGTGGGAGTGGCGACGAAAATGCTCCCCTGGTCCACCCTCGTCGTCCTGGCCACCCTCCCCCGGGCGGCCGCCGTCTGGAGGGTGGTCCGGAGGGAGACCGACCCTCTGACCCTCACCCTGGGCGGGGTGCAGGGGACGGCCCGGCTGCATCAGCAGTTCGGCCTCCTGCTGGCCGTCGCGTTCGTGCTGGCTGCCGGTAGCCCCACGTAGCCCTGACCCAGCCCTCAAGTCTGGTTCTGAAGTCCCATTGTGAAGTCCAGTCCCGCGTCGCCGGGGTTACGCCCCCTGTGCCTAATGTCACACGGCCGCTGTAACCCGCGGCATCGTTGACGGCGGTGGGTCCGGGTAGCGTGAGCGCTGAAGACGCCGGCCTGGGAGGTGACTGACATGCAGCGGCAGCCGGAGATTTACGGACGTCTGGTCTACGATCGGCAGCGTGACCTCCTGCGGGAAGCCGACCGGGCGCGGCTCGTCCGCGCGGCGATGATGAGCCGGCGGCCGGCGAGCTCTGGCATCGTCAGTCTCCTCGCGCAGATCAGGCAGCGACTTGCGGTCGTCCGGCACGAGCGTGTCGCCGGGTCCGGCTCCCGCGCCTCAGCTTCCCCCTTCCCCTGGGGCGCGGGGGTCGCCCGGAGAATTCTGGGTCGCGCCGCCTAGGTGGGACCAAACGCACGGCCTGAAGGGTGGTGGAGGAGATGTTTGAGAATCAGGCCTGGGTCAGCGTGGTGACCAGGGCTCACTCCGAGGCCTACCTGCGCGGGGAGCGCCTGCGCCCGGTTGCCCTGGGGGATCGTCAGCGGAATAGGGTACCGGCCTTCGCAGACGTCCTGAGGAGGATCCGCCAGGCCTTCGCGGCCGCCAGGGTGCTCGTCGCCCGGCGCGGGGGCGTACGCCCCTCGGCGACACCGGCCGGGTAGACGCTAGTAGACCCGCTGCTTGAGACGCTCCGGGTCGCGCAGGACGATCTTGCGGCCGCGCAACTCGAGAAGTCCCTGGGAGCGAAAGACCGCCAGAGCCCGGTTCACGCGTTCGCGGGTGGCGCCCACCATCGAGGCCAGGTCCGCCTGCGTGAGTTCCAGGTCGATCTCGATCCCGTCGGCCTCGACGCCGTAGCGCGCCGCCAGTTCCAAGAGCGCCCGCGCCACACGTCCGTGGACGTCGAGGAAGGCCAGGCTCTCGGCGTAGGCCGTGACGTGCCGCAGGCGCGCGCTCAGCAGTTCGAGCAGGGCCGGCGCCAGGCCGGGGACGGAGGCCAGGGCCTGCTGGAAGGTTTCCCGGTCCAGGGTGTGGGCGACCGTATCCTCGACGGCCTCGGCGCTGGCCGACCGCGGCTGGCCGTCCAGCAGCGCCAGTTCCCCGAAGACCTCGCCCGGACCGGCGATGTCCACGGTCATCTCTTCGCCGCCCTCCGCCGGGACGAAGAGGCGGACCCGGCCGGTCTCAATGACGTAGAGCGAATCCCCGGCCTGATCTTTGTGGAAGAGCATGGTCCCGTGGCGGAAGGTCCGCCGCCGCAGGTGCCCGGCCAGGCCGGTCAGAGCGGAGGCGTCCAGCGCCGCGAAGAGCGACACCCGCCGCAGCAGGTCGTGCGCGCCCATCGTCCTGTCCCGGCCCCCTAGAGGATGCGAACCGCGCGACTGAGCGCGCTCAGCCGCTCGCCGCCCCGCTCGGTCACAATCACGATTTCTTCGAGCCGCACGCCAAACTCTCCCACGAGATAAATCCCGGGTTCCACGCTGAAGGCCATGCCGGCCTGCAGCGGATCGTCGTTGCTGTGGGTGATCGACGGCAGTTCGTGCCCGGAGACGCCGATCCCGTGCCCGGTCCGGTGGATGAAGTGCGCACCGTAGCCGGCCCGCTCGATGACGCGGCGCGCGGCCAGGTCCACCTCTCGAATGGGCACACCGGGACGGATGCTGGCCAGCGCCGCTACTACCGCGTCTTCGACGACGGCGTGGATATCGCGGTACCGCGCCGGCGGCGGACCCAGGTGGGCCATGCGCGTGATGTCGGACATGTATCCGTCCAGTCTCCCGCCCACATCCACCAGCAGCGGTTCGCCCGCCGCCAGCGCCCGCGCTGAGCGCTCGTGGTGCGGGTACGCGGAGTTGGATCCGGAGGCGATGATGGCGAAGGGGACCTCCGGCACGCCCTGGGCATGGAAAGCCTCGGCGGCCAGACCGGCGAGTTCGGTTTCCCGGCGACCGGGCCGGGCCGCTGCGAAGACCGCTTCCACCGCGGCATCCGCCGTGGCGGCGGCGCGCCGCAGCGCCGCGATCTCCTCCGGCGATTTGATCATGCGCAGCGGGGCCATCACCTGCGCGCCCGGCACGAAGCGCGCGTCGGGCCAGAGCGCCTGTAGCCGCAGGAGCGCGTCGGCGCGCATCGTATCGCCCACGGCGATCCGCCGGGGCGCGCCCAGGCGAAGTGCGGCCTCCCGCAAGGCCTCCTGCGGGCCGGCGGCGTCGGAGTACGTCAGCGTGGGATAGGGGACGTGCCCCGCCGCCGCCGTCGCGTTCAGCTCCGGAACGAGAAAGAGCGTGGCCGCGGGCGTGATGAGGAGATAGCACGGACGCTCGTCGGGGTGGGGCGTGTATCCCAGGAGGTAGAGCAGGTCGTCGCCGGGCGGAATCGCCAGCGCGTCGATCCCCTCGACGCCCAGTCGCTCGCGCGCGGCCTTCACCCGGGTGGTCATATCCCTGTCATTCTATCGTTCCCGACGCGGCGCCGCGCTCTGGTCTTGGGTGCACCCGGCCGGTAGCATGGAGCCGTGCCTGCGGCAGTGGCCCTGCCCACCCGTGAAACGCTGCCGGCCGCCCGGCGCCGCGCCGGGAGGATCGTCGGCACCCTGCGGCGGCGCTACCCCGATCCCCGCGTCCCCCTCCGCCACGACAGCGCGCTGCAGTTGCTGGTGGCCACCATCCTCTCCGCGCAGTGCACCGACGTCATGGTCAACCGGGTGACGCCGGCGCTGTTTGCGCGCTACCCGACGGCGGCGGACTTCGCCGCGGCCGAGCCCCGCGCACTGGAGGATCTGATCCGGCCGACCGGCTTCTTCCGGCAAAAGGCCAGGGCCATCATGGAGGCCGCGCGGACGCTGGTCGAGCGTTTCGGCGGCCAGGTCCCCGACACCATGGACGACCTTCTGCAGCTGGAAGGGGTGGGGCGCAAGACCGCCAACGTGATCCTGGGCGGCTTCTACGGCATCCCCGGCGTGGTCGTGGACACCCACGTTCGCCGGTTGAGCCAGCGTCTGGGCCTGACCGCATCCGCCGACCCCACGCAGATCGAGCACGACCTCATGCGCCTGGTGCCGCGGCGGGCGTGGTCGGATTTCTCGCTGCAGTTGATCTTTCTCGGCCGGGAGATCTGCACCGCCCGCGCCCCGCGCTGTCCCGTCTGTCCCCTCAACCGCTACTGCCCATCGGCACGGTACAACGGAACCCCGCCGTGGATGCGGCGCCGACCAACATCCCGTGAGCGCCCGGCGCCGCGGGCAAACCGACCGTAACTCCGGCAAAACGTGGCCATGGGGCAGGTGGGACAGGCCGGCCGGCGCGCCGTGCAGACCAGCGCGCCGAAATCCATCAGCGCCTGGTTGAAGTCGTAGGGACGCCTGGGCAGCAGTTGCCCGGCCAGATGCCAGAGCACCCGGTCGGGACAGGAGCGGCCGTAGAAGACGCGCTGCAGCACCCGGCGGACGTTGGTGTCCAGCACCGGGACCCGCCGGCGGTAGGCAAACGAGAGGATCGCGCCGGCGGTGTAGGGACCGATGCCCGGCAGCGCCAGCAGCCGCTCTCGTTCGTCGGGGACCTTGCCGTTGTGCCGGTGCACGACTTCGTTGGCGACCGTCCAGAGGCGGACCGGCCGGATATTGTAGCCCAGGGGATACCAGAGCTCCCGGACCTCCTGCACGTGGGCCCGCGCCAGCGCGGCGATGGACGGATAGCGGCGGAGAAAGGCGCGGTACTTGGGGAGAACGCGGCCCACCTGGGTCTGCTGCAACATGACTTCTGAAACCAGAATCCGGTAGGGATCGGTGGTCTGGCGCCAGGGGAGGGCTCGCCCCCGCCGGCGGTACCAGGCCAGCAGGCGGCGCCGGAACTGCTGGGCGCGGGAGGACGGCACGGTGGCGTGACGATTCCGCGCGCTCCGGACGTCCTCCTCCGGCGCGCGCCTTTCCGGCGAGCGCGATCTGGAGTATCATCCTTAACCGATGCGCGACGTGCGTCGTGAACGAACGCTGATCTTCCTCAAGCCCGACGGGGTCCAGCGCGGCCTGGTCGGGGAGGTGCTGCACCGCTTCGAGCGTGCGGGGCTCCGGGTCGCCGGGTTGAAGATGGTCCAGGCGACGCCCGCCTTCCTGGAGCGGCACTATCCGAACGACGAGACCTTCCTGCGGACCATCGGCGGGAAGACCCGCGAGGCCTTCGCCGCGGCAGGGCTGGATGTCCGGCAGCAGACCGGCAGCGACGACCCGCTGGTCATCGGGCGCGCCGTCCGCGGGTGGCTGATCGAGTACGTGTCAACCGGCCCCGTCGTGGCCTTCGTCCTGGAGGGCATTCAGGCGGTGGGCACCGCGCGCAAGATCGTCGGGGACACGCTACCCTTTCGGGCGGCTCCCGGGACCATCCGCGGCGACTTCTCCATTGATTCCCCCACGGTGGCCAACCCGCAACGCCGCCCCGTCCGCAACCTCATTCACGCCTCCGGGACGGTGGAAGAGGCGGAATTCGAGATCGAACTCTGGTTCCGTCCGGAGGAGCTCTTCGCCTACCGGCGCGTGGACGAGGTGCTCATTCAGGGGGAATAGCGCGCCCCACGATCCAGCAGGACGCCGCCAGAATGTTGCCGGCTTGCGGGGAAACCGGGAGCACCTCGGCATCCGCGAGCACCCAGACCACGAGCTTCTCGGTGGCCACGCGCAGGGACCAGTACGGGGCATCCGTCTGCGGGTTCGTCTGGAGATGGGCCTCTTCGATCACGCCGGAGACGAGCGCGGTGGCCTCCGGCTCACCCTCTGCCGCGTCCGCAGCGAAGTGCATCACGGAGAGGAAGGATTGCATCGGCGGGCGGTACTGCGCCCGATGCGCGGCGGCGTAGGCCGCAGCGTCGGGGTAGAGCGTGGCTTCGTGCGCAATCGCGCAGAACTCGATGGGCACGACAGCTCCGACCGGCAGCCCGTCCCGTACCAGCGGGAAGTTCACCAGATCGATGCGCACCGGAAACACGCCGGAGAGGGGCTCGTCCGGCTCGACCGGCTCCACCCACCCCTCCACCCAGCCTTCGCGTTCCTCGTCGGGATCTTCTCCCTGCGCCGTCACGGCGACGCGCCACGGCTCGCCGGTGTGGTAGAAGGGGGTCGCCTCCACCACCTCGCCCGATGCCTCGACCAGCACCCACACCTCGGGCCCACCGCCCGCCTCCCAGCGCACGAGCGCGCCGCCTCCGGGGAGAGGGCGGCGTTCCCCCTGGGCCGCCGCCCTCCGCATCAGGGCCGTGTAGTCGCGCATCTCCCGCACCGGAAACCCGATGCAGCTGAAGTGGCTCGACATCGGCGATTCAGCTGAGGCGCCGCATCTGCTGCCAGAGGCGCCATACCTGGGCTTCCACCTGAGCACGATCGGGCGCCTCGGGAACTTCGGCGAGATACTGCTGGAGGTGGGCCGTGGCCTCGTGCACCCGACCATCGCGGGCGAGCAGGATTCCCAGGTCGCGCCGTTCTTCCGGCTGAGCTGTGACCAGCAGGATGCGCTCGCTGCAGCGGACGGCCCGCGGAAAATCCTCGCGGGCGGCGTAGACATACTTGAGGTTACGCAGCAGGCGCGCGATGACCTCGTGCGGACCGGCAGGACGCAGCAGCGCCGGGTCGAAACGGGCCTCGGGACCGAACCGCTCCAGGTGCAGCAGACGGAAATCACTCTCGCGGAGGATGCGCCCCTGGTTGAACGGATCGAGGAAGAGGGGATCGGGACTGGCCCGATACGTCACGAGGAAATGCCCCGGGAAAGAGACCCCGGCCAGCGGCAAACCCAGCCGTGCGCCGACACTGACGTAGACGATCGCCAGGGTGATCGGAATCCCCACGCGGCGGTCCAGGACGTCATTGAGGAGACTGTTGCGGGGATCATAGTATTCCGCCACGTTGCCGCGAAACCCGAGATGGCCGAAGAGGTAATCGCTGAGCAATCCGGCCAGCCGGACCGGCTCCAGTTCCCGCTGCAGGCGCGGCTCGACGGCCCTGGCCATGGCGTCGAGGCGGCCCTGGTAGGTGGCGACGTCCAGGTGCGGGTACTCCTCCGCCGCCACCAGCAGCGCCGCCTCGTCCAGGGAGATCGCCTGCGGCGCCTGGCTCATCACGAAGGTGAAGCGTTCGCGGGCATCCATCCCGGCACCGGCTGCGGTCGGAACGCATGCAACGCTTCCATGCGTGAGACGGCGACCCCTCTCCCGTGACGTTTCCACCGG
>Ga0209172_10003308_pt1 | contig 25053 bp, 21 predicted proteins | sample LarsenN4metaG_FD_184113 | JGI IMG/M metagenome (GOLD analysis project Ga0209172, IMG submission 184113) | Hot spring sediment bacterial and archeal communities from British Columbia, Canada, to study Microbial Dark Matter (Phase II) - Larsen... ... | reverse complement strand
CTCAACGCGCGCCCACTCCGAATCGCTCAGCCAGTAAAGCCCCGCCATCCAAGCCTCCATCGTTTTGGAAGCTTGAATCATGATTTGCCTTCCCTGAGAATCCCCCAATTGAGTACGGACCCTAGCGGGCCCGCTGCCGCGGCCGCGCCGCGTCGCAGATTCGCGGATGACAGCGCGCGGCGCCGTCTGCGATGCTGCCCCGATGGGACCTGCTCGGGGGAGGTAGCCCATGAGAATCGAGCGTGCGCGCGCCGCGATCGTGCAGCTGCCGGCGGACGAGCCGCTGGCGGACACGCGGCCGATGCCGGCGGGGTCCACCCGCGACATCGTCGTCGTCAAGCTCGCCACCAACGACGGCATCGAGGGGATCGGCGTCACCTTTTTTGGCGCCGCGCTCACCAACGCGCTCAGGGCCGCCGCCGAGGACCTCGGCGCCCTCGCCGTGGGCGAGGACCCCCACGACGTGGAGCGCATCGCCGCCAAGCTGCGGGGCGCGGCCGGCACCGCGGGCCCCGGCGGCATTTTCACGCTGGCGCTGTCGGCCATCGACACGGCCCTGTGGGACATCCGCGGCAAGGCGCTGGGCCTGCCCGTGGCCCGGCTGCTCGGCGGCTTCCGCGAGCGCGTGCCGGCCTACGCCAGCGGCGCCCTGATGCGCACGCTCGCCCTCGACGACGTGGTGGCGGCCGCCGGCCGGCTCGTCGAGCGCGGCTGGAGCGCCATGAAGACCCAGCTGGCGCTCCCCGCCGGCACCGACCCGGTCGCCGAGGTCGACCGCATCCGCCGCATCCGCGAGGCGATCGGCCCCGACGTGCGCCTGATGTGCGACATCAACCAGCGCTGGACCGTGCCCGAGGCCTTCGACATCGGTGCGCGGCTCGAGCCCTACCGCCTGCACTGGCTCGAGGACGTGACGGCCTGCGACGACTATGCGGGGCTCGCCCGCATCGCCGCCAAGCTCACCACCCCCATTGCCGGCGGCGAGTACGTCTACGGCATCGTCCCGTTTCGGCACATGCTGGAGGCGCGCTCGGTCGACATCGTCATGATCGACCTCGTCAGGGTCGGCGGCATAACGCAGTGGATCAAGGTCGCCGCCATGGCCGAGGCCTTCAACCTGCCGGTGGTGTCGCACCTGATCCCGGAGGTCCACGTGCATCTGATCGCCGCCGTGCCCAACGGCCATATCGTCGAGTACATGCCCTGGACGCGGGCGCTGTTCGAGGACCCGCCGCTGCCCGTCAACGGCGAGATGACGGTGCCCTCGAGGCCCGGGCTCGGCCTGGAGCTCACCCGCGCCATCAGCGGCACCCTCGACAGAGGCCAGAGGTAGGGCAAGGGCATCAGCGGGAGTGCGCCGACGGCGGCTGAAGCTGTGCAATGCGAGTTCGCCTTGTGCGCCCCGCGCTATTGCTGAACGCCATTCGCGGCCGTGTCCGGCGCCGGCAATGCGGCTGGCACGCGCCCTGCACGCAAACCCGAGAGCGTCCATCATCGGGACACCTTGCGCCGGGGGAAGAAGCAGGGGACGGGCCTCAGCCTTCGGGCTGAGGCCTTTTTGCTTGACATTGCCGGACTGCGCCAACACCTTGCGCGCGAATTCCGACGGCCCGTGAGCGACGAGCCGCCGCCCTGCACATGATCGGGCCACCGTCGGCGGCCAGGATCGGGAGGCAGGGGGGTCAACGTCCGCCGGCGCGATGCGCCCGCGGACGCGCTCAGCCGTTTGCGGGTGCAGGAGAGCCCATGTTCCAGTCCCTGTCCGATCGCCTGTCCGGCATCCTCGACAAGCTCACCCGCCGCGGGTCGCTCACCGACTCGGACGTGGCGGAGGCCATGCGCGAAGTGCGCCGCGCCCTGCTCGAGGCCGACGTGGCGCTCGAGGTGGTGCGCTCGTTCACCGACAAGGTAAGGGAGAAGGCGGTCGGCCAGGAGGTGATCAAATCGGTCACGCCGGGCCAGATGGTGGTCAAGATCGTGCACGACGAGCTGGTCGCCATGCTGGGCTCGGACGCCGAGCCGGTCGACCTCGCCGCCCAGCCGCCGGTTCCGATCATGCTCGTCGGCCTGCAGGGCTCGGGCAAGACCACCACCTGCGCCAAGATCGGCTACCGCCTCGTCAACCGCGACAGGAAGAAGGTGCTGATGGCCTCGCTCGACACGCGCAGGCCGGCGGCGCAGGAGCAGCTCAGGGTGCTGGGCGAGCAGGCCAAGGTCGATACCCTGCCCATAATTCCGGGCCAGACGCCGCAGCAGATCGCCGCCCGCGCCCTCGAGGCGGCGCGGCTGTCGGGCTACGACGTGGTGCTGCTCGACACCGCCGGCCGCACGCACATCGACGAGGAGCTGATGCGCGAGGCGGCCGAGGTGCGCGACATCGCCCACCCGCACGAGACGCTGCTGGTGGCCGATTCGCTCACCGGTCAGGACGCGGTGAAGCTCGCCAGGAGCTTCGACGAGCGCGTCGGCATCACCGGCATCGTGCTCACCCGCGTCGACGGCGACGGGCGCGGCGGCGCGGCGCTCTCCATGCGCGCGGTGACGCACAAGCCCATCAAGCTGATCGGCACCGGCGAGAAGTGGGACGCGCTGGAGGACTTCCACCCCGCACGCATCGCCGGCCGCATCCTGGGCATGGGCGACGTGGTGAGCCTGGTCGAGAAGGCCGCCCAGACCATCGACATGGAGAAGGCGCAGGCTATCGCCCAGAAGATGCGCAAGGGCGAGTTCGACCTGGAGGACCTCGCCGACCAGCTCAAGCAGATGGAGCGGCTGGGCGGCATGTCGAGCATGCTGGGCCTGCTGCCCGGCATCGGCAAGATCAAGAAGCAGATCGACGACGCCAACATCGACGACAGGATCCTCAAGCGCCAGCGCGCCATCATCCAGTCGATGACGCCCAAGGAGCGGCGCAACCCCAAGATTCTCGACGGCAAGCGCAAGCGGCGCATCGCCGCCGGCTCCGGCACCAGGCCCGAGGACGTGAACCGGCTGCTCAAGATGCACCGCCAGATGGCGGACATGATGAAGATGATGGGCAAGCGCGGGGGCCTCATGCAGCGCATGATGGGCATGGGCGGCGGCGGCCCGGCCCCGAGCGCCGCCGAGATGGAGCGGATGCAGGCCGAGCTCGCCAGGCTCGACCCGCGGGCGCTCGAGGCCCTGCCCAAGGAGCTCAAGGAGCAGCTGCCCAAGGACCTGCCGAAGGGCGGCGGCCTCGGCGCCGGGCCGATGCCGCGGCTGCCGGGCCTGCCCGGGCTGTCGGGCCTGCCGGGCGGTGGGGTGCCGAGATTTCCGGGGCTGCCGGGGCGGAAGAAGAAGTGAGCGCGGCGCTGCCCATACCGGTGCTCGAGACGGAGCGGCTTCGCCTGCGCGGCTGGCGCCTGGACGACCACGCGCCTTTCTCCGAGTTCTTGGCGAGCGAGGCCACTGCAGCGTTCGTCGGCGGCGCCTGCGGGCCGGACGATGCGTGGCGGCGCCTGGCCGGCCAGCTCGGCCACTGGGCGCTGCGCGGCTACGGCTCGTGGGCGATCGAGGAGAAGGCAACGGGGCGCTGGGTCGGCTACGGCGGCCTGTGGTTCCCGCACGGCTGGCCCGAGCCCGAGCTGATGCGGGGCCTTGCCGCGAACGCCCACGGCCGGGGCTATGCCACCGAGGCGGCGCGCCGGGCGCGCGAGTTCGCCTATCGCCAGCTCGGCTGGCGCACGCTGGTGAGCTGCATCGCGCCCGCCAACCTGCCCTCGCAGCGCGTGGCGTCGAAGCTCGGCGCGGTCCACGAGCGCGACATCGAGCTCAGGGGTCTGCCGGCCGGCCTCTACCGCCACCCAGGCCCGGAAGCTTTGCACTCATGATCGAAACGAGGAGAAGAGCATGTCCGTAAAGATCCGCCTCTCGCGCGGAGGCACCAAGAAGCGGCCCTACTTCTACATTGTGGTGGCCGAGTCGACCTCGCCCCGCGACGGCCGCTACATCGAGCAGGTGGGCACGCACAATCCGCTGCTGCCCAAGGACAACCCCGACCGCGTCAAGCTGCAGGTGGACCGGGTGAAGCACTGGCTGTCGGTGGGCGCGCAGCCGACCGACCGGGTGGCACGCTTTCTCGACGCGGCGGGCCTTGCCAAGCGCGAGCCGAGGCAGAACCCGCAGAAGGGCAAGCCCAAGAAGAAGCGGCTGGAGCGGGAGGCGGCCGCAGCCGAGGCCGCGGCCAGGAAGGCCGAGGGCGGCGGCGACGCCAAGCCCGCGGCCTAAGGTGCCGTGGCGGGAGCTGCCAAGCCAGCCCGCATCCTGCTCGGGCGCATCGCCGGGGCGCACGGCATCCGCGGCGAGGTGCTGATCCACACCTTCACGGCGGCGCCCGAGGACATCGCCGCCTATGGGCGGCTGTCCGACAAGAGCGGGGCGCGGTCGTTCGAGATCGCGAGCCTGCGCGCGACGGCCAAAGGCGTGGTGGCGAGGCTAAAGGGCGTCGCGGACCGGACGGCCGCGCAGGCACTGAAGGGCGCCGAGCTCTATGTTCCGCGCGAGCGCCTGCCGGCCGCGGCCGAGGGCGAGTTCTACCACGCCGACCTCATCGGCCTCACCGCGGTCGATCCCGACGGCCGCACGATCGGCGAGATCGTGGCGGTGCAGAACTACGGCGCCGGCGATCTCCTGGAAATCCGCCTCGCCGGCTCCGGCAGGAGCGAGCTCGTGCCGTTTGCCGATCCGTTCGTGCCGGAGGTGGACGTGGCGGCCCGCCGGGCCGTGGTGGTGCTTCCCCCCGCCACCGATGCGCGCGAGGAATAGGCTCAGCCGGCCGACCCGAGCGCCCGGTCGACCATGGCCTGGGCCGACCCCAGGTAGTTGACGGGATCGGTGAGCTGGGCCAGCCGCTCCGGCGGCAGATGGCGCGTCACCTCGGGCCGTCTCTCGAGCTCGACCAGCAGCGTCGAGCCGCTGTCGATGGCGGCGCGGCAGGCGCCGTAGACGATGTCGTGGGCCTCGCCGCGGCCGATGTGGGGTGCCAGCGCCATCATCACCGCCTCGGCCACGATCAGCCCGCCGGTGATGTCGAGGTTGCGGCGCATGCGGCCGGCATCGACGACCAGGCCCTCCAGCATGAAGCGCGCCTGCCGCAGCGCCCCGCCGGCGGCGATGAAGGCCTCGGGCAGCGCCGCCCATTCGAGCTGCCAGGGGCCGGTGGCGCGCTCGTGGTCGGCGGCCATGGCGTCGAGCATGAGGCCGGCGTGCTGGCGCACGATCTTGGCCATCGCCAGGATGAACTCGCAGGCAATGGGGTTGCGCTTCTGCGGCATGGTGGAGGAGGAGCCGCGCCCCGCCACGAACGGCTCGAACGCCTCGCCCACCTCGGTCTGCATCAGGAGCATCACGTCGGTGGCGATCTTGGCCAGCGTGCCGGTGACGAGTCCGAGGAAGCCCACCGTCTCGGCCATATTGTCGCGCGCGGCGTGCCATGGCATGGGCGAGCGGCCGAGCCGCAGCTCGTCCATGAGGGCGTCGTGCACGGCCAGGCCCTTGTCGCCGAGCGAGGCGAGCGTGCCGGCTGCGCCCGCGAACTGGCCCACCAGCACGCGCGGCTCGAGCTGCTCGAGGCGCCTGCGGTGGCGCACGACCATGCTGCGCCACACCGCGGCCTTGTAGCCGAAGGTGACGGGCAGAGCCTGCTGCAGGTGGGTCCTGCCCGCCATCACCGTGTCGCGGTGCTTGCTCGCCAGCGCCGCCAGGGCCGCATCGAGGGCCGCGAGGTCGGCGGCCACCAGCGCCAGCCCCTCACGCACCTGCAGTACGGTGGCGGTGTCCATGATGTCCTGGGTGGTGGCGCCCCAGTGCACCCAGCGCCCCGCCTCCCCGCACTGCCGGGCGAGCTGGTGCACGACGCCGACGATGGGATAGCCGACGAGGTCGGTCTCGGCCTTGAGCTGGGCGAGGTCGATGGCGTCGGCGCGGGCCGAGCGGCGGATGGCCTGCGCGGCCTCGGCCGGGATCACGCCCACCTTGGCCTCGGCGGCGGCCAGCGCCACCTCCACCTCCACGTAGCGCGCCACCAGCGCCTCGTCGCAGAAGACGGCGCGCATGGCGGGCGAGCCGAAGGCGTCGCGGAAGATCGCCGAGTCGAAGACGGTGGACGGCATGGGTGCACCTGCCGCGTCGGAGGCGGCGACCCGGCGGGCTAGGGCGCCTCGGTCTGGGCCGCAGAGGAGGAGGGCTGCTGCTGCGGCGGTCGCGCGGCGGCATTGGCATTGGCGGCGGCGAGGCGGGCCAGCAGCTCCTCGCACACCGCGCGCACGGCCGCACCGGACTCGCCCGGGTACTTGGCCATGTACGAGCGCTCCACCGGGCTCAGCTGCGAGGCATGCTGCAGGGCGCTGGTGCGCGGCACGGTGGGCGCGAACAGCCGGTTGTCGGTGTTGTCGCTCAGCCACTTCTGGTACTCGGCCTCGACCGGCGACTGCACGTCGCGCATGTTGATGACAACGCCGAGGTTCTCGGCGAAGCCCATCTCTGGGTTGAGGCCCTTGAAGCGGCGGAACACCTCCAGCCCGCAGGTGGAGACATAGTCGGGCTTGGTGGGCGAGAGGTGGAAGTCCGCCTCCCGGAGCCACGACTCGGTCAGCACCGACAGGCCAGGCGGGCAGTCGATCAGCACCACGTCGAAGACCCCGCGCACATGGTTGAGCAGGGCGCCGATGGAGGTGCGCAGGCGGGCGTGCAGGCTCTCCTTGGACACCTCGCGCTCGAACAGCGTGAGCTGCATGTCGCTCGGGATGAGGTAGACGGTGCGCGCCTCGTCGACGTCGGACACCCCGCCCACCACGAAACGGGGCCAGTCCACGGCCACGTTATTGAGCACGCTCGCCACCAGGAGGTCGACGATGGTGAGTCCATCGGACTGCAGGCGGTGCAGGTTGGGCGCCGACAGCAGCATCGCGCTGACGCTCGCCTGCGAGTCCGAATCGACGATGAGCACGTTCTTGCGGAAGATCGCCGACAGCGTCTCGGCGAAGGCGAGGACCAGCGTGGACTTGCCCACCCCGCCCTTCGTGTTCATGACCGCTACGGTGTTGCGCATGCTTCGCACTGTTCCGTTCGTGCGCCGCTCGATCTCGTGCCGGCGATCGGGCTTGGGTGGTGTGACGGGCAAATGTGGCAGACTCCAGGTGGGGCTTTCAAGTCTTTCGCGGCGACGGCGCCCACTTTCGCGCAGCCCAGGCTCCGCAGCCGGCCGCGGGCGGATTGTCAACTGCCGCCGGCAGGTTCAGACTCTCGCCCCGGGACTGATGCGCGCGTCCTTCGCAGCATAGGAGGCCCCATGGCGGTCGGCACGCAGCGGTCGGCGAGCGGGCTCGTCGGGCAGGTCGAAAGGCTGCTCGGCAAAAGCTCGCCGGCTGCCGCTCTGCTGCCGCTTCTCTACCCTCGCAAGGGCCTGGACAGACTCGAGCAACTGCCGCCCGAGTGGCTGGCAGCCAATGCCCGCGATGCGCGCGAGTTCCTCGCGGTCAAGCCCAGGAACCGACACAAGATCCGCATCCGCCGCCTCGCCGGCACCGGCGAGGGCGGCCCGCCTGAGGGCTCCGTGATCGAGATCCTCAACGACGACATGCCCTTCCTGGTGGACTCGGTCCTGGGCGAGCTGCAGGCCCGCAACATCGCCGTGCGGCTGTTGCTGCATCCCATCCTCCTCACCAGGCGCGACCGCAGCGGTCGCCTGGAGGAGCTCGCGGCCGTGGGCGAGCGGAGCTGGGCAGACGGAGGCCAGGAGAGCTACATCGCGGTCTACGTGCGCCCGCTCGCCGAGGCGGAGGCGCGCGACCTCGCCGACACGCTCGCGAGCATCCTGGACGAGGTGCGGGTCGTGGTGGCCGACTGGCGGCCGATGCTCGCGCGCCTGGACGCCCAGACCCGCGTGCTGGAGGCGGCTTCGGCGGTGCCCGGCGACCTGCTGGCCGAGTCGGTTGCCTTCCTGCGCTGGCTGGCGCAGGACAATTTCACCTTCCTCGGCGCCTGCGAGCTGGAGCTGGCGGGAGATGCCGACACCGGCGACCTCGTGCCAGTCGCCGGCAGCGGGCTCGGGGTGCTGCGCGATCCGGCGATCAGGGTGCTGCGGCGCGGGCGCGAGCTGGTGGCGATGACGCCCGAGGTGCGCCGCTTCTTCTTCGCGCCGGCGCCGCTCATCATCACCAAGGCGAACGTGACGAGCCGCGTGCACCGTCGCGTGCACATGGACTACATCGGCATCAAGTCCTACCGCGGCGACGGCAGGCCCAAGGGCGAGCTGCGCATCGTCGGACTCTTCACCTCGCAGGCCTACGTCAAGTCGCCGCGCGAGATTCCGCTGCTGCGCCACAAGGTGGCGGCGGTGCTGGCAGCTTCGGGCTATCCGCCCGCCAGCCACGACGGCAAGGCCCTCATCAACATCCTCGACACCTTCCCGCGCGACGAGCTCTATCAGATCGGCACCGAACAGCTGCAGGAGTGGGTGGAGGGCATCCTCGATCTCGAGACCAGGCCGCGGGTGCGCGTGCTCGTCCGGCTCGACCGCTTCGACCGGTTCGTGTCCGCGCTCGTGTTCGTGCCGCGCGAGCGCTACACCACGGCCGTGCGCGCACGCATCGGCGCCATCCTGGCCGAGGCCTACAACGGCCGCGTCGCCGCCTTCTACCCCTACATCACGGACGGCCCGCTGGTGCGGGTGCACTTCATCGTCGCCCGCTTCGAAGGCGCCACGCCCCAGGCCGACGCGGCGGCGCTCGAGCAGCGCATCGCCGAGGCCGTCCGCACCTGGGAGGATCACCTCGCCGACGCGCTCGGGCGCCGCGGCGACCGGGCCGGAGCCCTGCTCGCCAAGTACGGCTCGGCATTCTCGGCCGGCTATGCGGAGACCTTCGCGGCCGAGCGGGCGCTCGAGGACATCGAGCGCATCGAGCGCCTGAGCGCCGATCAGCCGGTGGTGATCGACTTCCACCGGGAGGCGGGCGCTGCGGCCAACCGGGTGCATGCGGCGGTCTACTCGCTGGAAGGGCGCATCCCCCTCTCCGAGCGGGTGCCGGTGCTCGAGAACCTGGGCTTCTCGGCCATCGACGAGCGCTCCTACCAGATCAGGCCGCGCTTTGCCGAGGGCGAGCGCGACGTGACCCTGCACGACATGGTGCTCGAGACCGGCGACGGGTCCGCGCTCGAGCTCGAGGGCTGCGACCGCCGGCTCGAGGCGGGCTTCCTCGCCGTGCTGCGCGGCGATGCCGACAACGACGGCTTCAATCGGCTGATCGTCGGGGCGGGCGCGGACTGGCGCGAGGCGGCGGTGCTGAGAGCCTACTGCGCCTTCCTGCGCCAGCTCGGCTCGCCCTTCGGGCTGCGCTATCTCGCCGACACGCTGGCGCGACACGCCGGCCTCGCCCGCGACCTGCTCGAGCTCTTCGACCTGCGCTTCAGCCCTGACCGCAAGCTCACCCTGGAGCAGCGCAAGGCGGCGGAGGCGCCGCTGAGGAAGCGCATCGACGGCGCCCTGGGGGCCGTCCCGAGCCTCGACGAGGACCGCATCCTGCGCCAGCTGCTGAACCTGATCGACGCCACGGTGCGCACCAACTTCTATCAGCCGCGCGCGGCGGAGCCCGGCGCGCCCCTCGCCTTCAAGCTCGACAGCGGCCGCATCGAGGCGGCCCCGCAGCCGCGCCCGTTCCGCGAGATCTGGGTGTACTCGCCGCGGGTCGAAGGCGTGCACCTGCGCTTCGCGCCGATTGCCCGCGGCGGCATCCGCTGGTCCGATCGCGCCCAGGATTTCCGCACCGAGGTGCTGGGCCTCGTTCGCGCGCAGATCGTCAAGAACGCGGTGATCGTGCCCTCGGGCGCCAAGGGGGGCTTCCTGCCCAAGCGCCTGCCGCGCTTCGGAGGCCGCGAGGAGATGCAGAAGGAGGGCGTCGCCGCCTACCGCATCTTCATCTCCGCCCTGCTCGACCTCACCGACAACGTCGTGGCGGGCAGGATCGTGCCGCCGGAGCGTGTGGTGCGCCACGACGGCGACGACCCCTACCTGGTGGTGGCGGCCGACAAGGGCACCGCCACCTTCTCCGACATCGCCAACGAGATCTCCGCCGCGCGCGACTTCTGGCTCGGCGACGCCTTCGCCTCCGGCGGCTCGGCGGGCTACGACCACAAGGGCATGGCAATCACGGCGCGCGGCGCCTGGGAGTGCGTGAAGCGCCACTTCCGCGAGATGGACATCGACATTTCCCGCGAGCCGATCCGCGTGGCGGGCGTGGGCGACATGTCCGGCGACGTGTTCGGCAACGGCATGCTGCTCTCCGAGCACATCCGGCTGGTGGCCGCCTTCGACCACCGCGACATCTTCATCGATCCGGAGCCCGGCCCCGCCGCCTTCGCCGAGCGCAAGCGCCTGTTCGGTCTGCCGCGCTCGAGCTGGCAGGACTTCGACAGGGCCAAGCTTTCCAAGGGCGGGGGCGTGTTCCCGCGCACGGCCAAGTCGATCGCCCTCACCCCCGAGATGAAGACGCTGCTCGGGCTGGAGGCGGACAGCCTGACGCCGAACGAGCTCATCCGCGCGGTGCTCGCCTGCCGCGTGGATCTGCTCTGGTTCGGCGGCATCGGCACCTACCTGCGGGCCTCGACCGAGGCCGATGCCGAGGTCGGCGACCGCGCCAATGACGCCCTGCGCATCACGGCGGCGCAGGTGCGGGCGAAGGTGGTCGGCGAGGGCGCCAACCTCGGCGTCACGCAGCGCGCGCGCATCGAGCTTGCCGCGCGCGGCTGCCGCATCAACACCGACTTCATCGACAACTCGGCCGGAGTGAACACCTCCGACCAGGAGGTCAACATCAAGATCGCGCTGGCCCCGGCGGTGCGCGCCGGGCGGCTCACGGCTGCCGCCCGCATCGGCCTGCTCGCCGACATGACGGCGGACGTGGCCGCCGCCTCGCTCGCCAACAACTATCAGCAGTCGCTGGCGCTGAGCCTGGCCGAGCGCAGCAGCGCCCGCGATCTGGCCGACTACACGCTGCTGATGCGGGCCCTGGAGGCGCGCGGGCTGCTCGACCGCGCGCTCGAGGCGCTGCCGAGCGACCTGGAGATGCAGGAGCGTGCACGGGCCGGGCGCGGGCTCGTCCGCCCCGAGCTGGCTGTGCTCATGAGCTACGCCAAGATCGCCCTGCAGCACGACCTGCTCGACAGCCGGGTGCCCGACGAGCCCACCTTGCGGCCCTGGCTCGTGCACTACTTCCCGCCCGCCCTGCGCGAACGCTTCGCCGAGGACATCGAGCGCCACAGCCTGCGCCGCGAGATCATCGCCCTCCGCCTCACCAATGCCATCGTCAACCGCGGCGGGCCGCCGCTGGCGGTGCGCCTGGCCGAGGAGACGCGCCGCGTCCCGGCCGAGGTGGCCCATGCCTTTATTGCGGTGCGCGAGGTGTTCGACCTGCCTGCGCTGTGGCGGCGCATCGATGCGCTGGACGGCAAGGTCAGGGGCGCCGCGCAGCTCTCGCTCTACCAGGCCGTCCAGGACCTGGTGCGCGCGCAGAGCCTGTGGTTCCTGCGCGACGGCGAGGCGCTGTCGGACCTTGCCGGCACCGTTGACCGCCATCGCCGGGGGCTCGCGGCGCTGCGGCAGGCGCTCGCCGCGGTGCTGCCCGCCGGCCGCCGGGCGCAGGTCGACGCCGCGGCGCGGCGCCTCGCGGGCGAGGGCATACCGGACCATGTCGCCGCCGATGTCGCCGCCCTCGACGTGCTGCGGCTGGCCCCGGCGCTCACGCGGATCGCCGAGGGGGCGGGCGCCGCGGTCGCCGATGCCGCCCGCGCCTACCTGGCGATCGGCGAGCGGCTGCGCATAGCCGATCTCGCCGCCCGCGCCGGCGCCATCGCCGCCACCGACTACTACGACCGCCTGGCGGTGAGCCGGGCGCTCACTCAGCTCGAGGATGCCATGGCCGCGCTCACCCGCGACGCGCTGGCGTCCTCGCCGGCCGGGGGCACCGAGGCGTGGCTCGCCGGACAGGGCGAGCGGCTCGCGCGCATCGAGCCGATGCTTGCCGCCATCGCCGGCGACGGTCCACTCACCGTGTCCCGCCTCACGGTGGCGGCCAGCCAGCTCAGCGATGCGGCGGCCTCTCCCGCACCAGGAGCCACGACGGCCCGAAAACGGGGTCCTGCCAGATCCGCCGCCAGCGAAAGCCCGCCCGCTCGTAGGCCCGCGCTCCGGCCTCGTTCCTGACGGGCACCAGGGCCGAGCAGGCCACGGCGAGAGTGGTGGCGAAGACCTCCTCGACGAGAAGCGCCAGCGCCGCTCCGCCGAGCCCGCGGCCGCGGTGCTCGGCCGAGCCGATGAAGAGGTCGACATCCCAGGTGCCGGGCACCAGCTCGTCGGGCCGCGGCCCGCCCCACAGGCTCACCTCCACGGCCTGGCCGTAGCCGATGGGTGCCTTCTCCATCTCGACCATGCGGCAGAGCGCGGCGTCGCTGCTCATGGCGAGATTGATCTCCGCCTCCGCGCTGGCGGCGTTGCCCCACCACGCGCGTGCCTCGGGCTCGGACAGCCAGCGGCGGATGCGGAAGCGGTCCTCGGGCGTGGCCGGCCGCAGACGCAGAGGAGGGTTCACGAAAGGCTCCGGGCGAAGGCGGCCACGGCATCCGCGGCCGCGGCGAGGTTGCCTTTGCGGGTGAAGCCGGAGCCGCCGCGCGGCCCCAGATCGTGATCGCCGTCCCCCGCCCAGTGGAAGCGGATGGTGGACGAGAGGCGGTAGCCCTCCACCTCGGCACGGGAGCCGAACGGGTCGCGCTCGCCCTGCACGATGAGCGCCGGGCAGGCGAGGCCCTCCAGGTGAGCGGTGCGCAGCTGGCCGGGCCCGTCGGGGGGATGAAAGGGATACCCGAGGCAGACGAGGCCGGCGATACGGCCCGCCCGGAAGAGCTCGTCGGCCACCAGGCTCGCAACCCGCCCGCCCATGGACTTGCCGCCGATCAGGAGCGGCGCCCGCAGGTCCACTCCGGCCACCGCGCGGAGGTACTCGTCTACGAGGCGCTCGGCTCGAGGCGGAGGCTTGCGCCCGCCGCCCTGGCGGCGCGCGGCCATGTAGGCGAACTCGAAGCGGCTGACGGCGATCGCGCGCTCGGCCAGCAGGGCGGCAATAGTGCGCAGAAACGGCGTGTCCATGCCCGCCCCTGCGCCGTGGGCGCAGAGAAAGGCCGCGACCGGCGCTCCCGTCGGGGGATCGGTGGTCAGCAGGTCGATGGGAAGCATGGCGCTGGGCTCCGGCCTGGTCTCGCGCTCGCGCTCCTGTAGTCGGGTTCGGGCGACCGCCCAAGAGGCCGCGCGGGTGGATGCGCCGGACGAATCGCTCCGGCGCCCGAGAAGCCACTGTCAAGAATTTTGATGCGCGGATTTCTTTGGATGAACACGATTGTGCCTTAGCGTTGCCAAAGAGCGACGGCTAATTAGGGGCCAGACAGGAACGCAAAGGGAACATCGGGCAGTGTCGGGTCGTCGTCCTCATGGTGTCCTGTTCTCGCGTGGGCTGTACAAGGCCCCCGTTGTTGCTCACGAGTCCGTGATCGCGTCTCCCGGCCCGATCCTCTGCGTCCGTGCTGCCGGTCCGGTTGCGTCGGTAGTCCCTGTCGGGCGTTCCGTCGTTGTCAGGTCGTTGCGTGGCGTCAGTTCCGCTTGGTTGAGTGGCGTAGGTTCTGTCGCGTCTGCGTTGCAAACACCCCCCAAAGTCGTGCTTGCCCCCGCGTTGCAGGAACGGCGGCGGGCCGCCATGGCGACGAAAGTCGCGCGTGCAGTCGGGCGGCTCGCCGGTCCGGCACGGGGACGGCCAGGGCAGCGGCCGCAATGACGGGCGGGGTGGACGAGAGTGCGTGGCTGCGTTTGAGCGAGGCGGTCGGCCGCGTGGTGAGCTCATTGCCGCGTGCCGACGGCGCCGAGCAGGGGCCGGTCGGCCCAAGTCAGGAGGAGCGTCGCAAGCGCCGAGCGAGGTTGGACGGCATCGTCGTGGGCCGTCCTTGGGGCAGGCGCATCTAGCGTGTGACATCGCATGTCAACCAAGGCTTCACGTATCAGGGTCTTGCGTCGTGGAGCCGTCTCGCTGGATGCGTCTGCCGCCCCAACCTCGTGACGCGCGTGCGGGCTCACCGCGTCCCCCCAACGAGCGATTGCGAGAGAGGCTTGCAACCCATGATTCCCCGCCATGTGAACCCGGTGCAGTGGCAGCAGGCGCAGGGCTACGCGCGCCAGGCGTGCGCGCGCATCTTCCGCGACGGCGGCAGCCCGGCCGAGGCCTGCCGCGCCTTCGGCCTCGAGGGTGCGGCGGCCGACTGGGCGGTCGCCGTCGACCGCATCGCGCTCATGCTGTGTGCGCCGGGGCTGCGGCAGGCGGCCTGAGGCGCGCGGCGGCTGCCGCGCCGGGGACGCCGTTTGGCGGCGGCGCGCGGGTCGATGCCGGCCCTCAGGCGTCCGGCTGCAGGTCGCCTGCCGGCATGATGGCCGCCATGAAGCGGTAGGCCGGATTGGCCCGGTAACGCGCGTCCTCGAGTACGATGGACATGAACTCGCGGTGGCCAGAGGTCGAGCGGCCGACCAGGCACCCGGCGCTCGACCCGCCCATCTCGTCGTGCGGCAGGTCGTAGCCCCAGTGATGGTGCACGCCGAACTCCGAGCCGCGGACCGGATAGTTGAAGTCGCGCTTGAACGTCTTGTGCGGGTCGCGGTAGCCCTCGATCTCGCCTGCCTGACGCAGGGCCTCGTGGGTGTGATACCACCCTCGGATCCAGGCCTTGTACTGGCCGAACTTGATGTGGAATGCGCCGTCGGGGTTCATGGGCGTGAGCGTCCATTTTCGGCTCGGCTCTGTGGTTGCCTCCCACTTGCCCACGATGCCCGGCACGCCTCCTTCTTTCACGCGGAACACCAACCGCAAGTCGTTGAACACGTTATTGCGATTGTCATTGATCGAGCCATCGGGGTTCATTCCCTCGATGTAGACGATATTGACGCAATCGGGGTGACGGGCGATCCAATACTTGTTGGCTTGCATGGCACGGACGATCTTGCCAGCCAGGTCGTTGCCGGGCGTGAGCGGCAGCGGCTTCGCCTCCATGAGCGTCGTCTTGAGCCGTGCCGTGATCTGGCCGGAGAACTCGAGCCCATTGCGCTCGGCGAACTTGGTCAGAGCCCATTTCGTGACCGGCCCGTAGGCCCCGTCGACCGGCGGGTCGAGGTACCCGCCGGCGATCAGCGTGCTCTGTATAGCCTCGACTCCTTCGCGCGTGTCGAGTGTCAAATCGGCCGTGTCTGTCGGAGGCGGAGGAGCGGGCGGGGTCGGCGCCTCGGAGGGCGTGCGGTTCTCCGTTGTCATCACCGCTGGAGGCGGCCCCGCGGCCTGCTCGTCGCCCTTGGCGCGCCCGAGCTTCAGGCCGTAGGCGATCTGCTCATCCTTCAGGGGCGTTGGTCGCCCGGCCTCGTAGTGAAACATGGCCTTGCCGAAGGGTAGCAGGATGTCATCATCGTCCAGCGGCACCTTCGTCCGCGGCCCAAGCCCGGTCTTCCGGGTGACGAATTGAACATAGGCGGAGTAATCCTGGCCGCCGCCGTACCTGTTGATTATGTCACCGACCGTCGTGGCGCCGGCGGCCGCATAGCGCCGCAACAGCTCCCACCACACCGCTACTCCGTATTCGGGTGCCTCGAAGATCGTCGTCTTGTTACCCGGTGTCGTCTCCACGGTGTCGACGTAGCCCGGGTATTTCTTCTCCCAGGGGGCACCATTGATGGCGCCCGGATTGTTGCAGCGGATGGAGACGGGGACCGACCGGTCAAAGGGATTGGAGGAGTAGAAGCCGCCTGGAACCAGGCTCCGGTAATTGACTGCCATGGCGAATGAGCCTCAAAGACGAAATGCAAGAACAGATTGTGCTGCGGCCACTCTACTCCGTCAGACGATTTTGTCCATGACGCAAAGAACGGCTGCCGCCCGCGGGTGCATGGCTGTCGCCCCGTGCCTCGCGGCGGCAGCGGCCAATCTCCCGGCACGGCGGCCACACTTCATCGACGCGGCGCGCTGGACCGCCCTCAAAGCCGGGAGACCTCCACCTCCTTGCTGGTGATGAACTCGAGCAGGGCGGGCTGGCCCTTCTCGGTGGCGGCGATGCCGCGCTTGATCGCCGGGACGATGTCGGCCGGCTTCTCCACCCGCTCGCCGTAGCCGCCGAAGGCGCGCGCCATGGCCGCATAGTCGCCGGAGATGTCGGTGGCGCGGTACTTCTCGGTGGACACCGGCATCACCTTGAGCTCGATGGCCATCGAGAAGTTGTTGAGCAGGATCGACAGGATCGGGATGCGCTCGCGCACGGCGGTCTCGAAGTCCATGCCGGTGAAGCCGATGGCCGCATCGCCCCACACGTTGATGCAGAGCTTGTCGGGCCTGGCGAGCTTGGCGCCCATGGCGAGCCCCAGCCCGTAGCCCAGCTGGGTGGTCTTGCCCCAGCCCAGATAGGAGAGCGGCGTCACCGGCCTCCAGAAGGGCGAGAGCTGGTCGCGCGGACTGCCGGCGTCGTGGGTGATGATGGTGTTGGCCACGTCGACCGTTCTCTGCAGGTCCCAGAGCACTCGATAGGGGTTGAGCGGGGCGCTGTCGTCGGTGAGCTTGTCCATCCACTTGGCGAGCCAGGGCTCGTAGGTGTCGGCGATCTCCTTGGCCACCGCCTTGGGGTCCTTCCTGCTCTTGCCATGCAGCGTCTGCACCTCGGCCAAGAGCGCCTGCAGCACCAGCTTGGCATCGCCCGCCACGCCCAGCGCCACGGGAATGTCCTTGTTGATGTCGGAAGGATCGAGGGTGGCCTGGATGATGCGGGCTCCCGGCGGCATCTTGACGCCGAAGTTGGTCTCGGTGAACGAGCAGCCGATGCCGAGGATGAGGTCCGACTTGTCGAGGAAGGTGCGCACCGTCTGCGGGATGGCAAGCCCGCCCGAGCCCAGCGACAGCGGGTGCGTCTCCGGGAAGGCGCTTTTTCCCCCGAGGCTGGTGGTGACCGGGACGGCCAGCAGCTCGGCCAGCGCCTTGAGCTCGTCCCAGGCCTCGGCCCAGTGCACGCCGGTGCCGGCATAGATGACCGGGCGCTTGGCGGCGACCAGCATCCGCGCCGCCTCGCGCACGGCCTCGGGGTCGGTGCCGGTGCGGATGCGCTTGGGCGGCACGTAGTCCTTGGGGTCGACCTCCTCCGCCCACAGGTCGTTGGGGACCTCGATCAGCACCGGCCCGCCGCGGCCCGAGCGCAGGCGCTGGAAGGCGCGGCGCATGACGTTGGGCAGGTCCTTGGCGGTGGTGACCGGCTCGGCCGACTTGGTGATGCCGCGCATCTGCACGGCGGCGTTGTAGTTGCGGTCGACCCAGGCCATGCGCCGCGCGTAGCCCATGGGCATGACGAGGATGGGAACCGACTCGCTCCAGGCCTGGGCGACGCCGCCGTAGGCGTTCTCGGTGCCGGGGCCGTGCTGCATCACGAACACGCCGACCTTCTTGCCGGAGGTGACGCGGGCAATGGCGTCCGCCATGTGCAGGCCGGTGCGCTCCTGGCGCACGATGATGGGGCGGATGTCGGCCCGGGCCGCGTGCTCGAGGATGTGGTTGACCGGGTAGCCGATCACGAACTCCACGCCTTCGCGCTTGAGAATCTCGGCAATGGCATCGGCGGTTTTCATGGGGGCTCCTCCGGCGGTGCTGGCTCGCGGACGGGAGCGTAAGCCGCAAGCCGCCTCGCCGTCGAGAGGGCGCGGCCGGCGGAGCGTTTCAGGCGCCCGGATCGGGACGGCGTATCCGGCGCGTGCCGGAGAGGTGTCCTGGGCTCCGCCTGGTCCCGGTCGTGCGCCTCGCGCGGCGACCGGCGCCGGGGTGACGTCAAGGGAGCGCCTTGAGGGAGTCGCTGTGCCCCGACGCTAACCGCGCTTTGGCGGGGCGGGGTCCTACCGGGCGAGTGCTGCCTCGCGCAGGAGCTCGAGCAGGGCCGCATTGAAGCGGTCGGCCGCCTCGTAGGCCACCCAGTGGCCGGCGCCCTCGATGAGGCGCACGGCGAGCTCGGGGTGGTGGCGGCGCAGGATGGCGAGGCGCGCCTCGAGCGAGGGCCGGGCGATGATGTCGCGCGTGCCCCAGATGGTGGAGAGGCGCGCGGTCACGTCGGCCAGCGCCCGGGCGAGGCCGTCGGTCGGCGCGAACGGGCGGCTGCGGAAGCGGGCGCGCCTGATGTTCTCCGCCTGCAGGTGAATGGCGAGCGGGTCGATGTTGGAGGGATCGGCGAACATGAGCACGGCCAGGTTCTGGCGGTAGACGGCGGCGATCTCCGCCTCGCTCATGCCGGCGCGCACCTTCCAGAACGGCTCGCGCGGATCGGCCCTGAGGCCCAGCGCAGCGACGCCGACGAGCGTGAGGCCGGCCACGCGCTCGCCCAGGCGGGCCGCCACCAGCCCGGCCACGTGCCCGCCGAAGGAGAAGCCCGCCAGGCGCAGCCGCTGCCCGCCCGGGAACAGCCGCTCCAGGCCCGCCGCCACCACGTCGGCGACGGTCGCCGGCACCAGCGGCTCCGGCGGCATGGCCGAGTCGCCGAGGCCCGGGATGTCTGCCACCCACAGCTCGTAGTGCTGCGACAGGGCGGGAATGTTGCGGATCCAGTGGGTCCACGAGCCCGAGCCGCCGTGGAGCAGCACCAGCGGCTCGCCGCGTCCCCACACCCGCCACACCATGGTGCCGCTCCCGCACGGCGTGCGCACCTTGCGCGCGCTGCGGGCGAGGGCGTCGACGACGGCGGCGGGGTGGGCGCCCTCGGGCAAGCCGGCGGGCTCGATGCGTGCACTCATGCGGTGAGGATGTCCGGGTGGGCAGGAGCCCAAGCATTGCGCGATCCCGCGGCGCGGGGCAAGAGGTGAGACGGGCGCAGGGCGGCAGGGCCGTGCGCCGGCCGAACTGGGGAGAGTGTCATGCGCGCCGTCGCCTTCCGGAAGTCGCTGCCCATCGCCGACCCCGAGGCCCTCGTCGACGTGGAGATCGACAAGCCCGAGCCGGCCGGCCACGACCTGCTGGTCAAGGTCGAGGCGGTGTCGGTCAATCCGGTCGACACCAAGCAGCGGCGGGCCGGCGATCCCCCCGGCGGCCTGCGCGTGCTGGGTTTCGATGCTGCCGGCACGGTGGCGGCCGTGGGGCCCGCCGTCAGCCTGTTCAGGCCGGGCGATGCCGTCTACTACGCCGGCACGCGCACCCGTCCGGGCGCCAACGCCGAGTTCCACCTGGTCGACGAGCGCATCGTCGGCCGCAAGCCAAAGTCGCTTGGGTTCGCGCAGGCCGCCGCCCTGCCGCTCACGGCCATCACCGCGTGGGAGCTGCTGTTCGACCGCATCGGCGTGCGCCGCGGCGAGGGCGCGGACCGGCGCTCGCTGCTCGTCATAGGCGGCGCCGGCGGCGTGGGCTCCATCGCCATCCAGCTGGCGCGCAGGCTCACCTCGCTCGCCGTGATCGCCACCGCCTCGCGGCCCGAGACACAAGCCTGGGTGCGCTCGCTCGGCGCCCATCACGTCGTCGACCACAGCAGGCCGCTCGGGCCACAGCTTGGCGCCGCCGGCTTCCCCGCGCCGGACATCGTGCTCACCCTCACCGGCACGGCGCAGCACGCCAAGGAGATCGGCGAGATCATCGCCCCGCAGGGCCGGCTGGGACTGATCGAGGGGGCAGGCGCGCTGCCGGCCTTCGATGCCGCGACCCTGTTCGCCAAGTCGGTAAGCATTCACCTGGAGCTCATGTTCACGCGCCCGGCGTTCGCCACTCTCGACATGATCGAGCAGCACCGCCTGCTTTGCGAGGTGGCCGACCTCGTCGACCGGGGCGTGATCAGGACCACGCTGGGCCAGATCGTGGGCCCGATCGACGCCGCTCACCTCAGGAAAGCGCACGCGCTGATCGAGAGCGGCAAGGCGATGGGCAAGCTGGTGCTGGAAGGATGGCCCGCGCGCTGAGCGGGAGAGGTCGGCGAGGCGAGGGCAGGGAGAAGAGGTGCTCTCAATCCTCGCGAAACACCTTCTCGCGGCGCTCGTGACGCTCCTGCGCCTCGAGCGAGAGGGTGGCGATGGGGCGGGCGTCGAGGCGCTTCAGGCCGATGGGCTCGCCCGTCTCCTCGCAGTAGCCGTAGGTGCCATCCTCGATGCGGGCGAGCGCGGCATCGATCTTGGCGATCAGCTTGCGCTGGCGGTCGCGAGCCCTGAGCTCGAGGGCCCGGTCGGTCTCGGACGTGGCGCGGTCGGCGAGGTCGGCATGCTGCGCGGAGTCCTCGTGCAGGACCTGGAGCGTCTCGCGATTCTGCCGGACGATCTCCTCCTTCCAGGCCAGCAGCTTGTTGCGGAAATAGATGCGGTGGCGCTCGTTCATGAAGGGTTCGTTGTCGGACGGCCGGTAGCCTTCCGGCAACACGATGATGCCTCGCGGCGTCCGCCGCTTATGGCTCGACCTGGAGGCTGGGGGCTTGGCGCGACCATTCACCGCTGGTTTGAGCTCGCCATGGTTTGCAACCCTGCGAGCGGTTCCGTCGATCTTCTTGTTCTTGGATTTGCCCATCCGCGCTTCCCGAACAGCTTGTTTTCTCTGGCTTGTCTGTTCTGTCCCTATGCCGTGAGCTGTGCGGGCCCTCGGCGCGCCCGTATTTAAGCGGCTGTTTTTCCAAGTCAAGCGATTGGCGTGCGGCGCAGCAGCGAAGGCTTTCTGAAGCCCCTCGGCGACACGCTGCGCCGCTACAGACCCAGGCCTCACAAGTATTCCTCTGTCCTATATCTGATATCATTGGTGATTTGTATCAAGTAATAGCGGATGAATACTTCATGTTTACGAGACATTCAGACATTTTTGGTACTGTCATCTCGAAGAACAAGAAATTCGAGGCCAGGCAGCGCGGCGATCAAGCCGGTTGTTCTAGTCGACGAGGAAGACTGCCCCTCCCCCGTGGTCTTCCCCGCAATGGCATGGCAGCCGGCAAATGCTTCGGCCTCGAACGCGACGCTCTTCCCTGCGTTCTCCCCCCAAGCGTCGCACCTCGCCACTTCCAATCGCCGCCTGGAAGTGGCGCCTCCTTTTTCTGCCTGCGGCCCTGCGCGGCTGTTGCGCAGCTTGATGCCCACCCGGCACCCCCCTAAGCTCGCCCGTCCTGTTGCCGGCCCGGGGGGAAGCACGACTCTCATGAAGTTCAAGGGAACCAAGGACTACGTCGCCACCGACGATCTCAAGGTCGCCGTCAACGCCGCCATCACCCTGCAGCGGCCGCTGCTGGTCAAGGGCGAGCCGGGCACCGGCAAGACCGTGCTCGCCATCGAGGTGGCCAAGGCGATCGGCGCGCCGCTCATCGAGTGGCACATCAAGTCCACCACCAAGGCCATGCAGGGCCTCTACGAATACGATGCGGTGAGCCGGCTGCGCGACAGCCAGCTCGGCGACGAGCGCGTGAAGGACATCAGGAACTACATCCGCAAGGGCAAGCTGTGGGAGGCGTTCACCATGGACGAGCGCCCCGTGCTGCTCATCGACGAGATCGACAAGGCCGACATCGAGTTCCCCAACGACCTGCTGCAGGAGCTCGACCGCATGGAGTTCTACGTCTACGAGACGCACGAGACCATCAAGGCGCGCCACCGGCCGGTGGTGATCATCACCTCCAACAACGAGAAGGAGCTGCCCGACGCGTTCCTGCGCCGCTGCTTCTTCCACTACATCAAGTTTCCCGACCCCGACACGATGCGCGCGATCGTGGAGGTCCATTTCCCCAACCTCAAGGGCCGCCTGGTCACCGAAGCGCTCAAGGTGTTCTACGACGTGCGCGAGGTGCCGGGCATCAAGAAGAAGCCCTCCACCTCCGAGCTGCTCGACTGGATCAAGCTGCTCCTCAACGAGGACATCCCGCCCGAGACGCTGCGCGAGAGCGATCCGAGGAAGCTCATTCCCCCGCTGCACGGCGCCCTGCTCAAGAATGAGCAGGACGTGCATCTCTTCGAGCGGCTGGCCTTCCTCGCCCGGCGCCAGGGGCAGGGACAGGGCTGAGCGCCGCCTCGCGCGGGACCGGCCCCGCCCCGCCGCCGCGGGCAGGGTTGGGGGAGAGCGGACAGCGCAGGCAAGCCGACCGGACCACGGTGCGCGCCGGCCGCTTGCCTTGCCCCGGCCGGTGGCCCATACAGGGCGGAGATGATCAACGACGGGCCACTCGCGCGCTTCACGCCGCTTGCCAGCGGGCTCGTCAGGCCCATTTACGACGACTACTCATTCGCCAACATCGCCGACACCGTCGAGCACCTGCTCACCGGCGCCCGGCGCGGGCCGCTGCTGCCGCCCGACTGCTTCGGCGGCGCCTACCCCGCCCCGCAGAAGATCGTGCTGGTGTTCGTCGACGCCTTCGGCTGGGAGTTCTGGCTGCGGCATCGCGAGCGCTTCCGCACCACGCGCCGCGTGGTGGAGAACGGCACGCTGACGCCGATCTCCGCGCTGTTTCCCTCGACAACGTCGGCGTCGGTCTCCACCCTGAATCTCGGCGTGCTGCCGGCCGAGCACGCTCTCTACGAGTGGAACGTCTACATCCCAGCCTACGGCGAGGTGATCCAGTCGCTGGTGTTCTGCCCGCTCGGCCGCCACGTCCAGGACGCCTGCGCGGCCAAGGGCTACGATGCACGCGCGCTGCTCGAGGTGCACGAGACCGTGCACCAGCGGCTCGCCCGCGCCGGCGTGCGCTCGCTGCAGTTCTCGCACCGCAGCTACGCCGGCTCCGCCTACAACGGCATCGCCAGCGCCGGCGCCGAGGTGGTGCGGCACGGCACGCTGGCGGAAGCGCTGGTGCAGCTGAGGGAGGCGCTCCTGTCGACGCCGGGCAAGGCGCTGCTCGCCGTCTACTGGGCCGCCATCGACACCATCGGCCACCTCTATGGCCCCGGCACCAGCTATCACGACGCGGAGATCGCGGCGTTCTGGTCGACCTTCGATGCCGTGCTGCACGACATCGACAGCCCCGACACGCTCTATCTCTTCATCGCCGACCACGGCCAGGTGCGCGGCCAGGCCGAGAAGACCATCTACGTCAACGAGGCGATCCCCGAGCTCGCCGGCTTCCTGCCCACCAGCCCCACCGGCAACCCCATCTACCCCAACGGATCGCCGCGCGACATGTTCCTGCACGTGAGGCCGGAGCGGCGGGCCCAGGCGCTCGGGCTGCTCGCGGGCCGGCTCGGCGACGTCGCGCTGGTGCTGCCGATGGACGAGGCGCTGGCGCAGGGCCTGTTCGGGCCGCGCCCGGTGGTGCCCGAGCTGCGCCGGCGGCTCGGCGACATCCTGGTGCTGCCGCGCGGCGGCCATTTCGTGTGGTGGCGCGAGAAAGGCATCATGGGCAACGCCTTCCACGGCCATCACGGCGGGCTCACGCGCGAGGAGATGATCACCGTGCTCGGCGTGGTCGACGCGCTGTGAGCCGGCGGGACCGGACCCGTACTACCAGTGGCGATGGTGCACGCAGCATGCCCGGACCGGGTAGGGCGGGTAGTAGCTGGTGACGACGCCGCGGTAGACGTGGCGCACCGGGTAGCCGGAGTTCACGTAATGGAAGTGCAGCCAGCGGTTGGAGATGGTGCGCTGCAGCCAGTAGGGGGAGTCGTACCAGGGCCCCTGGTAGCGCACGTTGCGCACCGGCGGCATCAGCCTGCGCCTGGGCGTCTCGGCCTTGTCGGCGATGCGGATAAGGAGGCTTTCCGCACCGGCCGGGTCGGTGCGCTCGAAGGCGGCGGCGGGCGGAGCGGCGAAGGCCGCCAGGGCGAGGCAGGCGAGTGCGGTGACGGTGGCGGCGCGCATTTCAATCCCTCCTTGCGGTGCCGATCGGGCGCGCGCGGCCGCGGCTGGCCGCAGCGCCCGCGCGGCTGAGAGTAAGCGAGGCGGCTGCGGCAGGCGACGACATCCCTCGGGCATGGCTGAGCGAAGGTTAACGGCGGCGGGCTCAACTCCCTTTTGCACCGCACTGCCGACCGGCCCGGCCGCCGCCGGCGGGGCGGGCGCCGCCGCAGGGGGCGAAAGGTAAACGGCGGCAAAACCGCCGGCACCCATTGAGCCCGCCCGCTTTCTTCCCCATTGTCTGGAAAAGGAAAGGCTCTGCCATGCTCGACCAGACCACCCCCAAGGGCCGCATCCTGGCCGGCGCGCTCACCTGCGCCTCCGCCAGGAGCTGGGCCGACGTGACCCTTCTCGACATCGCCGAGGCCGCGGGCCTGTCGCTTGCCGACCTGCGCGCCGAGGTATCCTCTAAGACCGACATCGTCGCGGAGCTCCTGCGCGCCGTCGACGGCGAGGTCCTGCGGCGCGCGCCCAAGCGCACCGAGGGTCAGGAGCCGCGCGACCGGCTGTTCGACATCGTCATGACCCGCTTCGACGTGCTCGGCCCCCACCGGGCGGCGCTGAGGTCGATCTACCGCTCGGGCCCGGCCGACTTCGCCCTTGCCGGGCCCTATCTCTCCTCCCAGCACTGGATGCTGCAGGCGGCCGGCATCGGCACCGAGGGCCCCACCGGGGCGCTGCGGCTCGCCGGCCTCGGCCTCACCTACGCCTCCGTGTTCCGGGTGTGGCTGGAGGACGACGATCCGGGCCTTGCCCGCACCATGGCCGCGCTCGACCGGCGTCTGCGCCGCGGCGAGCGGGCGATCGGCGGCCTTGAGCAGCTGGGCTCGGCCATGTGGCGCTTCGGCGAGGCCCTGCGCGAGGCGGCGCGAACGGCGCGCAGCGGCCCGGCGCGGCCGCAGGCGCCGCCCAGCACCGACATCGGCGCCGTGTGAGCGATTGGGCTGCCCTGCGGCGCCCCGGTCCGGCATGCGCGGGTCCAGCACGGCCGGGGCGACAAGGAGCGCCTCGTCCGCGATGGCGAAGCGAGCGCTTTGGGGCGGGATTAACCGTAACCGGAGTAATCCCACAGGTCCCAGGGTGTGCTATGATGCGTGCACCTCGGTACCGCGAGGCGGCCCGCTGCAGGGGCCAACTCCAGAGGCGGCCGAGGGCCTGCGCAATGGCGCTG
>Ga0209172_10003307_pt1 | contig 25059 bp, 28 predicted proteins | sample LarsenN4metaG_FD_184113 | JGI IMG/M metagenome (GOLD analysis project Ga0209172, IMG submission 184113) | Hot spring sediment bacterial and archeal communities from British Columbia, Canada, to study Microbial Dark Matter (Phase II) - Larsen... ... | reverse complement strand
CACAGAGAGCGCCACGCCCCCGTAAAAGGGGGGTGGCCGACTTCGATCAGAATGGGTGGCCGGATTGCGCCAGAACAGGTGGCCGACTTGCGCCAGATTCACTGGCCGCCTTCGCCCGGATTACGCAGTAATGCTGCATCCTCGGCTTGCGCCGGCTCCACAGCACGGTCAAGCCCCATGGGCTGAAATGAATCGCAATCAGCCCCCGCATGACCCGGTCTTCCAGCCTTGGGGGTACAGCTGAAAGCGACCTCCAGACCGCCTCCCACCGGGCATTCGTCTTGTCCCGAATGGGAGGGAATACGACGATCAGCCTATCGGCTGCTCCCCGCTCGCTGACCTGTCTCAACTCCCAAGCAATGCCTGCGCTGCGCCCTGCGAAGGCCACGATCAGCGCCGCTTCGTCCATCATCTCGACAACTGACTGCTGCCAGTCCTCGTCGGAGAAATACGCGCGGACCGCACCGCGGTAGCTGACCTGTTCGCCAGGACGGCCGACCGCGATAACGGGCCCGAACCGCTTGAGCGGGAGCGACACATGGTCCTCGAACGAATCGCGTTCGACCAGAGGTCCATGTGCCCTGTACTGTATTTCATCGTCGGCAAAAGAGCGCAGAAGCAGAATCGGCGGGCGAGGATCATCCCCCATGACAGCGGCGATATCAGTATAGTTCAGCTCCCGTCCGAGCCAGTACAGGCCCAGTCCGCCAAGCAGCAGCGGAAACCCGGCAATGAGGAGAGCCTCGGACCTGAGCATGGGCGCCAGGAGGAAAAACGCAAGCGCGCCGATGCCCGACACACCGAGACCAACCGGCTCCAGCGCGTGGCGGCCTCGAGAGACGCGCGAGCCGAATTTCTCTTCGATCCGGCGCCCAGCGGCTGCCAGGGACTCGGTTGCTTCGGCGTAGCTTATTGCGTAGGCGCCTATTTCGCCTCGATTGAAGAATCCGGAGTGATCGTGAACATCGATCGCGGTGTATTCTGATCCAGCCCCCTCGAGCGTGCCTTGGGGGGACTCGTCACCAACGGATTGAGCGGCGCCGCAAGCGGAGCATTGCCATCTTCCCGGCTTCAGTTGCAGAAAGACGCTGCGCTTTCTGCAGGTGGGGCAGGTTACGACCGGCCCGTCCCACTGCACCGACTTCGACATGCAGAGCACTCCCCCGACATGCAGCGCAACTGTAGCGCAACCTGTCGGTGGCAGATATTGGCCCGGGGCCGGTCGGGGTGAGAACGCAGGGAGCAACACCTTCACGCCATGTACTGCGGCAGCCAGCCCTCGTGCACCCGGCGCAGGTCGCCGAGGCCGAGCGGCGCCTCGCCCTTGAGGGTGAGCGCATCGCCCCCGACGCGCCCCACCACCCGGGCCGGCAGGGCAAGCAGCCGCGCCCGCTCGATGATCTCCTCGGCCAGCTCCGGTTCCGCCTCGACGACGTAGCGGCCCTGGTCCTCGCCGAACCAGGCGGCATGCGCGGGCAGCCGGCCCTCGTAGGGGAAGAGCTGCACGCCGAGCCCGCCCGCCAGCGCCATCTCGGCTATGGCCACCAGCAGCCCGCCGTCGCTCACGTCGTGCACGGCCCGCGCCTTGCCTTCGCGGATGAGCGACCGCACCAGGTTGCCGGCCTTGATCTCGTCGGCGAGGTCGACCGGCGGCGGCGCGCCTTCGGTGCGGCCGGTGAGGATCAGCTGGTAGAGCGATTGGCCGAGGTGGCCGGCCTCGCGGCCGATGGCCACCAGCAGATCGCCCTCCGCCTTCAAGGCGAGGGTGGCGGTTTTCGCCAGGTCCGGCACCAGCCCCACCCCGCCGATGGCCGGCGTGGGCGGGATGGCGACGCCGTTGGTCTCGTTGTAGAGCGAGACGTTGCCCGACACGACCGGGTACTTGAGGGCTTCGCAGGCCTCCTTCATGCCCTGGATGGCGCCGACGAACTGGCCCATGATCTCGGGCCGCTCGGGATTGCCGAAGTTGAGGTTGTCGGTGATGGCGAGCGGGTCGGCGCCGACCGCGATGAGATTGCGCCAGCTCTCCGCCACCGCCTGCTTGGCGCCCATGACGGGATCGGCGGCCACGTAGCGGGGCGTCACGTCGCAGGTGAGGGCGAGACCCTTGCTGGTGCCGTGCACGCGCACGATCGCCGCGTCGCCCCCGGGGCGCTGGATGGTGTCGCCCATCACCATGTGATCGTACTGCTCCCAGATCCAGCGCCGCGAGGCGAGGTGCGGCGAGCCCATCATGGAAAGCAGCGCGCCGAGGATGGCATTGGGGGCCGGCACCCACTCGGGCAGGATCACCTTGGGCGACTCGGCGGCCACCCACGGGCGCTCGTAGACGGGGGCGGAGTTGGCAAGCTTGTCGACGGGGAGGTCGGCCTCCACCCTGCCCTTGTGGGTGACGACCATGCGGCCGGTGCCGGTGGTCCTGCCGATCACCGCGAAGTCGAGGCCCCACTTCCTGAAGATCGCCTCCGCCTCCGCCTCGCGGCCGGGCTCGAGGATCATCAGCATGCGCTCCTGGCTCTCGGACAGCATCATCTCGTAGGCCGTCATGCCCGTCTCGCGCTGCGGCACGCGGTCGAGGTCGAGCTCGATTCCGACCCCGCCCTTGTCGGCCATCTCCGAGGTGGAGGAGGTAAGCCCCGCCGCGCCCATGTCCTGGATGGCGACGATGGCATCGGACGCCATCAGCTCCAGGCACGCCTCGATCAGCAGCTTCTCGGTGAACGGGTCGCCGACCTGGACGGTGGGCCGCTTCTCCTCCGAGCGCTCGTCGAACTCGGCCGACGCCATGGTGGCGCCGTGGATGCCGTCGCGTCCCGTCTTGGAGCCGACGTAGACCACGGGCAGGCCGACGCCGCGGGCGGCCGAGTAGAAGATCCTGTCCTTTTTCGCCAGGCCCACGCACATGGCGTTGACCAGGATGTTGTTGTTGTAGCCGGGATCGAAGTTCGTCTCCCCGCCCACGGTGGGCACGCCCGTGCAGTTGCCGTAGCCGCCGATGCCCGCCACCACGCCGGAGAGCAGGTGGCGCGTCTTGGGGTGGGCGGGATCGCCGAAGCGCAGGGCGTTGAGGTTGGCGATGGGCCGCGCGCCCATGGTGAACACGTCGCGCATGATGCCGCCCACGCCGGTCGCCGCCCCCTGGTAGGGCTCGATGTAGGAGGGGTGGTTGTGGCTCTCCATCTTGAACACCACCGCATCGCCGTCGCCGATGTCGACCACGCCGGCGTTCTCGCCGGGCCCCTGGATCACCTGCGGGCCCCTGGTGGGGAGCTGCCTGAGCCACACGCGCGAGGATTTGTAGGAGCAGTGCTCGCTCCACATCACCGAGAAGATGCCGAGTTCCGTGAGCGAGGGCTCGCGGCCGAGGATGCCGACGAGCCGCTGGTACTCGGCGGGCGTGAGGCCGTGCTCGGCGACGACCTGCGGCGTGATGGCGGGCTTGCTGTCGTTCATGCGTGGCGCGCGCGGGCGAGAATCCGGTCCTTGCTGCGCCGCTTATAGCCGCCCGCAGGGAGCGAGTCCCGCCCGCCGGGCGGCACCGCCCCTCTTTTCCCGCCCTTCCTGCCAGGGCAAGGCTCGGGCTCGCTCAGAAGCCCGAGGAGGCCTGGTCCTCGCCCAGGCGCGTGCCGGCCCGGCGGCGGCGGGCGTGGTTGACGATGGCGCCGGGGCGGTCCTCCGCATCGGGCCTGGCGGTGGCGAGCTTGAGCACGCTCCAATAGCCCGGCTGCACCTCCATGCGGGAGGCGTGCGGCCCCCGCATGAGGATGGCGTGCAGCCTGGGCAGATTGTAGCAGGGCACATAGAACAGCAGGTGGTGCTCGAGGTGGTAGTTGACAAAGTAGGGGGCGATGAAAATGCGCTCGATCAGGCCCGCCTTGGTCGTGCGCGTATTGCGCAATGGGTCGTCGGAATCGGGCACCACGGCGTGCTCGGCGATGTTGCGGATGCGGGTGATCACCATCATCCAGGTGAGCAGCGGCACGAGCCACAGCAGGGGATAGGCCCACCACGCGCCGGCTGCCGCGAGGCCGGCGAGGAGGAGCGCGTTGGCGGCCGTCTGCGGGCCGAGCTTCTCCCCGAAATGCCGGGCGCGCCGGGCCAGCGGCCAGGCCGGGTCGCCCAGCGCGTTGAGGAGCTGGGCCTTGCGCTGCTCGTAGCCGGTGCGGCCGGTGATGTCGCGCCAGAACTTGCGCCGGTAGCTCGCCCTGGTGATGGGGAAGGGGGCTGACAGCACGAGGTCGGGGTCGTCCTCCTGCTGGGTGTGGGCGTGGTGGGCGAGATGGTAGCTGCGATAGGCGCGCGTGTCGGCGAAGATGGGATAGGCGCACAGCCACTGGCTGAGGGCCATGTTGCGTGCCTCGTTGCGTGAAAGGCAGCGGTGGGCGCCCTCGTGCATGAGGATGGCGAGGCCGAGCTGACGCGAGCCGATCAGCATCACGGCCAGCACGTACGTGAGCGGGTTGGGGAAGACCGCCACCAGGGCGATTGAGCCCAGGATGACAGCCCACGCGTGGACGATGAGAGCGATGCCCCTCCACTCGACGGGCTCGCGTAGCTCTGCGAGCTCCTCGGGCGAGAGCAGCAGGCGGGCGGGGATGCGGCGGGGCGCTGAGCGGGCGGCTGCGGCGGAGGGCATGGGGCCAACCTCAGGCGGGCTTCGCGGACGGTGGGGCGGAGGCGGCGACGAGGCGCAGCGGCGGCGCCGTGGCCCCGGCGGGCTCGGCGGAGGCCATCTCGCCCAGGGCCTCGCGCATGGCGGCGGACATCTCGGCGGCGCTGCGGCCGGTGGCTTGGCCCTCGAGCGCGATGCCGAGCGCGATCGCCCAGAAGCGGCGGGCCGACAGATCGGCCGGGCGGCGGGTGAGCCAGCCGCGGCGGGCCATCTCGCCGGCATAGGCGCGGGCGCCTTCAACGTGCAGCCGCTCGATGGTGCGGGCGATCTGGGGCGCCAGGTCCGGCCGCCGCCGCGCCAGGGTCAGCGCCTCCACGAACGGGGCGAGGCCGTCGCCGCGCATGATGCCGTCGACCAGCGCACGCACGTAGGCCGCGGGCGTGCGCGCACGTGCAGCCGCCTTCTCCGCGCGCTCGGCGAGGCGGAGGGCGTCGCGGCAGGCGGCCTCCACGAACAGCGCCTCCTTGGTGCGGAAGTAGTAGGTGATCTGGCTCGGGAAGGCGTCGGCGGCGGCGGCGATGGCGCCGATGGAGGTGCCGGCGAGCCCGTGCACCCTGAAGAGCGCGCTCGCCGCATCGAGCAGGCGCGAGCGCATGCGCCGGCCGGCGCTGCGCGTGGCCCGGGCGCTGTGGCGGGGAAGGCCCCGGCCGCGGCCATCCGCGCGAGCTGGCCGCACGGCTTGCCGCCCCGCCGGGCCGGGGTGGCCGCCGCGGCCCGGCCCATGCCCGCCGCCGCGCGGCTCGGCAGGAGAGCCTGGGCCCGGCGCAAGCTGCTCGCCGGCGCCCTGTCGCGCAGGCTCGCCGCACCCCCGGTCTCCGGTCCCGTCGGCGGAGAATGATCCGGCATCCGCTCCGCCGCGCGCTGCGCTCCGCGCCCCACGACCGCCGCCCATGGCTCCGCCTCCGATCACCTTTGTTTGTATAACGTACAAAGATAAGCGGAGGCGCGCAAGTGCGCACCCGCGCCGTGTGTGCAGCGAAGATTTGTGCGCACCGAAGTGGGAGCAGCCGAGGGGCGGGCGGCCACTCCCGTGGGGGCAATGCCTCAAATCCGAGGCACCGCCGCCCGCGGTGGTTGCAGGCAAAGTCGGTATTTTTGTAGGATGGAGCGGGGAGCAGATCTCATGCTCGAGCTGCTGGTCAAGTTCAAGCCGTTCGCTCTCGAGATGGCCGTGGGGGGCCTGGTTGGGGCGCTCGGCCTGCTGCAGCTCGCCTACGGCGTCCCGCCGCTCTTCAGCGACCTGGAGATGCTGCGCAAGTTCGCAGCCTCGCTCATCACCATCGGCGGCACCATGTTGGCAAGCGGCGTGTTTCGCTTCGTGTTCTCGATCCGCCTGGACCGCAGCGAGCATCAGATCCTGCACAAGCTCGACGACATCGGCCGCACCTTCAACAAGACCCTGGAGGAGGCGGGCCAGGTTTTCGCCAGCACCCTCGGCCGGCTCCAGCCGGCAGGCGTAAGCGGCAGGCCGCAGGAGCACCTGCTGCGTTTCCGGTTTCTCTACTGGCGCACGGAGAGGCAGGATGGAACGCCGATCTGGCTGCGCTTCTCGGAGCTGGCCTGGAGGAAGCAGGTGCTGCCCTTCCTCGAGGCCAAGGCAGACATTGCCCATCCCGACTATGCCGAGCACCACGACTATGTGCTGGCCATGGTCGAGCTGCGCGGCTGCATTGCCGTGGTCGCCACCCGGTTCATGCCCAACGGCCTGCCGCACAGCGAGATGGCCGGGGTCTATCTGTTCGCAGTCCCTATCGATCCCGGCAGGCAGATGGGCGGCTTCCTGCGCCACGTCAGCATGAGGGGAAGGCAATGCCTTTCCCCATGCCTCGTTTCGGTCGAAGCCCTCGACGGAGCCGATCTGGACGAGCTGTGGAGCTGGGCGGAAGGCGGCGGGCGGGTCTCGCGGAACTTCGCTCCCCGCCCGGAGCCAGCGCTGCCGGCCTGAGGCGATGGCGCCGCTGGGCAGCCTGCGGCCGCCGGCCCCGGGAAGCCCGCGAGCGCCGGCGGTTACGGCCGCATCACGCTCCAGGCGGACGGCGCACGAACTCCTCCGGCCTCGTGCCGAAGGGGATGTGCCGCGCCGCCACCAGCCCCACGTCGTCCCACTGCATGCCGGCGCCCAGCGCGCGCGTGCGCGCAAGCTCGGCCGAGCGCGCCTGGGTGTGGTCGGTGAGCGGGCGCTCCTGCGCCTCCCAGTGCTGCAGGGCGGCCGGCACGTCGGCGGCACCCGTCACGAGCACGGCCAGGCTCAGGGCATTCATCATGGCCAGGCACGCGCCCTGGGCGAGCGTCGGGGGGAGCGCATGGGCGGCATCGCCGACGATGGCGACGCGGCCGGCAGACCACGACTCGAGCCGGGTCGTCTCGTAGATGTCGTAGCGCCCGCGGCTGCCGATCGTGCGGATGGCGGGCTCGAGCATGGGGAACACGCTGGCCCACACCTCGGGCTTGATGGGCAGCGTCGCCGCCTCCTTGTCCTCGCGCGGCGCCATCATGGCGAAGTAGAGCCTGCCCGCCTCGCAGGGGGCATAGAGGATGCGCAGGGTGCGCGGCTCGAACGCCCAGAAGTCGATCACGTGCTCCCACGATCCGCCCTGGAAGGGGGCACGGTCGACCAGCACGCGCACGATGCCGTCCTGGTACTTGTGGCGTGCGCAGGGGCGCCCGAGGGAGTCGCGCACGGCCGAGCGCACCCCGTCGGCGGCGATGACGAGATCGGCCTCGAGGCGGCGCCCGCCGGCGAGCTCCAGCACGCCCTCGGGCCGGGCTCCCACCGCCTCCGAGCGGGTCAGGATCTCGATGCCCCGGCGCCGGGCGGCGGCGATGATGGCCGAGTAGAGATGCTGGCGCGTCATGGTCTGCAGCAGGAACGGATTGTCGCCGTTGATCTCCTGGTAGCTCACACAGCGGCCGTTGCGGCGCGTCTCGTAGGCCGGCGCCTGGTGGGCGCCGCGCGCCACGTCCTCGTACGCGCCGAGCGCCTGCAGCACGCGCTGCCCGTTCTCCCAGATGAAAATGCCGGCGCCGAAGGCGCGCAGCTCCGCCTCCTTCTCGTGCACGCGCACGCTCCAGCCGCGCTGATGGAGGGCGATGGCGGCGGCGAGCCCGGCAAAGCCGGCTCCGGCGATCTCTGCGTGCATGATCCTCCCCGGGGCGGGCGGATGGGCGCCCGCAGTGGCCCATCCTAGCCGATGGCGCCGAGGGCGGCGACGCATCCCGGCCGCGGCCCGGGATGCGCGCTGCCTCCGCGCTCAGCGCACCCGTGCCGCCGCCGTCACCCGCCACGCGAGCGCCATGGCAGCCGCCAGCATCCCCGCCGCCAGCAGGAACGGCGCGCCGGGCATGTGCCAGCTGGCCTCGGGCGCGATGGCGAGGGCGAAAACCTGGGTGAAGAGGCCGGGGCCGAGGAGGCCGGCGAGCGCCATGATCGACGAATTGGCGCCCTGCAGCTGGCCCTGCTCGGAAGGCCCCACCAGCCCGCTCATTATGCCCATGTAGGCGGCGCTGGCGATGCCCCACAGCGCCATCACCGGGATGCCCGACCAGAAGCCGATGCTGGTGGTGGCGAGGCCGTAGATGGCAAAGCCCAGGGCGCCGAATCCGAGCCCGGCGATAAGGGCGGCGCGCTCGCCGACGCGGGCAACCGCCGGCCTGATGAGGAAGCCCTGCACCAGCCCCGAGGCAACGCCCACCGCCGCCAGTGTCAGGCCCATGGTCATGTCGTCCCAGCCGTAGCGGTAGCCGGCATAGAGCACGGCCACCGCCGGCAGCACGGCGTGGGCGAGCTGGTAGAGGAAGGCCACGCCCGCGATGCCCAGCAGCTCGCGGTGGCGCGTAAGCAGCCTGAGCGAGCCTAGCGGGTTGGCGCGCGCCCAGCTGAACGCCATGCGCTTCTCCGGCGGCAACGACTCCGGCAGCACGAGCCAGCCGTAGGCCGCGTTGGCGAGGCTGAAGGCGGCAGCCATCCAGAACGGCAGGCGCGGGTCGATGGCGCCCAGCGTGCCGCCGATGGCCGGTCCCAGCACGAAGCCGATGCCGAAGGCGGCGCCGACCATGCCGAAGGCGCCCGCGCGCTTCTCCGGCTGGGTGACGTCGGCGATGTAGGCGTAGGCGGTGGAGAAGCTCGCCGCCGTGATGCCTGAGACGATGCGGCCGACGAACAGCAGCCACAGGCTGGGGGCGAGCGCCATCAGGATGTAGTCGAGCCCGTGCCCGGTCATGGAGATGAGCAGCACCGGGCGGCGGCCGTAGCGGTCGGAGAGCGCGCCGAGGACGGGGGAGAAGGCGAACTGCATCAGCGCCCAGGCCGTGCCGAACAGCCCGTAGATCTCGGCCGCGTGCTGCGTGTCGCCGGAAAGCATTCGCTCGATCAGCCTGGGCAGCACCGGGATGACGATGCCGAGCGCGATCACGTCGAGCAGGACGATGGCGAAGATGAAAGCGAGCGCGGCCTTGCGCGGCTCGGGGCTCGGCGTCGCTTTCTGCATGGGCGGACGGATCGCCGATGACGTTGGCCGCATCGAGGCGGCCGGCTCAGGCCTCAGGCCGCGACCCGCTCGAGGACGCTTTCGAGGAGGCGGCGGCCGTCGCAGCCGCCGAGCATGGGCTCGAACAGCCGCTCCGGGTGAGGCATCATGCCGAGGATGCGCCGTCTCCGGTCGCAAATGCCGGCGATGTTGCGCTGCGACCCGTTGGGGTTGGCCTCGGGCGTGGCGTTGCCGGCTTCATCCACGTAGCGGAAGACGACGCGGCCCTCCCCCTCCAGCTCGTCGAGGGTCGCAGGGTCGGCGAAGTAGTTGCCGTCGCCGTGGGCGATGGGGATGCGGATCACCTCGCCCTTGGCGTAGCGGCGCGTGAACGGCGTATCGGGCTGCTCCACCCTGAGATGCACGTCGCGGCAGACGAACTTGAGCGAGGCGTTGCGCATCAATACCCCCGGCAGCAGCCCGGTCTCGGTGAGCACCTGGAAGCCGTTGCAGATGCCGAGCACGGGCGTGCCCTCCCGCGCCCTGGCCACCACGGCGCGCATGATGGGCGAGTGCGCGGCCATGGCCCCGCAGCGCAGGTAGTCGCCGTAGGCGAAGCCGCCGGGCAGGACGATGAGATCGCAGCCCTCCGGCAGCGCCGCATCCCCGTGCCAGGCCATGGTCACCGGCCGGCCGGATACCGCCTCCAGCGCCACCTTGATGTCGCGATCGCAGTTGGAGCCGGGAAAGACGACGACGCAGGCTTTCATGGGCCTCATCCGCGGGGCAGCAGGCGGAAGCTCGAGAAGAACGCGTCCACCGTTTCCTTGCGCTGCTCGAAATCCTCCTTCAGCGCCCGTGCCATCAGGCGGTAGCGCAGGCCGGGCGTGATCAGATAGCGGACGCTCGCGCGCCGCTCGCCTAGGGCCAGGAAGCGGATCTCGGGGCAGATCACGTCGGCCGTGTACACGACTCGCACCTCCTCGAGAACCTGCTTGACCCCGGCGATCTTGACCCGCGACCGTTCCGGCTCGCCGCACACGGCCTCGGGCAGCTCGTCCTTGAACTGCGTCTCGCCATAGGCCTGGGCAAGGTCGGCCTGGGATTTGCCGGCGTCGGCGGGCACCGCCTCGACCGCCACCTCCAGCACCAGCGCCGCGGCCATGCTGACCTTGGCGCTCTTCTCCGCATCGAGGTCGGGCGAGCACACGGCATCGAGCGTGCCTGGCCCTTCCTCATGCCGGCAGCCCGCCGGCAGGGCCACGGCGTAGCGGTGCTGGGCGCTCTCGAAGGTCCTGGTCTCGGCCGAGCCCACGGTGGGGGCGCAGACGAGAAGGCCGAGCACGGTCCCGGCCAGGGTCGCGCCGGCCGCCCGGCCGCGGCGGCCCCTCCGCCGCGGGCCGCTCACGCAACGAGCTCGTAAGCGTAGTTCTCGATCACCGTATTGGCGAGAAGCTCTCTGCATATCCGCTCCACCTGCTCGCGCGCTCTCTCCTCGCTGGTCTCGGCCAGATCGACCTCGATGTACTTGCCCTGCCGCACCCCTTCGATGCCCGCAAAGCCCAGGCTGGCAAGGGCGTTCTGGATGGCCTTGCCCTGCGGGTCGAGCACGCCGGGCTTGAGGGTGATGGTGATGCGCGCCTTCATGGTCTCCCCCGCCGGGCCGGGAACGGACATCCGGAAGCAGGCGTCGGCGGCGGCCCCGGCGCACGACCACTCCCGCTCTCCCGCCCTACACCCTGCCTCCCCTGCCCCCGCCTCAATGCGGCTTGGAGCTCACCAGCACCGGCCCGCTGCCCTTGGGCCGCGGGTTCTCGGCCAGCACGCCGAGCCTGCGCGCCACCTCCTGGTAGGCCTCCAGCACCCCGCCCATGTCGCGGCGGAAGCGGTCCTTGTCGAGCTTGTCGGAGGTGGCCGCGTCCCACAGCCGGCAGCAGTCGGGGCTGATCTCGTCGGCCAGCACGATGCGCATCTGCTCGTTCTCCCACAGCCGCCCGAACTCGACCTTGAAGTCGACCAGGCGGATGCCGATGCCGCAGAACAGGCCGACCAGGAAGTCGTTGATGCGCAGCGCCAGCGCCATCACCTCGTCGATCTCGGCCGGCGTGGCCCAGGCGAAGGCGGTAATGTGCTCCTCGCACACCATCGGATCGCCCAGGGCGTCGTTCTTGTAGTAGAACTCGATGATCGAGCGCGGCAGCGCCTTGCCCTCCTCCAGGCCGAGGCGCTGGGCGAGCGAGCCCGCCGCCACGTTGCGCACCACCACCTCGAGGGGGATGATCTCCACCTCCCGGATGAGCTGCTCGCGCATGTTGAGCCGGCGCACGAAGTGGGTCGGCACCCCGATCTCCCCGAGCCTGGTGAAGATGTACTCGGAGATGCGGTTGTTGAGCACGCCCTTGCCTTCGATCAGCGCGTGCTTCTTGTTGTTGAAGGCCGTGGCATCGTCCTTGAAGTGCTGGATGAGGGTGCCGGGCTCCGGCCCCTCGTAGAGCACCTTGGCTTTTCCCTCGTAGACGCGACGCCGCCTGTTCATTTCCCTTGTCCTCGTACCCGCGTTTGCGATCGGCTGGATTGCGCGCCCGGGAGACTTCTGACCTTTGAAATCGCAGCATGATTCTGCGTGCTGCGGCGCACTGCGAGAGCCGGGGCCCGTGCGTGGAACCGAGTGCGGACACTAGCGGAAGGTGGGGCCGGAAACAATCGAGACACCGGGCCGCGCCGGCGGTTGTCGACCGATCTCGCCCGCACTTGATTGATCGGGCCGCGGGGCTCAGGTTATGGCTGGGCGGCCCGGGCAGTGCCGGCGACCTGCACGCCCGGCGCTAGGGCGCCCATGGTCGCAACTCCTGGTGGAGCCGGACGGAGATCCTCGATGACCACATTCGATGACCGCGAGAAGTCATACGAAAAGAAATTTGCGCTCGATCAAGAGCTTAAGTTCAAAGCCGAGTCGCGCCGCAACAAGCTGTTGGCGGAGTGGGCGGCGGCCAAGCTGGGGATCACGGGCGCAGCGGTGGACGACTACGTCAAGGCGGTGCGCAAGGCCGACCTCGCCCAGAAGGGGGACGAGGACGTGCTCCAGAAGCTCAGCGCCGACTTCAAGGCCAAGGGCGTGAGCATGACCGACGCCGAGCTGCGCCGGGCAATGTCGGACTTCCTCGCCCAGGCCGTGCGCCAGATCGAGTCGGAAGGCAAAGCCAAGGCGTGAGTTCCGGCCTGCGCAGCCATCAGGGCCGCGCGGGGACCTTGTAGAGGCGCACGCCGTAGGCCTCCAGGTCCTCCTCGATGGCCCCGCCCATGACGGCCACTGTGCGATCCTCGCCGAGCACGATGGCGTAGGATGCCCCCGCCTCGCCCAGGGCCAGACGCACTCTGGCGGGCTTTCTCTCGAGGTTCACGGCGAAAAGATAGTAGACCCCCTGGTGGCGCTTCTCGAGGGTTGCCACCTTGACCGGGGCCGTCGCGATCGCCCGCGGCGGCTCGCTCGGGGCGTTGAGCACTGGGGCCAGGGCGCGGATCTGCGCGTTGATCCGGGCCACGGCCGCCACCGTGTCGGGGTACCGAAAGATGCCGTCCTCCCGGAACGACGGCTGCCACTCGTGCACAAAGTAGAAGATGCCGCGGGCGCCGTGCACCAGCGCCATCCACACCTCGCTTTTCACCTCCTCGGGCAGCGGCCGGCGCGTAGGGTTGTTGATATGGGTGGTCTCGATGGCAGCCCACACCGGGCGTCCGGGTCCTGCCCACCGGCGCAGGTTGGCGACGCCCTCCCCCACCAGCTCCAGCCTGCCCTTGACGTGGTCCTGCCGCTCCTCGGCTGCCGGATAGATGTCGAAGGAGACGATGTCGGCGCCGCGGCTGGCAGGGCGGTAATAGGCCTCGGGCGCAATCATGCTGCACCTGTGGCCGCGCCCGAACCAGCGCGGGTTGGCGACCGCCTGGCCGAAGTTGAGCAGCACCGGCCGCGTGGCGTCCAACTCGCGGATCAGGCGATAGCGGTTCACCACCTCCTCGGGCAGGATGCAGTCGCCATAGCCGCCGCGCCCGTTGGACTGGGCGTTGTCGGGTTCGTCGGGCTGCAGCCAGGCGCGGATGACGCGGGCATTGCGCAGCGTGCGCGCGAGGGGGGTGGGCTCGACCACGGCGAGCAGACCGTGGCGGTCGAGCTCGGCAAGCGCCTCCTCGGTGGGCCCGCTCCACAGGCCGACGTAGGTGTTGATGCCGATGGCGCTGTAGAGGGCGGCGTTGCGCGGGTTCTGCAGCCACACCCCGACGGGAAAGAACGTGTCGTCGGCGGGAAAGCCGTTGGCAAAGCTTGGCGGCGGCAGCCGCGCCTCCTCGGCGCCGGCGGTCTGCGGAAGAAGGAGCAGAGCTGCAGTGCAGGCGAGGGCGACGCTGGCGGCCCAGCGGCGGGCAATCGAGCAGGGTAGCGGCAACACGCGGAGCCTCCTGCGTTTGTCGCGTCTGTGTAGCTGCCCGCTCCCGGCGGCGCCATGCCGACGCCTGTGCGATGGTAAACCGGCATCGGCGGCCGAGGACCGGCTTCGGCCTCGCCGCGGCGATTGACTTGGCGCTGCCGCGTCATTACGTGCTTGAGGAGCAAGCGATCAGCCGTCGGCCCCACAGGGAGGCGCATATGGCTCAGAAGCCGCAGACGATGAGGCGCGCCGGCGTGGCCGCGGTCGACCCGATCTGGGCGGAGGTGCGCCAGGAGGCCGAGGAGGCCGTGCGCAACGAGCCGGCGCTCGGCGGCTTCCTCTACGCCACCATCCTGAGCAAGGAGCGGCTGGAGGACGCCGTGTGCCACCGCCTGGCGCAGCGCCTCAACCACTCCGACGTGGACGCGGGCCTCATTGCCGAGACCTTCGCGCACGTGCTCGCCGACCACCCCGAGCTCGGCCGCGCCTTCCGCGCCGACCTCGCCGCCGTCTATGACCGCGACCCCGCCTGCGCGCGCTACATCGAGCCGCTGCTCTATTTCAAGGGCTTCCACGCGCTCGTCACCCACCGCTTCGCCCACGAGCTCATGAAGCAGGGCCGGCGCGACTTCGCCCTCTATCTGCAGAGCCAGAGCTCGCGCATATTCGCCGTCGACATCAACCCGGCGGCCAGGATCGGCATCGGCATCATGCTCGACCACGGCACTGGGATCGTCATCGGCGAGACGGCCACGGTGGGCGACAACTGCTCGCTGCTGCAGGGCGTCACGCTGGGCGGAACCGGCAAGGAGACGGGCGACCGCCATCCCAAGATCGGCGCCAACGTCATGATCGGCGCCGGTGCCAAGGTTCTGGGCAACATCAGGGTCGGCAACTGCAGCCGCATCGCCTCGGGCAGCGTGGTCCTCAAGGACGTGCCGCCGGAGACCACGGTGGCGGGAGTGCCGGCCAAGGTGGTGGGCCCGGCCGGCTGCCCGGAGCCGGCGCGCACCATGGACCAGCGGCTGCTGCCTGACGACTGCGGCTGCGGCAGCTAGGCAAGGAGGCGGCCCCGTGACCCCGCAAGAGATGGTGCGCGTGCAGACCTACATGCGCAAGGTGTTCGGCACCAAGACGCTTTCCGTGCGCGCGCGCCCCAAGGTCAAGGACTCCGCGGAGGTCTACATCGGCGAGGACTTCGTCGGCACGCTCACGGTCGACAACGAGGACGGGGAGCTGTGCTACCAGTTCCAGATGGCGATCCTCGAGCTCGACCTGGAGGACCAGTGACCGCCGCTCCCGTGCCGGCCTGCGTGCGGCCGGAACGCGAGTGAAGGGCCCCCGGCACATCATCGCAGCCACGCCCTTCGTCCCGCTCGGGCTATAGGGCGGGGGATCTGCGAGCGTGTCGTCCCGCAGGCGACCTCACGCTTTGGTGTCGCGCTTCTTGCGAGGGGGCGTCTTGCCGCGCGGGTTCTCGAACTCCTGTCGCACCTGCCTGGCGAGGCGGGAGGCGTAGGCGCGCGCATAGATCTTGTGCGTCTCCTCGGCCGGCGGTGCGCCGCGAAGTCCTTTGGTGCGCTTGGGCATGGCGGTCTCCTCCTGCGCCGAGTATAGCGCGAAGATGGGGGGTGATGACCACTGAAAGCGAGTGCGGGCTGTTCGCCAGGGCCGTCGCGCCCGCCCGCGAGCTCGCCCGGGCGGCGCCGCTAGAGGCCGCGCACGAGATTGCCCACCATCAGCACCATGTAGGCCACCATGGCGAGCCAATACTCCTGGTGCGGCAGGTAGCGCGGCACGTTGATGCCGATGGCGCCGAACTTGGACACCAGGGCGAGCGCGGCGATGACGACCGAGATCAGGAACACGAAGATCGAGGGCGGGTTGAGGCGCATGGCTGCTCCCTGCGGAGTGAGTGGTCGGCGCGAGTTGCGAGCCGACGCGGCGGCCCTACTCGCTGCTCACGGTTATCTCAGGCTCGCACGTGACCGGGAAGTTGACGGAGTTGGCGATGAAGCACTTCTGGTGCGCGGGTTGGTGCAGGGCGCGCGCCTTGTCGGGGTCGCCGCCCCTGGCGATGGTCACCTTGGGGCGCAGCACCACGCTGGTGAAGAAGCCGCCCCGCTCCGCGTCCTCCTGGAGCGTGCCGGTGGCCTCATCGCGGTAGGCAAGCACGCTGATGCCGCCCACGGCGCACAGGTGCAGATACCAGAGCATGTGGCAGCTGGAGAGCGCCGCCACCAGCAGCTCCTCGGGATTGTAGCGCCTGGCGTCGCCGCGGAAGGCGGGATCGGAGGAGCCGGGCAGGTCGGGCTTGCCGGGGAAGGCGTAGAGGTGATCGCGCGAGTAGCCGGTGTAGCTGGGGGTGCCCTTGCCGGTGTTGCCGGTCCAGGTGGTCGTGCAGACGTAGGTGTGGGTCTTGCCGCTCATGGGCGACGCTCATAGTCGATCGGGCGGCGACCCGTAAAGGGCAAATGGGCAGCGCGCGCCCAGATCACAGGGCCTTGGCGGGGGCCGGCTTGGAGGGAGCGGGCGGCGCCTCGGCCTCGATGATGAAGCGCACGGGAGGTGCGCCGCCCGCCTCGCCGGCCACCCGGCAGGTGACGAGCAGCAGGCGCGGGCCGCCGCCGGCGCGGCCGTCGGCGCGCTGCGCCGCCCCGCCGATGCTCTTGATGTCGACCACCTCCAGGTGGCGCTCGCCCCCGTCGCCGCCGGCGATGGTGATACGGTCGCCGACCGCCAGCGCCTTGGCGAACGGGCTCGGGCTCTCGACCTCGGCACGCGTGAGCCAGAAGCCTTCGTCGCCGGTGGTCCGGCCCCTGGGGGCGGCCGTCCCCTCGAAGGAGAGCTGGCGCGTCGCCTCCAGCGCCCGGCCGAAGCCGGGCTCCAGCAGTGTGCCGGTGTGGAGCACCGCCGCGGCGGACGCTGCGGCGAGCCCGGCCACGAGCAGCACACGACCGTGAAGCGTTCTGTTGCCGGCCATCATCCCTCTCCCGAGAGGTCGTGGGTCCTGCGACCCGAGTGAACCAAGTACCTCGTATATATGTGAAAACGGTGGAAGTGTGGAGGAGGGGGGTGGGAGGAGACCCGCCCTAGCCCTGTGGTTCCCTCCTCCACACGCTGCGCCGCGGGGAGGCATAGGCGCGACGCAAATGACGCAGGAAAGCCAGATTGAGCGCGGCAATCGCCGCAAAGGCGATGCTGAGCAGGGCCAAGGCCTGCAGGCGGTCGGACGCCTGGGCCTCGGGCCGGTGGGCCTCGCGCGGGGAGGGGGCGCTGCGCGCGCTGACCGGGGCGGCGGCGGCCGAGGCGCTCTGCTTGGCGATCGAGGGCAGCGGCACGGCGTGGGCGCGCGAGTGGTCCCCGCTCACGAGGAAGACGGCACCCCAGAACAGGGCGAGGGCGGCCAGGACGTCGACCGTCCAGCGCCGCAGCTCGCTCCCGCCCCTCGTCGTCCCGCACCCGGACATAGCTTCCATCCCGCATTCGCGTCCCGCCGTCCGCTCGCGGGGCCCCGCGCACCCGCTCGCGTCGCTGCCCGGTATGATCCAGGGCACTGGGGCGGGGGTTAGCCCACAATGTGGCCGGCCGATTGGATTCATGTGGCCAAAAAATGTAGCGCTCTCGCTGTGTCCTGCCCGCAACGAAAGGGCGCGGCGCGATCCGTCGCAGCGGCAGCCCGATCGGGGCGCGGGAACCGCCGGAAAGGCAGTGGATGGCCGACAAAAATCCTCTTCGAATCAAGCCCGTTCGTTGTATTCTGCAGGCCCATGGCGCGGTACATCTTCATCACCGGCGGCGTGGTCTCATCCCTCGGCAAGGGGTTGGCTTCAGCGGCACTCGGCGCTCTCCTGCAGGCACGCGGCTACAGCGTGCGCCTGCGCAAGCTCGACCCCTACCTCAATGTCGACCCCGGCACCATGAGCCCTTACCAGCACGGTGAGGTGTTCGTGACCGACGACGGAGCGGAGACCGACCTCGACCTCGGCCACTACGAGCGCTTCACCGGCGTGCCGGCCAAGCGCTCCGACAACATCACCACGGGCCGCATCTATCAGGAGATCCTGGCCCGCGAGCGGCGCGGCGACTATCTCGGCGGCACCGTGCAGGTGATCCCCCACGTCACCGACGCCATCAAGCAGTTCGTGCTCTCCGGCAACGAGGGCATCGACTTCGTGCTGGTGGAGATCGGCGGCACGGTGGGCGACATCGAGGGCCTGCCGTTCTTCGAGGCCATCCGCCAGCTCGGCAACGAGCTGCCGCGCGGGGCGTCCGTGTTCATCCACCTCACGCTGGTGCCTTACATCCCGAGCGCCGGCGAGCTCAAGACCAAGCCCACCCAGCATTCGGTCAAGGAGCTGCGCTCGATCGGCATCCAGCCCGACATCCTCTTGTGCCGCTGCGACCGGCCGGTGCCGCTGTCGGAGCGGCGCAAGATCGCCCTCTTCTGCAACGTGCGCGAGGAGGCGGTGATCCAGGCTCTCGACGTCGCCTCCATCTACGACGTGCCGCTCGCCTACAGCCGCGAAGGGCTCGACACGCAGGTGCTCGCCGCTTTCGGCATCGCCGATGCGCCGCCTCCCAGGCTCGACAGGTGGCGCGCGATCTCCAGCGCCATCGCCAGCCCCGAGGGCGAGGTGGCGATCGCCATCGTCGGCAAGTACACCGGGCTCAAGGACGCCTACAAGTCGCTGACCGAGGCGCTGTTTCACGGCGGCATCGCCAACCGCGTCAAGGTGCGGCTGGAGTGGATCGAGAGCGAGATCTTCGAGCGCGAGGACCCCGCCCCCTACCTGGCCGAGGTGCACGGAATACTGGTGCCGGGCGGGTTCGGCGAGCGCGGCTCGGAGGGCAAGATCCTGGCCGCCCGCTTCGCCCGCACCCGCAAGGTGCCCTACTTCGGCATCTGCTTCGGCATGCAGATGGCGGTGATCGAGGCGGCGCGCGATCTGGTCGGCATCGCCAATGCCGGCTCCACCGAGTTCGGGCCCACCGAGGAGCCGGTGGTGGGGCTGATGACCGAGTGGATGCGCGGCAACGAGCTGGAGAGGCGGCGCGCCAACGGCGACCTCGGCGGCACCATGCGGCTCGGCGCCTACCCGGCGGTGCTGGCCAAGGGCAGCCGGGTGGCGAGGATCTACGGCACCACCCAGATCTCGGAGCGCCACCGCCACCGCTACGAGGTCAACACCGCCTACCGGGCGCGGCTGGAGGCGGCGGGCGTGCGCTTCTCGGGGCTGTCGCCCGACGGGCTGCTGCCGGAGATCATCGAGCTGCCCGACCATCCCTGGTTCATCGGCGTGCAGTTCCACCCCGAGCTCAAGTCGCGGCCGTTCGAGCCGCACCCGCTGTTCGCCTCCTTCATCCACGCCGCGGTGGAGCAGAGCCGGCTGGTTTAGGGCGCGCCCGTCACTTCTGGAGCGCCTCGCTCGCCGCCATGGCCCGGGCGAACTCCCTCAGGTTGGCCTTGGGCACGGCGAAGCCGATCTCGGCCGCTCCCACCCGCACCACCAGGCAGGCGTGGCCCTCGATGGGGCAGGGGCCCACGCCGAGCCCGGTGATGCGCACGAAGGGATACTGGGCCTTGCGCTCGCCGGCCGGCACCAGGCCCATGGCCGCCTTGTCGTGAGCGTCGTAGGCGCCGGCGAGCGCGTTGGCGGCCACCTGGGCGGCCTCGGCCGCCGGCATGGTGACGTCGGCGACGGCCTTGCGGCGGCGGATGAGGGCGAACTTCACCCGGCCGTCGGCCTCGGCCGCGGCAAACAGGCCGTCGACGAGGGCGGCAGGCTGATCCTGGGTGCTCACGGCGCGTGGGTCCTCCGGTCGATTGGGCGGCCATCAGGGCACCGGGGCGCCGGAAAAGCAAGGTCCGGGGCGCGGCGGCAAGCGGCCGCGCGGGCGCGGCAGGGTGCACGAGGCGGTTACCTTGACGGCCGCCGGGGCGCCCCCACGGCTGCCAAAAGGCGGGCTCTGCTGCTATGAATCGAGGTCCGGGCCGACTCGCGGCGCCTGCGCTGCGGGCCACCCGGCGTGGACGTTCGGCCTTTGGGGGCATTTGGGGGCTGCGATGCTCGATCGACGACGGTCGCGACTGGGCGGGCCCAATCCAGGCACCATCGCTGTTCTGCTGGGCGCGCTGGCTCTGGCGCTGCAGGCCGGCGGCCTCTGGCGGCCCGAGACGGCGCGCGCGGCCGGCACCTTCGACATCAAGAAGGTGGAGCCCAGCGTCTACAAGATCTTTGCCACGCCCAAGGGCACGTCCGGCACCGGCTTCCTGGTGAGCGGCAAGCGCACCGTGATCACCAACTTCCACGTGGTCCAGAACAACAACGAGTTCGTCATCATCTATCGCCAGGGCCGGGACGTGCAGGTGGTGCCGGCACGCGTGATCGGCGTCAAGCCGCACCTCGACCTCGCCGTGCTGCGCACCGACAGGGATCTGCCGGGCACGGCCGTGCGGCTCGCCGACTTCGAGCCCGAGAAGCTCACCGGCATCGTCGCCGTCGGCTATCCGGCGGCGGCCGACGACGCGGTCAAGGGCCGGCCCACCAGCGTGCCCGAGCTGATCCAGCGCCTGCGCGATCCCGCGGCCCTCGACCCGACCGTGACCACCGGCATCGTCTCGCGCATGACCTCGGCCGAGAGCACCACGCTCAACGCCCGCACCGTGCAGCACAACGCGGCGATCAATCCCGGCAACAGCGGCGGCCCGCTGTTCGACCAGTGCGCCAACGTGGTGGGCGTCAACACGCTGGTGGCGCTCAACTCGCAGGGCCTGTTCTTCTCCATCCATTCGGGCGAGGTGCTGCGCGTGCTGCGCGAGTACGGCATCGAGTTCGCCTCGGCCAGGGGGCCGTGCATCGCCGCCGCCGCCGAGGCGCCCCGCAGCATGACCCTGCCGCTGCTCATCGGCATGTCGACCATGCTGGCTCTGGCGGCGCTGCTGCTGGCGGTGCGCAGCGGGGCGCGGCTGGGCGGCATCGGCCCCTACGTGGGGCAGATCACCCGCCTGCGCCGCCACCAGCGCGCCCTCCCCGGGGGCCGTCCCGCGCCTGCCGCCGGCGTCGGCCCGGCGATGGCGCTGCAGCCCGAGGCCGGCGGGCACCCGCTGCGGCTGGCGGCGGGCGGCCAGGTGCTGCTCGGCCGCGGAGGCCAGTGCGAGTTCGTGATCGACGACGACACCGTGTCGGCCACGCACGCGCGCCTCGAGGTCGATGCCCAGGCGCGCACCATGCTGGTCAACGATCTCGGCTCCTCCAACGGCACCTTCCTCAACGGCGCGCGCATAGTCTCGGCGCGGGCGCAGGCCGGCGATACGCTGCGCTTCGGCGCGGCGGAGTTCCGCCTGGCGGCCGAGAGCGCGGCCGGCGCCGCGGTGCGCGCGGCCGGCGCGGGCTGGCTGCTGTCGGGCCAGGACGCGGCCGGGCGGCCCCTGCGCTTCGAGCTGCGGCCGCCGCGGGGCAACGGCGCCGATGCCGGCGCCAGGTGGACTTTCGGACGCGACGGCGGCCGCGCCGACTTCGTAATCGACGACAGCAGCGTCTCGGGTGCGCACGCCGAGATCGCCTACCTGCCGAGCCAGGGCCTGCTTGTGCGCGACCTCGGATCCACGAACGGCACCAAGGTCAATGGCAAGGCGCTCGACCACCGCGCCGTGGCCCTCGGCGATGCCCACGAGATCGCGCTCGGGGCGGCAAGGCTCAGGGTCTCGCGCCTGGCGTAAGCGGGGCGGGAGCGCGAGAGGCGGGCGCGGCGCGGGCGCCTTCTCACGGCAATGAGCACAACGCAATAAAATTTGAAAATCGCGCCAATTGCGCGGTCACAATTGTATGGCTAGCCTTATTCCCTCGTAAGTAACTAAGGAGTGCAAATAAAATGGCAGTCCAGATCGTAATGGATCGGAGCGGCGACACGCGGCACGAGTTCGATGTCGCCGACGCCAAGGCGCTGCAGCGGGCCGAGGAGCGGTTCCGCGAGCTGACCGGAAGCGGCTTCAGGGCGGTGGCCCTGAGCGGCGACGGCAGCCCGGGCAAGCTGCTGCGCAAGTTCGATCCCGAGGTGGAGCAGACGCTCTTCATCCCGCAGCTCCAGGGCGGCTGAACCCGTCCATGGAGCGCATGCGGCAGGCTCTGAGGGCCCTCTTCCGCCGGGCCCTCAGCGAAAGCGGTGAGAACCCGCCGGGCCTGGTGGACATCCTCGTCGACGGCGCGCGGGGGCGCATGGAGCCGCGGCTCGGGGCCCAGTTCGACAACGGGCAGGTGACCTGGGCGGAGCTGCGCGCCGCCGACTGCCGCGAGTTCTGCACCGAGACCAACGCCTGGGATATGCGCAGCCTGCGCCGCGAGCTGCTGCGCGAGGCGGGCGGCATCTACGAGCGCATGCGCGCCGACCATCTCTTCGAGCGCTTCCGCCGCCGCGGCCGCGGCGATCACGAGAGCAGCGATGCTCTCGGGGACGCCTGCGGGGCCCTTCTCGACCGGTTGCGGCGCGAGGCCGAGGCGCTCGATCGCGTCGGCGAGTGGCGGCGGCTGCAGCAGGAGGCGGCGCAGGAGGCCGCGCACCGGCAGTTGCGCCGCCGCGGCTTCCTCAACTGGATCACGGGGACGATGCCCTTCCTGCGCGGGCCGGCGCCGGAGGGGGGCAGCCGCCGCGCCCAGGAGCGCGGCATCGCGCTGCTGAAGGAGAACCTCACGCCCGAGCAGCGCATCCAGTTCGACAAGCACGGCTACTTCGACGTGGTGGGTGGCAAGACCGGCAAGCGCTACCGCATTCGGCACGGCCGCTCGATGAACATCGAGCAGCTCGACAAGAACGGCAGGCGCGTGTGCGGCTGGTGCTTCTTCCCGCAGGGCAACCTCGTGGCCGGCGACGTGATGCTCGCCCAGAAGGTGGCGCTCGAGCTCTACGAGCAGGACGCCCTCAAGATCGCGAACCGCTTCTGACCCGGGCGGCAAGCGCCCCAGGGAGGGCGGCCGAGCTGACGCCCGCGGCACTCCTCATCGCCTGTCCCCGGCAATGCGCTGGGCCACCAGCTGGCGCGCCTCCATGAGGAAGCGGTCGGGGTCCTCGCTGCTGCCGCACGGACCGTAGGTGCCGAAAAGGCGGCTTAGGGAGGTCAGGAACAGCACGTCCCCGGCGCTGCCGCCGCCCGCGGCATCCTCGATCTCCGTCACCATGGAGTGCTCGAGCTCGTCGTCGCGGAAGCCGAAGAAGAACCAGCCGAGCGGCAGACGCATCTCGCGCGCCAGCGCCGCCATGTGAACCGGCTCGAAGCGGCTGCGGCCCGCCTCCCAGGCCGATACCTGCGCCAGGTCCACATCGAGCAGGGCAGCGATGTCTTCCGCCTGCAAATTGGAGAGCAGGCGCAGCAATCGCAGCCGCCGGCCGACGACGGCGTCAATGTCCGATGGGGTCATTTGGATCTCGCAGCAAAAGAAATGAGCGCCGTCATATTCGGTCCGGCGCCGAAAAACCGGCGGCTGGGGCGCAGCAGGCGCCAGTGAACAGCGGTTATTCCCGCAATTGCCTGTCGACAACCGCCGCGCGGCGGAATGCGGGCTGACACTGCGTTACACTGATCATGTTTCTCAACTGATTGGAGGTCGCCGTGAACAAGAAATCGCTCGCTTACGTCCCTTCCGCCGCCGCCAGCCGGCAGCACCCCCCAAAACCCAGCAGCCAAGCGCGCTTCATCGACAACGTCAGGGTCGATCACGGCCCGGCCCACATCATAGGCCGGGTGTTCCTCAAGGCCGACCAGGCGCTGCGCCGGCGCGGCGTCACCCTCCACTTCGGCACGTTCGAGGAGCTCGAGGAGGTCAATCGCCGCAACGGCGACAGCTGGCGCCCGCTGCTGCCGGTCTTCGACCACCGCTGCTGGGAGCTCGGCGATCACAACAGCTATTGCCTCCTCGGACGCGACAGCCGCGGCGACGTGGTGGTGACGCAAGGCGGTCGGCTGTACGAGTGGTCGAATACCAATTTCTTCGAAGAAGCACGCAACATGCGACTATTCTACAGCGATCCGGAGCGCATGGCGAGACCGGGCGAGACCGCCGTCATCACCGCACAGGCCAGCAGGCAGATAACGGGCCGCGTGGTGTTCTCCGGCGCCGGCTGGTACCGCCGCGACTTCCGCAAGCGGGACATGGGCGTGATCCTCTCGCGCGTGTCGCGGGCCCTCGCCTACACCCGCTGGAGGACCGACCATACGACGACCATCATGGCGGAGGGTGTATTCCATGGCGGCCTGGGACAGCGCGCGGGCTACACCAAGCACGACTGGGAGCTGCAGCTCGTCAACTTCGCCGTCGGCACCGTGCGCACGGCCGTCCTGTGGATGCCGGCCGCCGAGATGCTCCAGGACCTGTCATGGTTCGTCGAAGCGTTCGACAGCGACGTCGACGGCCGGGTTGACGACCGACGCGCCAACTAGCCGCGGCTGGCGACCGCGCGTGAGCATGGGGATGATGATGCGCGTATAGCGGACGTGGTTGAGCATGCCGACCTCGTCCACGACGCGCGCATCGACATCCTCGAGGATGGGGCGGCACTGGGCCCAGGCCGTGCGATAGCCGTCCGCGGCCCGGCTGGCGTAGAGGAAGTCGCGCTGGTCCTCCACGTTGAGGCCGCGGGAACGGGCGAGCCAGCGCTTGCTGTAGGTGCGGTAGCCCGTCCCCCATTCCTTGATGGTGAGGCGGGCGGCATCGCTGCTCGGTGCGATGACCAGTGCGCGGCGCTGCAGCGGGCCCTCCACCAGCGGCGCGAACGCCTCCCGCTCGTAGCGGAAGCCGCACTCGACCGCGCGGCGCAGCAGCGCAGCGAGCGGCGGAAAGGCGGCCACGTCGTCGAGCGGCCGTGCGCGGCTCAGGAAATGTGCGTTGCGCAGGATGTGCTGCGCGTCGGCCTCGCGGCTGAGATAGCCCAGCGCATGGGGCTTGCTGCCGAGCACCCGGCGGGTCCAGTCGCCCGGCGGCGGGGCCTCACGGGCGAGGTTGACGGCGATGCGCTCCATCGGCTGCTGGAGCACCCAAAAGAAGGTGCCGGCAAGCGTGGGCTGGGAGACGACGCGCGGGCGCAGGGTGATCTGGGCGCCGGTGCGGCCCACCATGGCCCTGCAGTAGCCAAGATTGGCGACGGCGTAGGCCTTGAGCTGCGGCCAGGGCAGGTCGCTGCCGATGTGCCGGCGCAACCCCGCCGACTCGCCCGGCCACCGCCGGCCGACCTCGTCGATCATCCACTCGCGCTGCACACTACGCCCGGCCCGCGACATGAGGTCCCTACACACCCACCGCAAGCGCTGCCACCGGTTTCGATCCCCGGGCCAATGGAGACACCGAACACCCTCCACGTCAAGCGAACCGCTGAAATTAGCCCGCTTTATTCGCCATAGTTGCGCGGCGACGGTCTTTCGACAACGGGCGTGAAGCATCGGCCGGGTTTACGGCGGGGATTTGTCTGGAACGCTGGTTGGACGCGTTGGAGGTTGACGCCTGTGGCT
>Ga0209172_10003305_pt1 | contig 25081 bp, 23 predicted proteins | sample LarsenN4metaG_FD_184113 | JGI IMG/M metagenome (GOLD analysis project Ga0209172, IMG submission 184113) | Hot spring sediment bacterial and archeal communities from British Columbia, Canada, to study Microbial Dark Matter (Phase II) - Larsen... ... | reverse complement strand
CCTGGCCCTTGAGCACGCCGCCCACGAGCATCCCGATCATGACCAGCCCGATGACGATTTCGATCAGCGTGAAACCGTGGTGTTTGCGCATTGGGCCCCCCTATTCCTAGTGGCACCGCCCCCCCCCGACCTGCGAACCACGCAACCGTTATCCCTATTGGCCCTCGTTCAAGGCGTATTTCACTACCGAAGGAAGCCGTTCGCCGCGAGCTCTTCCAGCAGCGCCGCATAGTCGCGCGCGCCGCGGCTCCCCGGCGCGTGTTCAAACACATCGCGGTTGTGAGACGGGCTCTCCGCGATGCTGACGTTCTCCGCGATGCGCGTTTCGCACACTTCGCTCCCGAAGCGCTGCCTCAACTGCCGGTCGACGTCCCACGACATCCTGCGCCGGGAATCGAAGCGGGTGACGAGGTAACGGCGCTCGACGCGCTTTTTCAGCACGTGCTCGAGTGCGCGCAGCGTGCGCTCCATCTGGCTCGCGCCCTTGATCGCCAGATAATCGGCCGAGATCGGCACGAGCACCCGGTCCGCGGCGAAGATGCTGGAGAGCGAGAGCACGCCCAGCATCGGGCACGCGTCCATCAGGAGCGGGCGGTCGGTGTTGAGATTTTCCTTCACGATGCCGGCGCTCAGGCGGTTGAGGACATTCGGCCCCTTGCCGAACTGCGTGTCGACCTTCGAGAGATCGAGGTGCGAGGGAATGATCTTCCAGCCGCTCTTGGTGAGCCTGATCAGCCCGGCGAGCGACGCCCCGTGGCCATAGAATCCGTAAAGGCTGCGTTCGGAGGCCGTCACCGCCGCGTCGCAGATGCCGGTGAGGTGCGCCTGCGGGTCGAGATCGATCACCACCGGATCGGCGCCGCGCCTGGCGAGCAGCGCGGCGAGGTTGAGCGTCGTGGTGGTCTTGCCGACGCCTCCCTTCTGGTTGAAGACCGCGATCCGCGCCACTGGATGCCCAATTTTTGAGCAAGGGAGAAAAAGGCTACTCTCCGAATCAGGGGCTTGGCAAGGCCTGCTGCGAGGATTGTTTAAGAATGCGCGAAATATGTCACGGATGCCAAAGGAATATCGCGAAGGGGCCGCGCGCGCCCCGGCTCCCGCCGTCGCCGGTTGGACACGACGGTTTTTCCATAAATATCAGGCGCGAGGCCAACACTCTTAAACCAATGGCTGAGCGCCACGGCGCCTTCTTTTCGGGCTCTCGTCGAGAATGGGGCGAGCCTCGTGCCCGGAGGCGGCGCCACCGTGTGGAAACCGCGGCGGGGATTCCCCATCTGCGTACCGTATACGGCAGCCGGCGCACGGCGAGCACCCGCGGCAGGACGGACCACATGCTGGTGAGCGCGAGGTCGATCCCCGGCAGCGGATAGTGGAAGGCGCGGATGCAGGCGATGCCTGAACTTTCAAACGGGGTTCTCTCAGATCCCCGTGTTCCCCGCGAGGCGCTTCAGCCACGCCCAATCCTTCTCGTCGCCGTCGCGCCGGAGCGTCACCTCGCAGGTCGCGTGGCTGCTCGAGGAGCGCGTTGGCGCGCACTGCGCGACGCGGCCCTTCAGCTTCGGATCGAGCGGATCGTCCCAGTCCTTCGGCACCGGCACCCCTAGCTTGGCGAGCGCCTGGCGTGGTACACCAGGCCGTACGGTTCGAGCACGGTGCCGGCCCAGAGCCCCTCGGGGTCCTTCAGGGGAATGGGCTTGCCGATGCTCGCCGGGATCGAGTCGACGACTGACTTGGGCAGGTCGAGCCTCGCGAGCAGCTTCTGCTCCGCGAGCTTGTCGAAGAGCGCGCTTTCGCCTCCCCGGAAGATGTCAGCGTCGGGCCGGCCCTTCCATTCGACGATGCGGCCGCAGGCGACCGGCGTGCCGGCCGCCAGGGAGCTCGTCTTGACGCTGATCTTCCACCGTTCCTTGGCGTATTCCGCAAAGTCCGCCAGCGTGGGGCCGGTCAGCGTCCGCGCGACCGGCGTGATCAACACGAGCTCGTTCTCGATCGGCTGGGCCGCCGCCCCGCCCGCCGCAAAGAGTCCCGCCACCAGCACCGCTGCCATGAGCATCGAGCGCTGAATCATCGTGTCCTCCTTTCAAGGGGCGGTCGCCCGTTGACGCAGCATGACCGGTACGGAGCCGAAAGCAGCCGCTCGATCGCCTCGCGCGCATCGGCGCCGTGGTTCAGCACCTCGTCCACGGCTGCGGCTATCGGCATCTCCACGTCATGCCGCTTCGCGAGCGCCGCCACGGCCTCCGCGGAAAAAACGCCTTCCTGGACCGTCACGCGCTCGCCCAGAACGTCATCGAGCTTGCGGCCTTCGCCGAGCGCGATGCCAAGCGACATGTTGCGCGACATCGGGCTGTTGCAGCCCAGGTCGAGATCGCCGACGCCCGACAGCCCCATGAACGTTTCCACGCGCGCGCCCATGGCGAGGCCGAGACGCGCGAGCTCCGCCAGGCCGCGCGCGACGAGCAGCGAGCGCGCGCTCGCGCCGAGCTTCCTGCCGGTCGCGATCCCGCACGCGATGGCAAACACGTTCTTGAGCGCGCCGCCGAGGTGCGTGCCGATCATGTCATCCGACAGCTCGATGTGGAAGCGGGGTCCTCCGATTGCGCGCGCGAGCTGCCCGCCAAGCGCGCGATCGGCGCACGCGAGGGTGACGCCGGCCGGCAAATCCACCGCGATCTCGGCCGCAAAAGAAGGCCCCGACATGACCGCGACCCGGGCAGCAGGCAGGGTCTCGGCGATGACCTGCGACATGAGCGCGCAGGTGCCGCGCTCGATGCCCTTCGAGCAGGTCACGACGGGCGTGCCCTCCTTGAGGAGGGGGCGCAGCTCGCTGGTGACGGCGCGCATGTGCTGCGCCGGTGGGGCGAGCACGAGAAAGTCGGCCGCCGCGGCGGCGGCCAGCTCGTTCGTGGCCGCGATTCCCGGAACGAGGCGGATGCCCGGCAGGAAGACCGGATTCGCCGAATCGCGGTTGATCGCGGACACGACCTCGGCCTCGCGCGCCCAGATCGCGGTGTCGTGCCCCGAGCGGCGCAGCACGCACGCCATCGCCGTGCCGAACGCCCCGCCGCCGATCACGCCCACCCGCGCCATCGATCAACATTCGCCGTTCAGGGTTCAAGGTTACATCTTGCAACTTTGAATCTTGAATTCGGAACGCGAAGCCTAGGTGGATGCCCAGCCGCGGGCGCGTTCGACGGCCTTGTGCCAGCCGGCCATCAGCGCGTGCGCCTGCGCCCGGTCCATCGCCGGCTCGAACACGCGCTCGGCCCGCCACTGGCCCGAGATCTCGTCGGCGCTCTTCCAGTAGCCGATGCCGAGCCCCGCGAGGTAACCGGCGCCGAGCGCGGTCGTCTCGAGGACCCGCGGCCGCACGACCGGCACGCCCAGCACGTCGGCCTGGAACTGCATGAGGAAGTCATTCCGCGTCGCCCCGCCGTCCACGCGCAGCTCCGCGAGCTTGATTCCCGAATCGGCCTCCATGGCGCGCAGCACGTCGGCCGTCTGGTAGGCAATCGCTTCCAGGGCCGCGCGCGCAATGTGCGCCGCGGTCGCGCCGCGCGTCAGCCCCTGCACCGCGCCGCGCGCATACGGGTCCCAGTGCGGCGTGCCGAGCCCGACGAAGGCCGGCACGAAATAGACGCCGCCGTTGTCGGCCACGCTCGCCGCGAGCGCCTCGACCTCGGCCGAAGACTTGATGATGCCCAGCCCGTCGCGCAGCCATTGCACGACCGCCCCCGCGATGAAGACGCTGCCTTCGAGCGCGTACTCGGCGCGCGGGCCGGACTGGCACGCCGCCGTGGTAAGCAGCTTCGAGCGCGAGCGCACCGGCGCGTCCCCGGTGTGCATCAGCATGAAGCAACCCGTGCCGTAGGTGTTCTTGACCATGCCGGGCGCGGTGCACCGCTGCCCGAACAGCGCCGCCTGCTGGTCTCCCGCGATGCCGGCGATCGGGATGCGCGCCGTGAAGAGATCGCGCGCAGTCTCGGCGACCACCGCGCTCGAAGGCCGCACCGCCGGGAGCATGTTGGGCGGCACCCTGAACGTTTGCAGCAGCTCCTCGTCCCACGCTCCGTCATGGATGTTGTAGAGCAGCGTGCGCGAGGCGTTGCTGGGATCGGTCACGTGCGCAGCGCCGCCCGAGAGCTTCCAGATGAGCCACGCGTCCACGGTGCCGAATGCGAGCCTGCCGGCCCCCGCGCGCTGCCGCGCTCCGGGCACGTTGTCGAGCAGCCAGGCGAGCTTGGTGCCCGAGAAATACGCGTCCAGCACGAGGCCGGTCCTTTCCGTGAACGCGGCCTCGAGACCCTTCGCCTTCAACGCATCGCACAGCCCGGCGGTGCGGCGGTCCTGCCAGACGATCGCGTTGGCGACCGGCTCGCCGCTCGCGCGGTCCCAGACGACGGTAGTCTCGCGCTGATTGGTGATGCCGATCGCGGCGATGTCGCCCGCTTTGCGGCCCGCGCGCGCGAGCGCTTCCGATGCGACGGCCATCTGCGTCGCCCAGATCTCGTTGGGATCGTGCTCGACCCAGCCCGGCCGCGGGTAGATCTGGGTGAATTCCTTCTGCGCGATCGCCTGGACCGTGCCGGCGTAATCGAAGACGATCGCGCGCGAGCTGGTGGTGCCCTGGTCCAGGGCGAGAATGAAGCTCATCGGGCGCCTTCAACGTGCGAAATTTCCAGCTCCTCGGGGGCGAATCCCGCGGCCCGCCCGCGCGGCATCAGCCGTGCGCGGGGATCGCGGGAGCCCAAATCTTCCCTGTTGTCATCGGACATTTTGGTTTATTCTTAGCGCGCGGGGGAGCCACGGGAGATTTTATATGGCCTTTTATGCCTTTTATGGCATTGCGATCATCATACTGGTCCTGCACTTCACCGGCTGGCTCAGGCGCAACAATCTCGAGTGGCTGGTGCTGGTGCTGGCAGTGGCCACTTTCCCCGCCGTGATCTTCCTCAAGTAACGACCGCGCGCCGTTTCGTTGCGCCGCCCCGCTTCCCGTCCTCCGCCAACCGGGAAAGCGGGACGCTCGGCTTGAGCGCGCGGTTGATACGCCCCCGCAACTCCCCTCGGCTCTTCATTTGAGCAGCAGGCCGGCTCCGTCCGGGGCGGGGAGCATCGCCATGATGTAGGAGACTAAAGTCGAACGGCACCGTTGCTCGAACGCTCAGCCCGCGAGCGGGACGCGACCCGCCACCGGGTACTTGGGATCGGTGTAGCCGGGCGTGGAGGGATGCCCGCGCGGCACCAGGCGGTTGACCAGCGCTTCGTCCGCGGCGCTGAAGCGGTACTCGAGGGCGGCGAGATAGTCCTGCCACTGCTCGAACGTGCGCGGGCCGGCGAGCGCCGATGTGACGAGCGCGTTGTTGAGCACCCAGGCGAACGCGAAGTGCGCGAGCTTGACACCCCGCTTCTCGCAATACGCCTTGAGCTGTTGCGCGATCCTCAACGATTCGGGCCGCATCTCGGTTTCGATGAAGCGCGGCTCGCCGCGGCCGCCGCGCGAATCCTTCGGCGGCCTGCCGCCAGCGCGGTACTTGCCGGTGAGCATGCCGCGCGCGAGAGGACTGTAGGGCACGACGCCCAGACCGAAATGCCGGCACGCGGGAAGCATTTCGACTTCGGCGGTGCGGTAGAGGGCGTTGTAGTACGGCTGCAGCACGACGGGCTGCGCGACGCCGAGGCGCCGGCATTCCGCGGCGAGCGCCGCGATGCGCCAGCCCGGGAAGTTGGAGAGGCCGAAATAGCGCACCTTGCCCGCGCGGATCAAGTCCTCCATCGCGCGCAGGGACTCGTCGAACGGCGTGTCGGGATCGTCCTTGTGGAAGTAATAGACGTCGATGTAATCGGTGTCGAGGCGCTCGAGGCTGCGCTCGACCGCCCGCGTCATCCACTTGCGGCCATGGCCGCCCGAGTTGGGGTCGGCGGCGATCACCTTGCTCGCGAATTTCGTGGCGAGCACCCACCGGTCGCGGTTCTTCGCGATGAGCTTGCCGACGATGCGCTCCGAGTCCCCCTCCTCCGCGCCATAGCTGTCGGCGGTGTCGATGAAGTTGACGCCGGCCTCCCGCGCCGAGCCCACGATGCGCGAGGCGACCGCCGGCGCGGTGTGCTCGCCGAACATCATGGCGCCGAGGCAGATCTTCGAGACTTTCAGTCCGCTCGCGCCGAGCCTGCGGTATTCCATGTCTCTCCTCTCAAGGGCGGAAACCCTTCATCGGCGGTTCGATCTTGCTTTTTCACGACGGGCGCCGCGCTGCAGCGGCCGCGGGCGGGCCGCAATCGCGCCCGCCCGGAGCGCTACCACGCCGGCGGCGGTGACCACTGCCAGCAGGCCGAAGGTGGTAGTGTAACTGCCGACGAGCTTGTACGCCGTGGCAAAGAGCGCCGGGCCGGCCAGGACGCCGCCGTAGGTCCAGGCCATCGCCCCGCCCGTCGCGATGCTGACCTGGCCCGCCGGAGTGCGCCGCGCGACCTCCGCGAGAAATACCCCGTTCCATGCGATCGCGCTCGCACCGAACAGGAGAATCAACGTCGTGAGCGCCCAACCGGGCCACGCCGGAGACACGAAACCCAACGCGATGCAGCACATCATCATCACCGTGCCGAGCACCGCCAGGACCCGCGCGCTGTCGGCGATGAAGTCCGCCAGCCGGCCCGCCAGGATGCGGGCCGCAACGCCAAGGGCATTGGTGAGCGAAAACAGCAAGCCCGCGCCTACCAGGCTGTAGCGCGCTTCCTGCACGAGCAGGGTCACGGCGAAGGTGGCGAGGCAGAGCTGAACGAAGGTATAGAAGAACGACATGACCGCGAGCCACCTCAATGGCGGGTAACGCCACACGAGCGCGAGCCCGGCCGCCAGGCTGCGGCTTTGCGCGGCGGCCGTTCCCCTGTCGCAATCCCAGTCCTCGCGCCAGCGTTGCATCGTGACCGCGGCAGCGAGCGCGGTGCCGAGCACCAGCGCGAGCGCCCATTGCCAGCCGAAACCGAGCGTGATCGCCGGCGCAGCCGCAGCCATGAGCACCCAGGCGAGCGGGATACCGCTCTGCTTCAGCGAGAAGATCAGGTTGCGATGCCGGTGCGGCGTGAATCGAAACAACAGGTGGGCGGAAGCCGGAGGCATCGCAGCCATTCCCAGTCCCAGCAAGGCCGACACGACGGCGAGCGCCGCCAGGTTCGACGACATCGCGAGCAACATGGCGAGCGCGCCGAGACCAAGACCGGCCTGGATCGTGCGGCACGCGCCCCAACGCGCGACCATGTTGCTCATGAACGGCGATGCCGCCATCGCGACCCCGTAGATCAGGCTGATCTGGTATCCGACGAGCGAGGGCTCCACGCCGAGATTCACGGCGAGCTCGGGTGCGATCACGGGAAATACGGTGACGCCCATCACCGAGGCGACCTGGGCCGCCGTGGTCGCCGCGATCACGGCGATCACGGTCGAACGCGGCGGCCGCACCGGCGTCGAATCTGCGCTCATGCTCCGTGCTTCCGCGCGCCGTCGTGCGATCCGCCCGCACGGTGCGCAAGCACAACCAACCCCAACGCGGCGACGCCGGCAACCACCACGAGGTTGAAGGTCTCGCGGTAGGTGCCGATCAGCTCGTAGGCGGCGGCGAACGCGGCGGGCCCGATCAGCACTCCGCCGAACACGAAGAACGCCGTCGCGCCCGCGACGAGACTGACCGTTCCGGGCGGGCTCAGGCGAGCGCACTCGCCGTGGAACACGCCGTTCCAACCGACGGCGCTGGCGCCGAGGACGAAGAAGAGCAGATACACGAGAGATCTTGGCCAGTCCGGCCCGAGCGCGACGAGCGCGACCGACGAGACGATGATGATCCCGGCAATGACGATCATTACCGCGAAACCGCTCTGCAGGCGATCGGCGAGCCAGCCCCACGGCACGCGCGCCACCGCTCCGCCGATCTGCATGATGGAAAGCAGGATCCCCGCCTCGACCAGGCCGTAGCCAGCTTCGGCCACGAGGTAGATGACCATGAAAGTCAGCAAGCAACGCTGGACGGCGGAAAACAGGACGGAGCCGAGCGAAATCCAACGCAGCGACTTCTGCCGCCACACCAGCGGCACGCCTCCGAACGATTCGCCACGGCGCGCGGGGGCGGGGCCCCGGTCGCGATCCCAGGCCCTGCGACAGGGCTGCGTCAGCAGGAGCGTCGCCACGCTGAGCGCGGCGACCGGCACGAGCGACCATCGCCAGCCGGCCGACACCGCCAGCGCCGGCGCGGTGAGCGCGATCACCACCCCGCCCAGCGGCACGCCGGTCTGCTTGATCGAAAACATGAGGTTGCGCCGCCCGGCAGCGGTGTACTCCACGAGCAGGTGCGCCGCGGCGGGGCTCGCGAATCCCATCGCGGCGCCAATGGCCACCGACCCTGCTGCGATGAAACCCGCGTGCGGCAGCGCAAAGAGAGCGGTCCCGATCGCGCACAAAGCCATGCTTACCTGGGTCGTGGCCGCGGCTCCCCAGCGCATGGCCACGGGACCGCCATAAATCGAGGCCACCGTGGCGGCGCCGAAGGTGAGGCTCACCTGGTAACCGATCAAAACCGGGCTCACCCCAAGCGACTCCGCGAGCTTGGGCGCGATCGTCGGCAGTACGATGTTGGACATCGCGATCGCCGTCTGTGCGGCGGTGACGACCAGCACGACCAACCAGGCTGGCGCAGGATGCGGGACGAAGGCGGTGCGGGTGTTGGTCATCGTGCGGCTCCGCGCGTTGAGCGGCGATTCCGTCCGCTCGAACGCGCGGAGTTAATCCGGCGCATCGCGTCCGGATTAACGAATCTTAGCAGTGAACAAGCGCGGGATTCGCGTCGCGTCCAGAGTGTGGTCGCCCGACCCGCGCGGCCGGTTTCCGTCTTTTGACATGTCACATCGATCGCCGGTACCCTCGATGAGGTGCGAAAATGGGCTCGGCAATGAAGCTCGTGCCGTATTTCTGTCCCGATTTCGTTCGCGCGGTCTTGCCCGAGGAATCTGTCGGACCGGAATCCGGCAGATATGTGTACGGCGTCGCGAAAGAACACGTGAACGACGGTATCAACCGCAACCACGCATAAAGGTGTGAGTGGTGACTCGTGACTGGTGAGTCGAATGGGGGGCCGGCGCCGGGGCCGGAAAATGAGCAACGATTCTTCGATTCACGATTCACGATTTACGAGCGGAGCATGCGATGAGAGCGGTGGTGCTGCAACAACACGGCGGCCCGGATCAGCTGAAGTACGTTTCCGACTTCCCGGACCCCGTGGTGAGGGAAGACCATGTCGTCATCCGCGTGAGGGCGACCTCCTTCAATTACCACGATGTCTTCACCGTGCGCGGCATGCCGGGAATCAGGGTGCCCCTGCCCATGATCATCGGGCTCGACATGGCGGGAGAGATCCTCGAGCTCGGGCCCGGGGTAGACGGCTGGAAGCCCGGCGAACGCGTGCTCGTGAATCCGCTGAACCGGCAGAAGGGCCTGATGGGCGAGATGATGCACGGCGGCCTCGCCGAGAAGTGCCTGGTCGCGCAGCATCAACTCATTCGCATGCCGGAGGGCGTCGGCTACGAGGAAGCCGCGTCGCTCCCGGTGGCATACGGGACCGCGCACCGCATGCTGGTCACGCATAAGACGGTGAAAGCCGGCGACAAGGTGCTCGTTCTCGGCGCGAGCGGCGGCGTGGGCACCGGCTGCGTGATCCTCGCCAAGATGCTCGGCTGCGAGGTGATCGCCTGCGCGAGCAGCGCGGAGAAGCTCGAGTGCCTGAAGGCGCTCGGCGCGGATGAGGTGATCAACTACAAGGAGACCGATTTTTCGAAGTGGGCGATCGAGAAATACGGCAAGCCGCAGCGCCGCTCGTATGAAGGCGGCGTGGACGTGGTCGTCAACTTCACCGGCGGCGACACCTGGGCGCCCACGCTGCGGTGCGTGAAGCGCGGGGGCAAGATCCTGGTGTGCGGCGCGACCGCGGGCTACGACCCCAAGGAGGACCTGCGCTACATCTGGAGCTTCGAGCTGCAGGTCATCGGCTCGAACAGCTTCTACGACGACAACCTGAAGGCGCTGATGGACCTCATCCAGCAGGGGAAGATCAAGCCCGTGATCGACAAGGTGCTGCCACTCGAGCGCGCCGCGGAGGGGCTACGCCTGATCGAGAGCCGGGAAGTCTTCGGCAAGGTCGTGGTCACACCCGAGCCGGAGAAGCGTGAGCCGTGATTCGTGAGTCGTGAATCGAGGAGACGGTGAACACCGAAATACGTGAGCCCGAATCACGAATCACGCTCCTGAAAATGGCAATCCCCCGTCCTGAACCGCGCGGCTATCCCGGCAACCTCGGGCTGCTCTTCGCCGAGCACGCGCGCTCCGAGCGGGCGGCGATCATTGAGCTCTACGACCCCACCCGGCCGCGGCCGGTGAGCTACCACAGGCTCGACGCCGCGTGCAGCGCGTGTGCGCGCGGGCTCGTCAAGGCGGGGTTGAAGCCGGGCGATCGCATCGCGATCCTCTCGCTCAACCGGGTGGAATTCGTGATCGCGCTGCTCGGGGCGATGCGCGCCGGCGTCGTGCCGGTCCCGGTCAATATCAAGCTCGCTGCCGAAACCGTCGCCTATATCCTCGGGGACGCCGGCGCGAAGCTCGTCTTCGCCGAGCGTGAGCTGAAGCAACTGGTGCCGACCGGCGTGCCGGTGATCGAGCTTGAAAGCGCGGGCGGCGCGGGTTTCGAGCGGTTCCTCGATCCGGGCCTGTTCGAGGCATTCGAGCCCGCGCCGGACTCGATCGCGATCCAGCCCTATACCTCGGGCTCGACCGGCCGGCCCAAAGGCGTGCTGCTGACGCACTACGGGCAGAACTGGAGCCGTCGCATCCTCGCGCACACGCGCGGGACCACCGCGGACGACGTGATCCTGGTCGCTGCGCCCCTCTATCACAAGAACGCGCTCAATGCGATCAAGCAGGGATTGACCGCGGGCGCCATGCTGACGCTTCTGCCACAGTTTTCGGTGGAGCGTTACATCGAGGCCCTAGGCCGCTACCGCTGCACCGTGATTTCGGGCGTGCCGACGATGATGTCCATGGTGCTCGCGCGCAAGGATCTGCTCGCGCGGACGGACACGTCCTCCGTGCGCACCGTGATGATGGGCTCCGCGCCCGCGCCGCCCCAGTTGATGGCCGACCTGAAGGCGCATTTCCCCAACGCCCAGCCGCTCGTCGTCTATGGCGTGACCGAAGGGGGACCCGTTCCGCTCGGGCCGCATCCCGAGGGAAAGCCGCGCCCGCCGGGCTCGCTCGGCGTGCCCTACCCGGGCACCGAAGCGAAACTGGTGGGCGGGCCGCATCCCGACGAGGGCGAGCTCGCGGTGAGGAATCCGGGCATCCTCCTCGGTTATCACAATCTGCCGGAGGAGACCGCGAAGCGGCTGCGCGACGGCTGGTACTACACCGGCGACATCTGCCGCCGCGACGCCGAGGGCTTTCACTACTTCATCGGGCGCACCGACGACATGTTCGTCTCCGGCGGCGAGAACATCTTCCCGATCGAGGTCGAGCGGCTGCTCGAACGCCACCCGGCGGTGCACCAGGCGGCCGCGCTCGCCTTCGACCACGAGATGAAAGGACAGGTCCCTTACGCCTTCGTCGTGCCGCGCCCGGGCGCGAAAGTTTCAGAAGACGAGCTGAAACAGTTCGCGCTTGCGCATGGGCCCGCGTATCAGCATCCGCGCCGGGTGTTCTTCCTGCGCGAGCTGCCGCTCGCCGGCACCAACAAGATAGACAAGGAGCGCCTGCGGCAATGGGTCGCCGACGGCACCCTGAGGGCTGCAACAAGCGACGCGGTGACGAAGTGATGCGGTGACGAAGGCACGGGTGGCCCGTGATTGGTGACTGGTGACGGCAATGAGGGTGAGGCGCAGAGCCACCTCCTCCTCGCCGCGCCACATCGTGCGCCGTAAAGGGGTCAGGAACCTTTTTTTGCGGGGAAAAGGTTCCTGACACCCTTTTTCCCTGCCTAGGAGAGACTACACATGAGTGACGGAAGTATCGGCATGGAGAAGCTGCAGGAACTCATCACCCGCGGGCCGTTCAACCGCTGGCTCAATTTCACCGTGCTGAAGGCGGGCGCGGAAGGCATCGAGATAAGAGCCGCGTGGCGCGAGGAGTGGGTGGTCAATCCCGAGCGCCGCTACACGCACGGCGGCATCCTTGCCGCCATCATCGACGTCGCCGCTGACTACGCTATCGCGGCGCAGCTCGGCCGCCCGGTACCGACGGTGGACATGCGCGTGGACTACCACAAGGCCGCGATGCCCGGCGATCTCACCGCGAGAGCGCGCGTGGTGCGCATGGGCAGCCACTACTCGACCGCCGAGGCCTCGATCTACGACAAGGACGGCGAGCTCGTCGCGAGCGGGCGGGGGACGTATTTCACCGGCCTGCCAAAGGCGTGAATCGTGAATGGTGAGCGGTGAATGGACTAAACCAATCGACGTCCGGAAAAACCCTTGTCCACTCACCGCTTGCCACTCGCTAGCCGCCACTCACGGCTCACGCTTTTTGCCGGCAGTGTAGGATATAGCGCGATTTCATTATGAAAACCGCTCGCAGAACCGCCAAGGCGCGCAAACGCCTCATCGTGGCGATCACCGGCGCCACCGGCTCGATCTACGGCGTGCACATCCTCGAACGGCTCCGCGCGCTCGGCGGCTGGGAAACCCACCTGATCGTTTCCGAGGCCGGCCTGCTGAATGCCTGGCAGGACCACGGCTGGAAGCGGCGTGACATCGAAAAACTCGCCGACGTGGTGCACAACGTGCGCGATGTCGGCGCGGCGATCGCGAGCGGTTCCTTCATCACCCACGGCATGGTGATCGCGCCGTGCTCGATGAAGACGCTCGCCGCGGTGGCGCACGGCTTCGCCGATAATCTCATCACGCGCGCGGCGGACGTCGTCCTCAAGGAGCGGCGCCGTCTCGTGCTGCTCGTGAGGGAGGCGCCGCTCAACCTCGCGCACCTGCGCAACATGGTCCAGGTGACCGAGATGGGCGGCATCGTGTTTCCGCCGGTGCCCGCGTTCTACAGCCACGTGCGGACGATCGAAGGCATGGTTGACCATACGGTGGGCCGGGTGCTCGACGTTTTCGGCATCGAGCACGAGACCATCGCCCGCTGGCGCGGCATAGGACAGCCCGCCAGGCACGACGACGCATGAACACGCAATACGCCAACGAGAATTTCCGCGGCTTCCTCGAACGGCTGCGCCGGGAGAAAGAGCTCGTTGACATCCGGCAGCCGGTGGACATCCGCCATGTCGCGACGCTGGTTGACCAGGCGAAGACCGCGCTCCTCTTCCATGACGTCATCGGCTACGACATGCCGATCGTCTCCGGCATCATCCGCTCGCGCGAACGCGCAATCCTGTCGATGGGCTGCAACGACTACGCGGGGATCGAGCACCGGCTGCAGCAGGGCATCGACCACCCGATCCCGCCCAAGCATGTCGAAACCTCGCCCAACAAGCAGGTGATGGAGGTCGGAGAGGAGGTGGATCTCTACCGCCTGCCGATCCCGATGTCATCCATCTACGACGGCGGCCCGATGATCACGGCCGGGGTGGTGATCGCGAAAGATCCCGAATACGGCATGAACTCGGGGATGTACCGCTTCATGGTCAAGGAGAAGAGCCTGACCGGCATCGACATTGTCACGCCCAACAACATGCGGCTGTTCGCGAGCCGCGCCTACGAGGCCGGCCGCCCCTGCCCGATCTCGATTTCGATCGGCACCCATCCCTTCGAGATCATGGGCTCGGGATTCCGCGCGCCCCTCGGCGTGGACGAGATGGCGATCGCCGGCGGCATCCGCGGCGCCCCGGTCGAGCTCGCCGCGTGCGAGACGCTCGACCTTCCCTGCCTCGCGGATGCGGAAATCGTGCTCGAGGCCGAGATCCTGCCCACCGGCTGGACCCATCCAGAAGGCCGCTTCGGCGAATTCACGCGCCTGATGGGGGGCCTTCACTGGAACCCGCTGGTGAAGGTGAAGGCGGTCACGATGCGCCGCGACGCCATTTACTATGCGCTGCACATGCCGTGGGAGAACACGTGGCTTGCCGCGCCCACGCGCTACACCGCGATCCGCCGCGCGCTGAAGACCGCCGGCGTGCAGGTGAAGGACATCAACGTGACGCTCGGCGGCTGCGGCTTCTGGCACGCCGTCGTCTCGGTGAAGAAGCAGGCCGGCGAGGGCAAGAACGCGCTGCTCGCCGCGCTCTCGGTGATGGACCTCAAGCACATCGTGGTGGTGGACGACGATATCGACGTCTTCGATGCGACCGACGTCGAATGGGCGATCGCCACCCGCGTGCAGGGCGACCGGGATGTCATCATCATCCCGGGAGCGCGCGCGAAGCCGCTCGATCCGAGCCTGCCGGTCGCCCCGCCCGGCGTGGTGCCCACCGGCGCCAAGGTCGGGATCGACGCCACGATCGGCGAGGGCATCCCGCGCGAGCGCTTCGAGCGCATCGCCTACGCCTATGCCGATCGGGCAAAGATCGACGACTACCTCAAGGGCAAGGCCGATGCCCCGCCGCGGGCTGCAGGGCATGACGAAACGCGCCTTGAGCGGCTCGCGGGCGAGATCGTCAAGCTCATCGAAAACGAGCCGAGGTACTACCAGGACATCGCGGAGCATTTCGGCGCATACGAGTTCCAGGCCGTGGCGCGCGCCCTCGGCAAGCTCCACGCGGAAGAAAAGCTATGGCAGGACGCGCGCGGGCGCATTTGCCTCAAGGACTCGTGCTTCGCCGCCAAGCCTCCCGGGCCCGGTGACGAAGTGACGCAGTGACGCGGTGACGGCTGACGGAAAGAAGTGACGAATGATGGTGACGAAACATGGCGACGAAAAATAATGACAAAGGCCGCAACAGCAACAAGAAGGGCTGCGCCCTCGTTGTCCCGTCGCCGGTTGACCTCACCATTATCCCGTCACCAGTTCTCGTCGCCTTTCTGTAAATCCCCGCCCTCATCGCCCCACGCGCATGGCGGCCAAGAAAATCCGCGTGCACATCGAGAACGCGCACCACAAGCCGGAGCTCTTCCGGATCACGCAGGAGCGCTGGGACGCCGCGTGCGCGCGGCACCGGCGGCTCGCGAGCCGGCTTAATGCCAGCATCGGCTGGAACGGCGACATCCTCGACGATGCCCTCAAGCAGGCCGAGATCGTGATCGGGGTGCCGGCCCGCCGCGAGCGATTAACGGAGCGCGCGCCGCGGTTGAAATGGCTGCATGCCACTTCGGCCGGCGTGGACAGCTACCTGCCGCTCGACTGGCTGCCCCGCAGGCTCGCCTTCACCAACAACCGCGGCGCGCACGGCGTGAAGGCCGAGCAGTACCTGCGCATGGCGTTCACGCTGCTTCATACGCGCATGCCCGAGATCATCGCCAACCAGCGCGCACACCGTTGGCAGGAGCTCTTTTCCCCGAGCATCGCGGGCAAGACCGCTCTCATCATCGGCCTCGGGGACCTCGGGCAGGGCGCGGCGCGGGCAGCCAGGCAACTCGGACTTGAGGTGATCGGCGTGAGCCGGAGCGGCAAGAAGGTGCCCCACGCCGATGAGGTCCATCGGATCACCGCGCTCGACAGGCTGCTGCCGCGGGCGGATTTCGTCGTGATGGCCGTGCCGCTCACGCCCGAGACGCGCAACCTCCTTGACCGCGCCCGGCTCGATCTCATGAAGCCGACCGCCGGCGTCATCAACATTGCGCGCGCGCCGGTCGCCGATTACGACGCGCTGCGCGACAAGCTCGCGCGGGGCGAGCTCGCGGGGGCGGTGCTGGACGTCATGGACCCGGAGCCGTTGCCGCCCGAATCGCCGCTGTGGGACACCCCCAATCTCGTCATCACGCCGCACATTTCGTGCGACGACGGCGAGCACTACATCGACATCACACTCGATCTCTGGTTCGAGAATCTCGCGCGATTTCTCAAGGGCAAGCCCCTGAGAAATCGTGTCGATCCGCGACGCGGGTATTGAAGCCGATAACCCGAAAATCAGCCACGGAGATCACAGAGGACACAGAGGGCGAGAGCTCCACGGCAGACACAAGAGTCGCAACATGACGTGCATCAACGCACTCGCGCTTAAGTGATGAGTGCCAATACATCGTGCACAGAATTATGTGCCAATACATCGTGCACTGGCGGGTAAGCGCCAACGCGTTTCGGCGGTGTGTTTCAGGATGCATTCCTTTCGCCAACGACGGAGGGATGCATGGGACACAAGCGCGTCGAGGATCGGCACCAAGCCATCGATCGGTATCGGCAAGGCGAATGCCCAGCGAGCATTTGCGCAGGGATGGGCTATTCGCGGCGCTGGCTCTACAAATGGTTGAAACGCGCCAGCAGCAGCGCCCCGGAGTGAGCCAGCGATCAGTCGCGGCGAGCCCACGGTCACTCGAGGCGATTGGGCCCGGCGATCGAACAAATCGTGACGCTGGTGCGGCTGAGCCTGTACAACCGCGGGCTGTTTTGCGGGGCGCAAGCGATCCGCTGGGAGCTGGAGGACTTGGCGGTGAGGCCGCTGCCCTCGCTGCGCACGATCAATCGGGTGCTGGTGCGCCACGAGTTGACGCACCGACGCACCGGCCGGTATCGGCCGAAAGGAACGCCCTACCCGGGGCTGGTCGGCACGCAGCCTGGGGATGTTCATCAAACCGACTTTGTCGGGCCCTGTTACCTGAGGGGGGCGCTGCGCTTCTACAGTTTGCACAGCGTCGATGTGGTGAGCGGACGCTGCGCCGTCGAACCGCTGGTGCAGCGGGCAGGACAACACACCGTCAATGCCCTGTGGGCGACGTGGATGCGTCTGGGGATACCCCGCCATCAGCAGGTCGACAACGAGATGCTCTTCTACGGCAGTCCGACCCACCCGCGGGGGATGGGCCTGCTCATCCGGCTGTGTCTGCCGCTGGGCATCGAGCCCTGGTTCATCCCGATCGGCGAGCCGTGGCGCAACGGGGTGGTGGAGAAGTTCAACGATCATTGGCGCCAGCGGTTTCTGCGCCACACGCCGATGGGCTCGATGGCCGAGCTGCAGCGCGAAAGCCTGCGCTTCGAACAGCGCCACAACACGCACTACCGCTACAGCAAGCTCGGGGGCAAGACCCCGCTGGTGGCGATGCAAGCATCGGGGGTTTCGTTGCGCTTCCCGCCGAGCCCGAGGCCGCCCCAGGTGCCATTGCCCAAGCCTTGCACGGGGCGCTACCACCTCATCCGCTTCATCCGCAGCGACGGGCAGCTCGACGTCTTCGGCGAGAAATTCGCGCTGCCCTCTCAGACCATCTACGAGTACGTCCGTGCCACCGTGGACGTGGAGCGCCAACGGTTGGGAGTCTATCTCGATGACCAACTGCTCGCTGAGCATCCCTATCCCTTGCACAGGCGATGAGACCGCACGGCAAGGCACATCCCGTGACCTGAGCGGCACGCCTGCTTGCCTTGCCATCTTAGCCAAACCCGCCATTAGTGCACGATGTATTGGCACTTGAGACTTAAGAGCTTGGACTGCTCACTCTTGGTTCGTTCTCTCTGTGGTCTCTGTGTCCTCTGTGGCTAAGAGTCAGCGCTGTAGGGTGGGCGCAGCCCACCGTCTCTGCCGCGGGGTGGTGTAGCGGCGGGTTTTACCCACCCTACCTGCTGAATCCTTGATCCTGAATCCCGTTTTTTCCGCGACCTCCGTGTCCTCTGTGGCCAATATCCAGGTTCCCGCTCCAGGCGAGCTCGTGCTCGACCACGTCGCGCACTTCGTGCCCCACATCGACGAGGCGAGCGCCGCGCTCGAGAGGCTGGGCTTCACCGTCACGCCGTTCTCGGCGCATTCGCACCGGCTGCAGCCGGGCGGACCGCTCGCGCCGGCGGGCACCGGAAACCGCTGCGTGATGCTCGATCACGGCTACCTCGAGATTGTCACGCCGACCGCAGGCACTCCGTCGGCCGCGCAGCTGCGCGCCGCAATCAACCGCTATGCCGGCGTGCACCTCATCGCCTTCGGCACCGCGGCGCCCGAAGCCGATCACGCCCGGCTCGAAAAGGAGGGCTTCGCCCCGCTCGCCCCGGTTGCGCTGCAGCGCGAAATCGGGACCGCCGGGGGCACGGGCACAGTGCGTTTCACCGTGGTGCGCGTGCCGCCGAGCGCCATGCCCGAGGGACGAATCCAGTTCTGCCGGCAGGATACCCCCGAGCTGATTTGGCAGGAGCGCTGGCTTGCGCACGCAAACTGCGCCATGGGCCTTACCGGGGTTCTGCTGTGCGTTGCCGATCCGCAGGAGGCCGCGCGCCGCTACTCGCGCTACACGGGACTGCCCGCGCTGATCTCGGGCAGCGTATGGCGCATCGAGAGCGCGCGCGGCTACCTGCTGTTCCTCGATCCCGATGCTTTGGAGCGCCGGCTCGAGGTAGAACCCCCTTCCCTGCCGTGGATGGCGGGTTATGTCCTGGAAAGCAAAGACATCGCCGCGAGCGGCGATGTCCTGCGGAGATCGGGAGTCCGCGTTCACCCGCTCGGCAGCGGCCGGCTGCTGGTGAAGCTCCCGGCCGCCGTCGGCGGGATCGCGATCTTCGAGCCCAGGAATTCGGGCACCTTAAGCCTCGATTAAGGCGCCGGACGAAGGAAGTTTGGGCACCCCATTCCTGCGAACATCCTCGAATCCAATCGGTGCCCGAATTCCTTCAAGTCTGTACAATTACCGACGAAACGTTAAGGAGACACGACCATGACGACGCGCCGCAAATTCTTGCTGTGGTCAGGAGCCGCGCTGGCAACGCCCGCGCTGCCGCGGATGGCATTGGCGCAGCAGTGGCCGGCCCGGCCGATCCGGGCAATGGTGCCGTTCGGCCCCGGCTCGACCATCGACATCATCGGGCGCATCGTGCTCGAGCCCCTCTCGGCCGCGCTCGGGCAGCCGATCGTCATCGAGAACCGCGGCGGGGCCGGCGGCTCCATCGGGACGGCCGTGGTCGCCAAGGCGGAACCCGACGGTCACACCATCCTGATCCACGCCTCCGCGCACTCGGCCGCGCCCGCGGTCTATTCGAACCTACCCTACGACACCGTGCGCGATTTTTCCGGGGTGTCCGTCTTCGGTACCGTGCCCAACGTGACGGTGATCGCGCCCGCGAAAGGGATCAAGACCCTCAAGGAGCTGGTCGAGGCCGCCAGGAAGGGCTCGTTCACCTTCGCGTCGGCGGGTGTCGGCAGCGCCACCCACTGGGCGGCCGAGCGGTTGCGGCTCGCCGCCGGATTCGAGGCAGTCCACGTCCCGTTCCGCGGCGGACCCGAAGCTTTGACCGAGGTCGCGACCGGTCGCGTTGACTTCATGTCGATCGGCATCAGCTCCGGCCTGCCGTTCATCCGCTCGGGCCGGCTCATTCCGCTCGCGGTGAGCACGGTCAAGCGCTCGAGCGCGCTGCCGGATGTGCCGACCACCACCGAGGCCGGCTATCCCGGGAGCGACTACACCTTCTGGAACGGCATGCTGGTGCCCGCGAAGACGCCGCGCGCCATCGTCAACCGGCTGCATGCGGAAATGAACAAAGTGCTCGCCCAGCCGGCCGTGGTCGAGAAGCTCAAGACCCAGGGGGTCGAGCCGATGCCGCTCACGCCCGCCGAATTCGACGCCGTGATCGCGGCGGAGGTCAAGAACAACATCGCCCTCGTGAAGACGCTGGGACTGAAGTTCAACTGATCCGGGCGAGGACGACAATCCGGCTCGCAGCGGTATCGTTATAAGGGGTTTCCGGAAGCTCGCTCTACGTTGTGCACAAAGCGTTACCCGGAATCATCCTCTGCCTTTCCGAGGTTGCGATCGCACAGCCATCGGCGGCCGATCAGCCGGTAACGGTCGAGCTGGCAGCCGTTTTCGCCCGTGCGGGTGTCGACCTTGCCGCGGTTCGCATCGAAACGCCGTCGGCGGCCACCATGCCATTGATCGACGCGCACAATCACCTGAATGCGAATATCGCGGCCGAAACGCTGATCGAGCTGATGGATCGCGCAGGGGTCGAATCCATGGTGCTGATGCCGCGACACTACCGGGCGCCGAGCAATGGTGGCCTGGCAAGTGATGAGCAAGCGCTCGATTATTCACAACGCTACCCCGGGCGATTCATCGCATTCATCGGCGGTCAACGCGATGGCCTGGGACCGCGCGGCATCCACGACCCGCGTAACGTGTATTTCGTGCTGCGCGAATTCAGCGACAAGCTGGGCAAGGACCGCTACCGGGGGCTGGGTGAATTCATCCTGGTCCACCATGCCTATGACGTCGGAGGTGGCGAAAAAGGAGGAGAAGTACGCATCCGGGTCGACCACGACGCGATGCGGCGCGTCGCAGCGCTCGCTGCCAAGCATCGTGTTCCGGTGCTCTTTCATGCCGAGGCGGAGGAGCAGCCAGCCAGGGAAGCCGAGGCGTTGGTTGCCGCATTTCCTGACACTCAGTTCATCTGGGCGCACAACTGTGGGCGCGCGAGCGCCGAGGAAACCGCGCGGCGGCTCCAGCGCTTTCCGAATCTCGCCTGCGACCTGGGCCACATGTTCAACGGCCCGCGCACGAAAGGGGGCTATGGCAAAGGGTGGCCGAGGAAGACCTCCTGGATACACTTGGTGCAGGACGATGCTGGCCGCGTCCTTCCCGAGATGAAGCGGCTGTTCGAGACGTTTCCGGATCGGTTCATGATCGGCACGGATGTTGCGCACACGCACTACCTGAAGTTCTACGAGTACAGGATCGCGATTTTCCGCGTCATGCTCGCTCAGCTTGCGCCGCAGGCCGCGCGCAAGATCGGGGCAGAAAATGCGCGCCGAGTATTCGTGAGGTGAGCAGGGCGAGGATGAGCGCCCGGCCCTGCGAAACGCATGAAGACCCCAGGGCCGGGCTCGATTTTGCGAGGAACGGGGTCAGGTCTGACAATAGCGCATCTTGCGTCAATGCAAGACCTGACCCCGTAGGCCCGTAGGCCTGACCCCGTAGGCCCGTAGGCTTGTGGCTGGTCTGCTGAATTGTGAGCCCTTGATCCTGGGTCCTGTCTTTTTCTCTGTGACCTCGGTGTCCTCTCTGGCCAAGAATCAAGTTCCGGCGGCGGGCGAGCTCGGCAGCTCCTTCGGCCACCTCTATCTCTCGGGCGGCAACATCGCCGAGTGCCTCGTCACCGGCCGGGTTGCCGGCAGGAACGCAGCCTCCCTCGCCCCGTAGGATTTTGCCGGGGCCTGGGCCGGCAAAATCCTTTGCGCTGGGTCAATAACGTGCTTCCCGGACGCAGTATCCTGTGGCACGAATCTAGAGGCCAGCTCGGGCGGTCCGGCTGACTTGCCAGCCGGGCTGAGTCTCATCGCACGCGATCCAAGGCCGCACCCCGGGTAGACGCGCCCCGGGGCGCTGAAAGAAGATGCCGATCGAAGCGCATCCTCTCGCAGGCAAGCCGGCGCCGGCCGGGATGCTGGCGAACATCCCACGGCTCGTCGCGGCCTACTACGCCGAGCGGCCGGACCCCTCGGCCGCGAGCCAGCGCGTGGCCTTCGGCACTTCCGGCCACCGGGGCCAGGCGCTCAAGGGCTCCTTCAACGAGGCGCATATCCTCGCGATCACGCAGGCGATCGCGCTCTACCGCCAGGCCCAGGGGATCGGAGGCCCGCTTTTCCTCGGGATCGACACCCACGCGCTCTCCGAGCCGGCGTTCGCCACCGCGCTCGAAGTGCTGGCGGCGAACAGCGTCGAGGTCATGATCGACCGTGACGCGGGATACACCCCGACGCCGGTGATCTCGCACGCCATCCTCGCCCACAACCGCTACCGGAGGGACGGGCTCGCCGACGGCGTCGTGATCACGCCCTCGCACAATCCGCCGGAAGACGGCGGATTCAAGTACAACCCGCCACACGGCGGGCCGGCGGAGTCGGAGGTCACAACCTGGATCGAAGGCACGGCCAACCAGCTCCTCGCCGAGGGATTGCGCGAAGTGAAGCGCGTTCCCTACGCGCGCGCCCGGACGGCGCCGACGACCCATCCTCACGATTACGTCCCGGCCTACGTGAGCGACCTCGCCAGCGTGGTCAACATGGAGCCGGTCAAGGCTGCCGGCCTGCGCATCGGCGTGGATCCGCTCGGTGGCGCGAATGCAGCCTTCTGGGGGCCGCTGCGCGAGCGTTACGGCATCGACATCGAGGTCGTCAACCCCACGGTCGATCCGACGTTCCGCTTCATGCCGCTCGACTGGGACGGGAGAATCCGCATGGATTGCTCCTCCCCCTATGCGATGGCGGGCCTGATCGCGTTGCGCGAGCGCTTCGATGTCGCGTTCGGAACGGACACCGACAGCGACCGGCACGGGATCGTGACGCGCACGGCCGGGCTGATGAATCCCAACCATTATCTCGCGGCTGCGATCGATTACCTGTTCCGCCACCGCCCGGGATGGCGGCTCGAGGCGGCCGTCGGCAAGACCCTCGTGAGCAGCAGCCTCATCGACCGGGTCGCGGCGCGCCTCGGGCGCAGGCTCGTGGAGGTCCCGGTCGGCTTCAAGTGGTTCGTGCAAGGGCTGCGCGAGGGCGCCTTGGGTTTCGCCGGCGAAGAAAGCGCGGGCGCTTCGTTCCTGCGCCGCGACGGGAGTGTCTGGACCACCGACAAGGACGGGATCGTCATGGGGCTGCTCGCGGCGGAGATGATGGCCGTGACCGGTCGCGATCCCGGCGAGCTCTACCGGGAGCTCACGCGCGTTTTGGGCACGCCGTACTACGAGCGCAGCGACGCGCCGGCGACCCCCGAGGAAAAGGCCATGCTCGCAAAGCTCGAGCCCCGGAACTTCACGGCCACCGAGCTCGCCGGCGAGCGCATCGAAGCGGTTCTCGCCCGGGCGCCGGGCGACGGCAACGCGATCGGCGGGCTGAAAGTCGTGACGAAAGGCGGCTGGTTCGCCGCCCGCCCTTCCGGCACCGAGGACGTCTACAAGATCTACGCCGAGAGTTTCATCGGCGAAGAACACCTGAGGCGCATACAGGCGGAAGCCCGGGCGCTCGTTGCGGCGGCGCTGGCGAGATGAGACGGGCCGGATGCGCATGAAAGGAGTCGGGCAATGAATCCGCTGAAGCAGCTCGAAGGCTACGGCCAGTCGCCCTGGCTCGACTACATCCAGAGGAGCCTCTTGACCGGCGGGGGGCTCCGGCGCCTGATCGAGGACGACGGCGTCAAGGGCGTCACTTCGAATCCGTCGATCTTCGAAAAGGCCATCGCGGGGAGCAACGACTACCGCGAGGGGATGAGAGAGCTGCGGCGGAAGGGGTTCCCCTCGCAGCACATCTACGAGCTGCTCGCGATCGAGGACGTCCGTCTCGCGGCCGACGAGCTGCGCCCGGTCTACGAGGCGACCGCCAGGCGCGACGGCTATGTAAGCCTCGAGGTGTCGCCGCATCTCGCGCGCGACACCGCGAGCACCGTCGAGGAGGCGCGCCGACTGTGGCGGAGCGTCGCGCGGCCGAACCTCTTGATCAAGGTTCCCGGCACGCCGGAGGGGATCCCCGCCGTGGAGGCGCTCATCGCCGAGGGCGTGAACGTCAACGTGACCCTGCTCTTCTCGCGCGGGGCTTATCGGGACGCGGCGGATGCGTACCTGCGCGGCCTCGAGCGCCGCGCCGCGAGCGGCGCGGACATTTCCGGGGTGGCGAGCGTCGCGAGCTTCTTCGTGAGCCGGATCGACACGAACGTCGATGCGAAGCTCGACGCCCTGATCGCGGCGGCGGCGCCCGGCGGCCGCGCGCGGCTCGAGGGCCTGCACGGCAAGGCGGCGATCGCCAACGCCAAGCTGGCCTACCGCCTCTTCCAGGATCTCACCGCCACCGCGCGCTGGAAGCGCCTCGTGCGGGCCGGGGCGATGCCGCAGCGCCTGCTCTGGGCAAGCACCAGCACCAAGAATCCCGCCTACCGCGACGTGATTTACGTCGAGGAGTTGATCGGGCCGGACACGGTGAACACCATGCCGACGGCGACGATCCAGGCCTTCCGCGATCACGGGGTGGCGCGGGCGAGCCTGCAAGAGGATGTCGCGGGCGCGGAGTCGGTGATGCGCGAGCTCGACAACGCCGGGATCGCATTCAACGGCGTCGCGGACGAATTGCTCGTCGAGGGCGTGCGGCTCTTCAGCCAAGCTTTCGATTCCCTGCTGGCGACCGTCGAGCAGGCGCGCTCGGCCGCCTAGAAGCAGCAACGCAACCGCAGATGAACGATTGAAGGAGGCGCCATGACCCTGCAACAGAGTCCCCCGATTCAATCGTCCCCGCTCGCCGGGGATGAGCTCGCCAGGCTCGACGCGTGGTGGCGGGCGTGCAATTACCTCAGCGCGGGAATGATCTTCCTGCAGGACAATCCCCTGCTCAAGGAGCCGCTCAGGCCCGAGCACGTCAAGCACCGCCTCCTTGGGCACTGGGGAACGAGCCCCGGGCTTTCGTTCATCTACGCGCACCTGAACCGCGTGATCGTGAAGCACGACCTCGACATGATCTTCGTCGCCGGCCCGGGCCACGGGGCGCCGGGCGTGATCGGGCCCGCCTACCTGGAGGGCACCTACGCCGAGGTCTATCCCGACAAGAGCGAGGATGAAGAGGGGCTGCGCAAATTCTTCAAGCAGTTTTCCTTCCCCGGCCATATCGGCAGCCACATGACGCCGGAGACACCGGGCTCCATCCACGAGGGCGGCGAGCTGGGCTACGCGCTCTCGCACGCCTACGGCGCGGCGCTCGACAACCCCGGGCTGATCGTCGCCGCCGTGGTGGGCGACGGCGAGGCCGAGACCGGCCCGCTCGCCACCGCCTGGCACTCGAACAAGTTCCTCAATCCGGCGCGCGATGGCGCGGTGCTGCCGATCCTGCACCTGAACGGCTACAAGATCGCCAATCCCACGATCCTGTCGCGCGTGAGCCACGAGGAGCTCGAGGCGCTCTTCGTCGGCTACGGCTACACGCCGTACTTCGTGGAGGGAGCCGAGCCGGCCGCGATGCACCAGCGGATGGCCGCGACGCTCGATCACGTCGTCGCCGAGATT
>Ga0209172_10003304_pt1 | contig 25084 bp, 28 predicted proteins | sample LarsenN4metaG_FD_184113 | JGI IMG/M metagenome (GOLD analysis project Ga0209172, IMG submission 184113) | Hot spring sediment bacterial and archeal communities from British Columbia, Canada, to study Microbial Dark Matter (Phase II) - Larsen... ... | reverse complement strand
CCTCCCATAGCTCCGAATCTGTTCGGAGCACTCCAGATTACCCTCTCCGCATCCCTGGCTCACCCCCGGCTCTGGAGTACTCCGATCTTTTCGGAGTTCTGGGAACACCCGGAGGGAGGGGGCTGGCGGATCACCCTCGCTGCTCATCCCCCCACCCCGTCGCTCCGCTCCTCCCACAGCTCCGAATCTGTTCGGAGCACTCCAGATCACCGCCTCCTTCCATGGTCGGATGGCGCAATATTCCGCTCAATGCAAAAATTGGCACATGAAAACCGGAGTCCCGGTGCGGCTTGCATCTTTCTGGCTTCTGGCCGTGGCTTCCCCGGCCCTGGCCCAAACTTCCTTCTCCCCTTCCCCCGCTGCCTGCGCCGCCGAGATTCGCTCCTTCACCTCCGAGTTCCATCTAACCTACCGCGGACTTCTGCAAAGCTCCATGGAATTCTATCAAAAGGAGGGCGACCTCGACGGCTTCCTGGCCGCGCGCGCCGAACTCCAGCGCTTCGACAAAGAAAAAACCGTCGCCTCCAAGCATCTGGTGGCCGAACCCCGGGACCTCGCCTGGGAACAATCCTTCCTGCTCAACAATGCCCAGTCTTCCATCCTGGAAATTGTGGAAAAGCATGCCGCCGCCCTCCTCCCCCAGCAGCGCCGGCTGACCCAGACAGGGAAAATCGAGGAGGCCATCAAGGTCCGCCAGCAAATCCAGGAAATCCGCGCCCTGGCCCGCGATTGGGCGCCGCCCGCCACTGAGGAAGGCGCCAAGCCGCCCGACTTCGTCCCGGCCGGCGTGCTCGCCCGCCTTTACCAGCGCGATCCCCAGCGCATGGACTTGATGATCAAAGGCCGCCGGGTTCTGGTGGAAGGAACCGTACATGACTTCGCCATCGATTCCAGCAACGGCAGCGTCTTCCGCATCATCCTGAGCGACCGGGGCGAACCACCCCTCAAAGTCGAATGCCCCTTCGACATCCAGGCCTACACCTTCCGGCGCACTTCGGGGGGAGACCGCGCCTATGCCACCATCGAGCGCAAAGACAGCACAAACCACTTGCCCATCACCATCGCCAAAGGCACCCGCTTTTCGGTCGAAGGTGTCATCCAGGGCCGGCACCTGAATATCCTGCTCTCCCAGGTTTCCATCCCGCTGGACTCCTGGAAGGAGCGTCCGAAAGCGGAAACACCCGCCCTGGCCCGGGTCCGTCCGAAAACCCCTGCTCCCTGAGCCCGGGCTTCAGCCCAAACCGGCCAGCCGCCTCACTTTCGCCAGCACTGCCTCGGGGTGGCGGCACATTTCCGGCCACCCGCGCGTGTAGCCTTCCCCCGGCAGCTTGGTCGTGGCATCGATGCCCACGTGGGTCCCGATGTTCGGCACGGAAGGCGCGTGGTCCAGGCTGTCGCACACGCCCTTGGTGAAGATCATGTCGCGCTGCGGATCGATGTTCGCGCAAATATGGAACAGCACATCACTGGTGTTGTGCACATCCACATCCGCATCCACCGCCACGATGATCTTGGAAAACATCATCTGCCCCATCCCCCACAGCCCGTTGATGATCTTGAACGCTTGATAGGGATACTGCTTCTTGATGCTGACAAAAACCAGGTTGTGGAAAACCCCCTCCGCCGGCAGGGCAATGTCCACAATCTCCGGGAAATTCATTTTGAAGACCGGCAGGAAAATGCGCACGCTGGCCGTGCCGATGTAGAAATCCTCCATCGGCGGCTTGCCCACCACGGTGGCGGGATACACCGCATCGCTCCGGTGGGTGACGCAGGTCACATGGAACGCCGGATACCGGTCCACCGGCGTATAGAACCCCGTGTGATCGCCGAACGGCCCTTCATCCCGCCACTCCTCCTCCGGGTCCACGTAGCCCTCGATGACAAAGTCGCTCTCCGCCGGCACCATCAGGTCCGAGGTCTCACACTTCACCAGGGAGACCGATTTTTTGCGGAGGAATCCGGCGAGCAGGATTTCATCCAGGCCGTCCGGCATCGGCGCCGTGGCGGCAAAAGTGAGCAGCGGATCGCCTCCCAGGCAGACCGCCACCGGCATGCGCTGTCCCAGTTCCCGGAAGCGGCGGCAATGGCGCGCCCCGACCTTGTGCAGCTGCCAGTGCATGCCCGTGGTCCAGCCATCGAAAACCTGCATCCGGTACATCCCGATGTTGCGCTCGCCGGTGTCCGGATCGCGGGTGTGCACATTGGGCAGGGTGACAAACGGGCCGCCATCCTTCGGCCAGCACTTCAGCACCGGGAGCGACTCCAGGCCCGGACCTTCCCCGGCGCGCAGGATGACGTCTTTACAAGGCCCGGTCTTCACCGTCCAGGGCTTGGCGTGGATCACGTCGATCCCATTGCGCAGCAGCTCGAAAGCCTCACCGATCGATTTCGGCGGCTTCGCCTTCATCAAGTACCCCAGCTGGGCGGCAACCTCATCGGCATGCCCCACATTCAAAGCACGTGCCATGCGGCGGTGGCTGCCCATCGAGTTGACCAGGACCGGGAATTTCGATTCCTGCCCATCCGCCAGAACCGGACGCTCGATCAAGAGCGCCTTCCCGCCCCCGGGTTTCTTCATCTCCAGGTCAGCCAGCGCGGCGATTTCCAGGTCCACGGACAGCGGCTCCCGGACCCGGACCAGCTCCCCGTCCGATTCCAGTGCCTGGGCGAAATCCAGCATCGATGCGTATGCCATGGGCTTACGCTAGCCCGCTTCCGTCCGCTTGCCAGTGCATCATTGGGCCAGGAGGGCCAAGACCCGCTGCCTCAGCTCCACATAGCCGGCGCTGCCCGAAAGCAGTTGGTGGATTTTCGTCCGTCGGAACTCCCCGCCTTCGTAAAGCGGCTCACTGAGCGCAAAGACCGGCCCGGGAGCCAGTCCGGGGTTGCCTGCCCGCAGCAGTTGGGCCTCCGATTCCGGCAGCCGCACCCATTGCAGCCGGCGCTGGATCGTGCGCTCATCTTTCATCTGCAGCCAACTCCAGCGCGGCTTCAATTCGCCTTCATCAAAGTATTCCTGGACCGAGACCCAGCCCTTGCCGGGCAGGGGGATCACCTCCCGCTCATAACTCGCCATCACGGCCAGCTTGGCGCTTTTCCCCGTCTGCCTGAGGCGGTGCAGCCGCAGCCGGAAAGGCTCCGCATCCCCGGCCCGTCCGCAGCCGTGCAGCGCCTTCACCATTCCCATCAAGCCCTGTTCATGATCCGGCTCCAGCCGCACAAATTGCTCCAAATGCCCCGCCGCCTCGGCGAATCGGAAACGGCGGTTCTCCAGCAGTCCGGACATCAGCAGCGAACCGCGCGCCTCGCCATCCTCCCGCAGGATTTCCGCAAAAACCTCCAGCGCAGGCTCCAGCCGGTCCTCCGCCGCCAGCCGGCAGCCCTCCTCAAACCGCTGCCTCAGCTCCGCCGCACGCGCCGGCGTTGGCGCTCCATCGGCCCGGCCTCCCCATGCCAGCATCCCTGCCAGCACCAGCATCCACCAGGCATTCCGGTTCATGGCAGCAGCACATTCTTCAGCACAAACGGCACCACCGCCTCCCGCGGCGCCGTCGGCAGCGTCACCCGCGCCTGCGTGTCCGGAGCCAGCGGGCGGTCCGCGGTCAGCGTGAACAACACACTCCGGCCTCCGCCGAATGAACTGCTCCGGCACGGCACCACCGCCCCGGTCCCGTCCACCAAATCGACCTCCACCGCCCGGATGTTCTCACCCGCCACCCGCACCGCCACCGCCCGCTCCCGCAGCCGCTCCATCTCCGTCTTCTCCGTCAATCCCGGCATGCCTTGGACCGGATCCGTCACAAAAACTTCCAGGCCGTGGGCCTTGAACAGCGCGTCTTCCACAGTCTTGCCCGTGCGCTCCCGCACCTTTTCCACCAAAACCACCTGCCTGCGGAAAACCCGCAGCGTCACACTGCCCCGCACTTCCGGAATCGATTTCGCACCCCGCGCCGAAGGCTTCAGCACCACCGGGAAAAGCACCGAAGGCGCCCCCTCTCCCTCCCCGCGCCCCAGGCGCGAGGGCACCGGCTCCGCGTCTTCATCCACCGGCAGCGCCAGGTTCTTTCCCGCATCGTCCACCGCCTGCTCCACCCGCACATCCTGGTATTCCAAAGCATCCTGCAGCCCGGAGGCCTGCATCCGCACCCACAAGCGCAGTTCCCCGCCCGCGGCTTCCGAGGTCCGGGACTCCGCCACCGATTGGAGTTGGATCACCGCCTCCTCAGCTCCGGCCTCCGCAGCCAGCCCCATCAACACCATTGCCAAAAACCTTGCGCGCATCCCCATATCCTGACAGGCCCCTCCTCCCGCGCCAGAGTCAATTTCAGCCTCCCCTTCCTCCCCGGGGACCAACCACTGCCGCATGGGCCACAGGTCCCGTAGCGGAAAATGGAACATTTTTCCTTCTTCCCCACCCCCACCCCGGCTGAATTTTTAACGCAGAGACGCGCAGACGCGGAGGGATCAAGCAATTGAGGGATTGAGCAGTCTCGTGCTCATACTCGAGCTCGTTCTCCTGCTCGTGCCTTTGTCCTTGGTCACTCGTGCGCTCGCGGTCCGGCTCAGGCGGATCGGAGTTGCGCCTTCGTCCTTTGTCATTTGAAATTTGTCCTCTGTCATCCGTATTCCCTTCGCGTCTTCGCGGCAAACCACCTCCCCTTCCCCGGTTTGACTCCGCTTGCGTCACGGCACTTGTCCTCTTTCCGGCTCCCTTTTCATTCATGGAATTGTCACAATCCCCGGGTTCGACTTGGCCTCCGCGTTTTCCTAGTCTTTTCATTCCATGTGGATTTCCCGCCTTCTCCCGCTGGCCTTCGGCATGCTTGCCCTGGCCCTGCCCTGCGGCGCTCAAACCGCGTCCGGCATCCACATCGAGGCCGTTACGCTGCACGATTATGGGTCGGATGAAGCGGCAATCCTTGCCTTGCCCATCCAGCCCCCCAAAGCCGCCGCCCTGCTCCTGCCTGATGCCCTCGGCTCCCGGGCCGTCGTGGAACAACGCTGCGTCCTCCTCGCCCGCATGGGCTACCTGGCCCTGGCCCTGGATTTGTATGATGGCCAGGAAACCACCGATCCCGCCGAGGCCGCCCGGCTTGCCCAGAGGCTCGACAGCGCCCGCGCCGGCAAAGCCATCCTGGCCGCGTTCCGGCTGCTGCTCGACAGCCCCCGCTATCGCTCCTCCAGTGTCCTCATCGCCGCCTGGGACCCTCACATCCCCCACCTGGCAGAGGCCCTGGACCAACAGCCCGAGCGCCTCAGCCATATCCCTCTCCTGAGTGTCATCGAAGCCGGAACCGGCTCCCTCGGCATCCTCCAAAATCGGCCCTGGCCGCTGCAATTCATCGTCCGCACTGCCGGCGCCCCCGCCCGCAGGCCCGCCTCATCCGCTCCGGGCATTCTTCCTTACAATCTTTTTGACGCTCCCGCCGGCTTCATGCTCGATGCCTCCGATCCGCCCGCTGCCGTGGAGGCCTGGTCGCTCATGCTCGACGCCTGGAACCGCCGCCTGGAAGGCCAGCCCGTGGCCCCCCTGGCCCCCCTGCCCTCCCCGGCCGCGCCCGCCGCCGACACCCTCGAAACCCAGCCCGCCACCCCCGCCTCACCACCCGCCCGCCCGCCGTCCAAGCCCCTCCACCCCCGCCTCGCCCGCTAAGCAGGAAAAATGCAGTTCACGCAAAGGGTGCGAAGAACACAAAGCAAAAGCGATTGGCCATCACAATCTTCAAAGGCAATCCAACCCCGGTATCATCGGGGTGGAAAAAGACGCGCCGCTCCGTGAACCTATTTTGTCAGCCCCTCACCCCCATGGCTCCGCAGCCTTCGCGCGCTTCGCGGTAAACCAACGGCATGGTTGCGGCTAGAACCCGCTTTCCCCGCCTCCTTGCTTTGCGCGTGACTCCGCCCCCCGCCTCCGCTTAACCTCGCGCATGGCCCTGCCTTCCTTGCCTTCCCTTGCCGGAAAAGTGGCCGTGGTCACCGGGGGCAGTTCCGGCATCGGCCGTGCCTGCGCCCTCGCCCTCAGCCGCCACGGCGCCACCGTCACCATCGTTGCCGACCTCAACCTCGAAGGCCTCCAGGCCACCGTCTCCGCCATGGAAGGCCCCGGGGACTCCGCCCAGGTCGATGTCTCCCAGGCCGGCCAGGTCGCCGCCTTCTTCCGCTCCGTCATCGAAAAACACGGGCGTATCGACTGCGCCATCAACAACGCCGGCATCGAGGGCGTTCTCGCCCCCACCTCCGCCTGCACCGAGGAAAACTTCGACCGCGTCCTCGCCGTCAACCTCCGCGGCACCTGGCTCTGCATGCGCGAGGAAATCAACCAGATGCTCCAGCAAGGCGGCGGCGCCATCGTCAACATGGCCTCCGTCCTCGGCCTCGTCGCCCTCCCCGGCTACCCCGCCTACACCGCCAGCAAGCACGCCATCGTCGGCCTCACCAAAACCGCCGCCCTCGAATACGCCACCGCCGGCATCCGCGTCAACGCCCTCTGCCCCGGAGCCGTCCGCACCCCGCTCATGGACCGCATGATCGCCGACAACCCCGGAGTCATCACCGAGGACCTCTTCATCCAGCAGGAACCCATCGGACGCGTCGCCTCGCCCGCAGAAGTCGCCGAGGCCGCCGCCTGGCTCTGTTCCGATGCCGCCTCCTTCGTCACCGGCGTGGCCTTCCCCGTCGATGGCGGAGTCACCGCCCGCTGACCTCTCCTAACTTCCAAATCCCGCCTTCCATGAATGCCCACACTCTGCCCCTGCCCCTTAATGCCATCATCGCCGCTCTGGCCTATTTCCTCGCGGCCAGCGAGGGCTGGTGCCTCGGCTCCCGCATCGGCAACCAGGACGCCGAAGCGGTCGCCCGCGGCAATGCCTTTGCCGCCACCGCCGACAATCCCTCGGCCATCTACTACAACCCCGCCGGCATCCGCCAGCTCCCCGGCTGGCAGTTCCGCATGGGCTCCTACATCACCACCGTCGAGTCCGAATACCGCGGCCCCGCAGGCAACACCAGCACCAAGGATAAATACGCCATGGTGCCCCAGCTCTACGCCACCCACACCCCCAAAGACAGCCGCTTCTCCTTCGGCCTCGGCATCTACTCCCCCTTCGGCCTCGGCACCGAATGGCCCCGCGGCACCGGGTTCGATACCCTCTCCACCCAGACCAAGCTCACCTACATCCGCATCAACCCCGTCCTTGCCGTCGAACTCCTCCCCGGCCTCTCCATCGGCGGCGGCCCCACCCTCAACCACTCCTCCGTCATCCTCAAATCCGCCCTACCCGCTCCGGGAGACGAATTCAGCTTCGACGGCAACAACTACGATATCGGCTACAACGCCGGCATCCTCTGGCAGCCCCACCCCCAATGGTCCTTCGGCTTCAGCACCCACAGCAACACCTCTTTCGACTACGACGGCTCCGTCAAATTCACCCCCGCCCCCGGCGAAAGCCCCGCCCCCGGCGAAAGCCCCGCCTCCGCCGAACTCGAATTCCCCCAGTGGTACACCTGGGGCGTCTCCTACCGCCCCACCCCCCAGTGGAACCTCGAGTTCAACCTCGACTACACCGACTGGAGCACCCTCGACACCGCCACCATCACCGGCCCCGGCGGAAACATCCCCATCGCCTTCGACTGGATTCCCGGCTTCATGTACCGCTTCGGCGCCACCTACGACTTCGGCAATGGCTGGTCCGCCAGCGCCGGCTACTTCTACACCGAAAACTCCGTGCCCGACCGCACCTTCCGCCCGGCCATTCCCGACACCGACCTGCACACCGGCAGCGTGGGTCTGGCCTGGCGCCGCGGCCCCTGGACCCTGGCCGGCGCCGCCCAGTTCACCACCGGCCCCTGGCGCAAGGTCGAAGGCAGCACCCCCAATGCACTCTCCGGGCAATCCGCCGACGGTGAATACCGCTACCTCATCCCTGCCATCAACCTTTCCCTGGGCTACAAGTTCTGACCCTTGAGCCCCTCCGGACCTATCCACATCCTTGGCGCCGGACTGGCCGGCACATTCCTGGCCCGCGCCCTGCATGCCCTGGGTGCCAGTCCCTGCGTCTGGGATGACCCGGCCTTTCCCTCCGCCTCCCGGGCCGCCATCGGCCTGGTCAACCCCGTCACCGGCATCCGCCTGGCCAAATCCTGGAATTGGGACGCCTTCTTCCCCGCTGCCCACGCCGCCTTTGCCGAAATCTCCTCAGCCACCGGGCTGCCCTGCTGGCACCCCCTGCCCATCGACCGCATTTTCCGCACCCCGGAAGAAGCCGCCCGCGGCGCCGCTGCCCTGGCCGACCCCGCCCGCGCCGCCTTCCTCACCCCGCTGCCACCCGGGCCCGTGCCCGCCCCCCACGGCGGCTTCCGCATCCTCGGAGGCGGATGGTTCGACACCTCCGTCCTCCCTCCCGCGCTGCCCTCCGGCTGCCTGCGCCCCCAGACCGCCGATCCCGCCCGGCTCGAAGGCACCGTAATCGACTGCCGTGGCTATCCCGGCACTGCCGCCCTTCCCCTCCCCTGGAACCCCGCCAAGGGCGAGACCCTCACCCTCCGCATCCCCGGCTGGCCGGAAGACCGCATCCTCCTCCGCGGCATCTTCACCGTCCCCCTCGGCGGCGGCCTCTTCCGCGCCGGTGCCACCTACGAATGGAACGACCTCACCCCCTCGCCCACCGGGGCCGGGCGCAGCGAAATCCTGGAATCCCTCACCACCATGGGCGCCCGGCCCGGAGAAATCCTCGCCCACCACGCCGGCATCCGGCCCATCCTCCGCGGCTCCCGCCCCGTCTGCGGCCCCCACCCCACGCTCCCCGGCCATTTCATCTTCAACGGCCTCGGCTCCAAAGGCGCCCTCATGGCCCCCCTCCTCGCCCGCCAGCTCGCCCTCCAAATCACCTCATCCTTGATTCCTTGATCACCCAACTGGCTTGTGATGGAGTGATGAAGTGATGGAGAATACCTGCCTTGCGGGACAAAGAGGGCAAGGACGCAAGAAGCGGCCCGATTCCACCTCCCACTTTGCGTTTTAATCTCTGCCTTTTGCACTTCTTCCCCATGCTCCGCCTAACCGACACCGTCCACAGCCTCCTCGCCGCCCGGGTCCGTCCGGGAGACAGCGCCCTGGACCTCACCGCCGGCAACGGCCATGACACCGCCGCCCTCGCGCGCCTTGTCGGCCCCGGCGGCCTCGTCTGGGCCTTTGATATCCAGCCCCAAGCCATCGAGGCCACCCGCGTACGGCTCCTGGCGGATGGCCTCCTGGACCGCGTTCGCCTCATCCAGGCCGACCACTGCGGCTGGCTGCGCCATGCCCCGGCCGCTTCCGGCACGCTCTCCGCCGCCGTCGCCAACCTCGGCTATCTTCCCGGAAGCGATAAATCCACCGTCACCCGGCCCGAATCCTCCCTGCCCGCCCTCAGCACCGCCTGGCAGGCCCTCCGCCCCGGTGGCCTCCTCGCCGTCCTCATCTACCGCGCCCACCCCGGCGGAGCGGATGAGGATGTGGCAATCGCCACCTGGGCCGCCGCCCAGGCCGCCACCCCGGAATGGCACGACCCCGCCCCGCCCCTCGGCCCCCGCCTCCTCGTCCTCCACCGGCCTGGGCCCGGCTCCTGAGGCTCATGCCCCCCAGATTGGGATTTGCCCGTTTGCCGCTATCTTTCCTTCCGTGACATTCGCCGATTGGATCCAGCTCCGGCCCGAAGGCATTTACATCGTTCCCGGAGATTTCTACCTCGACCCCGCCCGCCCCGTTCCCCGCGCCGTCATCAGCCACGCCCACACCGACCACGCCCGCCCCGGCCACCAGGCCGTCTGGGCCACTCCGGCCACGATAGGCATCATGCAGGCCCGTTTCGGTACTGCCGCCACGGCCCAACCTAACTTTTTGGACTGGCACCAGCCCGCCGATTTCGGCCCCGTCCGCGTCACCCTGGCCCCGGCCGGCCATGTGCTCGGCAGCGCCCAGATCATCCTCGATTTCGCCGGGCAGCGCGCCGTCTATTCCGGGGACTACAAACTGACTCCCGATCCCACCTGCACTGCCTTTGAACCCATCCCCTGCGGCCTCTTCATCACCGAGGCCACCTTCGGCCTGCCCGTTTTCGTCCACCCGCCGCCCGAACAGGAAATCGCCAAGCTCCTCCGCTCCCTGCAACTGTTTCCCTCCCGCACCCACGCCATCGGCGTTTACGCGCTCGGCAAATGCCAGCGCCTCATCCGCCTGCTCCGGGAAACCGGCTATGCCGCCCCCATCTACCTCCACGGCGCCTTGCAAAACCTCTGCCACTTCTACAGCGCCCAGGGCATCGAACTTGGAGAACTGCGCCCGGCCACCGCCGCTGCCAGGGCGGAACTGGCCGGTGCCCTCGTCCTGGCCCCGCCTTCCGCCCTCCGGGAATCCTGGGCCCGCCGCCTCACCGATCCCGTCATCGGCTTCGCTTCCGGCTGGATGCAGGTCCGCCAGCGCGCCCGCCAGCAAAATGCCGAACTCCCCCTCATCCTTTCCGACCATGCCGACTGGCCGGACCTCCTCCGCACCATCCGCGAAACCCGGGCAGGCGAAGTCTGGGTCACCCACGGCCAGGAAGACGCCCTCATCCGCCAGTGCACGCTGGATGGCATTCCCGCCCGCCCCCTCGCCCTGCTCCGCCCCGAAGCCGAAGAATAACCCGCAAGTTTGCCAGGTGCGTCGAGTTGGGCAGGAAAGGGGTGGCTTTTGCAGCATGGCCCCCCGCTGGCGTTCCTGCCCCAGCTTGTGCAAAGAAACTCTTCTTCCTTCCCCTCCACCCCGCGGCCATTAACCTTGTTTCCCCTATGACCTCCACTTCCTCACGCTGGACCCCGGAACAAGCCTGGACCTGGTATCGCCAGCAGCCCTGGCTCGTCGGCACCAACTTCCTCCCCAGCACCGCCATCAACCAGTTGGAAATGTTCCAGCCCGAAGATTACGACCGCCACCGCCCTGTCCTCGTGCGCGAACTCGACTGGTCCGCCCAGCTCGGCATGAACACCCACCGCGTTTTCCTCCACGACCTCCTCTGGTCCACCGATGCCGATGGCTTCTTCCGCCGCCTCGACGATTTCCTCGGCCTCTGCGCCGGGCGGAACATCAAGCCCATGCTCGTCTTCTTCGATGCCTGCCACCGCCCCGAGCCCCGGCCCGGCGTCCAGCCCGCCCCCATCCCCTCCCTCCACAACCCCGGCTGGGCCCAAAGCCCCGCCGTCAGCGTCCTCACGGATGAATCCCAGTGGGGCCGGTTGGAACAATACGTCGCCGCCGTCCTCCGGCGCTTCGGACAGGATGAACGCATCCTCTGCTGGGACCTCTACAACGAGCCCTGCAACTCCGGTTTCGACCACAACAAAGAGAAAGCCCCCTGGAGCGCCAAGCTCGTTCCCACCGTCTTCGGCTGGGCCCGCGCCGCCGCCCCCGCCCAGCCCCTCACCGTCTGCGTCTGGCATGGCCCGGAACCCATGGAAACCCCCGACTTCTCCAAAATGGATGAACAGGACCGCTGCCTCTTCCAGGCCCAGGTCAGTGCCGTGGAACACTCCGATATCATCTCTTTCCACAACTACTCCAGCGCGGATGTCCTCCGCCGCCACATCGACAAATTCCTCATCTACGGACGGCCCCTCCTCTGCACCGAATACATGGCCCGCACCCAGAAAAGCCTCTTCCAGACCTGCCTCCCCGTCCTCAAGGAAAAAGGCATCGCTGCTTACAACTGGGGCTTCGTCTCCGGCAAATCCCAAACCATCTTCCCCTGGGGCACCCCCGAAGGCGCCCCCGAACCCAGCCCCTGGTTCCATGATGTCCTCCGTCCGGACGGCACGCCCTTCGACCCCGAGGAAACCCGCCTCATCCGCCAGCTCACCGCGGCAGGTTAGGCTCCGTGTGCGCGCAGAGTGGCCAGCGCGCGCGGGACATCGGCGGCGTGCCCGTTCGGAAAGGAACACTCCAGCGCCAGTGCCCCGGCATAGCCGCCCGCCCGCAACGGTGCCAGGAAAGGCCGGAAATCATCCCCGGCAATTCCCGGAGCGGTGCGCTTTTCCTTTTCCGCAGCATGGGTGTGGGCCAGCAGTTCCACCACACCGCCCAGGCTGGCCGGGTCCTCTTCGTTCCGCATCATGTGGTAAAAATCCGCCAGCAGGCGGATGGCAGGATGCCACACCTCCCGGATCATCCGGGCCCCTTCCACCACCGTGTTGAGAAAGTTGCACTCGCCCCGGCCCAGCGGCTCGACGACCACGGTGACTCCGTGCCCGGCCGCCAGCGGCCCGATCCGGCGCAGCACCTCGGCAAACTGCTCCCAGGCCCGTTCCGGCGCAAACCCCTCCGGCACCTGGCGCGATCCGCCGCTGCCGAAGACGACCACCTTCATCCCCACGCGCTCCGCACGCGCGAAGGCGGTGGCGGCATAGGCCTCTAACGCGCCGAAATCCACTTCCGGCCCCGTCGATTTCAGGGAACCGGGCAGGAAGCAATTGGCGGAATACACGGGAAATTTGCTGGATGCGGCGGCCTCGGCATGGGGCGCGAAGGCCGCATCCTCCTGCAGGGGGACGAGAAAGTTTTGCACGTTGGCTTCAATGAAATCCACCGCCCCGTCAGGGAGCACGGCGGCTTCAGCCGGTGAGGAGCAAATGCCTAATTTCATGCTGTATCTCCGTTTGTTGTAGGAGCGCGCTGGCCGCGCGACTGCCTTTGTTGTCTTTCCTTCCCCCTCTTAGCCGCAGTCACGGCTGAAGCCAAAGGCAGTGGCGCGGCCAGCGCCTTTGGGTCGGAAGCCAAAGGCAGTCGCGCGGCCAGCGCGCTCCTACAGGGTTGATTTTTTCTTGGGCTGTGGGTAGGGAATTCCCCATGGAGCCACCCGGGCACAAAGCGCTGCGCAAGGGGCGCTTCAGTATTCCTGGCGGGCTCTATTTTCTGACGTTCTGCACCCAAAACCGGACCCGGACTCTGGCTTGTAATCCCGTTTGGCGGGCAGTCGTTCAGGAAATCACCGCGTCCGAGACAGAAGGCACTGCCACGGTCCACACGCTGATCCTGATGCCGGATCATGTCCATGCACTCGCCACCTTGGGCCATCAAAGTCCCCTCGGTGCGTGGATCGCCCGTTTCAAAACCCGCGTGCGCAATGCCACCGGAGTGGCTTGGCAGCGGGGGTTTTATGATCACTGGGTTCGCAAGGCCGAAGCACTCGGCCCGATTTACAACTACATCCTGCGAAACCCGGAGCGCAGCGGCTTGATCCGTGATGGATCCTCCTGGCCGTATTCTTGGGTGCATCCGAAAGAAAATCATGGGTTTGATGTTGGCGCAGCGATCAGCCTCCCGCCTCCGGATTGGCTGTAGGAGCGCGCTGGCCGCGCGACTGCCTTTGTTGTCTTTCCCTTCCCCCTCTTTGCCGCAGGCGCGGCTGAAGCCAAAGTCAGTCGCGCGGCCAGGGCGCTCCTACAACAGGTCCAGCAGCCGCTGCATGCGGCGGCCGTATTCCACGTAGGTGGTGTATTGTTTGTCTCCAGAGCAGGATGAATTCGGATCGTGATACACCGCGCCCATGTGGGGCTCGATCGAAATGCCGCCGGTGTAGCCCGTTTTCTTCAGGTCGTGCAGGATATGGACCACATCCCCCTCGCCCTCGCCGGGGAAGCAGAACTTGGTCTTCTGCTCCTTTTCATCCCAGACGCCATCCTTGATATGGACGTAAATGATGTGCCCGCGCACGGCTTTGTAAAATTCCCAGGCGGACTGCTTCGGCCAGGGCCGGGGCTTGGAGCGGTCGTCGGCAAAGACCGGGTTGCCCGTGTCGAAGACCACCTTCAACCCGGGCACGTTCTCAATCAGGCGGAGCATGAAGGGCGCGCCCATGCCGCCGTAGTTCATGCAGTTCTCATGCACCACGGCCAGTCCCTCGGCATCGAACATCGCTTTCAGCTCACGCAGGCGGCGGAAGCGCTCCTCGTCCATCTGGTCGTCATGGTCCTTGCGCACGGCAAAGCTCATGATGCGGATGAACTGCGTGCCCAGGGCTTTCATCCGCGGGATGGCGCGGCGGGCCTCTTCCAGCGAGGAATCAAACGGCTCGGTGATCTGCTTGCCCCAGTTGGCTATGCGGGAGGAGAAGCAATAGACATGCATCCCTGCATCCTTCACCGCCTTTTCCACCCGCCGGAAATCCTCATCGGGAATGTTGTGCAGGTTGTCGGCCGTGCCGTCTGCCTTCAGCACATCGCGGATTTCCATTTCTTTCCAGCCCAGCTCCTGGTGGGCACGGATTTGGGTTTCGATGGCTTTGCCTGCTTCGTCGGAGATGCCGGTGAGGAACATGGGATTTGGAATTTTGAAGTTAGAAGTCAGAAGTCCGAGTCAGGAAACGAGGTGCTCCTGGATGTGGCGGAAGCTCTGGGCCAGGGAATCAAGCGGGCTGCCCGGGCAGACATCCTGCTCCACCACAAACCACCGGCACCCGGCTTTTTCCGCGGCGGCAATGATCTTTTTGAAATTGAGGTTGCCCGCGCCCACCTCGCAGAACTGGTGCTTGTTCTCCGCATTGGTCATGTAGTCCTTCAGGTGGATGATCGGGAGCCGCCCGGCCAGGCGCTCGCACCATTCCACATTGTCGCCCCCGCCATACTGCACCCAGAATGTGTCCGGCTCGCCCTGCACATGCCGCGGATTGGTCTTGGCAAAGATGCGCTCAAAGACCGTGATCCCGCCCAGCTTGCGGAATTCGTGGTTGTGATTGTGGTAGCAGAGGATTTGCCCGGCAGCGGCCATCTTCGCCCCCGCGGCGTCCAGGCCGGCGATCATGGCATCCACGCTCTCCAGGCTCCCCATGTCCACGCCGCTGGGAAAGGGATAGGCCGTGATCGCGCATTTCAGCTTGGCCAGCCGGTCGATGACTTTCTGGGTGTTTTGCAGGATGTCCTGCCCCCCTTCATGCGTCGCACAGCAGGTGAGGCCCTCGCCATCGAGGATTTTCACCAGTTCTTCCTCCGCGATCGGCCCCATGCCGCTCACTTGCACCGCGGTGTAGCCGATCTGGCGGATTTTTTTGAGCGTGGCGGCGATGTCCGCCGGGGTTTTCAGGAGGTCGCGGCAGGTGTAGAGCTGGGCGCCGACTTGGGTGAGTTTCATAAAACGAAGGATTCCGGATTTATTTGCCGAAGGATTTGCTGAAGTCGTCCGCGGCGGATTTTTTCACCACTTTCTTGAACTTGGAGGTGGCGATTTTTTGCTTCAGCAGCTTTTCATAGGCTGCGGCGTTGAGGGGCAGTTCAATCGTCTTATCAAGGAATGAAGACATCAGCATGGCATTGGCCAGCTCCACGCCGTGGATGCCTTCGGCGGCCGGCGCCAGCAGCGGCTTCTTGTCCAGGATGGCCTGGGTGAAGTTTTCCAGGATGCCCAAATGCTGCGGCCCGCTGCCCCCGTGGATCGGAATCTGCACGTTCCACACTGGCGGCTGGGCAAACTTGCCTGCGTCCGTCCGGCAGAATGCCGACATCTCCACCTCGTTGCGGGTGAAGCGGAATTCGCCGTTCTCAATGACCACTTTGCCGCGCTCGGCGGCCACTTCCAGGCGGTTGGTCCCCGGAGCCTCTCCGGTCGAGGTGATGAAGGTCCCCGTGGTGCCGTTTTTGTATTGGAAATACGCCGTGACGTCGTCTTCCACTTCGATCTTGTGGTAGCGCCCGATGGTGCAAAAAGCGCGCACCTGGTCGGGCATGCCGAAGAGCCACTGCCAGAGGTCGATCTGGTGGGGGCACTGGTTGAGGAGGACACCGCCGCCCTCGCCGGCCCAGGTGGCGCGCCACCCGCCGGAATCGTAATACGCCTGGGTACGGAACCAGTTGGTGATGATCCAGCTGACCCGGCGCACCGGGCCGAGTTCCCCGCCACGGATCAGCTGGCGCAGCTTGATGTAGGAAGGATCGGTCCGCTGGTTGAACATGGCGCAGAAGACCTGCTTCTTGTTCGTGTGCGCCCGGATCAGGCGCTCCGCATCCGCTTTGTGCACCGAAAGCGGCTTCTCCACCAGCACATGCAGGCCCGCTTTCAAAGCCGCGATGCCCAGCGTGGTGTGATCATAGTGCGGGGTGGCGATCAGCACCGCATCCACTGATCCCGACTTGAAAAGCGCCTCTGCCGACGCGAAACCCGGCACTTCGGGGAAGGCCCGGAGCGCCTCCGGATTCGTGTCACAAAGGGCGGCCAGTTCCAGGCGCGGAACTTTGCCTTCAAGAATCCAGCGGGCATGGGTCGAACCCATGGCGCCGGCGCCAATGATGCCAAGACGGACTTTTTTCATAAAGCGGAGTGCGGGAAAGCAGGGAGTGGCTTGGGGGTTGAATATTCCAATTGATGCCAACACGTGTTGGCATTAACATGCCCCCGCGTCAAATGAAAAATCCCGTGCGTTCCACCGGCCAGCTCGCCCAGGCCCTCGGGCTTTCCCGCTGGACGGTCTCGCGCGCCCTCAACGGCCACAAAGGCATCCGCCCGGCCACCGCCGAACGCATCCGCCGGGCCGCCCGTTCCCACGGCTTCGCCCCCAGCATGCTCGCCCGCGGCCTGCGCGCCGGACGCACCGACCTCCTCGGCGTCTGCGTGCCCGACTTGGTGGACTACTTCCTGACCGACAAAATCATGCACCTGCAAAAAGCCGCCGCCGCCCGCGGGCTGGATGTGCTCCTGCAGATCAGTGACGGCACCGCCGAAAGTGAGCGCGAAGCCCTGGAGCGCTTCACCTCCATGCGCTGCCGCGGCGTCATCCTCATCGCCCCACGCATGCCCCCCTCCCCCGGCAGCATTCCCTCGGTCCGCATCGATGCCCTCTCCCGCGGCGCCGGCAGGACCGTGGACACCGACCGCGCTTCCGCCCTCGCCGCCGTCGCCACCCACCTGCACGCCCTCGGCCACCGCCGCATCGCCACCGTCGCCATCACCCCGGACAACCTCTACGGCACCCAGCGCCTCGAAGGCCTCGAACGCGGCGCCCGCAGCGCCGGCTGGAACCCTGCCCGCGCCATCGCCCACTTCCCCACGCCTCGCGACGGCGAGCCCTGGGAGCCCTTCCAGCGCCACCCCGTCACCGCTCTCGTCGCCCTCAACGACCGCATCGCCCTCCGCCTGCTCCGCTGGGCCGGACACCAAGGCCTCCGCATTCCCCAGGACCTTTCCATCGTCGGTTACGACAACGACGGACTCTCCGCCCTCTCCTCCCCCTCCCTGACCACGGTGGACCCGCGGCCCGATCTCCTGATGGAACAAGCCATCGAACTCCTCCTTCAGCCCAAGCCCGCCCGCATCCGCATCCAGCCGGAACTCGTCGTCCGCGAGTCCACCGGGCCTGCACCGAAATCCAAAATCCAAAGAACAAATCACCACTCTTAAATCTTAAATCAATCATCCCATGTTCTCCCTCAAAAACGAAACCGCCGCCGTCATTGGCGCCACCGGAACCCTGGGCGGTGTTCTGGCGGAAGCCCTCGCCCGCGCCGGAGCCTCCGTTGCCGTCCTCGGACGCAGCAGCGAACGCGGCCAGGCCTGCGCCGACCGCATCACCGCTGCTGGCGGGCGCGCCGCGTTCTTCCCCGCCGATGCCACCGACCCCGCCTCACTCCAATCCGCCCGTGCCGCCCTGGAATCCGCCCTCGGCCCCGCCACCATCCTGGTCAACGCCGCCGGCGGCAACGACCCCAAAGTCACCGTCACCGCGGAAAAAACCTTCGAGTCCATCGCGCTGGACGACTGGCGGGCGAATTTCGACCTCAACCTGGTCGGCGGCGTGCTCCTGCCCTGCCAGGTCTTCGGCCCGGCGATGTGCGCCCGCGGCCGCGGCAGCATCATCAACATCGCCAGTGTCTCCGCCCACCTGCCCCTCTCCCGCGTCGTCAGCTATTCCGCGGCGAAGGCGGCGGTGCTCAATCTGAGCCAGTTTCTCGCCCGCGAGTGGGCGCCCCAAGGCGTGCGCGTGAACACCATCACCCCCGGCTTTTTCCCCGCGGAACAGAACAGGAAGCTCCTCTTCAATGCCGACGGCACGCCCACGCCCCGCGCCCAGTCGATCCTCGGCCACACGCCCATGGGCCGGTTTGGCGAGGCCCGGGAGCTGGCCGGCGCGGCCGTCTTCCTCGCCAGCCACGAGGCCAGCAGCTTCGTCACCGGCACCGATCTCCGCGTCGATGGCGGCTTCCTGAGCCAAACCATTTGAATCATCTTCCTCTCCCTCCAAGTCATCCTCATCGTCTATTCCATGCCTCTTAGCCACGAAAAACTCATCGCCTATCAAAAATCTCTCGATTTTTGCGGATGGGTGGAATCCGTCTTGGAAGGCCTTCCCTCACGCGCCGTCCGCGACCAGCTTGACCGGGCCTCCACCAGCATTCCCCTTAATCTGGCAGAGGGAAACGGCAAGTTTTCCAAACTGGACCGGGCGCGGTTTTGGCAAATCGCCCATGGATCGGCGGTCGAGTCTTCGGCTTGCCTGGATGTGTTGGTGGTGAAAAAACTCCGCACCTCCAGCCAAGTGGCCAAGGGCAAAGCCATGCTCGAGGAGATCGTCCGGTTAATTTTCGGCCTGCTGGATCACGTGGGATGCCGGCTGCAAGAGAATGTGGATGCGCTCGAGGTGGATTGGCACTCGATGAAGCCGATGAAGTATTCGGCAATACTCAGCCAGACAAAGAGGAAGAGGCAGAGGAAGAGGAAGAAATGAAAGCACTGGAAGCACAAGCGGAACCGGGTGGATCGCTCACGCAGGGGCAGGTGGAGGAACTCATCGCGGCGTTCCTCCAGCGGCACGACCTCGCCGGGAAACGGGTGCTTTGTGTCGTTCCCGACGGAACGCGCACCGCCCCCCTGGGGCAGCTGTTCCGGGCCTTCCACGCGCAGGCCGCCGGGCAGGCCAAACAGATCGATCTCATGATCGCCCTGGGCACCCACCCGCCCATGACCGGGCCGCAAATCCTCCAGCGCATGGAATGGAGCCCGGAAGAACGCGGCGGCGCGTTCGGAGCAGTCCGCGTCTTCAACCACACCTGGGACCAGCCGGACACCCTCAAGCGGCTCGGCGTCATCCCCGCTTCCGAAATCGCGGACTTGTCCGGCGGCCTCTTCTCCATGGACGTCCCCGTGGACATCAACGCCCGGGTCGGGGATTACGATGTCCTCCTGGTGATGGGACCGGTCTTCCCCCATGAAGTCGTGGGCTTCTCCGGCGGCAACAAATACTTCTTCCCCGGCATCGGCGGCGCGGAAATCCTCAACTTCTTCCACTGGCTCGGCGCCGTCGTCACCAACCCCATGATCATCGGCAACAAGTGGACCCCGGTGCGCAAAGTGGTGGACCGCGCCGCCGCCCTCATTCCCCAGGAAAAGCTCTGCCTGGCCATGGTCGTCGATGAAAAGCACTACCACGGCCTCTACGCCGGCGGCACGGTCGAGGCCTGGGACGCTGCCAGCGATCATTCCGCACAGGTCCACATCACCATCGAGCCCCGCGCCTACCGCCGCGTCCTCTCCTGCGCCCCGCCCATGTATGACGAACTCTGGGTCGCCGGCAAATGCATGTACAAACTCGAACCGGTCCTGGCCGATGGTGCCGAGCTGATCATCTACGCCCCCCACTTGCACGAAGTCTCCGTGGTTCACGGGCGGCTGATCCGTGAGATCGGCTACCACTGCCGCGATTACTTCCTCCAGCAATGGGACAAGTTCCAGCACTACCCCTGGGGCGTGCTGGCCCATTCCACCCACGTCCACGGCATCGGCACTTACCAAAACGGCGTCGAGACCCCCCGCGTACGCGTCATGCTGGCCACCGGCATTCCGGAGGAAGAATGCCGCCGCATCAACCTCGGCTACCGCGATCCCCGGTCCATCCACCTGGAAGACTTCCAGAACCGCGAGGCCGAAGGCATCCTCTGCGTGCCCAAAGCCGGCGAGCGCCTCTACCACCAGGCCCAAAAACCCGCCTGGGCGGGAGGGGGATGAAGAAGTTCGAAGCCGGAAGAAGCAAGTAAAGTCCTCTAACGAGGCGGGATTGTAACTTGGTCCTTGGTCCTTGGTTCTACCGTCGCTTTGCGTTTTGCGTTTTGAACTTTGCCCTTTGCCTTCTCTCATCCCCATTTCAACTTTCCCTCCGCGTCCTTTGCGCCCTTTGCGTGAGACCTGCCTTTCCCAATTGCCGCTTTTCTCCCCGCCCTTCGCGTCATACGCTGAGTCATACATGAAGGCAGTAACCATCAAAATATCTGATTCCATGAACGCGAAACTGCGCCAGCACGCTGCGGCACGGAAAGAAGGCATGTCGGAAACAATCCGTCGTGCCTTGGCCCGTGAACTCGGGGAAAGCCAGGACTTCGCCCGCCTGGCTGCGCCTTACCGGGGCATGTTCCGGGGGCCTGCCCGGCTTTCATCCGCGGAAGGCTACTCCACGCAGTCTTGAACCACCGGCCCCGCACCCCATGCAAGTGCGCACCCTGGTGGATGCAGGCCCCTTGATCAGCTGGCTCAACGCCACGGACCAGTGGCATGCTTGGAGCGTCGCCACCCTGTCCAAAGTCCGGGGACCGCTCCACACCAGCGAGATCGTTCTAGGGGAAGCTTGCTGGAATCTGGGAGGAAACACCGGACCTGCCCATGCCTTGCTTACCCTGGTCCGCAGAGGGGCCATTCAATTGCTGCACCCCTGGCCGGACCACCTGGAACGATCCCAGCAACTCATGATCAAATACCCTGCCATGGACGCGGGAGACGCCTCTTTGGTTGTATTGTCGGAGCTTTTTCCAAGAGCGGCGGTGATCACGACGGACCGATGCGATTTCACCGTTTACCGTCGCTTCCGCTCGCAAAAGCTCCCGGTCATCCACCCCTGAACCAGGCCCTTTCCTTGGGCAATGAAGGGGATGCAGAAGTTAGAAACCAGGAGTGAGTAGCGAGCAGCGGGCCGGGTTTCCAGTATCGGGTTTCAAGTTTCAGGTTTCGAGTTATGAACTTTGCGCTCAGCGTTTTACGCTTTCCCCCCTTTGCAGTCCCCCACCCACCCAATCGCCTCATCTCTCAATCCCTTAATCACAGCCCCCAGCACCCCTCCTTCGCAACTTGAATTCGGCGCTTCTCCCCGGTAAGTTTTGAACATGGATCGCATTGAGGTGGCAGTTGACGTTTGCAACGGAAAACCCGTGATCAAGGGCACCCGCATTACTGTAGGCACCATTCTGGGCTACCTTTCATCCGGAGACAGCATCGAAGATATCCTCAAGGCTTATCCCAGCCTGACCCAGGATGACGTGCTCGCCTGCTTTGATTACGCCCGCAGGGTTTCGGATGCACACACCACGGTTTGGGCGGGTTGATGAAAACCTGCCTGGTTGACGAAAATCTTCCGGCGACCCTCCGACTCCCTGCCTTATGGAGCCAGATTCATGTTTGCGCCCTGGGCCGCCAACTGACCGACAGTCAAATATGGAGGTATGCGGCGGCCAACGGCTGCGTGATACTGACCAAGGATGCCGACTTTTACGACAGCATCCTGCTCAACGGGGCTCCACCCAAGGTCGTTTGGGTTCGATTGGGCAACTGCAAACGCAAAGACCTGGAAACAAGAGTGGAAGCAACCTGGCCCTCGGTCGAAGAACTTTTGCAGCAATTTGATCTGGTCGAAATTCATCCCAATCATGTGGAAGGCATCCTGTTTGGAACGAATAACCCGGCCACGGAGTGATGAGGTGAGAAGCCAGGAGTGAGTAGCGAGCCGGGTTTCCAGTTTCGGGTTTCAGGTTTCGAGTTATGAAGTTTGCGCTCAACGTTTTGCGTTTTGAGCTTTGCCCCCCCATTTCCCATTCCGCATTTCGAATTTCGCATTTCATATTCAAGCCCCCTTCATCCCTCAATCCCTCATCCCTCAATCCCTTAATCACAACCCCCATTCCCCATTTCAACTTTCCCTCCGCGTCCTTTGCGCCCTTTGCGTGAGACCTGCCTTCCGCATTTTGCTTTCTGCTTTCCAAATTTCCACTTTTCTCCCCTCCCCCATCACCCTGCCGCCTGCCGGATTTCCAAAACGGTGGCCTCCGCGTGCTCAAACTGGGCGACCGTTCCCGCATACCGGAGAATCCACTCCAAAATCAGCTGGGTGTTGCAATTGCCCATCCGGAGCCAAATGACTTTGGGCGGATGCCCCGCCAGCACGGATTTTTCCTGAAAATCAGAATCCTTGGTCAAGATGACGAACCCATGCTGCCGCGCATGCTCCCAGATCAAGTCGTCCGGCTGGCCCTTCAGTCCCTCGTCCCGGATATGCCTGCTCCCCGGAAACTGAACCTGGATCAACACCGCCAATTCTGGCGACAAATTTTCGTCAAGCAGCAGCTTCATGGGCTGCGAGGCTCGTCAGCTTGTCCCGCGCGGCCGCGTACGCATAGCAGGCTTGAATATCTTGGAGGGTCAAATCTGGAAACTGCCTGAGCAGCTCGGCCTCCGAAGTGCCGCCCGCAAGGTAATCGAACACATCATAAACCGTGATGCGCGTTCCCCGGATGCATGGCTTCCCACTTCTGACCCCCGGCTGCACCACGATGCGGCTTCGATAGTCCATGAAATATACTGGCATCCGGAACGAACGAACGCAAGCCGATGGTAATGTGTCAGAAGCCAGGAGCGAGAAGCGAGCAGCGGGCCGGGTTTCCAGTTTCGGGTTTCAAGTTTCAGGTTTCGAGTGATGAAGTTTGAGCACTGCGTTTTGAGCTTTGAGCTTTGTCCCCCATTTCCCACTTCGAATTCCGCATTTCGCATTCGTCCAAGCCCCCCTCAATCCCTTAATCACAACCCCCATTCCCCATTTCAACTTTCCCTCCGCGTCCTTTGTGCCCTTTGCGTGAGACCCGCCTTCCGCATTTTGCTTCCTGCCCACCGAGGCGGATTTTCAACTTTCAAAAATTCTACTTTTCCTCCCCCCCCGGCACCGTGCGCATCACCTGCGGGGCCAGTTTTCCGGTGAATTCCCGCAACATTTTGAGCGTTTCCTCCTCAGAGCGCCCCACCGGCTTCAGGCCCTCGGTCACCATGGCGGTGGCAATCACATACGCCCAGCGGTGGGTCTTGCCCTCCACGATCCGGTCCCAGCTGGTCAGAAGCACCCGCCGCCAATGGTGCGGGGTGGAGGTTTCATTTCCGACAAACCAGTAAAAATAAAAGGACCTCAGGGGAATCACCCGTCCGTCTCCCAGCTGAACCTGACGCTCCAAAGCCAGATTCATCACGGGCAGATTCCCTCCGTCCGCCAGCGGAATCGCCTCCACTTTGCCCGAACGAATGCTCCATCCCTGCCCCGGCAGGCAGGCTTCGGGACGGTGGATGCTCCGCTTTTCCGCCCCGCTCAATACGATCGAGAACAGAATCTCATCGCCCACGGCAGAGCGATAGACCTTGCGGGCGAATTCGGTATCTGGGGGCAAAATCAGCCGCTCCGCCTCGGTCACCTGGGCATCGGCACCGATCATCCCGTCCACCAGGCCGGGCAATTGCATAACCACTCCGGAGGCATCACTGGTTTCCGGCACCGGCGTCAGCCAGGACACCGCCATGGCCAGAACTGCCACTCCCAACACCACGCCACCCCGGACCATTGCGGGCATATCTCCCAAATTCACAAATCATCCCCCATTGCGGTGCGTTCCGCCCGCCGTACTTTGCCGGTGGTGCGGAATTCCCGCCACATGCCTGGCAGCTGCTCCCACCGGTCCAGCACCCACCACAAACCCAGCATCCCTCCCAGCGCCACCGCAAAAACCAGAAAACCTGCCGCCATGTGATAGACAGAGGGTTCCTCCATCGTGCCGATGGCGAATTCCGAGCCGAAGAGAATCGTGCCAAAGGTCAGCAGGAGGATGCGGGCGAAATTCCCCGCCACCGCCAGCGGCAGCGCGGAAGCAAACAGCAGCCAGCGCTTCCAGCAGCGCACCCCGTCGGCCAGCAAGGGCCCCGCCACCGGGATTCCCTCCAGCGCACGCAGCCTCAGGCGCTCATCGGCTTTCAAGCCGACATACGCCGCCAGCGCGCCGATCATCATCAAGGCAAAGAGCGAGCGGATGCCGCTGCAAGGATCGGCGATGTCCACGCTGAACTTGGCCCCCGCCGGGATGCCATACGCCGGAACCGCCGCGGAAACCAGCCCCGTCCCCCGCCGGATCGTGTCCAGGCCGATCAGGTTGAGAAAATGATAGGAGACCTCGGTCATCACCATCCGCAGCGGAAAAGCCAGCATCGTGTCGAGGAAAGGCGCCGGATAAGCAAACCCCATGAAGAGCCAGCAGAACGCCAGCCCCCGCATCCACGCCCACCCCAGCATCCATACCACCGTGCCGGCCAGCATCAGCTGCAGCGCAATAAAACCATAGTAAATCACCTCCGTGCGCACCCCCGCCCAATAAAACAGCGCCCCGGCCACCAAGATGCCCAGCCCCCAGGCCGAGGGTTCCACCGGCAGCTTCAGCAATTCCTCCCGCTTCCAATACACCAGCCCCGCCGCAATCAACGGCACCAGCACGCAGTGCTCCCACTGCCCGTCGAATGATTGCGCCGCCACCCAGATGATCCGTGCCACCGTGCTCATGACATTGTCATGGGAAAACGCGTAAGGCATCAGTCCGAACATCGCCCCCAGCCCCAGCAAGGCCAGCCCCAGCCCCGGCCCCATCGACCGCAGCCACCGCCCCCAGTCAGCCCCTTGCACAGAAGAATCGCTCATGCTCATGCGGTATGAAGTTCCACATCATGCAACCATTTCCGCTCAAGGGAAGGGGAAATCCTCCCCGCTTTCACCTCCAAGCGCCCACCTGGACGCAGGTGATTAAGGGATTAAAAGATGAAGCGAGCGAACCAAGTTTCCTGTTTTCAGTTTTGCGCTTTGCGTTTTGAGCTTTGAGCTTGGTGCAGGTTCAGAACATCGGTAACAAAACAGGTTCAATACATGGGTAACACTTTTGACGGCAGAAGCGATCCAGCAAGGATGGCGGATGCCGTGGAAAGAAACCCAAAAAATGGATCAAAGAGTTGAGTTCGCGATGAGAGCGGTGA